>Ga0181532_10000123_pt1 | contig 75527 bp, 57 predicted proteins | sample PEATcosm2014_Bin_33_FD_119768 | JGI IMG/M metagenome (GOLD analysis project Ga0181532, IMG submission 119768) | Peatland microbial communities from MTU Mesocosm Facility, Houghton, MI, USA - PEATcosm2014_Bin11_30_metaG | ecosystem: Environmental > Terrestrial > Soil > Wetlands > Peat | place... | reverse complement strand
TAACCGCTACTTTCGCAACTTGGCCGACGTCACTCTTGCCGTCGAGGCCGAGTTTGCAAAGTGGACTAAATCGAATAACACGCTGCGCCGACTATGCGCAATTACTTAAGACGCTGAGTTTAGAAGGTACGCAGCAGCCCCGCGAGGAACCTCTTCAGTGAGTCATTGTATTGCATACCGGATGGCGTGAGCGCCGTCACCAAACGGAAAAGGGAGCCTGGAACATGTGAAAAAATCGCCGGCCGAAAGGTAGCGGCGGGTTTACCCCGCCATATCTCCAGCGTTTTCAAAACCGCGATGGCGGGATAAACCCGCCGCTACGATTTTTTCACAGCTTCCTGGCACCCTCCCCCCCCACGCCCAACGCATCAAGCTCAGGCTGCTGGAATTAGCCGTCGGATTGTCATCGTAGGAAGAGCCCACGGTCACAAGATCAGAGGAGAAACGGTCCATGACGAGTCGCACTTTCCGCTATGGAACCGGCGCTTTCACCCCTTCGATGTGTACAGCGAAGCAAAGCGGCGGGAGAAACTGAACTATAACAACCCGGTGAAGCGAAGGTTGGTGAGTTCCCCTGGGGATTGGCTGTGGTCAAGCTGGAGGTTTTACTTTCTGCAAGACTCGTCCGTTCTGCGCATGGACCGGTTGGATTGAGCCGGACTACGTAACGTCTCCCTTCGGGACATCGCAGACCTCAAAAGGCGGAGGTCTGCGCCAGCCGGCCATTTCCTTCCATGTCAGGATATCTATCACCATCAGGTCTACTGGTCCGCTGATTCACTGCAGGCTTCTTGGTATCACTCTTACGCCCTTTAACAACGTCCAAGGTCTCTGCTTATTTTAACTTCCGTGCCTGGGCCAGATCTTCCTCAATCGCCTCGCGAACCCGGAAATTCGTTGCTTGATGAATCCAGCGAATCGTACCGGACTTATCGATCAGCACCAGGGTCGGCGTATTGATGATACCACCCTCGCGGTTGTGGTATACGGGCGACCCGGTCCCGTAGAGTTCCATCACCTCGCCCTTCGAGTCGGAAAGGAAGGGAAAGGTCGCATTCAACTTTTCCTGCGCCCACTTGCCCTTGCCGGGAGGGTCAACGCTAACAGCCAGCACCTGAACGTCCAGCGCCCTCAAATCTTCATCGTGCCTGACGAACTCGCCGAGTTCGCTTATGCAGTAAGGTCACCAGTAGCCACGGTAGAAATCAATGAGCACCTTGTGGCCGGCGTAATCCGAAAGCCTCACGGTTCTGCCGTCGGCGGAGGGGAGGGCGAAATCGGGGGCTTTTTCGCCAACCTTGATCTTGAGCGGCAGAATCTGATCCTGCGCCGCAGAGGATGGTGAGCCGAGGAGCACCACCGCGACTGGCAGAAGAATCACCAACAGTCGAGACACCAGGAAACCACCACTGTGCTCTCGCTTCATTTCAGATCCCTCCTTTGTGAGCCGACAGCCCCGCTTACGAGGTTGGAAACGGGAACCTCTCCCGAAGTTCAGTAAGAACTCACTCCCATCTCTAAACCAAGTGGCCGAGACATCCAAACCAGCACCCCTTCTACGAAGCCAAGGTCTCGAAAGATGGGAGAAACGGCACATGGTATCGTTTCTCCTATGAAAATGTCGATGTCCTTGGCAAAACGCGGCTGCGACTGGTAGCTCACCGCGAAGCCACCGATCACGAGGTATTTAACGCCATGGGACTGGAAGGCGGACAAAAAGTCTTTGTAGTCTTGGCGCATCAGGCTCGATCTCCCACCCCTTAAGCGCATAGGCGGTTTCGACGATTTCCTCAATCGCATCCAGCCGTTCATGCCCGGGCCGACTTTGCCAATAGCGGTACTCGTCCGCCTTCATCTCATCGAAGTCCGTGTACTTGCGTATGATCGGCGCGTCATCCATACGTTCTATTCTTAGCACAGGAGCAAAGAGGCCGCAATCCTGCGTCATACTGCTGAGCGGTGGGAAGGGCGGGGCTTCAGCCCTGCCACGGAAAACGGTTCGTCATTGGGGCTTTAGCCCCTGAAGGAACGTTGAGGGCCTTAAGGCCCAACTCGTTGGGCTCCCGGAGGCGGCAGGGCTGAAGCCCCGCCCTTCCAAAGCGCCACGTTATCGCGGCGACTTCCGTTACTCGGTACTAGTCAGCTCACGCTCCCGGGTTGGCTTCAGCACGCTCTTCGAGGAAGGGATCAGGAGGCATTACGCCTTCGCCTGCCAAGGCGATGTTGTTGCGGGTGGTTCTCTTAACGAGGTACATGGCCTCGTCGGCCAGGCGCAGGATCTCACGGTGGGTGCGGCCGTCGGTAGGAAATGTTGCAATGCCGAAGCTGGCGGTGACCTTGATGCTCAGATTCTCCGAATAGAAGAACACTTTTGAGTTCAGCAGGTCTTTGAGCCGCCGCACGACGGTCAGGGCATTCTCTTTCGAGGTCTGGGGCAGGATCACGACGAATTCGTCGCCCCCATATCGAAACGCGTAATCAATCAAGCGCAGGTTGCTTTTAAGAACGTCGCCGATTCTCCAAAGCAGCCTCGATCCCACGAGGTGGCCGTACTGGTCGTTGACCTGTTTGAAGTGATCGAGATCGAAGAAGATTACAGAAAACTGATAGCCGTACCGGGTGGAACGGTAGATTTCTGCATCCAGAACGAAATTGAGGTGCCGCGCGTTAAAGAGGGCCGTGCAGTCATCCATGATCGTGAGTTCATGCATGCGCTGCACGTACCGCGCGTTTTCGAGAGCGATCGCCGCATAATCAGCAAGGCTCTTGAGGGTGGGGATGTGCTCTTGCGAAAAGCTCTGCTTACCGAAGCAGTTTGCCAGTTCGATAACACCCTGGACCGGTTCGCGGCCTTTAATGGGAACGCAAACCACAGAATGAGTACCCGGTTGCGGAAACTCGTCGGACCGGGCATTGAATCGCGGATCGGTCTGAATGTCTTCCACCAGGACAGGTTCACCGTGTTCAGCCACCCAGCCGGCGATGCCCTCTCCCAACTTAAGGCGAACGTCCTTAAGCTTCTCCGCGCCCTGTCCCATGGCAATTTCGAAATACAGTTCGCGAGCCTTCTCGTCGACCATCAAAAGTGACCATGTGTCCGGTTGTAACAGGTCACTGATCTTCTCCATAACCGTCTGGAGGATTTTTTGGAGGTCGAGGGTTGAAAAGAGGGCTTTGCCAACCTCATGGAAGAGGGATAGGCGCTGGACTTGCTGCCGGAGTTCGACGACCTCTTCCTGTAGGTCCATACTTATCCCTGGGGAGTCCTGACAATGTCTCCCATCAGACTAAGCATATACATTTCCGCCTATAACCTCAATGGTACCCAAGTACCGTTGGGGGACCAAGATGCAACCCAAGCCAATGGTAGTGTCTCAGTTTGACGTAGAGGCGGCTTTACGTCGCCATGTGGCGAGGTAAACTCGCCGCTACAATTTCAATCTGAGACTCTACACTACAAGCAAATCAATTGACACCCCTGAGGCAGGTCAATAAGATAAGCGTGGTGATGCCTTGGTGACGCGTGGCGAAGAACCGCAGTTAACGGGATTCGGCGAGTACTTACGCCGGGAGCGCGAACTGCGCGGCGTGTCTCTGGAAGAAATATCCGCCGCCACCCGGATTAGCATTCGCTTCCTGGAAGCTATTGAAGGCGAGGAACTCTCGAAACTTCCGGGGGGAATCTTCACTCGCAGTTTCGTGCGGACCTACGCGCGATTTTTGGGCTTGGACGAAGAACGCGTGCTGACGGATTGCCAGCTTGCCGGCAGGCAAAAGCCGGAAGTCGACATCCACCGCATTGCGGCGAACCGAGCGCGCCAGAACGGCGCGGCTTTCCGGACGCGGGTGATCGGACTTGCGGTAGCAGCGGTGTTGCTGGCAAGCGGCTATGCCCTGTTCCGCCATTCGCGCAGCGTCCGGGAGCAGCGTGTTAACGCACCCATCGTCGTTCCGCCGAGCGCCCCTGCGGCTACAACCACCAACCCGGCTACAACCCCTTCCACCGGCACAAACCCACCTGCTAATGTACCGGCCGTCCAACCGCCTGCCTCCACCCCGCCTGGAAGCAACCCGGCACAGACGGGCTCTACCGCTTTACCCGGCAGCACAACTGCGCCTGCTGCGCCACAGGGCGCTCCTTCCTCCCCTGGAGCAAAAGCCAAGCCGGCGGGTCAGGCCGCCGCCTCCCAGACTCCTCCCACGGTTCCGAGCCTTTCCGACTTGACCCTGCAAGTGAGCGCAACGGAACGCGCCTGGGTAGCCGTGGATGCTGACGGCAAGACGGTACTACAGAAGGTATTGAACCCCAGCGAGGTCGAAAACCTGAAAGCTCACGACACCTTCGACGTCACGGTGGGAAATGCTTCGGGCATCGTGTTGACTCTGAATGGCGAAACGCTGAAACCCCTGGGGCGGCGGGGCGAGGTGAAGTCCGTTCATCTGACTCGCGAGGACATGAAAAAAACCCAGCCCTGAGAGATAGTCTATTTCCGAGCGACTGGTCGAGACAATTCGCGCCGGCACTGTACCGGAAGTGGTGCGCCGCAAGGCGTGCCGGGGTGAACTGCCAGTTTCTTTGCAGGAAAAGATCGAAATTCTGGTATTGCTTGCTTCCGGAGGCGAGGGCGCGGAGCAGAGCACCGCCCTCCAGACCCTGCAATCCTGGCCCCCCGCGGAGCTTCAGCAGGTGCTCCAGGACCCAGCCACTCCGGTCGCCGTCCTGGAGTTTGTTGCTACCAACCTCGCGCCCCACCGCGAAGAGTTAGGGGAGGCTCTCCTTCAAAACCCCAACTTGACCGACCACGTTCGTAGCTGGCTGGCAGCGGCTTTCTCCCTCATCGCCGAGGCCAGATCCAGCGAAGCATCCGAACCTCCCACTTCCCCTCCCACTCCCGCTCCCTCAGAAGATGCGCCTGAGGACCCAACGCCTGAACTGCAAAAGCCGAAGGCCACCACGGCGATCCAGAGAACCCAACGCATGTCGGTAGTGCAAAAGGTCAAGTCCGCTTTGACCGGTACCAAGGAAGAGCGAATGCTCCTGATCCGGGACAGCAACAAACTGGTGGCCCGCGCCGTGATGCAATCGCCCAAGCTCACCGAAGACGAAGTCGAGAAATATGCCTCCATGAAAGATGTCTGCGAGGACGCCTTGCGCGTGATTACTCTGAACCGCAGATTCATGAAGCTCTACGTGGTTGTCAAGGCTCTGGTCAACAATCCTCGAACCCCTATTGATGTAGGTTTACACTTAGTCGCTCGAGTCAACGAATTCGATCTCAGGCGGTTGGCTCAAAACCGGAACGTCGCCGACGTCATCCGTCACACCGCCGAAAAGATCATGCGGCAAAAACAAGAAGCCAACAAGCCGAAATACCAGGGCAGCAAATTCTAGAATTAGAGCGAGCGCTGATCGAAAGGCCGCGGAAAGAGTTCGGCAAGATGGTGTAATTCCTTCACGCCTGCGGCATTTCCTAAGACGACCTCAAGATCACCGCAGAACTCCCAAAGCAGTTGCCGGCAGGCTCCGCAAGGCGCTGCGGGCCGTTCTCCCCCCGAGGCTACGGCAATTCGAGCGAAGACCCGCTCGCCTTCCGAAAGAGCCTTCCACAACGCCACCCGCTCTGCGCAAACCGTCAATCCGTAGGTGGCGTTCTCGATGTTGCAACCTGTGTAAACTCTGCCCTCCGCAGTGAGAAGCGCGGCGCCGACTTTGAAACCGGAGAAGGTTGCAACGGCGTTTTCTCTGGCCTTCATCGCGTGCTGGAGCAATTCTTCCGACGACATCGGTTATTCACCTTCTCTTGCCGCGGCGGGCAAGAATGCGGCGATCAGGCGCACCAAATTCCGCCCTGCAGCCTGGCCGATGTTGATTACTTCTTGATGGCTCAGGGGCTTTCGGCTCAACCCGGCGGCGCGGTTGGTGATTGTGGCCAGGGAGAGCACGCGCACTCCCATTTGGCGCATGGCGATAACCTCCGGCACGCTGGACATACCCACGGCACCGGCGCCCAGCGCTCTCAAGACTCGGATCTCCGCCGGCGTCTCATAGCTGGGACCCAACAGCGCTGCGTAAACGCCCTCGAAGCACTTCAGCCCCAGTCCACGGGCCACTTTGAGCGCCTCCCGGCGCAATCGCGAGTCGTACGCCTCACTCATGTCCACAAATCGCTCTCCCCAACGTGGGTCGTGAGAGCCTGCCAGCGGGTTGGCCCCTTGGAGGTTAAGATGGTCGGAAAAGACCATGAAACTCCCCGGCGTAGCGCGCGGCGCAATGCCGCCCGCGGCGCAGGTGGTGATGAGGCAGCGAATTCCAGCTAACGCCAATACTCGGACCGGGAAAACCACCTCGCCGGGCTCATAGCCTTCGTAGAGGTGAACGCGGCCGGCCAGTACCGCCACGGACACGTCACCACAGACACCGAGATGCAACCCGCCGCTGTGGCCTGCGACGGAGGGCTGTGGGAAACCCGGGATTGAAGACCACGGAAACCTTCTTGCCTCGCGCAGTTCCGGCAAAGCTCCGCCTAAGCCTGAGCCGAGCACGATTCCGACGCGTGGGACCGCGGGCCAGCGCGCAGCGAGGAATTTCACGGCTCGCAACGCTTTGGAATATCCTGGATTGCCTTTCCGCCCTCTCAGTACCATATTCGCTATCTCGATCATGACGGAAGGGGCGGTTCGCGAACCGCCCTACTCCACAAATCACGTCAGCAAAAGCCCCGCAATGGCAGCCGCCAGGTAGTTCGCCATTGTTCCGGCCAGGACTGCGCGAAAACCCAATCTCGCTAAGTCCTGCTTGCGAGAGGGAGCCAGGGCGCCAATGCCTCCGATCTGGATGCCAATGGAGGAGAAGTTCGCAAAGCCGCACAAGGCGTAGGTGGCGATGGTGAACGATCGCTCCGCGATGTGCCCTTTTAGCGGGCCGAGCATGGAGAAAGCCACAAACTCGTTCAAGACCAGTTTCGTTCCCAGCAGGTTGCCCACGGATCTGGCATCCTGCCACGGCACGCCGATAACCCATGCCACGGGCGACAACAACGACCCCAACAAGGTTTGGAGGTTGGTATGCGCTAAACCGAGGATGCCATTGACCAGATACACAAGAGCGATGAAGGCAATCAGCATGGCCGCCACATTCAGGGCAAGATACAGGCCGTCCGTTACGCCGCGCGACGCGGCATCGAGGAGGTTGGCAGATTTTTGTCCGGCGGCCATTTCAATCTTTCCGGCTGTCTTGGGAGTTCCCAGTTCGGGAACCAGCATCTTGGAAATCAGAATTGTTCCCGGCGCCGTCATCACCACCGCCGTCAACAAATGGCGGGCTTCCGCACCGAACAGCACATAGGCCCCGAACACTGAGCCGGCGATGTGCGCCATGCCGGCGGTCATGATGGTCATGAGTTCGGAATCGGTCAGATCATCAAGGTAGGGCCGGATCACCAGCGGCGCCTCCGTCTGGCCCATCACGATGCTCGCTGCCACCTCCAATGACTCCGCCCCGCTCGTTCCCATGAGTCTGAACATCAGTTTCCCCGTCAGAAACACCAACGTCGGGAGCACGCGAAGGTAATAGAGGATCGATGAGAGGGCGGCGATGTAGATAATCATGGGCAGGGCCTGGAAAGCAAACACCACTCCGAACGGCCCCGCCTTCTGACCCAGCGCGCCAAAGACAAAAGAAGAGCCGGCAAACGAGTAATTCAGCAGCGTGACGAATCCAGCCGAGACCTTTTCCAGCAGCCAGTAGCCTGCATGCGTGCGAAGAACAAAAAGCGCCACCAGAATCTGCAGCCCCAGTCCCCAGGCCACAATCCGCCAGCTTATCGCGCTCCGCTTCTTCGATAACAGGAATGCGACGAGCAGGATCGTCGCGATGCCCAGCAGGGGTATGAAATGCGTCAGCATAGCTTTCAGAATTCAGTCCTCAGGCATCAGCCAGCTTACAGCAATCAGTTTTAAGCTCGCAGCTTTCAGCAATCAGCTAATATACCTGAAAACAACGACTCGGTATCCCGCCCTTTTGGGGCCTCGTTTTTGTGTTGTCTATTTCTTTGCTTCCGACCGCAGGCGCAGCAGGGTGATTTCCGGAGGACAACCGTAGCGCCACGGGACCAGCACTTTGCCGATGCCTCTGCTCACGTAGATTTGGGTTCCATCCAGCCGATTCCAGCCTTCCACAAACCGCTCCCCCAACTTTGACCTCCCATACACCGAGCCGACCATGGGAAGCCGCACCTGTCCTCCATGAGTGTGCCCCGAAAGCATCAGATCAATCCCGTGCGCCGCGGCCATATGGATGCCGAGGGGATTATGGCAGAGGAGAATTTTGGGGTCGCGGGCCGGAACCATCCGCAGGGCAGCGCGAATGTCCGCCGCTTCCCACCAAAGATCATCCACGCCCACCACCCAAAGCCTGGCCGAGCCGGACCTCAAAGCGCAGTGAGCATTGCGAAGCACGCGGATGCGCTGCGAACGAAGCGCCTGCGTGATCTCCTCCGCATCCACCCGAAAATCGTGGTTGCCCAGCACGGCAAATACCCCCAGCCGGGCGCGTAATTTCCCCAACGCTCTCGCGACCGGCCAGATATACGTTGGGGAAAGAGTCACGTAATCGCCCGTTAACGCCACCACGTCCGGCCGCAAATGATTGGCCAGTTGGACAGCTCGTTGGATTTCTTCCAGGGGAGTAAAAAGACTGTGATGGAGGTCCGTCAGTTGCGCGATCTTTAAGCCGTCGTGGGCGGAGGCAAGCCGGTGCAGCCAGATGTCGGTTTCGGTAATCTCCGGGTCAGGCGAAAGAGGCGACGCGAGGGGAGGCGCATCGCGGCCGCTCAGCGATAACGTAATCAGTCCCCTTCGCCGGAGGAATCGCCGCGGTCGTGCGGGTCTCAGCAAATGTGCCTCTCGGAATCTTGAATGGCAGCGATTTAAGCCCTTGTGCTCTTCGCTTGGCCCCCAATGTCATTCTGAGCGCAGCGAAGAATGACGGGCGAAAAGAGCCCGCGATCCTCAGAAGCGCCCGCCCGCGTCGCCGCGATTCTCCAGGACCTCCTTGAACACGGCGACCATCTGATCGTGAATTCGACCGTTCGAGACGAAGATATCGTCTGCGAGTACTTCGAACGGTTTTCCGGTAATGCCGCTCACGCGGCCGCCGGCTTCCGTAACGAGCAAGGTGCCCGCCGCCTTGTCCCAGGGATTGAGCTTCAGCTCCCAAAAGCCGTCGAATCGGCCGGACGCGACGCAGCAGAGGTCCAAAGCGGCGGAGCCGGCGCGGCGAATGCCGTGAGTGAGCTGCGTAAACCGAAAATAGAACTCGACATTTAAATCGTGATTTGCCGCGAAAGGCGGGAAACCGGTTGCCACCAGGCAATCCGACAAGTTCGCGTTCCTTGATACCGAGATGCGCTGCCCATTCAAGAAAGCCCCTGCCCCCCGTTCCACCGTAAACAGCTCATCGCGGGTGGGATCATAAACTACCCCTGCCACCACTTCGCCGCGATAAGCAAGCCCCAGTGTGACGCAAAAGATGGGAAACCCGTGCGCAAAATTGGTTGTCCCATCGAGCGGATCGACGTACCAGCAATAATCCGAGCCGGTCTTTTGCCCTCCTCCTTCTTCCGCCACGATCCCGTACTCCGGAAAGTGGCTTAGCAGCCGTTCCACGATTAAATTTTCCGATTTCCGGTCCGCCTCCGTCACCAGGTCCGAGCGCCTCTTGTAAGTGATCTCGAGAGGCTGGCGAAAATGTTCCAGAAGCAGGTCACCTGCCTCGCGGGCGATATCGACTGCGACTTTTAGCGTATTCTCCATAGCGTTTCCGGGAGCCTTAGGTGGGGTTGTTATTTGGGCTCAGCACGCTTCCATGGCCCTCGCCGTCCGCCCAGACCGAGCCGTCCTCAAAGTATTCCTTCTTCCAGATCGGAACGATTTGCTTTAGCCGGTCGATGGCAAATTGACAGGCGCCAAAGGCGGCGCGCCGGTGGGCAGAAGTTACAATAATAGCCACGCTGGTCTCGCCGATTTCCAACCGCCCCAGCCTGTGTATCATTCCGATGTGATCGATTTCGAATTTTCCTTTTGCCTCTGACCCGATTTCCTGCATCTTGCGGATGGCCATCGGCTCGTACGCTTCGTACTCGAGGTAGCGCGTTCGTCGCCGATCGGAATTGTTCCGCACGACACCCTCGAACACTACGACCGCGCCATCTTCAGCATCCTTTTGTTGATGGACTAGCTCCGCGGTGGGGATAGGAGAGCGGGTCAGCAAATAATAGTCCTGGTTCGAGCCACCGCTGACCGGAGGAAGAAACGCCACTTCATCCCCATCCTGTAGGACTCGGGCCCGGGTCGCAATCTCCTGATTCACGGCGAGCAAAACCGCTTGCGAGAGGTCGTTGAAGCGAGGATAACGCGCCGCGTACCGCTCCCACAGGCCATCCAGGCTGGCCCCGTCCGGAATCTCCGCCTCCTCTTGTTGAAGCCCCGCCAAGTCGTGCGTCAGCCCAAAGAAGAGCACCTTAATCTTCATCATAATTAGTATACACGGCGGAAGCATTCGCGGGATGGCAATTCGGGTAGGGGTGTAGCACAGGCACTCTTGCCTGTGCTCAGTGCAAACCAGACTTCCCGCCGGCACAGGCAAGAGTGCCAGTGCTACACAAAGCCGCTAGCGTCGCCGTTCTAAAGCAGCCAATTGCCTGCGCACACGTCGAGCATCCGCAAAACAAGTCAATCGGCCATAGGCATCCAAGAACACCATGATTAGGTTCCTGCCATCCACCTGCGCGTCCATTACGAGGCATCTTCCGGATTCATTGATGAAGCCCGTTTTTTGAAGCTCGATATCCCAGTCCTCACGGCCGACTAACCGGTCCGTGTTGCCGTATTGCAGCCTCACTCTCCCCAATTTGCCTACGTAAACTTCGAATTGGGTGTCGGTGGAGAATTGCCGGATCAACGGATACCCGCAGGCGGCTTTCACGAGCCTTACCAAGTCCCGGGCCGTCGAAACATCTGCAGGAGAGAGCCCGTTCGGACTCACAAAGTGGCTGTTGTCCATACCCAGTTCTTGCGCTTTGCGGTTCATCGCGGCAATGAAAGCCGGCCGCCCTCCCGGGTAGTAGCGGCTCAGACACGCCGCGGCCCGATTCTCCGACGACATCAAAGCGAGGTGCAGCATGGCTTCGCGCGGCAGGGTGGTGCCAAGGCCTAAGAAAGACCGCGTGCCTTTCAAATCGTCGATGTCCGCGTCGCTGATTGTTACCAGATCGGTTAGCGGGAGCTTCGCATCGAGCGTGACAATTGCCGTCATCAATTTAGTAATCGAGGCAATCGGAGTGACTCTGCTCGCATTCTTCTCATAGAGCAGCGTGGACGTCTCGGCATCGGCGATCGCAGCCATGTTGGAGTGCACGTCCAGGCGAAACGAAGTTAATCGGGAAGCGGCGTCACCGTTCGAAGATGCGGGCTTGGACGTTGAGTCCGCCCCATCGGGCGGCCAAGCCGCATTCCAGATTCCGGATTTCAGATTCAAGAGCGCGAACGCAACGGCCATCCCCGCAATCAACCTAAAGATCTGCCGACAGGTCCAATGACCTCGATGTCGTGAAGGGAAATTCATTCTGCTTGTTCCTTATGCTGGGAAAGAGATTAAGTATCCAACGCCCATCACCCCAATGCCGACCCACCCATCTGCCGACCTGCCGATCTGCCCACCTGCCTACTGCCCCTCTTCCCCCCGCTCGCGTTCCGCCAGGTACACGCCCAGAAGGATCAACGCGCCGCTCACGATCACGTGCCGCGTCACACTTTCGCCGAGCAGCCACGCCCCCAGCAGCGCCGCCACCACTGGCTGAAGGTAGTTGAATGCCGCCACGCGAGAGGCGGCAAGCTCCGTCAGCGCGAAGGCGTAGCAGAGGTAGGCCACAACTGTACCTAAAGTGATCATAAACGCCAGGCCGCCCCAGGCTCCCAGGGTTACCTTCGCCCACCGGATCTCGACCACCGATCGAACCGCAAATGGGATCATCAGCAAGCAACCCAAGGCGAAGGTCACGGTGTTCAGAGTAAGAGCATCGTACTGATTCGCTATTTCCTTGACCTGAATTGTATAGTAGGCGAAGGACGCACTGCCGACCAGCACGATCAGGTCCCCTTGCCAGTGCGCTGTACTCCCCGGTTCCCGCCCCCCAAGAGTAAGCGTAGCAACTCCTACGAAAGAAATCAGCATGCCGAGCAGCTTGGGAAAGGTCAACGGCTCAAGCCTCATTAAGCACGCAAGCGTCAGCGTCATCACCGGGCCGAGCGCCACGATGAGGCCGGTGTGCGCCACGGAAGTTTTGGCCAGGCCATTAATAAAACATATCTGGTTTAGAGTTAGACCGTTGAATGCAACACCCAGGAGAACCAGCCATTGGCGGCCGCCCAAGTGCAACTCAGGCCAGCCGCGCCACGCAAGAAACAAAACTGCAAAAAGGATGGCGGCGCCCGCCAAGCGCAATTGCGCTAACCCCATGGCGCCAAAACCGTTTACAGCCTCTTTTGCAGCCACAATGTTCGCAGCCCAGAACACCGTCCCCAAGAACAGCAGAACGTGCATCAGGTCATGGCTGTGGCGACGAGGCCGTGAGGAAGCATCCGACACTGCTTTCGCTGGTGAGCTGGCGCGGTGCGTCTAACGATTCTTCAAGATGGGTGCTCTTCTGCACCGTCGAGCCGTCCGTCATCCTGAGCGAAGCGAAGGATCACCGCAGTTGATTGTGACGCAACGGCAGCAAGGACACTGACGAAGAGCGAACTGCGGTGATCCTTCGCTTCGCTCAGGATGACACGGCCGCCAGGTCCCAGCCCCACGCTAGCTAAACTGCTCCTTTCGTTTGGTCACTTTTTCGATTCGATCGAGGTCGGGCTCATAACCCAGCCCGGGGGTCTGGGGCACCCGGATAGTTCCGTGCGAGCTGACGGTCACTTCCGGGGAGATAATGTCTTCCGTCCAGTACCGCCGGCTGGCTGAAACGTCACCCGGAAGAGTGAAACCAGGGAGCGAGGACATGGCGACATTGTGGGCGCGCCCGATGCCGGACTCGAGCATCCCCCCGCACCAAACCGGAATGTTTCTTGTCCGGCAAATGTCGTGAAGCCGCCGAGCCGAAGTAAATCCGCCCACGCGGCCCAGTTTCACGTTGATGATTTTGCACGCGCCCAACTCAATGGCCTTGCGCGCGTCGTCGGCGCTGTGAATCGACTCATCAAGGCAAATCGGCGTGGAGATTTCCCTTTGCAGCCTGGCGTGATCGATAATGTCGTCCCAACCGAGCGGCTGCTCGATCATCATGAGATAGAATCGGTCGAACTGCTTCAAATGCTCCAGGTCGGCTAACGTGTAGGCAGAATTCGCGTCCGCCATCAGGGAGATGCGTGGGAATTCGGTGCGGATGCGCTCCAGGACATTGACATCCCAACCCGGCTTGACCTTCACCTTGATTCGCTGATAGCCGGCTGAGACTTCTCGAGCGATTTTTTCCAGCAGTACCTCGACATTACTTTGAATGCCGATGGATACGCCGCACGGAATCTCCTCGAGCGTCCCGCCCACGGCGCGCGCCAAGGGAATGCCTTTCTGTTGCGCCTCGATCACCCACAGCGCGTTCTCGAGGGCCGCCTTGGCCATGTTGTGACCGCGGATGGGGAGGAACCGCGCCGCCAGTTCCGAAGGCGATGCCCAATCGTGTTCCAGAGCCCAAGGAACGAGGAACTCTCGCAACACATGCCAGGCGGTTTCGAAAGTCTCGTGGCTGTACAGCGGCGCTTCACCTGCCGTCACCTCGCCCCATCCCGTAAGGCCCTCCGCATCCACGCGCACCAGCACGATTCTGCGCAGCGTTGTCTTGCCGAAACTCGTCTCGAATGAATGGACGAGCGGCATCTGAATTTCCCGAAGCTCCACGCGATTAATCTTCATATGGGTCCAATAGATAACGGGCCGACCTCACATCGTATTCGAACCCCGTGATGGCCAGCTTCTGAGCAAAGTAGTCTTGCAACTGCTGACGGACTGCCAACTGGCGCCGACGCGCCTCTGTAGGGTTTGACTGCCTTAAACCGTCGAAATCGGCTGGAATCTCGAGCGTCGCCGCGGGCGCCGCTTTGCTGGTGCGCGGCGCTTTTCCCGCCAGCGCCCGTTTGACGCGGATGGAACTCAGATGCCATTCCGCAATCAGGCGGTCACTTGGCAGTCCACGTTGAAAACGGCTCTCAACTTCACCGTAATAGTCCGGCTGGTAACACCGGGCGATGGCGCCCAGACGGACGATATTAAGAAAGGCATTCTTAGCTCTCAGAGGATCGAACGTCCACTCGATAAGCCCGATTCCCGCTCGCAGCGCCTCACGCCTTTGCGCCATTTTTAGCGCTCTACCCAGTCCCCGGTTTTCGTGTGCGGGCAAGACGCCAAGGGAAAGCGAATGATAATAGCGGTCGGCTCCGTGCCACGCGGGCAAGGAAGCGACGAAGCCCACCAGCCCGCCGCCCGTTGCGAAAGCTCCCAGCACCTGCCCCCCGATCTTCCGCAAGGTTACGAACAGCCTGAGGGGATAAACTTCGTGCTCCGCGTACCCCCAAATTTGCTGCTGAATCTTAACGAGGGCCGCAAGCTCCTCGAGGGTTTCGCAAGCCCGGATGGTGTATTTCACTCTTTCGACTTCAACTCGTTCCAAAGCGATTCCATCTCCTCCAGAGAACACTCTTGCAGCTTTTTCCCTTGCGCTGCAACTTCCCGTTCGAGCGCCTGGAACCGGCGTATGAATTTTTGATTCGCTTTCCGAAGGCAAGTTTCCGGGTCAGACCGCACGAATCTCGCCAAGTTTGCTACGGAGAAAAGCAGGTCGCCGACTTCTTCCTCGAGCCGGGATGGCAGCGCAAGCGTCGCGTCGACTTCGGTCGGAACTCTCAATTCATGTCTTATCTCTCGAATCTCCTCCTCGACCTTTTCGAGCACGTCGTCAGCCGTCTTCCAATCAAAACCGACCTCCGCGGCTCGCAGTCCCAGTTCGTAGGCGACGAGGGTCGCGGGCATGGACCGGGCAATTCCGTCCAAGATGGATTTCTCGGCGTTCTTCTTCCCAGCCGTTGCGGCGCGCTCCTGCTCTTTTACCTTCAACCAGCTCTTCAGGGCCTCGCCGGCATCGCGGGCGTGCACGTCGCCGAAAACGTGCGGATGCCGCCGGATAAGTTTTGCATGCACGGCCTCGATAACACCGTCAATGTTGAAGCGCCCCTCCTCTTCCGCCAAACAGGAGTAGAACACCACCTGGAAGAGCAGGTCGCCCAACTCATCTTCAAGGCCCCTGAAATCGCGCTGGTTCACCGCGTCGATGACTTCATAAGCCTCTTCGATCATTAAACCCTTGAGGGTGTCGTAGTCCTGCGCCCGGTCCCAGGGGCAGCCTTCCGGCCCTCGCAAGTGCGCCATCAGTTCGACAAGCTTGGAAAGTTTCTCGCCGGCCAGGACCGCTCCTCTCTCCGCCATTGCGTTAGTCTCGCTAATTTATCAGGGGAGGCGGATGGACTGCAACTGGGCAGATGGGCAGGTCGGCAGGTGGGAAGATCTCAGATTCCAGATTTCAGATTTCAAAGCCCGGGGCCAGCGTTTTGCATCTAGATCGCCGCCAGAGATCATTCGCCGAGAAGTAGAGTACCCCGATGTTGTTCTGGAAAAAAGGCCGTTATGATTGCAGCCATCGGACTATCCTGAGCTGTGACTCCGATCCGTAGGAGGCGGCCACCGCCGCTCCCCTGGGTCGAATTACACCTTGGATGGGATTTCTGCCTTCTGCCTTCTGTCGATCTGCCCACCTGCCCATCTGCCGACCTGCCGATCTGCCTAATTCGACTCGTCCACCACCTCGATGGCATTGACGCAGGCGTAGTTCTTGACCGGAACGAAGGTGAGGAAAAGCTTCCCCGCTGCGCTGGCCGGCAAGGCGTGATAGGTCTTCTGCACAGCACGGTCGGCGCCTCCGGCTTCCTTGAAAATATCGAAGTTGCGAAGCAGTGCGACGCCGTTGCAGTAAACGTCAAACAGCCGGCTACCGGCGCCGCCTCCGCCGGAGTTCTGCGGCCCAAAGTACGTTTCGGCAAAGTGCAGCGTCAAGCCGTACTGCCGCCCTGCCGCCACTGGGATGGCGTAGCTGAAATGACCGTAGCGCTCTCCGTAATAAAGGCCAGGGTCCGGCGTCTTTTCCATTGGCCGGTTGTGAATGGCCAGGCGGCCCTGGCTCGCGTAAAGATCGGGTATCCATACTTGGCCGCTGTGGTCCGTGTAAGAGTTACTCTGCGCAACGATGCGGACCGGCCGCATTTTCCCAGGTATTCCTGGTGTGATTTCGATGGCGTTCAATATAGCCGTATCTTGCGGGGGCGTGGGACCTACGAATTTGGAAAATTGCAAGTGGAGTTCCCCGTCGGCGGCCGGAGTCACGTCAACGAAAACACGCTTGTCCGCCGTGTTATTGGCGCCCGCATCCGCTATCGGGTCGAATTCGGTCAGGAGCGGCTTACCATTTAATGCCACGTTGAAAGTGCGGCTGCCCTCGCCGCCTCCCGCCAAGGTATTGGAGCCGTAAATAGTTTCCGCGAAGTACAGCCCGAGTTCATATACGCCTGGCTTGAGAGGAATGTCGTAGCTGAATTCTCCCTCGCGCCAGTTCTGATACAGCGTGGCATCCGAGGTGCGATCGATAAACTGAGGAGGCGAGTTCCTCGTGAGCCCCCCCGTGTAATAACGGTCCGGTCCCCAAATCTGCCCGCTATGGTCCGTATAGTTATTTTTTGAATATCCCGCCAGTATTCGGACTTGCGACCGTGCATCGGCGCCGGCCGCCGCCTCGCGGCTTTCAATTGGAGGGGCAGCGAAGCTGGGGCTCGGTGAACTGGCAAGCTTGGATTTCCAAGCAACCAAGCTCACAATAGCAGCCAAGAGTACGAGCGCGACCGCTGGGAGTAGTAACCAAGTCCAGCGACGGAGCCGCCGACGGTCGAGCCCAGGGGAGGCTACGGCAGCGATTGGCCCGGGTGGCGCGGAGGCCTCAACAACTGGAGGTTCTGTGACCCTCGCGCCGGTTTCTAGAGGCGACTGGGGTTCGCCAGCCGCTTCGGTCTGCTGCGGCGCGAGATGTGCCTCAAATTCAGAGCGAGTCAGGAATTGCGGCGTGTAGTTGCCCGGCTTTAGGACGATGACGACCGGATCATGAAGGCCTTCGGTCTCGTAGTACTTCTTTAACCGCTCGCGAAGCCGGAAAAGTTCGACCCGCACTATTGAGTTACTGGTGGGATCAAAGTCAGCGAGGCGTCCCAGCGCTTCGACACCAATATTGAACTCCTTCAGATCGCCCGCCTGGCCTTCGAAGTATTTGCGGCATAGATACTTCAGCAGTCTCGCCAGGTTTTGCGACTTGGCAAAGGTCCCCGAGGCGAAAACAGTGTCCAGTTCTGCTTTTTCCTGTTGACGGGTGGCCGACTGACCCATCTTTACTTCACCCCTCCTTTGGCTAAATTATACCACCGTCGCGGTTTTGCGGCAAAAGTCAGGCGCCGGAGCGCGTATCCCAAAAATTGAGTAGCGCTGACTCTAAAATCCTGTAACGGGGCCCGCGAATCTCATAGCGAGAAGGCAAATCACCATACTTTCCCGCCAAGGGCGCCGCGGAAGGGGAACTTTAGGTAAGGCGTTATGTTTCACTGAGATAAGTGATTTACCGTGTGCACCCTGGAGGTAATATCTCGCTATTACGATGGAGGTAACGTAGAAGTTTACGTTACTTTGGGTGCGAGTCATCCCCAACAAACCACAAAGGGTTCGCCGATTGTAACGGTGACTTAACGGGTTTAGCCTTGTCTTCAGGGTAAGGAATCGAGGATGCTCAACGCGCGTCGGGTTATTGGCTCTGGAACCTGTCTATGGTGCGCTCCCCTGAGGGCACGGGCAGGCAAACCACTACAGTCGAATTGAAGGCTTTCTCTCTCTCACGATACCTCTGAGAGGAAAAGGGAGAGAGGACGACCAACCATGAAGCGGCGGATATTTGTCTCCGTTGCACTGACGTTCCTCGCCGTGCCAGTCACGCGCTTGTCGCCGCAATCGATATTTGCGACTCTGACAGGCGTAGTAAGCGACCTGACGGGAGCGGCTGTGCCTAATGCGACAGTGCGTCTGATGAACGAGCAATCGGGATCGGCACGCGACACGGTGACTAACGGAGAAGGCTAACACCGGAGCGGCAGGAACGTGCGTCCTGCGTTCGTGCGAGTTGGCGTCTCAGTCGCTATTTTACGCTGGCATGGGCAGGGTTGTCTTTCGTGGGTCCACATGGGTCTTCTTTGTCCAACTGATTCTTAACCGCGTTAATCGCGCCCCGTTCTGCGGCTTTCAAAAACCACAGAACGAGCCAAAGCCGGCGGGGGCCATTCAAAGGCGGGAACGCGGGCCGCTCCAACCGCTCCAACTTGCGACGATGGGTCCGCCGACAAGACAGGCAACCCACGCGGCAAGTCGTGGAGCGAGCGTTAGCGTAGCCATGACGGGCCTGCCGATGGGTTCCGTTCGAATAGGTATTCCGCAAGAAACGAGTTGCTTGAAATTAACACAGGAGGCATACATGTCATTGAAAAGGAGTGGCTTTGCCCTGCTTGCGTTAGTTGCGTTCCTTATTTGGTGCGCACCTCTACGTGGGCAGACTGTTTACGGTTCCATTGCCGGGACGGTTCTGGATGCAACCGGAGCGGCAATTCCCGGTGCAACAGTCACACTAACTAACCTAGGGACATCGGAAAAACGGACGATGGATTCCGAGGCATCGGGGTCCTATACCTTTGTCAACGCTCTGCCCGGCCAATACCGGATTGAAGCGGAGAAGAGCGGCTTCAAACACTTTACGCGCGAGCCCATTGTGGTGGAGGTGGGAAGCGCGCTAAGAGTCGATCTCCCTATGGAAGTTGGGGCGGTCACTCAAACCCTGGAGGTTAAGGCGGCTTCACCGTTGCTTCAGGCACAGAGCTCTGACTTGGGGCAAGTGGTGGCGAACCGCGCGGTTACTGAAATGCCCTTGAACGGGCGCAACGTTCTTGCTCTAGCGGGGCTCTCACCGGGAGTTCAACCGCAAGGCCCGCCATCGGGAGGCAATTCCTCGATGAGCAACCCTGTGGGCGCCAATCCGTTTGCGGCGGGCGACTTCCAAGTCGGGGGGGCCCAGGCTGGCCAGAGTGCCGTTGATGTGGATGGCGTCCCCTCGAACGGCTCGTACCTGAACGTCATCACCGTCATCCCGACGCAAGACGCTATTCAGGAATTCAAAATCCAGACCAACGCCATGACCCCCGATTTTGGCCGCACCGCCGGCGGAATCATCAACATGTCCACCAAGTCGGGCAGCAACTCCTGGCACGGCGGCGGCTGGGAATTCCTGCGCAATAAAGTTCTGGACTCCAACAACTACTTCAACAACGCCAACAACATTCCCGTTGGTCCCTGGACCCAGAACCAGTTTGGCGCCGACATCGGCGGGAAAATTATCACCGACAAGTTGTTTACATTCACGAGCTATGAGGGATACCGGGTACGATCCTCTGCAACCTTTTCCAACGGCATCGTGCCCACCCCGGCGGAGAGAAACGGTGACTTTAGCGCCAGCGGCGTGAACATCTACGACCCCACTACCAGCACCGCCTGCTCGGCTGGGGGTGGCATCTGCAGGACGCAAGTTGGCCTTGAGGCCGGCGGCAGCGGCACTGCCAACCTGATTGCCCCGAGCCAAATCAGCCCGGCTGCTAAAGTTCTGATGGGCTACTACCCAATGCCGAACACCGTTCCTACCGCGTCGAGCCCGTACAATTTCGTTACGTCCTATGGTACGGGCGGCGACACGGACCAGTTCAATGAACGCGTTGATTACAACCTGAGCGAGAAGCAGCGAGTTATGGCCCGGTTCACCTACTACAAGCTCCTGAACCTGCCCGACACCCCGTTCCATGATATTTGCACGGACCGCTGCACGGAAAACGTGCGGACCAAACAAATGGCATTGGGCGACACGGTTACGCTCTCGCCCACCACGATTCTGGACTTGCACCTTGGCTACACGCGTTACCATTACGTGCGCACTCCGCTCACCGCAGGTTTTAGTATGTCCTCGCTGGGCAGTGCATGGGGCACCTATCAGTTCAACTCCACCCCTCTTCCCATCCCTTGCATATCCAACAACCCGGGCGATAACACGTTAGGGGAAGGCTTCTGTTCGGCAGGAACGGGGAGTGAGATCGGCGCCGGCGACGACACGTGGAGCGCCACTCCAAGCATTACGATCATCAAAGGGCGCCACAATATCAAGATGGGCTACGAATTCCGCCTGCTGCGCAACAACTATTACCAGACCAACCAGCCCACGGGACTGTACGCGTTCGACCGTGAAATGACCTCTGCCAACCCTTTGGCTTCCACCTTGCCCGGGGGAGGTTCGACGCAGGGCCAGGGTTTCGCTTCGTTCCTGATGGGCTTCGGCTCGAACAGCAATAACGGCGGCGACGTGGTAACGCCTTCGCAAATGGCGAACCAGATCTTCTACAACGCCCTGTACATCGGCGACACGCTGCGCGCCACCCGCAAGCTGACTCTCAATCTGGGAGTTCGCTACGACTTGCAGGGGAACTGGTCGGAGCGCTTTAACAGAATAGTGGACTGGGAGCCCATTTTGGCCAGCCCCCTCGCGGGTCAAACCAACCCGACCAACGGACTGACCATTCCAAGCTCACTGAAGGGCGGCTTTGCTCTGGTGAACACCCCGGAGCGTCCTGGCCGCACCGAGCAGCAGATGCCTTTGAACGAATGGAATCCCCGCGTTGGCGTCGCCTACCGGCTCACTGAGAAGACGATCATCAGGAGCGGATACGGGATCTTCTACCTGCCTGACGACGTCTCCTGGAACAACGCTCCCCACAACCTCTTCATCAACACTTACAGCCAGGCGTGGCTAACCACTGTCAACAACGCGGGAGTGCTGCCCCTCAACACATTTGACAATCCCTTCCCCACTGGGATTATCCAGCCTCCGGGGCGCAACCAGGCGTTCATTAACGCGCAGGCAAATGGGCCCAGCGCGCCGGTTTACAACAACCCCGGGGGTTACGCACAACAGTGGAACCTCGATCTCCAGCGCGAGCTTCCTGACGGGACTTTGATCGACGTCGCGTATGCGGGGTCAAAAGGCACGCACTTGCCCATGCATAGTCAGGATGAGGACCAGTTACCCGACGCGTACCTGCCCACCAACGCCGCGGCCGCCGGCGCCCTCACAGCTTCAGTTCCCAATCCGTACTATGGGCTGGTTCAAGGAAACTTGACGCAACCCACCGTCAGCGCGGCGCAGTTGCTGTTGCCTTATCCCCAGTATTCGGATGTCTCGATCGCCGAGCCCGACGACCGCGATTCGATCTATCACTCCTTCCAAATGAAAATCGAAAAGCGGATGAACCACGGCGGCACGATTCTGGCCAGCTACACGATTTCTAAACTCATCAGTGACACCAACAACGAAATCAACTGGCTGGGAGACGCGGCGCCCTCCTGGGGCGACGTGGACGCCTATAACCTCCACAACGAGCGAAGCCTGGATGGGTTCGATGTTCCCCAGCGCTTCGTGCTCGGCTACGCGTTGGATTTGCCGGTGGGGCATGGCAAGAAGTACGGAAACAGCTTGTCACCGGTGGCCGATAAACTTGTCGGAGGCTGGGGCATCGATGGGATCGTTACACTTCAGCGCGGCTTCCCGCTCAACATCGGCGGCGGCACCAACGCTCTGTGCACCGCCGGGATCCCGGAAATTGGCGGCTGCCGGGTAACAAGACTCGGTGCCGATACTTACACTTCCGGCTCGAAGACCTCCCGCCTGGGTGAATGGTTCAATACAGCCAATTTCGCCAATACCACCTCTTTCACCCGCGGCAACGATTCCCGCACTGAGCCCGACCTCCGCGAGGACGGCGAGAAGAACATGGACTTTGCCGTCTTTAAGAACACGCGATTCGGCCCCGATGAGAAACTGGCTGTCCAGTTCAGGGCGGAGTTCTTCAACTTCTTCAACCACCCCCAGTTCGACGCTCCAAACACGAGTCTGGGCAGCGGCCAATTCGGCGTGGTGAGTGGGCAATACAACTTGCCGCGCCTTGTGCAGTTTGCCTTGCGGTTTTCGTTTTAGATTTGTAGGGGCGGTTCGCGAACCGCCCCTGCGTCTTCGTTCGGGTCTTGGGCCGGTTTTCAGGGGCGAGCGACCTAGCCCGGTATTGAGTCAGGGGATGGGTCGTTCGCCCCATTCTTCTCAGCCCTTGTTTGCTTGTGGTCGTGTCATAATTAGGGATGTAGTTCCGGGGACGGCCTCCGGCTTAGTGGTTCGCGGCTTTTTGTTAAGCCGGGCGACGAGCTGCGGAGCCAAAACAGGGGATTCGCGCTACGCGGCCTTGGCAAGAGGGGCGAAGAACACGTGAAAAGCCTAGTCATTCTGGGCGCCATCCTGGTGGCGCTGCCGGGCGGATGCGCGGCGGCGCTGGCGAGGGGTGGGCAAGGTGCTGCTGCGCCGCGCTCGGCCTCGATCACCATTGACTATCCACTGGACGACTCGATTTTTCCTCCAGAGATTACTCCGCCCACTTTCATCTGGCGCGACGCCGCCAAGAATGTAAGCCGCTGGCAAATCGATATCGTGTTCGCCGACGGTTCTCCTCGAGTGCACGCCGAATCCGCCGGCGAGCGGCTGGCCATCGGCGAGATTGACCCGCGCTGTGTTTCTTCCACAAATGAACTGCCGAAGCTGACACCAGAGCAGGCTGCCGCGCACACCTGGATTCCCGGGGCGGAGGTCTGGGAGGCAATCAAGAAGCACTCCGTGGCGGGCCCCGCGGTGGTGACCATCCGCGGGTTCAGCCGGCAAGACTCAGAGCATGCAGTGTCGAGCGGCCGCGTGACCCTCCGCACATCCGAAGACCCTGTTGGCGCCCCCATCTTCTATCGCGACGTGCCCCTGATGCCTTCCGAAACTGAAAAGGGGATCATCAAGCCTTTGGCCCAGGATGCGCTTCACTTGATCCAATGGCGGCTGCGCGACATTTCAAAAACAGAAAGCCGCATAGTGCTCAAGGACATGCCCACCTGCGCCAACTGCCATTCGTTCTCGAGGGACGGTAAGACCCTGGGGATGGATCTCGACGGACCTGCCAACGACAAGGGCCTGTATGCGATCGTTCCTGTCAAACCGCAAATGTCCATCCGCAACGAGGACGTGATCTCCTGGAGTTCCATCCAGGATAAGACCGTATCGGCCTCCCGCATCGGTTTCATGTCTCAGGTTTCGCCGGACGGCAAGTATATCTTGACCAATTACCGGGGCCAGACGAAGGACCTGAGCAACGGCTACTTCACCGTCAATTTCAAAGACTACCGCTTCCTCCAAGTGTTCTATCCCACGCGCAGCATCGTTGCCTGGTACGACCGGGCAACGGGCCAGAAGCAGCCCTTGCCCGGGGCGGATGATCCGGCCTATGTGCAGACGAACGCCGTCTGGAGTCCCGACGGCAAATACGTGGTCTTTGCCCGCGCAGAAGCCAAGGATCCCTACACGCCCGGCATGAAGATGCCGGAGCATGCCAACGACCCGGAGGAACCCCAGGTCCAATACGATCTCTATTGGGTTCCCTTCAATGACGGCAGAGGCGGCCGGCCGACGCCGGTCGCGGGTGCGTCCCACAACGGCATGAGCAATAGTTTCCCCAAGGTCTCGCCCGATGGGCGCTGGATCGTCTGGGTAAAGTGCCGCAATGCGCAGTTGATGCGCCCAGACAGCCAGCTTTATATTGTCCCTGCGCCGTCAGGAGGCGTATCGCGGCGGATGCGCTGCAATACATCTTTGATGAACTCCTGGCACAGCTTTTCGCCCAGCGGCCGTTGGCTGGTTTTCTCTTCCAAGAGCCGTTCGCCCTACACGCAGATGTATCTCACCCACCTCGACGAGCAGGGCAATGACAGTCCCGCGATTCTGATCGACAACTCGACCGCAGCCAATCGCGCCGTGAATATTCCCGAGTTTGTGAACATCCCGCCAGACGAACTCATGGCCATCAGCACGCCTGCCGTCGATATTTACAAGGAAATCGACCGCGTGGCGCAACTTGAAAATCAGGGCCAGATCGATGCGGCCATCACGGGGTGGAAAAAGCTCCTGGCCGCCTATCCTGACGATGCCCGAATTCACAACAACCTGGGCACCGCCTTGACGCGGGCTGGCCGGCCTGCAGAAGCCGTCCCCGAGTTCGAGAAAGCGCTGGAGTTGAAGCATCCCCGGTTCAGCATCGTCTATTTCAACCTGGGCCGTGCGATGCTCCTGGCCGGGCAGACGGATCAGGCGATTGTCGCCTTCGATAAAGGCCTCGAGTTTGACTCTGATTCCGCCGACCTCCACTACCACCTGGGCCTTGCCTTGGCGAGCAAGAACCGCGCCGACGAGGCCAAGACGGAATTCGAAAGAACCTTGCAAATCAAACCCAATGACGCCAACGCTCACTTTGCTCTGGGAGTGACGCTCGAAGGCAAGGGCGATGGGCGGGCCGCGATTAACGAGTATCAAGAAGCGCTGCGCTTAGATCCCAAGAATGAATTGGCGCACGTCAATCTCGCCGCAGCCTTGAGGGAGAAGGGCGATCTGGACGGAGCGATTGGGGAATATCGTGCTGCGGTGCGTTTGAGCCCGAACGATGAAATTGCGCATTCCAACCTCGGATTGGCGCTCGGGAACAATGGCGATTGGGATGACGCGATTTCCGAGGAACGCGAAGCCTTGCGCCTGGCCCCGAAGGACGGGACGGTTCACGTGTACCTTGGCGCCATGCTTGGACAAAAAGGCGATCGTGATGCCGCGATCGCCGAATATCGGCAGGCGCTGCTGTTGAACCCCAGCAATCACCTCGCGCACTACGACCTCGGTGTGGCGCTTGAGAAAGAAGGCGACCGCCAGGGCGCCTTCGAGGAATATCGAGCCGCTTACCAACTCGATCCCAACACCCTCCCTTACCGGCAAGCCTTCGAGCGCCTGTCGCAGCAGGGTAAGTAGATGGGTTCCCGCTTGCGCGGGAACGACAGACATGGTGTGATTTGCCAGAGGTGTTATATTGGGTCGGGATAGGCCTTAGAATGAGGCGGAATTGTTTGATACTGAATGCCCGAAGGGCATTAAGAGGATTAGCCGTAGGTGAAACCTACGGACCAGGAATGAACCGTGCGGCTCACATGCGACCCCGAAGGGGTCAAATAGGGCCGGATTCAACCCTTCGGGGCTGATGGATGCCTGGCGCGACTGCCTCCCGTAGGTTTTACCTACGGCTAATGATCTTGGGTCCCTTCGGGACCCGGCTTACCATAACACCTATGTCTTGGGCCCGCGCAATCTTTGTCTTCCTCCTCGCCTTTTGGTTGATCACCCCGCGTGCAGGGGAATGTCAGACGAGTGAGGAGCAGGTCGCCGCACATTTTCGCGCCGGGCAGCAAGCCCTACGGCACAGGGACCTCGCGCGGGCAGAGGAAGAGTTCAAAACAGTCCTGGCTCTCGATCCCAAGTTAGCCGAAGCGCGAATCAACCTCGGCCTCGTCTATCATGCGCTGGGAGAATACAGCCTGTCAGCGGGCAATCTGACGACAGCCTTAGGTGAGAAGCCCGATCTGGCAGGGCCAACTTTTATCTTGGGAATCGACTATCTGAGGCTGGGAGAGACCGAAAAAGGCATCCCGGTCCTTCAGCGCGCGTTGCGAATGGACCCCTCTAACTTGGAGGGGCGGCGAGCGCTGGCCTTGTGTTATGTCTCCAAGCAAGACTTTCGGCAAGCGGCAAATGAGTACCGTGAACTTGCCCGGTCGAATCCGGACAAGGCGGACGCGTGGTTTCAACTCGGTCACGATTACGTCAATCTCGCCGCGCATATGGCGTTCCGTGGGGCGGAGGTTTATCGCGGCTCGCCTTGGGGCAATCGCTTCCTTGGCGATATGCTTGCCCAACGTGCACGCTGGAATGACGCGGCGGAAGAGTATACGCATTCGCTGGCAGGCGATCCCAAACAGCCCGGACTGCACACCTCGCTGGGGCTCGCCTATCTGCGCGGGGGCAAGCCGGATAAAGCGGAGGCCGAATTCCGCCTCGAACTGGAACTTGACCAGAAGAATGAATCGGCATGGCTGGGCTTGGCAGAAACTCAGATCGGAAGCGGCCATGTTACGGCTGCGCTGGATGCTGTTCAGAAGGCGTGGGAAATCTCTCCTGAGTATTTGGCCCTGCAACGAGGCTTTCCGGAGCTTGCCCAAAGCGCCGCCAAGGCCGTGCTCGTGAACTTCCCGGCCGCCCCGGAGGGAGCGGCCAGGGACTTTCTGCTGGCAGCGCTCAATGCGGCTGCGGGACAAGCCGCGCAGGCTGGTGATGGCTGGAAAGCCTTCCAAGGAAAATTCCGGGCTTGGCAAAATGCGGAGCACGGCGCCGCCGGACGTGAAGCAGATCGCGACCCTTGCCGCGCCCGCCTCTATGCCGAATGCGCGCGCTGGCTCGAGTCCCGGCGGAACGCCTCGGGTGCCGAGCAGTTATTACTCGGAAAAACTCTGTTCGCCCTGCAGCAGTACGACCACGCCGCTGACACGTTGGCAAGCCTTCTCGAAAATGACAAGGGCAATGTCGAGGCCAGTTACTGGCTGGCACGGACATACCAGGCACTGGGTGGCGACTGTTACGACCGCCTCGAGGATGACTTCCCCCAGTCCTGGCGTGCGCACCAACTTCGCGCAGAGGCCTCGAGCGCGCGGGAGGCCGCGGGAGACGCCATTCAGGAGTATCAAACCGCCCTACGTTTGAAGCCTGACGAGGCCGAATTGCATGAGGCCTTGGGAGAACAGTTTCTCACCAAGAAATCCTATGACGAGGCGCGGGCAGAACTTGAGAAGAGCCTGCAGCTCGATTCCTCGCGGGCGCGAACCTTGTGCCTGCTGGGCCGCTTATACGTGGGAACGCACGAGACGGAAAAAGCCGTCCCTTATTTGCAAAGGGCCTTGCGCTATCAGCCGGACCTGGCGGAAGCAAGTGACTTGCTGGGGACAGCGTACGTGCGCCTCGGACAAGATGCGCAGGCTATCCCCGAGCTTGAGAAGGCTGCCCCTTATGATTTTTACGGCGATGTGCATTACCAGCTCTATGTGGCATACCGCAGGCTGGGCAAACCGGAGCTTGCCGGCAAGGCGTTGGCACGCTCACAGGAGTTGCGACGCACCTCTGCGGCAAAGCACCAAGCCATGGTCAGTGGCGTAATCGAGGTGGGACAGGAGTAGATGGATTATCCAAGAATTACTACTGCGATTCGTCCTCAACCTCGCGACGTCGCGAGCGTCAAGGGGATTGCCTGGGGCGCCGTGGCCACAGACATCAACAACGACGGGCTGATGGATCTGTTCGTGGCCAACGACATGGTGGCGAGCTTCCTCTTTGCCAACCGCGGCCACGGGAAATTCGAGGAAATCGGCCTGCAGGCGGGAGTCGGCTACAGCGCCGACGGACGGGTGCGGTCGGGGATGGGCACGGACTCCGCCGACTACGATCAGGACGGCTGGATGGACATCTTCCTGACCGACGTCGATGAGGAGATGTTCTCCCTTTATCACAATAACCGGGACGAGACCTTCGACGACTTCTCGGTTTCGAACGGCATTGGGATGAAAGTGCGGACGATGAGCGGCTGGGGCGTAAAGTTCCTGGACTACGATAACGACGGCAACATGGACTTGTTCATCGTCTCCGGCCATCCCGACAATAAGGTGTCCCAACTGCACAGCGAAATCAAATATGAGGAGAATCCCCTCCTGTTTCGCAATCTGGGAACCGGATACAAGACGACTTTTGAAAACGTCAGCGATCAGGGCGGGCCCGTCTTCGCTAGGCAGTTTGCGGCGCGCGGCCTGGCGGTCGGCGACTTTAATAACGATGGCGGAGCGGATGTGCTGATGATCCTCAAGGACGGCGCTCCGCTCTTGCTCCGGAATAACGTCGGCAAGCTCAATCATTGGCTAGGCATCCAGCTCAAGGGTAAAGTGGCCAATCCTGATGCGGTGGGGCAAAAGTGAACTGGCAGGCAGGCGATTTCAAGCGCCACATTTGCAAGGTAGCGGGCGGCGGCTATCTCTCCTCCCATGACCCGAGGCTGGTATTAGGAATTGGCGCGAGGACGAGAATCAATTCACTTGAAATCAAGTGGCCTCCGCCCAGCAATCGCGTAGACCGCTTCACGAACCTGCCGATCGACCGATACGTCACGATCGTGGAAGGAAAAGGCATCACGGGCTAGGCAGTGGGCAGGTCGGCAGATCGGCAGATGGGCAGGTCGCGGGCCGGCTAGTGAGTTAAAGCCCTCTCCCTTGGGGAGAGGGTGGCCTGCGACGGCGTACTCATCAGCCGCCGCGGTCCGGGTGAGGGGTTTCTTGCAGGTTTACGGCACCCCTTGAGATTCGAGATTTCAGATTTCAAAAGAAGTGCTGTAGGTGGGCTGTGCAAAGTCGGAAACCAACGTGCGAACGGCGGCGCAGAGAGGTTTTGACTTTTGCGTTTTACCTTTTGCCTTTAGCCCTCACTTTGTTCCTACTCTCTTTGTGTCTTGTGGGTAAGCCTTGCCCGCCAATCCCCGGCCTGCCCACCGAAGACACTGCGGAAGCGCACTTTCAGCTTGGCAGGCAATTCTTCGAGTCCGGCAACTATCCCGCGGCCGTTAAGGAGTTGTCCCGCGCCGTCGAACTCAATTCCAAGCTGCCTCAACTTCAGTCCTATTACGGCCTGGCGCTCCTCAACACGGGAGACCCTGTCGCAGCGGAAGCCGCTTTCCGGCGGGAACTCGGCGAGAATCCCAATGGCTATCCCGCCAACCTGGGGCTCGGCCAGATCTTGATTGTCGCGGGACAATACTCCGAAGCCACGCCCTTCGTGAGCGCTGCGCAGCCATCCCGAATCCATTGAGGCGCGACTGGCGTGGGGTAAATGCCTGAGTGGCACCGGAAGACTCGAGGCGGCTCGCGAACGTTTGGAGGCTGTCATCTTGGCCATCCCGGAGTCGCTGGAGGCCCACCGCGAGTTGCTGTCGGTATATACACGGCTTCACCTGCGCTCGGAGGCGGCGCTGGAGAGTGACACGGTGCGCAGGCTCCAACAGGATGCGGAGGCGAAGGACCCCGGGCCACAAATCAACTCCTTCGCCCCCGAGTTCGATTTGCCGGAGGTCGGCACGGGACAACACGTGCGGCTGAGCGAGTTCCGTGGAAAGATTCCCGTCGTGCTGGTCTTCGGCAGTTACTCATGCCCGAATTTCCGTTCTTCACCCGAGGCGCTCAATTCATTATTCGAACAATACGGACGGCGAGCGCATTTCTTTCTCGTCTACATCCGGGAGGCGCATTCGGCGGGCGACTGGGAGAGCACCCGGAACGTACGGGAAGGAGTGGCAGTAGCGCCCGCCTCAACGATGGGCGATAAAGAAGATCATGCTGCCATGTGCACACGAGAACTCCACCTCAAGTTTCCCGCCCTCGTGGATGGCATGAAGGGCAGCGTAGAGGCCGCTTACTCCGCCTGGCCAAGCCAAGCTTTCGTGATCGGCGCCGACGGCCGTGTCCGTTACAGCACCCGACTGACTCAATTGGACTTTAGTGCCCAAGCCATGGAAGCGGCACTGCGCGCGGCGATTGCTGGCCGGTAACAGTCTCCTATTGCACGCTGACTCTTGTGGTTGCTTTCAGTACGTGGCCATGACACCGTGGACGGTTCCGGGTCGCAGGGAGGGACCAGATGCGGTAGACTAAGAACGCCTGATCGCTGTCGATCGGACGAAGGAGAACCTTGATGTCGACCATCAACCCGAGCCCTCAAGAGGCCTGGGAAAACCCTGTCAAGAAGTTGCTGCGAGAGGGGAAACCGGTGGTGGGAATTACTCTCACCGTGGGAAGCGCTGAAATCGCCGCGCAGGCAGCTAGCCTCGGTTTTGACTTCTTGTGGATCGAGATGGAACATAGTCCCATCACCCTGGAGAGCCTCCGCAACATGGTTCTGGCCACGCGGGGACTAAAGGCTCTGCCCTTCGCGCGGGTTCCCGTAAACGAAATATGGACCGCCAAGCGCGTGCTGGACGCCGGCGTACTGGGCGTCATGTTTCCCTTCACCAGCACACCTGAGTTAGCTCGCCAGGCTGTGGCCGCATGCAAATACCCACCGCAAGGCCGGCGCGGTTCAGGAGCCGGCCTGGCGAAGTTTCGTTGGTCGGGTGCTGAGAATTACTTTGATTTTGCCGACCAAAACGTTTTGGTTGTGGTGATCGTCGAAGAGGCGCGAGCCCTGGAGCAGATCGACGCGATTGCCGCGACGTCCGGAGTCGACGTGATCTTTGTAGGCACCAGCGATTTGTCATTCTCGTTGGGCTGCCGTGGCCAGGTTGACCATCCGACGGTTCAAGAGGCTTTGAAAAAAGTCGTTGCCGCGGGGCAGGCGCACAACAAGATCCTGGGCGCACCGGCCATGGACGCAAGCCTCATGCAAAAGTACAGGGAGCAGGGCTTTCTGTTCTTTCAATCGACAACGGAGCTGAACTTGATGGCTCGCGGCGCCCGCCAGGTTCTCGACCCACTGGGCAAGCTGGCAGCCGAGACGACGCCAAAAGCCCTGTACTGAGTGTGAAAAGAGGTCGCATGGCAAGCTTTCTGGTGACAGGAGGCGCAGGATTTATCGGCTCAGCGCTGGTCAGCCGTCTCGTGAGGGACAGTCACACCGTCAGAGTGGTGGATGATTTCAGTACGGGCTTCCGGCACAACCTCGAGGACTGCCTCGATCGCATCGAGTTGATGGAAGGCGACCTTGCAGAACTGGCTGTTTGCAGGGCCAGCGTCGAAGGAGTCGAGTACGTGCTCCACCAGGCAGCAATTCCCTCAGTCCAGCGCTCCGTGGAACGGCCCGCCAGCAGCCATCGGGCGAATGTCACAGCCACCCTTAATATGCTGGTAGCGGCCCGGGACGCCCGGGTGAAGCGGTTTGTATTCGCCAGTTCATCCTCCGTGTATGGAAACAGCGAGACGTTGCCAAAGCTGGAGACTATGCCGGAGAATCCGCTATCTCCTTACGCAGTTACAAAACTCACAGGAGAGAAGTACTGCGCGATCTTCCATCAGATTTACGGCTTGCCTGCTGTTTCGCTTCGCTACTTCAATGTGTTCGGTCCGCGTCAGGACCCTCACTCCGCGTACTCAGCAGTCATCACGCGCTTCATCGAGGCGGCGCTCCAGGGCAACCACCCGGTGGTGCACGGCGACGGAGAGCAATCGCGCGATTTTACTTATGTCGACAACGTGGTCGAGGCGAACCTGCTCGCCTGCATCGCGGAGGGCGTGTGCGGCATGACATTCAACATCGGCACCGGACACCGCTTTACGCTCCACGAGATCCTCCGCTCCCTTTCCTCCATCGTAGGCTATACGATAGAACCGGTCTCCGCGAGCCCCCGGGCGGGCGACGTGCGCCACTCTCAGGCCGGAATTGAAAAGGCCGGGCGCTTCCTGCGCTTTGAGCCAAAAGTGAGTTTTCAAGCAGGATTGGAGCGCACCGTCGATTGGCGGCGGAAGACTATACGACAGCCTGCCGGGAAAGCGGTGTAAACGAACAGCCGACACGCTTTTTCCCATTCAGAACCGGGCCGCTGTGAACTCTATACAAGGTGAGCTCAGAATCAGGCAGGAACGGAACCTGGATCAGGGCCGAAAAACTCTCTGGCACCTCAAAGTCCTCCATCAGTAAGCCGACACCTCCGCGGCTCATGTCCAGGACGATGACGAATCTGGACCTTCCCTGAAGACGGATCAAGCCCACCCGGCGAGCGCCTTCCACCGGAATTCGTTCGTCGCGGCGGCGGTTCGGAAGGCCACGGTGGAGTCGGGCGCCCTGAGCCGCGACCATGTAACGCGGAAGCCAGTGGGAGCGGTCTGAAAAATCCTCACCAGCCAGGTGTGTCGCACCGGCAGGTTGAGGCAACGGCCCGCCAGATTCGGCCGAGGAACCCGAACCTGCGGGAGCGATCGGCTCGCTCACTCGAGAGGACTTCGGCTTGTTTTCATAAAGGTTCTTGTCCGCAGTTTGGAACAGTTTTGGCGCGTCTTCACCGTCTTCAGGGAAGATGGCGATGCCGTAGTCAACGCCCACCGGCGTATCGGGTGCCAGAGGTCTGGCGTAAGATTCGAACTTCCGCGCGATCCGCTCGGCAAAGGCTTCGGCGCTCGACCGATCGGCTTGGGGGAGAAGAATCGCAAACTCATCGCCGCCAATCCGGCATGAAATATCAGATCCGCGGATGGTCTCGGCGCTGGCGCGAGCCACGCTGCGCAGAATCTCATCGCCGACTGCATGCCCATATGTGTCGTTGGCGCGCTTGAACCTGCGCAGATCCAAGAGCAGCATCGCGAACGAAGCGCCGTAACGCCGGGCGCGGCTAATCTCGCGACCCAAGTGCTCTTCGAATGTGCGCCGGTTCTTGAGGCCTGTCAACGGGTCGGTGGCGGCGTTGTGGCGTAGCTTTTCGAGCTCTTCGTACTCCAACAGGATGGGCTTGCGCAAGAGGTGCAATTCACCGAAGTAATCCACCGCCGCTGTCCTGAGAAAGACCTGGCGGCCGAGTTTTTCCATCAACTCATTTCGGCGCGCCAAGATCCTTTCCCAATGGACGATGCTCTCCTTCTCACTGACCTCGATGCTGGTAAGACCCCTCAGAAGTCTCTGCAAAAATGCCTCGTGAGGAGCTTGGCCGAGCTGCTGCAGATTGTGCACAATCAATTCCACCAAATAATCGGAACCGGCCTCGATGTCGAGAGCCAGCAGGGCTTCGGCATTCCGCGCCTCCTCACCTGAAGGCAACGCCCGCAGGGAATTCAAGGGCGATTCGTCACTAGCTTGTAATGCCTCGTCTTCCACTGTTTCACCAGCCGACACGCCTGTTCCGCTCATGGCGCGCTCCGCGCCCTAACACACTCGCTACGACTCTTCAGTTCCAGTTGACTTCGTTCGAGGCCGGGGACCCGCCAGACCATGACCAGTGTGCACGCCTTCTACAAACTTAAGGCTCAAGTTAACATTAGGAGATTGCCAAGAATGCTTGCAAGGGGAAAACGGGTAGGGTTACTCCGATCACCACCCAATGTTTACCAATAGGTTAGCCTCGCCTGGAGCTTCGAATGGCGCTTCCTGGAGCACCGCCGCCTCTGCGTTCGTGTCGTTCTCTGCGTCTTGATCGGTAGGGGCGATTCCTTTTTTGGCCGCGTCGATACTGCACGTAGCGAAGCCGTCGTCATCCTGGGCCGAGGGCGCCAAAGGAAGAAAGTGGAAAGCAAGCGGAGGGTAGCGAAAGGCGGGCGAAAGGACATAATATCCCATACGACACTTTGTCACTGTGTCAAGTTGTCTTATTGACATCCCTATGACATTTCGATGACAATAAGAACTATGGGAGTAGCAACCATCGATCATGTGGGGCTCATGGCCCAAGCCGACACATGCCGTTTAGTGGTACGAAAAGAAAAGGGCCTTAGCGAAATCATACAATTCGTAGTGCCGGGGTTGGAAATCGGCCAACAGGTTGTAGTCGTTGCCGACCCGACCTTCCTGAATAATATTGCGCGCGGCCTGAGCGAATATGGCTTAAGGCCGGACGTGTATTTGCACAGCGGGCGTTTGGTGTTCCTTACTGCTCCGGATTGCCTCAACGAGCTTTTGAGAGCGGGCGATCCTCTCCAACGCAGCCCCTTGCACTTGCACGGAACCGTCATGCGCTGGGTTACCGATTGGTCGTGGGCCCTTTCCAAAGGCGATGGGCTCAACATCATCGGGGAGTACCAGCGCCGCCTGCACGAATTTGTTCGTCCCCTCAATGCCATTTCACTCTGCTCCGTGCATTGCGAGAAAATCGGACGGGCATCGCTTCTGGCGATTCTGGCGAACCACCGGCGAACTGCGCGCACAATTCAAGATCTTCCAGCACTCCCGCGCACGGCACACGCGTGAATCGTAACTGACCGCGCCTGGGTACGACTCCAGCTCGAGGGATGCGTGTCTCTCCGCTTTGGCGTCGCGCACATCTCTCCTCGTACCTGCACATCGAGTTTCGTTCCTCCAACCTCAAATTCCCGTCATCCCGCTTCGAATCCTACAAGATAGCTCTTAAACCGGGGGTAGCGCATACATTGAAGTCAATGTATGCGCCACCCTCCCTATCGCAAGGAGATGACCAGGACAACATACTAGAAGACAAACCTCAAGCCGAGCTGAATTTCCCGTTCGGCAGTGGCGGTATAGCCCGTAACTCCGAAGCCTGGCGAGCTGACGGTCGAGCCCGGCGCTCCAAACGTTGCCGTGTTGAAGATGTTGAAGAACTCGGCACGGAACTGCACCATCTTCGTCTCAGTGATGCGCGTGTCCTTGATGACCGAGAAATCCAGGTTATACCACCCCGGAGCTGTAAACGTATCTCGACCCAGGGTTCCCGGACCGGGCATCACCGCCCCCACGTTGGCTACCGGGCTGATCACCGTCGGTATAGCAAAGTAGCCTGTCCCCACCCCGTTATTGCTCCCGATGACAGCATTGGAGAAGAACTGCGTGCTGGTGCGCTCCGTCGGATTGAGGGTTGCCTTTTGCAGGTAGAATGGCCGGTCACTGGCGCCATTCCCGTACTGGACGGTTCCGTAGGGCGAGCCCACCGTGAAAGGGTATCCGGTCTGTGCCTGGAAAATGCCCAGAGTCTCCCAGCCGTCCGTGAGCCGTTTGGGAAGGTGTGAAAGCGCCTGCCAGTGGGCAAAGGGCACGTCGTACTCAAAATTGGCCACGAACCGGTTGACGATATTGTAAGCGGCGGGAGCGTACTCGCACTTGAGGCAGTTCGGATTCTGCATGTTTGTCGCTCCGGTGTTCCATACGGAATCGGCATCCGTCATATCCTTGGCCCAGGTGTAATTGGCCTGGAACTGAATGTGGTGTGACGGGGAAATCTTGCGTGCCTGAATTTGCAGGGCATTGTAGCTGGAGTAGCCCCCGTTATAGAAAACCTGCATTTCTCCCAGGCCGGGAGTGATGTTGCTGTAGGGAGTGTACTGGGATTCGGCTCCGCTGTACGCATTGGGGTACCACTGGTTGTAAAGAGAAACGCCGTTGTTGGCAACGTAGGCGGCGGAAACCGCGATGCCGCCGGGGAATTCGTGTTCCAAGGTGACATTGCCGTTAATCGTATAACCGTTTCTCATGGCGTCCGACGGATCGTCCACGAAAAGGTTACCCAGGATCGCCGCGTACGGGGCAAGGTTCACCGGAGTGTTCTTGGGAATGGTCTTGGTATTTCCGTTGGCCGCGATCGCCTGCCCGGAAGTGCTCGTCAGCACGGGAAGTGCAATGGAGAATGGAGTAAGGGAATACGGCGCGTCGAGCAAATAGTTTTCACTGGCCAGGGGGAAATTCACCAGGTCCTGGTCAGGATAAACCGTGGGAATCATATTGGTAAAAATCCCGAAACCGCCGCGGAAGGTGGTTTTGTGCCCAAGGTCGGCTGCTATGCCGATACGGGGGGCAACATTGCCGGCGAGATAGTCCGCCTTCCACAACGGGTCGGGGTTCACCACAAATGTTCCGTAGAGATTGCCTTGGTCTTCAGGGCGCGCCATACGGTTGCCGACTTCCCAGGGAACGGAGGTGTATTCGTAGCGTAGGCCGAGGTTCACGGTCAGTCTCCGCGTGACTTTAATGTCGTCCTGCGCGAACGCCGCCATGGTCCACCGGCGCAATCCCCACCACACGCCGCCTCCTCCCGCTCCGGGAGGACCAAAGCCTGGTACCGTGGTCGCGCGCTCATATTGGTAATCAGAGCCCTCCATCATGCTGATCAGCGGGCTGGGGCTGGCGAAGCCAACCGGCAGGGACGTGCCACCATTGGTCGAGGGAACGGCAACGGGCAGGAGCGTTCCGGCATTAAAAACGTATTGGCCGCTGGGACCCGTTCCCGTGACGCCGGTGCCGTTGTCCCATTCGCGCCGAAACTCTCCGCCGAAGCTGAAGGAATGGCGACCCTTGGTCCAATTGACGATGTCCAGCGGATCGAAGACTGTGGTCACGTATTTGGTCTCAAAAGTGTCAGGCCCCCAGCAGTTAATGGATAGGAGGCCACCGCCGAAGCAGGTCTGGGTTGTGGTGTACTCGGCGGGCGTTTCCGGCACCCCCTCAATCCCCCGGTTCAGGGCAAACGTGAAGTTGTTCACCACGGTGGGAGAGAAGATGTGCGTCTCGCCCACAGCGTAGTTCCGCGCGTCGCCAATGTTGCTGCTGGAAAAATTCCCCCCGCCCAGTACGGCAGCCCAGGAGTCAGTATCCCTGATAATGTGGTTGACGTAAGATGCGCGAGCGAAAAAGGTGTCGCTGGAAGTAAAATGATGATCCAAACGCGCCGACCACTGATCGTCGTTGACCGGCTGGGAATACTCGTAGGTGTAGGTATTAGCCCCGTAAGGTCCGCCCGGGTTGTTGGGGAGCGGATACCGGCCGAGGATGCTCTGGGCCACAGGATTGAGCGGAACCTGAAGGTCATCCGGCGGTGGGGTCGCCGACGTTGAGCTCGGGTCCGGGATCGTCACCGCGCCCGTTCTTTCTGCCGCGGTGGGAACGGAAGCGTTGTTCGGTTCGCCCAGCCGCTGACGCAGGCCCGCATATTGCACAAAGAAGAAAGTCTTATCCTTCTTGATGGGCCCGCCAAATGTTCCGCCGAATTCGTTCCGGCGGAAAGGCGCCACCGTGCTGCCAAAGAAGTTTCGCGCGTCAAACGCGCTGTTACGGACAAATTCGAAGAGGCTGCCGTGGAACTGATTGGTGCCGGATTTGGTCACGATCTGCGTGATGGTGCCGGCGCCCTGCCCAAATTGGGCGGAGTAATTGTTCTGCTGGACCTTGAATTCCGCAATGGCGTCGAGATTGAAATTGGTGAACTGGAGGGTACCCATCTCCGCGTCACTCGAGTCGGCGCCGTCCAAAGTCCCTACGGATGTCTCGCCTCGATTGCCGTTGCCTGCCAGCTCATTGCTCATCCAACCCATGCCGCCAGTGTATCCCACGATGCCGGGCTGCATGGTCATCAAGCCCTCAATGTTCCGGCCATTCAGGGGAAGGTTTTCCACCTGCTCGGTGGACACCACCTGGGCTAGCGTGGCGTTCGTGGTGTTCAGTAAAGGCGGGGCCGCATTCACTTCCACACTTTGGGTCACACCCGACACCACGAGGGTGAAATCCACAGAGCGGGTTTGGCTGACGTCCAAAGTAATTCCGGCCGCACTCCCGGTCTTGAAGCCCGTGGCTTCGCAAGCCAGGTTGTAAGTGCCCACGTCCAAGCGCGGGAGCGTATAGGATCCGGTGCCGGTAGTCACCGTGGATTGTGAAACTCCCGTATCAATCCGGGTGGCCGTGATCTTGGCGCCCGCCACCACAGCGCCGGTAGGATCGGTGACGGTCCCGGTGATGGATCCCACCGCCTGGGCGAATAGGCAGGGAGAGTAGGCAAGAAGAACTAAGACCATCGGGCAGACGGATTTCAGCACACGCTTCTTCATGTTTCCTCCTCGTTGGTTAGACCGCTGGCTGGACCCGACGCGAGTTGACGCAGAAACCAGGATTTTTATATTACCGTCCTGAACAAAATTCAGGATATACCCAACTCTGCTCAGATGCAAGGCGGATCAATCAATCCGCAGGGCCGCGTCGAAGTCTTCGAATGGCAAGATCCTAACGCGGCGCCGCCTCGAAATGACCCTTCGTTCCGCGCCGAGTGCCGCTTTCTCTGTCCAAATTCGTAGGGGTAGGGCTTGCCTTACCCCGGATCGTGTAAGACCGCTCCGGCCCAGGGGACGGCAAGCCGTCCCCCTCCAATCTCCGAAATGAGTTCGTTTTGAGGCCGCTATTTCAGTTATCCCCTGTCTTTGCAATAAATCTTTGAGTTCGTTCCCACGATTTTTGATACTCGTGAAGACAGCGAGGACCGCGGCGAGCAAGGAAGCGCGGACCCCCGGTGTTGGGGTCCGCGCTACCGCCCTCATCCCGTTCTGCCGTCCCGCCCGCGATGGGCGGTCCAACCGCGCCTGTCGGCAAAGCAGCAGAGCGATGCCTTCCACCAGGGCCATTTCCAGGGCGCCCACGGGCCGACGCACCTCAACGAGATCCTTCAGCAGGCGCTGGAACTGCCGCGGGTCGTCGCCCAGTTCCGGGGCAGCGCCCTCCAGGAACCGCTCGTCCGTGTAGAGGCCGTGCCTGCGGGCGTTGTGGCACGAACGCCGCTTGCCCTCGGCCGTGCGCGGGCCGCCGGAGCGCCTGGCTGATGGCGATGGGCGATGGGTGATGGGCTTATCGCCTGGTTAGCATTTGAATCTTCCATGTCCGTTTCCTTTCTAATCGAGCTAGTGCTGAGTTGCGTTATTAAACGCGCGTGTGCACCATCCACGCTGTCAACCTTAGCGCAGCGAAGGATCTCTGTAGTTCGTCCCGGGCCGCGGACGAAAAAGGCAACTGCGGAGATCCTTCGCTGCGCTCAGGATGAAAGGTGGGGCGGTTGGCTCTGCAAAAACAAGCTATTATTGCAATGGAATCAGATGGTTGAAAGTGTTATAGAAGTAGTGAACCAGACCCAAAGTGTGGCATTTTGACACATATATGCAAGAACCTGCATATTTAGGCCCCGGCGCATGGGTGGCCTTTGTCACGAGATTCCGGATTGCAGATTCCAGATTTCAGATTTCAGAATCCCGATGACTGGTGAGTGTTGAATGGTAGGCTGGGAACCGTCAATCGACCATCGGCAGTCGTCAATCGAAAATCGTAAATAGGATTGCCTCTTCATCTGAACATCACCCTACCCCTCGCTGGCTTCGGGCCCCAAAACCCGCCCGATGGCTGCCGCTAACCGGCGCCACCTGGTGGTTTCTCTGACGAGCTGTTTTCGTCCCGCCGGGGTCAGCGTGTAGAAGCGAGCCTTGCGGTTATTCGTGGAGGTTCCCCACTCCGCCGAAATCCAACCCTGTTCTTCCAGACGCTGGAGCGCGGGATAAAGGGCTCCGTGCTCGACCAGCAGTTCGTCCTCGGTTGTCTGGTGGATGGCGTGGGCGATGCCCTGGCCGTGTTGGGGGCCGAAAATGAGTGTGCGCAGGATGAGCAGATCCAGCGTGCCTTGCAAGAGTTCCAGCCGGTCTTTCCGCTTTTGGGTAGACATATAACCCAAGTATAGCGGTCTTGGGTGAGATGTCAACCCCACAAATCAATCTGTTTGTCAGGCGGCCCATACTCTCTTACGGCAAGCGCCGATTTCAGATCGGAGATTTCAGATTTCAGACTCACGGCTAGCGCGGATTTCAGATTGGAGATTCCAGATTTTAGATTCAAGATATCAGATTTCAGACCACAATCGACTCTTGGTCGCTGAGAACTGATAGCTGACGGCTGACAGCTTCATTCATATCTCAGCGCCACCAAAGGATCGACTTTCGTTGCTCGCCGGGCGGGAATGTAACTGGCGGCAAAGGCCACGCCCGCGAGCAGGAATGGAACCAAGAGGAATGTGGCCGGATCGGTGGAACTGATTCCGTACAACAGGCTGGCAAGCGCCCGAGTAGCGGCAAAGGCGCCACCAACCCCAATCGTAATGCCGATGAGTGTCAGCAGCATGCCTTGCCCGACCACAAGCTTCAGTACGTCGCGCCGTTCGGCGCCAAGGGCCACGCGCACTCCCATCTCGTGCGTGCGTTGCGAGACTGCGTAACACATAACGCCGTAGAGTCCTCCCACAGCCAACGCCAAGGCCAGTACGCCAAGCGCACCCAACAACAGCCCGGCCGTGTGCGCGGGAAACAACGGAAGCGCCATGTACTCCTTCATGGTTTCGAGGTCCAGGGCCACCACGTTGGCATCCACGCTCTGAATTGCGCGACGCACCTCCGGCAGCAGGCTGCGCGGGTCCGCCGCCGAACGAACCACCAGCGTGCAGCGCGGGCGGTAATCCTGAAGGATCGACCGATAGAGGAAAGGAAGCGGATATTCGCTCAGGGTTCGGTACTTGCCGGTGCGCACGACTCCGACGATTTCCAGGTGGCTCCCGGAAACGACGAGGCGGCGCCCGATGGCATCCTTGCCCGGCCAAAAACGCTTCGCCAGAGCCTCATTGACGATGGCAACCCCCGGCGCGCCCGTGCCCTCTTTTGCCGTGAATTCACGGCCGCGCACGAGGGGAATGCCCATGGTCCGGAAATAATCCGGCCCCACCTCGGTGGTATCAATCCCGGGGCCCTGTCCGGGCGCCGCTAATTGATCTTCCGAGTTCACTTCCTGAACCGTCCGTTCGGTCGTCAAGGGCAGGTAACCCGCCACGCTCGCCGACGCGACGCCGGGCAGAGCGCGGACGCGATCGAGCAACGCATTGTAAAATGCCCGGCCCTTCGCTTCGGAATAACCCAGGCCGGACGGATCAAGCACCGCCAGCATCGCATGCTGCGTATCGAAGCCGGGATCGATTGACTGCGCATTCATCAAGCTCCTAGCGCATAACCCGGCGCTGATCAGGAGCAGAGAACATACGGAGATCTGCGCCACCACAAGGATGTCCCGTAACTTGGACGCGCGGCCCCCCGCCTTTGCAGTGCTCCGTTTTTTCTCACGCCGGCGGAATAGCCGCAGACCCCAAAGTTGCGGGACGACGCTGCCCCACGCATCGCCCTTCAGCGCCGTCGCAAAGCCTGCCCTTGCGCCCCTCAAGGCGGGTGCAATTCCAAAGACTATTCCGGTGAGAAACGAAACCCCCAGTGTGAAGGCAAGCACCCGCCAGTCCAGTGGTACATCCACTTTGATGGGCAGACTAGGCGGCTTGAGAGCCCGTAGCGCAGGAGCGAGCCAACCGGCCAGGAGAAAGGCCACCCAGCCCCCCAGCAGGGCCACGAGCGTGCTTTCAATCAGCATCTGGCGGACCAGGCGGCCACGTCCGGCTCCCAGCGCGGCCCGGATTGCCATCTCCCGGTGACGCCCCGTCGCCTGTGCGAGCAGAAGATTGGCGGCGTTCGCGCATGCGATGAGAAGCACCAGGCTGACCACTACCATCAGGAGTCCGGTAAAGGCGATAACGTAACCGCGGAACGGGGCCGGAACGAGAGTCGTAGGAAAGGTCACGGCTTCCAACAATTTGTTGCTCTCCGGATAAGACTGCTGGAGCTGACGCGACAAGACCCTCAGGTCCGCCTGCGCTTCGAGCGGCCTTACTCCCGGGTTTAACCGGCCCACTCCGAACAGCCAGAAGCATTGGCGGCTAGTAAGGTAGATCGGATCGTGCGTGAATGAGAGGGTCATCGCCAGGGGTGTCCAGAAATCAGGCTGAAGCCCCACGAGGACCCCGGTGAAGCCGGCCGGCGCAACACCCACAACCGTGAAGTTCGTTCCATTAAAGTTGAACGCTCTTCCCAGCACACGAGGGTCGGAGCCCAGGCGCTCGGCCCAGAATGCATGGCTGAGGACAATCACGGGGTGTGCGCCAGGAGCTTGGTCTTCCTCGGCGAGAAATGCTCTCCCCAAGACAGGCTTGACTCCCAGGACCGAGAAGAAATTGCCGGACACCAGCGCGCCTTGCGCCCGTTCACCCTGCCCCGCCCTGATCCAGCTCACGATGCGAGGGTCCCCGTCGAACGCCAGCAGGCCGGAAAACGCGTGATTGCGGTCCCGGTAATAAAGGTAATCAGGATAGGTCAGCGGTGTGTAACTCTCGATTCCGTGGCCCCGGATATTCTGATTCCAGACCTCCAATAGCTCGCCCGTGCCCCGGACGGCAGGCGGCCGGAACAACAAAGCATTGACGAAACTGAAGATGGTGGTATTCACGCCAATCCCCAGCCCCAGAGAGATCACCGCGACCGCTGTGTAACCCACGTTCTTTCGCAGCATCCGCAAGCCGTATCGCAAATCCTGCCAGACACTGGCGAACAAGTTCCCGCTGCCTCCCCCGCCCGGCACGACGGGCTCCTGCGTCGTTTCCTGCTCGACCCGCCGCAAGCCCCTCGCCAGCAAGTCCGCGTCGCTCAACTCTTCCAGTGCCAGGCGACGAGCCTCCTGGGCCGCCGTCCCGCCAGCCACCAGTTCCTGATAACGATCTTCGAGGTGCTGAGCCACTTCCTCGACAATCTCCGCCTCGCGCGCCGGAGAGAGATTTAAGCTTGCCAGTCGTTTCAGTATTTCTTGATTCCACTTCTGCATAGGCTGCCCCTGTCGTCGCTGGCCACATCCTGCCCTCGAAAAGCAGTAGCGACGCTATTTAACTCCCGAGCGCGGACCTTCGCTCGATGCGAATACCGACCCCGCAAGACCCACAGCGCCAGTCGGCGATCCGAGCCGCCAGGGACAGCCCGCGCCGATCACTTGTTCTTAACGGCCGATTTCTGGCACTCCCACCCACCCTCGGCTTCCTGGCTCTTCGACCAATGGCCGCTCAATTGGCCATGGCCTAGCCTCCCCGTGGCTCGATACTTGCCGTCCGGGGCCACAACCTGGAATTCTAGTTCGCCCTTCCTGTAGCTCGCGGAGGCCAGCGGGTACTCCCCGGTAGAGTTAACGAATTTCCCAGACACTTCCTCCCCGTCCTGCTTAAGGCCCAACGTAAACGACAGGTCATTCTGGACGCTGCTGTGCGCTACGCACTCCCAGGTCCCCGTCAGAGGGCCTGACGGGTGCTCCCTTCCATTGGCAAGAGCCATAAAGGCCGCCCCCGCCACCAGCGGTAGAACGCCGATCAGGGTCCACTTACGTCTCATTGGTGCACTCCTTTGAAGGTTCGATATCAACTCAAAGAAGTCCTTTATAACACCAGTTACGAGTCAAATCACGAAATTCAGGTCACAGATTTCAAACACCGGCCAGGGGCGATGCCGCGAAGCTGAACCCTCCGCCCATCTGCTGCGGCTGAGGATTGCGCGGGCGGCAGGCTTCACTCTTTCCTCACGCGTGCTCAACCTCCGTGATGCGCTTGATCGCGTCGACAAACACCTGCCAGCCACGCCGCTGCGACGCGAGGACCTTTCGCCCCGGGCGGGTGAGACGATAATAGCGTCTCCGCCGCTGACCCTCCTTCTCCACCCATCGTCCTTCGAGCCAGCCGCGCTTCTCCAAGCGATAAAGCAGCGGGTAAAGCGAAGCGACATAGAAACGCAGGGCGCCGCCTGAGCGCTGCTCGATGAGCTTGCTGATTTCATAGCCGTGCCGCGGCCGGGCTTCCACCAGGGAGAGTATCAACAGCTCGGCGCTGCCCTTCTTCAGTTCGCGATCGGAGAATTGTGATTCAATATATGGCATTGCCATATACTAGAACGCCAGCTATGGGCTGTCAATGGGAAAGTGGAGGCGCCGCACTTCCGATCGATACGGTACCCGTTTGAATCGGAATTGCAGTTCAGTCTGAGAACGGGTATGCTGAAACTTCGGGGTGGGCTTTCCAGATTTACGCAACGATTGAATGACGCCCGTCTGCGGGCGCATCCAGCGCGCGTCTGCATTGACGCAGAAAGGAACGAACCATGTCTCTCCGTCCCATTAAACGAGTGGCGTTATCAAAGCCGACATTGGAAGGCGCGGGTGTGCACTTGCGCCGCGCGTTCGGATTCGGCACTACGTCCGACTTTGACCCTTTTCTTCTCCTCGACGACTTTCGCAATGACGTGCCCGATGATTACCTGGCGGGCTTCCCCTGGCATCCCCACCGCGGCATCGAAACCGTCACTTATGTTCTGGCCGGAACGGTCGAGCATGGCGACAGCATGGGGAACGCCGGAGTCATCGGCTCCGGCGACGTGCAATGGATGACGGCAGGCAGCGGCATCATCCACCAGGAAATGCCAAAGGGCGATCACGCCGGCCGCATGCACGGCTTCCAGTTGTGGGCGAATCTTCCCTCTTCGCTCAAGATGACTCCGCCTCGCTACCAGGAGGTGAAGTCGGGCGAAATCCCGGAGGTCAAGGATGACGACGGTACAGAAGTCCGCATCGTGTGCGGAAGCTTCTGGGGAAAGAAGGGGCCAGTGGAAGGCATTGCGGCGGACCCCACGTACCTTGATGTCTCGGTGCCGCCGGGCCGCAGGAAGGTGCTGCCCGTCGAGACCACCCGCCACGCCTTCGCCTACGTCTTCGGGGGTGCCGGAAAGTTCTGCAACGCTTCGGGCCCTTTGGCAGTTCCCACTGAGTCGGTGGGCTGGTTGGACACAACCCCTCCTGCCGATGCCGAGAACCGTTCACTGATTCTCTTTGATCGCGGGGATGAAGTGGTCGTTCAGGCCGGCGATGACGGAATTCGGTTTTTGCTGGTTTCCGGGAAGCCGCTCCAGGAGCCGGTCGCTTGGTACGGACCCATCGTGATGAATACTCAGGAACAGCTCCGGCAGGCTTTCCAGGAACTTCAGGAAGGAACGTTTCTCTCAGCCCCGAAATAGCACGCTCAACCCAAGTAGTTGCGCAGGGCGGCCACAAGGCGCCCCTACGAGTTTACCGTCAGCAGGGCCCATAGCCTAGCCAAGGCCACCCGGCCCGTGCCTTGCGACACGGGCCGGGCTTTTTTCTGCCTCGAAGTGGAGCCTCAGAACGTAAGTTTCAAGCCAAACTCGATGACGCGCGGACCGCCCTGGCCGTACACTCCGGAGCCCAGCGTCACGTGGGTGGATCGCTCGCCGTAAGTCGTGCTGTTGGCATAACCCGAGGCTACGGAGGCGCCCACCGGCTGGAGTATTCCGCTCAGAAGGTTGTTGCCTTGATCGAAGTTTTGCGAGTTGGTCACGTTGTAGAAGGTGATGTTGGGTTGGATAGTGATTGACTCGTGGATCTTGACGATGTAAGTGAGGCCCAGATCAGCGGTGAACAATCCCCCCATGCCCACCTCTCCGGAAGGCGCGTTGGCCAACGTCGGAGTGACCCCACCCAGTTGTTGCAATTGACCGGCGGTAAACAAACCGGCGGAAACCAGCGCTTGCCCGGCTGGGGTAAGTTGCCCGGCGTACTTCGAGTTGTAGGCATCAATGTACTTGTTGATGTTGCCGGGGTTCACGCTGCGTCCGAAGGATCCGATGTTGGTACCCGGCAGGACATCTCCGTCGGTACCGTCGCCGGTCAGATCGGATTGGAAGATTTGCGCCGTGGAGGGCACACGTTCCGCCCCAGGAGAGAGCGTTAGAGTTTGGGGCAGCGAACTGTCGGCATGGGCGATCAAGCTTAACTGGAACCCGTGCACAAGGTTAAAGACTCCCCCAAAGGAGAACTGGTTGGTGCGGTCCAGGGCGCTGGGACCGAAGTAGTGATTGTAATTATCAAAGTCTGTAAGCCCTCCGCCGAAGTCCTGGTCAATAACCATGGAATCGAGGCGCGAGAGCGAGTACGAGACCTGCAAGTTCACGCCTTTTACGCCCGGCATGGGGTTCTTCACTTGCTGCTTCAGTGAGATATCCAGGCCGTTATAGGTTGAGTGTCCGATGGGGAAGAGCATTTCGTTCTGACCCACAGCCGGGTTAGCGCCAGGGAAGGCAGCGCCGGAATTGGGAGCTCCGTACGCGAAGGTGGAGGCGCCGGAGTCAAGACCGTTCCCGGCATAATCGGTTATGGAAGCACCCGCCGCGATCGCGCAGCCGATGCCCCCTGAACCCACCGGGCAACCAAACGACTGATTGGTGGTATTGATGGCGTTCATGGCAGCGTTCTTGTCGAGGTAACGAGCGGCTCCCGTGTGATTGGTATCATAATAGACAAGATAGTGGAGCCCTCGGTTCCGCAGGTAATCGACGCTCAGCACTGTTCCGGCATGAAACTCGTGCTGAATTCCGGCATTGAGCTGGATGGAGTAAGGCGTGCGGAAGTTCGGCGCGAAAAGGTCCAGGCCATTGCCCTGGCCGTCCTGGAGAGTTGACCCGATGTAGCTGCCGTTAACCGCCGGACCGGCAGCCAGTGTCGCGGCCTGGTAGGCCTGCTGCGCTGCAATGATTTGGGGGTATGCAGTGCCGATTGCTTCTCCACAGAAGTTGCCGCAGGCGCCCTCGTACGACCAGAACAAGCCCTTTTGCAGGCGTGCCGGGGCGTCAAACAGCACGTTGTTCCACACGGTGTTCTCGTAATAGATTCCGCCGCCGGCGCGAATCACCGTCTTGCCCGTCTTCCAGGGGTCCCAGGCGATTCCGACCTGAGGCGCAAAATTGAGATTGGGCTGGTGGACTTGATCGCCCAGCCCCGCTCCGAACACGTTGATGGCGGCATTGGGGCCCAGTTGTGAGTCGCTGCGGCCCGTGTCTCGAATGTAATGCAGTCCGAGGCTGATGTTCAGGTTCGGCCGGATTTTCCAATTGTCGCCGACATACCATGAAAAGCGCGTGTCAAACTGACCTCCCGCGGGGAAGCCGAATTCCGGAAGCGCCGTGTCGTAGCCAATGCCATTGCCCAGGAAAGCGGCATCGACCGGGTAATTCAGCGGGTTCGAGGCTCCCCCCGGGAACGCCGTCGATTTTGCTGCGAACGCCTGATCGGCAGCCGAGTAACTGTCATACGCTGCGGGCGCCAGCGCCAGGAACGAAGCGAAACCGCCGCCCAGGATGCGGTTTACTTCCACCCCGTAGCGGATCATGTGCTTGCTACGAATCGTGCTGCCATCGTACTTGAACTCCAGGTCGTGCTGCTGAGTTACCTGGGGCGCCAGGAAGTTAGTTCCCGAGCAGAATGGGTCCGCGCCACCCGTCAGACAGAAGGGATCACCGCCGATGGCGAGCTCGACTCCGGGCGCGGGATTGTAGATTCCCGAACCTGCCACCGCATCGCTGATTGCGTTGTCGAAGCGCAGGAACTCAAATCGGAAGCTATGGGTGAATTTTCCCGTGGTCCAATCAAAGCCTGCCAGGTGATCCTGGGTATGGTCGCGGTTGAGGAAAGGCTGAAAGGTGTCAGGAATGTAGGGGACCACATTGCTGTTGATGTTGTACGTGAAGCGGTAGAAGACCTTCAAGTTGTTGGTCGCGTCCCAGTCCAATCGGGCAAGCGCATCGTGTTCCTTGAAGGGTTCGTTGATCGAACTGGAGAGTGGCGCGAAGGGTCCGCTGAGTTGGATGGGCGCCGCGTAGTCCTGCCGCGACCGCTCCCAGTCGAGGAAGAAGAAGACTTTGTCTTTCTTGATGGGCCCGCCGACATTGGCCCCGAACTGCTCGCGGCGGAAGAAGAGATCTTCCGGAGCGACGCGCGCAGCCAGGTCATGCCAGCGTCCGTAGTCAAATCCTTCACCGTGGAGGGTATTGGAGCCCGAGCGGGTTGAGATATTGACCGAGCCGGAAGAGGTCATACCGCTCGACAAATCCAGCGAGGACTGCTCGACCTGAAATTCCTGAATGGCGCTGGCAGGGACGTTCATCGTGGTCGTGCCCACGTTTTCATCGCTAATGTCGCCGCCATCCACCTCGATGCGGGCGGTGCGTCCGTAGCGGCCACCGAAGGAGATCGAGGAGAAGCCGTTCTTGGTGGGGTCGAAGACGGCGCCATCCTGGATCTGAACCCCGGGTTCAAGCTGCGCCAATTGCAGAAAATTGCGGCCGTTGATGGGCAGATTCTCGATCTGCTGGGTGGTGATGACGCCCTGCACCGTGGCCTGCTCCGTATTCACTTGTACTTCTGTCGCAGCAACCTCAACGCTGGTAGCGGTGGTCCCGACCGCCAAGGTCGCATTCCCGTTCGCGGTATTGTCAACCTGGACTACCAGATTGATATCAACAGTTTTAAAACCCGCAACCTCGATGCGCGCCTGATACTCGCCAGGTGTTAGCGGACCTGAGCTGTAAACGCCTGCTGAGTTGGTCGTCAGGCTTAAGTGCTGCCCCGTGTTCTTATTGGTTATCATTACCGCTGCGCCGGGCACTACCGCACCAGTGGGGTCGACAACGGTCCCCAGGATACTGCCTGTTGAGATCGTGGTCTGGCACAGTGCCCCGGTGGAAAGAAAGAAGAGTGCGAGGCAGAGCGCAAAGATCGTGTGCAGGAGGTGCGTTACTGTTCGCGACTTGATTGACATGGTACGTTTCTCCCTTCGCTGACTCGCAAGGAGCAATACCCGGAGTCAACTTTGTGTTAATCGCTACCGCAGACTTGATAGTTTGACTGTCCAGCTTGGCTTTCAGTTAGCAATTTGCTGTGATTACCACTCAACTCGTCCCGAAGGTCAAAGGACCTTCGAAGTCGTTCACAGACACGCGCCAGCGAGACTGGCGATCGCCCCTGACCAATCAGAGCACTTAACGTGCCAAGTCTGTATTCGTGCTAAATACTTGTGAAATCGCGCACTAACCCGCGTGCCCGTGGATTGAGAATACCAAGAATGGTAGCGTGATGCAAAAAACAGTATATTTCGCCCGCACGAGGACCGAACTCCATTTAAGGGACGCGTATACCGTCAGACCTGAAGCTTGCGCAGGTAAGGCACGCTGGCCTTCATCAGAGGCAGATCCATCTCGACAAAGTAGTTCTTGATCCCGCCTATCTTGGCCGCTGTAAAGATCTTCTTCCAGTCGAGACTATCCTGGCCTATTGGCGCTTCCTTGCGGTTCTTGGCATCCCATCCTTGCGCGTGCATCGAAATGAAACGTCCCGGGTATTTGGTGAAGTACTCGGCGGCGTCGTAGCCCTCTGAGATTGTCGAGACCTGAAACTGGAACTTCACCAGCTTCTTGTCCAGGAGCTTGAACAACAAGTCATAAGTCCGCTGTCCGTTCACTTTCGTCAGCTCATAGTCCTCGTTGTGCAGCCCCTGCTGAATGCCGGCAGCGGCGGCTTTCTCGCCCATGCGGTTATATTCGTCCGCGGCCTTCTTCACGTCGTCCATCGTGGGGTGCTGCGGCCCTCCGAGGCTGGGCACCAGCATTTGCGTCAAGCCGAGGTCCTTGGCCCACGCGATCCGGTCATCCTGGTTCTTCCTTAGCTCATCGATGTCAAAGTGCGAGCTGACGCAGGTAAGGCCGGCATCATTGATGATTTTGCGAAGTTCGCCCCCCTTGTATTTGCCCAGGATGGCAAACCCGGAGTCGGAATAACCCACCGGCGAGCACAGCTCGATGGCTCGAAACCCTGCCGCATGGAGTATCTTGAGCGTACCGGGAAAGTCCTTCCCGATCATATCCCTGACAGGATAAGTCTGGCACGCAATAGGCATGCCCAGGGGATTGGCGCTGAGCATCCCCGCGTTTGCGGAAAGAAACCCCGCCACTGCAACTCCGGTCGACGCCTTCTTGAAAAAATCCCTTCTCGAGATAATAGACACTCGCACCTCCGTGCTCGATGAATTTGAATAAAATCGGTAGGGGCTACCCTTATGGTTGCCCCGGGCGGCCAAAAGGGCCGCCCCTACTCCAACCAATCGCAAGGCACTATTCCGCAGGCGTGAGTACGATGTTTCTAAAAGCCACGCGCCCTGCCTCGCTGCCTTGAAGGTAAATAGGCCCTGGCATCCCTTCGTGGCTATCGAGAGCTCCGCCGGTGATGCCCGGGATCTCCTTATGATCGATAACGGTTACGCCGTTATGTACCACAGTAACGGTTCTCCCAAGCAGCGTGATGTCAAAAGTCTGCCAGACTCCGGCCTTCCGGGGCTGTTCCGGCGTGGGGTCAAGATATCCGTAGATCCCACCCGTGTGGTGGCTGGGTGGCTCGGCCTCTGAATCGGTTTCGATCTGCGTCTCGTAACGGCCTCGCAGATATACGCCGCTATTCGATTTGGGCCCGCAGTGAAACTCGATATGCAATTTGAAATCCCCGAACTTGGCGGTGGTGATGATCTCGGGGCCGTGTCCGTTGCTGACCAGCGTGCCGCCTTCGATCGTCCAGGTCTTGGCGCCTTTGGGATCGCTGAATCGCCATCCGGTGAAATCTTTGCCGTCGAACAAGGTTACGGGCGTGCCCCATTTCGGAGCGCCGGTCCGCTTCAGGGACGGCGCGCGGCGGCCGATCCACGTCCAGGACACGCCGCTTGAGCTACTCGCCGTGCCTACCAGTTGGCGGCCCACGAGTTTCCCTTTAAAAGTCGTGTCGTTATCAAATCCCTCCTCTTCCTTGGGAGACACGAACTCGATCTCCCCCTCCTTGATTTCAGCCTTCGAGAGCGGGGTCGCATGCTCCGACACACCCACCATCACAACCTTTACCTTCCCCTGCTCATCAGCAACGTCGATCCAGGAAGGAAGTTCGCCCTTCGGCGTCTTGATGCTTATGTCCCAGCGCCCCACAAACGGATCGGCGGCGGCCGCGGCACTCGCGGACGTCCCGGCCTGTGAGCTCGCGCCGCTGGAGTAAACTGCAAACATACTCACAGTTACTAATAGCATACTTAAGTATATTAACTTATGCTTCATTTCCATCCCTCCTACGTAGTTAGGGTAGCGCAGACCTGCTTTTCAGGTCTGCGGCTCGAGTTTCTGCATGCCTGGGAGCGCGGGCTTCCAGCCCCCTCGTCCAGATGCGAGATGCGGGCTGGAAGCCCGCGCTCCCAAACCTGAAGAGCAGGTCTGTGCTATGCCACCAAGCCTAAAAGCGTCTGCATATTGCTTCCCAGGATCAGGGCCTTCGACGGCTCGGCAAGTTTCAAAAGCTTCACCGAATATATCTCCACGCGGGGATCCAGTTCCGGCGCGAAAGAGCCAAACAGAATCTTCTCCGCAGGCAGTTCGCGTGCCGCCATCTCGAGATACTTGCGGCTGATCACGCTGGATGTTCCCACAGAGATGTTAGGAAAACGCTTTACAAGATCCATCGCTTCGTAATGCGCCCACCAATGCCACGAGCGGTACGCGCCCAGGTGGGGCAGTATGAACTTCACCGAAGGGTAAGCGGTGGCTATCATGTAATACGCCCGGGCTGGTCCCGGATATTCGTTGAGGTCGGGGTAGTATATCACCGGAATATTCAGTTCGGCCACGACATCCAACAACTCCCGAGTTGGGTGACCATCCGACCGGACGCCCTTCAGGCCCATCGATTTGACTTCCTCGATGAGCGCGAGCCGCAACCGCCCGGTTTCGCGTTGCGGATTATGCACCGCAAATCCGATTAGCTGATCCGGGTACTTTCCACACCATTCCGCCACCTGCCGGTTCGGCAAATCATAAACAGGGTTTCGAGGAGCCATCACGCAGGACCGGTCAACACCCGCTTCTCCGCTGCGTTCGAGTAGTGCTTCGACCTCGTATGCAACGGAGCGCGTCGGCGAACCCCAGGTTTCTCCAATCCCGAGCTGTGCGTCAGAATCGATGATCATAGGTTTCATTCAACGACTGCGACCTCCGGAATGCCCGAAGGGCATTCACATCATTAGCCGTAGGTGAAACCTACGGAGAAATGACCCTTCCCTTGTGCTTGCCCCGACCCTGGAGGGGTCGAATTCAACCCCTGCGGGGTTGGCTGAATCTGGTAGCCGGCACTTTCCGTAGGTTTCACCTACGGCTAATGATCTTGGGTCCCTTTGGGACCCGTCAGAAGCGAGCCGCACTACACGCGTCCGCCCAACAGGCGCCCGATATTACCCCCAAGAATCAACTCCTCCTTTTCCTTGGGCAGATTTAGCAATCGAATCTTGAAGATCTCCAACCGGCAATCAATCTCGGGCTCGTCCGATCCAAAGAGGATCTGCTCGGCAGGCAGCTCTTCGGCTGCCATTTCCAGATATCGAGTCATAACCACCGCCGCCGTATCCAAGTGAACGTTCGGATAGCGCTTGGCCAAGGCGATGGCCTTGAGATGTCCAGGCCAATTCGCCGACTGGTCGCTTCCCAGGTGAGGAATGATGAAATTCACCGTAGGATAGGAAGGAACAAACTCTTCGAACAGCTCCACATGTTCATTGGAATCGTACAAGACTGGAATGCCCAACTCCTTCGCAGCATCCAGGATTTCGATATTGGGTTGAGTGTGGAGTTTCAATCCCCGCAAGCCCAGATCGTGGATTTCATGGAACAACAGGGCGCGAATCTGCCCGCTCTCCGTCTCCGCATCGTGCCGGGCAAACCCGATGAAGCGCTCCGGGTAGCGCCGGCAAAGGCGGGCGATATCCTCATTGGCTTCTTTGTAAGTCTTGTTGTTGATGGGGAAGATCACCGTTTTGTCGATGCCGGCCTCACGGGCGTGCTGAAGGACCACCTCCGGGTCGGCCACGGTGTCCCAGGGTGCGCTCAGTTCCAGGGGGTCACCTGGCTGGCGGGCAATTCCCACGTGCGCATGGCAGTCAATCACCAGCGGTTTTCCTGGCGCGCGCTGGCCTGCGGAGTTGGACTCCGCGCTCGTTCCCTCTCCACCTGCCCACCGGCTTACGGAGTGGCCAGCGAGGATCGCTCCGCTTGTGGTCAGGAAGGCTCTTCTGGACGTTCGACTTTTCTCGCTCACCGGTCTCCCCTGCGGCAGGCGCATTGGTTGGTGGTGTCGCCTACTCCAGCCTCATGTAGCCCCATGGGTGGTCTCCCGAGGGTTGTACTTTGAGGTGTCTTTGAGCTCATTTTCAGGCAATTTTTCGATCATTTGCACACAAAGTGCGCCAAATTCACAGCATTCGGGAAATCGATGTGCCTTGTTTTCAATAACTTCTCAGCTTTACAGGCCCGATTTCTCAATAACTCCCTTATTTTCAGGTACTTCTTAGCTTCGTTCCGACAGTTCGTATTCTCGTCCATTTCTTTCCAATAACATACTGGCTTCGTTCGTACTATTTCTTGTGTTCTTTCGAGTCCCCATTCACGGCTTATGGGGACCCATCTGCTTTCCCTCGGGCTCCGGCGGCCGGAGGCGCTTGCCTACGACAATGTGTCCACATAAAGACCATCTTTATAGGCTATCATAGGTCGCTGAATCTGTCAAGCGGAAAATCGCGAGAAAAATGAAGGAGCAACTATATGTCGTGTGCCGGATTCCGAGCTTGACCCCACTACTTAGAAGGTGTGAAAGAATCACCACGCTCTGTCATTCTGAGCGAAGCGAAGAATCTGCATTTGTTTGTTTTCAGAGAGATGAATGCAGATTCTTCGCTTCGCTCAGAATGACGGACGATTATTTCAAAGCCTCTTAAGGAGCGGGCATATTGCCGATCGTGCCTGGGGTCGGGTTCCAAATGCAGGTCGTGATCGAGGTCGCAGGCAAGTTCACTGCAACAGATCGGCCTTGCCATCCCACGCTCACCTGTGTGTCAGTGGAGCGATCGTTCAGCAATTCCACCACCCAATGCCACCCTCCTTCCGGCTCAGGAGAGAAGAAAGCCAGCGCCTTAAGGCCTTGGAAGTCTCCCGTCATTTGGGCGCGGACCGCACCCGGTCGGATAAACTTGCTAAAGTGCGCGAGGTAGTAATAAAGGCCCGTGTAGGAGACTTGCCGGGTGGCGCGATTGACGATCACGACAGGGTGCTGGGCGTTGGGGTCGGGATCGTGGTGGGCAGGCGAAACCATCCAGGGCCCGCCGTGCTGATCGAGGATCATGTTCCAGTAAATCCAGGCCGACGCGCCGGCTTGGATGTCCGAGATGATCATATTGCCCCAGAACGCTCCATCCTCAAACTCGTACCGCGGTATTCCCCTCATCGGCGGGGTCCCCGCGCCATCCACATAGCACACTTCCGTCATCCACAAGGGAAGGTCAGGGTAGGCGTGGTGAAGTTGCGCCACCTTATCGAAGTTCGTTTGATGCTCCCAAAAGTCATAGCCATGATACGGGAGCGCTTTTACATACTGCCGCGCCTCGGGGTCGTCCAAAACGGCCGGATAGCCCTTGGCAGCATCACTGCGGAACGGCGCCTCGCTCAGCATGATCTGGCTCTTGAGTCCCGCTTTGTTGAGCAGGGGGCCGACATGGTTCTTAAGCAGGTCTCGGATCTCGGAGTACTTAATCCTGGTGTACCCGCCCACATCGTTCCAGGGCTCGTTGAACAAGCTCAGGTAATCAATAAACACGCCCTGCTGTTGATAATCCTCGAGGAAGCGCAGGTAGTAGCGCGCCAGAGCGTCGTAATATTTCGGGTCGACGTCCTGATGCTTCACCGGGTCGGTCAACATCCAGTCGGGAGGGTAATCCATGGGCGATTGCAGCACGAATTTCCCGTACTTGCGGGCTCGCTTGATATAGGTGATGACGCCGTTTGGGCCGAGGTCGCGCTCGATCGAGAAATGCTTCATCTCGACGTCGCCGGGGACATCATCGTAGGTGTAATACGGGCCGGCCGACATGAAGTCCGTTCCGGCAATCGGAGTCTTCATAGCGGAAAAGCCTGCACCCTGCACCGGATCAAAGAGCGAACGAAGGACGGACTCTTGTTCGGTGGGAGGAAGATCGTTCAGGCAAATCATACCTGCTTCCAGAAATGAGGCCCCAAAACCAGCCATGCGCTGCAGCATCACGCCCGTTTCAATGCTATATGACGGATTTCCATTGGCCTCATCGTGTCCAAAGGATAACGGGGCCTTGGAAGTCAAGCGGTCACCGGCTTTCGAGGAAACCACCACCCTGACCTCCTGGCCGAACGCCGCGGAAGCAAACAGGGCAAGAACCGCTGCGAAGATAACTTCGGTGATGTGTCGTTTGCGCATGTGCGCTAGATTCTACCAGAGTTGAGGCTTGTTTATTCGCCCGGCAGGCCACTGACTGTCATTCTGAGCGAAGCGAAGAATCTGCATTAGTTCTCCCCGCACCGGAACTGCAGATCCTTCGCTTCGCTCAGGATGACACCTTCCGGTTTTTCACGCCTTCTCCATGTTTTCTGACCTTACGCCCTCGAAGCACCCAAGGCAATCCCAGCTTGACCCCAAACGGTCGGCGGTGTATGGTTTTTGCCCGGGACGAACCTGAGAAACTCTTATCAGCTAAGGAGTACACCGATGTCAACGCGACGTACTTTTATAAGGCAAGCACTGGGAAGCTCAGCGGCGATGGCCGCCTCGGGGATCTTCCCATTCAGCCGTGTGCTGGGAGCCAACGACCGCATCCGAATCGGCCTGATTGGCGGCGGCGACCGCGGCCAGGAAATCTTTCACGCCGCCATCAAGTGCCCCAACGTCGAAGCGGTAGCCGTAGCGGATGTCTATACGCGGCGCCTGGACGAAGTGAAGGCTATTGTTCCTTCTATCCATACCTACCAGGATTTCCGCAAAGTGCTCGACGACAAATCCATCGACGCGGTGCTGATTGCCACTCCGCAGCACCAACACGCGTTGAATTTCGTTCCCGCCATTCAGGCCGGAAAGGACGTCTACCAGGAAAAGACCATGGCGTTCAATCCCGACCATGCGCGGCGCATGAAGAAGGCCTTCGAGGGCTCGGGACGCGTGGTGCAGGTGGGGATTCAATGCATCAGCACTCCAGGCTTCGGCACGATTCGCGAGATGGTCGCTGCCAACAAGCTGGGCGTCATCACGGCGCTCCACGGCCACCACTATCGCAACGCTCCCTACGGAGGATGGACGCGGGAAATCCCAGCCGACTGCGACCCACAGCATGTGGACTGGAAGGCTTTCCTGGGCGAGTCAACTCCGCATCCGTTCGACCCGCAGCGCTATATGAACTGGCGCTTCTACTGGGATTACGACGGCAGCAACGTCTTTGAGAACATGGTTCACCAGGTCGGCTTCTGGTACAAGCTCCTGGATTTCAAGATTCCGGATAGCGTCACGATGACGGGTGCCAATCTGCTCTCGCCGAAAATGCAAGTGCCTGACACGATGGATATTTCGATGCTGCAAGGCAAGATCCTCTTTACCTGGAACTCGATGTTCGGGAACGATTTCTATGGCGAAGGACATGACCTGCTGCTGGGCAATAAAGGCACAGTTTCGCGCAACGAAGGCGACCAGGTACGCTTCCTGCCGCAAGGCGGCGAGAAGCGGGGAGTTGAAACCATGTGCACCGAAACTGCCGAAGGCGGGCAAGCCACAGGATACTTCGAGGGTACCCCAGCGCACATGCAGAACTTCTTTGACTGCATGCGCAGCCGCAAAGAACCCAGGTGCTCGTTCGAGATCGGGTACCGCGCCGCCATCGCTTGCCAGATGTCCATCACTTCTTACCACAAAAAGCGTGCCGTGCACTGGGACCCGAAGGCAGAGGACATTGTTTAGGATCGGGCCATTGAGTCATTGAGTCATCGGGTCATTGGGGGATCGGGTGATCGGTGATTGGGATTCTCAATCACCAATCACCAATAGCTCACCCGATCACCCGATACCCAAAGGAGTCTATCTTGCGAACCGGCGTGCAATTGTGCTTGGGAGTTGCTATCGTCTGCGCGGAGTTGACCATCGCTGCGCGAGCGCAAGAAGTTCCCACCGGCAATCCCCAGGATTTCAAACTCAAAACCTGTTTGCATTCGGTCAGCTATGCCGGGGTCTGGCGCGGGCAGGCGACCTTGTCCGTTGACGATTTTCTGCTCAAAGCCAAGCAGCTTGGTTATGACGGTGTTGAATTGATGGCTAAACGTCCGCATCTCTCCCCGGTAGATTATGACGATGCGGCGCGGCAGAGGCTGCGGTCTCGAATTGACCGGCTTGGTCTCAAACTGGTAGCGCTGGCAGCTTACACGGATTTCACTGCAGGGATGGACAAGCCCGGCATCCCCCAAGTGGAAATCCAGGCAGCCTACCTGGGCGAAGTGGCGCGCCTGGCGCGTGACCTGGGAACCAACATGGTCCGGGTTTTCACCGGCTATGAGCGGCCCGGCATTCCGTATGACCAGCAGTACGCCACGGTGGTTGCGGGGTTGCGTTTGGCGGGCGAGCAGGCGGCGCGATATGGCGTAACGTTGGCGGTGCAGAATCATCATGATATCGCCGTAAGTCCTGAGGCCATGTATTGGTTGCTTACTGAGGTCAATCACCCCAATGTTAAGCTGGCGTGGGATGCCTGGAGCCCCACTATGCTGGGATTGACGCCTGAGCAAATCCGTCAGTCGGTCCTCAAACTGAAACCCTTCATCGTGCACACCACCGCCGCACAGTACATCTCCGTTCAACGGTATCGCTATCTGCCGGACCTGGTGCAGTACGCGAAGACAGAACCGGAAAGCCTGGAAGTGCCCATGGGACCTGGGATCATCGACTACGAGTCGTTCTTTTCCAGCCTCAAAGAAATCGGGTATCGGGGATATGTCGCATACGAAATTTGCGCCGTCACAGAGGGCGGGGGCTCCATCGAGAACTTGGACCGCACGGCCAGGCAGTTCCTCGAATATTTGAAGAAGTTCCAGTAGAGCCGTGGTCGGGTGATCGGGTGAACAATGGCCGATTGGCTGTCATCCTGAGCGAAGCGAAGGATTCTTGCAGTTCTCTCGATCGAGGGACGAACAACTGCCGAGATGCTTCGTTCCGCTCAGCATGACAGCTCTCCAGTTCTCTTCCGTTGTTCATCCGATCTCCCGATCACCGGATCTCCCGATTCCTGGAGGTTGAATGCACACTTTGCTTTTGCTGGCGCTACTGGCGCCGGGCATTACTCCTCAGAACCTGCGTTGCGAGTACCGGGTCGAGCCGCGCGGCATTGACTCCGCCGAACCGCGGCTCAGTTGGAATTTATCCAGCGACGAACGCGCGCAGTCGCAATCCGCTTATCAGATCCTTGTCGCCTCGACGTCCGCCAGGCTGGAAGCGAACGAAGGGGATTTGTGGGACAGCGGCAAGGTGGCAAGCCGCGAGAGCATTAATATCCCGTACTCCGGCAAGCCCCTCGTCTCGCACGAGCTCTGCTATTGGAAAGTGAAGGTGTGGGACAAGGTAGGTGCGCCATCAGAATGGAGTCGCGCGGCAAGCTGGTCGATGGGAATCCTGAAGCCCGAGGACTGGCACGCCGCGTGGATTGCCTGGAGCCGTACGGCGCTCAACTCCGGGCCGCTGCCCATGTTCCGCCGCGAGTTTGCGATCAAGCGCGAGGTGACCCGCGCCACTGCCTACATCTGCGGATTGGGATTTTTCGAGCTGTATCTCAACGGCCGCAAAGTGGGCGACCACGTTTTGGAACCCGGCTGGACCAACTATCGCCACACCAATCTGTACACAACGTTTGAGGTTGATAAGCTTCTGCAACCTGGCGCGAACGCCCTGGGAGTGATCCTGGGTAACGGTATGTACAATGTCGCGGGCGGCCGCTACGTTAAGTTCACCGGTAGCATGGGCCGCCCGAAATTCATCCTGCTGCTTCGCATCGAGTTCGATGACGGGTCCATTCAGAACATTACTTCAGACTACAAGTGGAGGGTAGCGCCCAGCCCGACCGGATTCTCCTGCATTTATGGCGGCGAAGATTACGACGCGCGCGCGGAGCAGCCGGGATGGAATGTGCCCGGCTTTGCTGCAAAGGGCTGGGAAACGGTTGAAGTGGTTGACGATTCCACGGAACACCTGTTCTCCGCGACCCAGCCGCCGATCAAGGTTATGGAGGTTTTCCATCCAGCGAAGGTCAGCGAGCCTGCGCCTGGAATTCACGTTTACGACCTTGGACAGAATTTTGCCGGCTGGCCGCAGATCACGGTGCGTGGCAAGGCCGGTGTTTCCGTCCGCCTTACCCCGGGCGAACTGCTCGGCGCAAGAGGCTTCGTCACCCAAAGAAGTTCAGGCGGCCCCGAGTACTTTACCTACACGCTGAAAGGCGGCGGCGACGAAACCTGGCATCCGCATTTCTCCTATTACGGATTTCGCTACGTGCAAGTGGAAGGCGCTGTCGAGGTGAAGGATCTTCAGGGCCATTTCCTTTACGCCTCGGCGCCGCAGGCCGGAGAGTTTTCCTGCTCGAATCCGCTGTTCAACAGGATCCATAAACTGATCGACGCGGCGGTGCGCAGCAACCTCCAGAGCGTGGTCACCGACTGCCCGCACCGTGAAAAACTCGGCTGGCTCGAGGTGCCTTATCTCATGGCTTCGAGTATCGGCTACGATTACGACCTCTCAGCCTACTTTCCCAAGATCGTGCAAGATATGCGTGATTCTCAGACGGTTGAGGGGCTTATTCCGGACACTGCCCCCGACTACGCTGTGCACGCCGACGGTTTCCGTGATTCACCGGAATGGGGCAGCGCCATGGTGATGATTCCCTGGTGGGCGTACCGCAAATACGGCGATCGGCAACTGCTTGCCGAGAGCCTGCCGGCCATGGAGCGCTACGTCCACTATCTGGGCAATAAGGCGGCGGATAATATCTTATCGTACGGCTTGGGCGACTGGTATGACATTGGACCGGGCGAGCCCGGGGTTTCAAAACTCACTCCACTGGGCGTAACGGCTACGGCCACCTATTATCAGGACCTGCGCGTCGTCGAGCAGGCCTGCCGTGTATTGGGTCGCGAAGAACAGGCAGAGGCGTACACGGCGCGGGCGGATGCGGTCCAGGCGGCGTTCAATGCCAGTTTCTTCGACAGCCGGGCCGGGCAATACGCCACTGGCAGCCAGACGGCTCAGGCGATGCCGCTGGTGACGGGTTTGTGCCCGCCCGCCGAGCGTGGCCGCGTGCTCGAACACCTGGTTGAGGACGTGATTCGCCGAGGCAATCAACAGACCGCAGGAGACATCGGCTATCATTACCTGGTACGCGCCCTGATGGAAGGAGGCCGCTCGGACCTGCTTTTCGCCATGACCAACCGCACCAACGCTCCCAGTTACGGCGCCCAATTGGCCAAGGGAGCCACTTCGCTGACCGAGGCTTGGGACGCCGATCCCGCCTCCTCTCAGAACCACTGCATGCTGGGTCACATCGAAGAGTGGTTCTATGCAGGCCTGGCAGGCATCGAAGCGGATTCGGACCAGATTACCATCAAGCCACAACCGGTCGGCGATTTAACATGGGTGAAAACCTGGCATGAAACGATACAGGGCCGGGTCGAGAGCAATTGGAAAAAAGACGCCGCGGGCTTCGAATTGTCAGTGCGCATTCCGGCGAATGCCTCGGCGTCGGTTTACCTGCCCGCAACCTCGGTAGAACTGGTGAAAGAGAGTGACAGACCGATTTCGAAAGTGGAGGGCGTCCGCTTTCTGAGGCAGGAAGGCTCGACGGTGGTCTTGGACGTCGCTTCGGGGCAGTACGTCTTTCGCGTGTCCCAGCCTTTGAACTAACCCTGGACGGACCAACCGGTTTCACGTAGACGGGGATGGGGCGCATCTGATAAGGAGGTTGAAATCAGGTGCGCCCCCGGGCGACCTACACGTTGATGAGACATTCGGCGGTCACGCTGCCAAGCTTAACGGCGTCGACACGCTGGCCAACTACGTTCGCAAAGTACTGCAGTACAGAAGTCAGCCTGAGGACTACCTTGTTGTCGCTCAGGTTCAGCAAGCGCCGCACAGCCAACGAAACGCTCTGGGTGTAGAAATACGCTATCAGAAGCCGTTCCTCATTCGAATAGCGCCTTTTGGAATTCTCGACATTCTTCAGCAGATAAGTCAGGGCAAGGAAATCACATCGAAGCGCCCTGCGCAGCCGCGCGTATTCCATCGGTGCGTCCACTTCCTCGAGCGCTCGTCGCAAGGATGGAAACTCCAACCGGTTGGCGCTGGCTATGGACTTGAAATACTCCAGATCACACTGCCGGCGCAGAACCCTCTGGCAGGTTGCTTGAAAGTAAAAGAAGAACATCGCCGCCGATAGGATCAAGATTAGCGTGGCAACAACCATCACCATGCACCTGCCCGTCTGAATTCGCGTGGTTTCGGCCGAAGCAGAAGTTCCGCGTCTGGCAACCCCAACCGTGGCTGGCGCCGGTGCGAACCCCCGCGTAAGGCCTAGCCCAAAACCCTTACTACATCGTACGAGTTATTTATACGCTCGATTGCCGTTCTGTGCTATAGCACAATGGTACCGGGCCCCAGAGGCTCGCCGACTAGTACGGGCACCCAGTTCTTGGGACCGCGGATCCCACCCAACGCAGGGCAGGCGCTTCGCGGTTGCACCGTCGGGGTGGATTTCTTACCTCAACGTGGCTAATATCTCTGCGTCGTAGGGGCAGCCCTTGTGGCCGCCCTGGGCCCGGACAGGGCCATCGGTACAAGGAGACTGCATGAAACGATACCTGTCATACACTACGCTGCTGTTATTGATCTCCGCAGGGGGCGCGAAGGCCGGCCAGCGAATATACGAGGTAGGCACAGTCTACATCTACTACTCCTGGACAACCAACGAACAGATCGTTCACGATCTCGAAACGATTGCCGCAACTGGCATCAACGCAATTAATCCCTACCCGTCGTTTCTGCTGACGTACGGAAACCCCGAGCCAGACTTCTCCAAAATGGATGTCATCTTGAAGACGGCTCAACGTTTGGGACTGCGGGTCATGCCGACAGTTTACTGGAGCGGGCTGCTGACTGACTTTGCAGCGGCCAAATGGCCCACGCGCTTTTCGCCGGCTCTGGATGCGGACCAGCGTGAGGCCAAGCTGTCGTTGGCGGACCCGGAGGTGATTGACCTCATCGATTATTACTCCAAGGCCACGGTGATGCATTTCAAGGACGAGCCGTCCGTGATTGCGTACAACATCTGGGATGAACCGCACATGGAGGGATTCGCCTTGACGGCAGGCCCAGGGAAAGGAGGACGGGATGAGGCGCACTTCGATCACTGGTTTGAGCAGTGGGGGCTGGATAAGTACGGAAGCGCTGCTGCCTGGTACGCGCAATGGAACGACGTCCTGTTAAATCAGGAATACCCGGGATTTGATCGCCCGCTCTTCTACTGGTGCGCAACAGGACACGTCCTGCAACATCTGAACGAACTAGTAAAGTCGCTCGACACGGTGCATCCCACCAGGACTCATGACGTGGGCAGCACGGTGTTCAGTGGTGGGCTCAGCATTTATAACCAGGACGACTGGACGCTTTCGAGATTCGTCGACGAATACGGGCTGTCGTATTATCCCGACATACCTGCCCGCGGCGCCGAAGCCAACCCAGAGGAATTGGCGAAGGGAAAAGCTCTCTGGGACACGCCATGGTCATCCAGCCTGGACCTGACTTCCGCTCACGATGCGGCGGGTGGTAAGCCCTTCGTGATGCCCGAAGTACAAACCGGGCCACAGACGGGATTTACCCGATATGGAGACGAGCCCGGAGCGATCTTCAACTACGACCGGATTCATCTACTGGCGTGGCAGATGGCCGCTCATGACACCAAAGGGATGTACTTCTGGAGGTGGCGTCCCCACATGGATGAATGGCAGGCTTTCGGACGGGGGCTTGCGGCCTCCGACGGCAGCGTCACTCCCCGTGCCGTCGCCGCGGGCGATGCTGCGCGAGCGCTGAATTCGGATCCCGACCTTTTCCTGGAAAGCAAGCCGCTGCCGCCTCAGGTGGCCGTTGTCTACGACATTGCCGGTGACCTAAAAGCCAAGGTCCAAGGTGGCGACTGGGACTCTTTCACGGTCCGAAACATGATTGGGATCTATCATGCGTTGTGGAACGACCAGGTGCGTGTGAACATCCTCGAGGGGCGGCAAGTGACGGCCGATGTCCTTAAGCCGTACAAGCTGGTTATCTTTCCTTTCTACCTCTGCCTGCGGAAGAACGTGGCTGAGGCGATCGAGGCCTATGTCGCCGGCGGCGGTACAGTGCTTGCCGACGCCCGCTTTGGAATCATCAATGAGCTCGACCACGGTTATCGGGTGAATCCGGGGCTGGGTATGGAAAAGTTGTTTGGCGCACGCCGCCACGACTTGGTCGCCAGCCACAATCCTTATGAAATTCGCGTCACCCAACCAGCGGCGCTGCTTAACGGCGCCAGCCTGCCTGGCCACCTGGTGGGCCGCGTATTCCGTGAAGAACTGCAACTCGAAAAGGGCAGCGAGGGCGCTGTTGCTGCCGTTTTCGAAAAGGCCGGTACACCCGCCATCGTGGTCCGCCGCACGGGCAAAGGGCAGACCATTCTGCTGGGTTTCTCGCTGGGAATTCCCTTGCTGGAAAACCACGACCCGGGCGCTGCCGCGTTGTTGCGCGCGGCATGGCAGTCCGCGGGCGTGAAACCTCCCGTCCATGTTGTGACGGCTTCCAACGCTGGGCCTGTGGAAGCTGTTGTGCATGCGCGCGGCCGCGAGGATGAACGGCTCGTTTATGTGCTGAACTGGGGACATCATCGGGCTGACCTCAAGGCGGAATTACCTTGGCCAGGACAAACGCCGCTTCAGGGAAAGGATATGGTCTCCGGTCATGCGGTAGTGGTTGAACACAAGCAGAGCCGGGCGGTCTTCAGCCTGGACTTACCCCCAGACCATGCAGCGGCGGTGCATATAACGCCGTAGGTGCGGCGAGCGTGGCACGAGATCCGAAGGACCAGTCCCTAGAAGAAGTGAGCTCCTGTCATCCTGAGCGAAGCGAAGGATCTCCGCAGTTGTTGGTTGATCGTGGGGCCTAAGACCGACTGCGGAGATCCTTCGCTTCGCTCAGGATGACAGGTGGCGACGAGACACCTCAGAGGAGGCTCAACACTTGCAACGACGTGCTTTTCTCGGATTAACAGCCGGGGTTGTGGCGCAACCCGGACTGATGGGCTGGCTTATAGGCGCTCAAAGTCCGGGTGGGGCGCTCGCCGATGCGGCCGCGCCTTCGCAGCCGCCAGTGGCGGGCATGAGCCTTCGGGCGCTGCGGCAGACCCTCTACGACCAGCTTTTCCACGTCCTTCTGCCCTTCTGGGATCAGCACGGCATCGACCACCAGTACGGCGGAATCATGTGCAGTCTGGACTACGACGGCACACTCGTCAACACGGAAAAAAACCTGTGGTTTCTGGGCCGCGCCATCTGGGTTTACAGTTTCCTGTATAACCACTTTGGAAATAACCTTCAATATTTGGAGGTGGCGAGAGAAACCAAGGAATTTGTGTTCAAGAACGCTTTGCAGAAGGATGGCTGGTGGGCTGAGGTATTGTCGAGGGAAGGCAAGGTGTTAAGGCCTTTCAGCGGCGACACCGAAGGCATGTACCATCTCGCCGAGGGCCTGCAAGAGTACGCTGCCGCCAGCGGAGATGACCAAGCCAGGGAAGCAGCCTTCGGGATCCTCAAGAAGCTTTTCCGGGATTTCAATAGCCCGACTTTCCGGTACCGGGGGGCGGATTTCCCCTACCTGTGGAACAGCGAGCGCGCAGTGCGCCCGCAAGGGTTGTGGTTTCTGAATCTGACCATTGCCACGCAAATTCTTAAGCGCTGGAACGATCCGGAAATCGCAACCATCGCGGATCTTTCCGTAGATGCGATTGTGAACAGGCATTACAAGCCGGACATCGGCCTGAACACGGAAATGTTGTACTTCGATTTCACCCGGCCGAAGGAGGAAGCCAACAAGTCTCGCTTCGGCCACTCGGTGGAAGCCTATTGGATGGTGATGGAGGAAGCGAATCGGCGCGGAGACAAGGCTCTGTGGCAAACCGCCGCCGATCGAATCCATCCTCACCTCGACGTTGGATGGGACTACGTCTACGGCGGACTTTCGCAATGGGTCAACGTTGATCACCCGCGCTATCAATGGCCCGTCGAGACGCCGCCCGGGACAAGCCTGAAATACAATTTTGAGGGCGAGTACGAATACATGAAACCGCTGTGGGCGCAGAACGAAGCACTGGTGGCGACTTTGAATGTGTACGAGCGCTCGCGGGCGGAGTGGGCGGCACGGTATTTCGGTTTGGCGTTCGACGTCATCAATGAGAAGTTCTCGCAGAGAAACCGCGGCTTCCCGGCCGGCTATATTCTTTTTGCCGACCGCCGGATCACGCCCCAACTCCACGTTGGCCGCCAGGACAACTATCATCCGTTGCGGCAATTGATGTTCAACATTCTGACCTTGGACCGGATGATACGGCGCGCCGCCGGCTGACTGGACGCCGGCCGCTAGGTAAAGTCGGCGAGGGCGCGCATGGCGGCCATGTCCTGTTCCAGGGGAGCCAGGGGGCTGTACTCGAGGGCGGCGGAGCCTTGAAATCGGTCGCCAAGCTCGTAGATCGCTTTGAACACATTGCGGTAATTGATCTCGCCGGTGCCCGGCTCGTGCCGTCCGGGAACGTCGCCAACATGAAAGTGTCCAATCCGGTCTATATTCATTCGGATATTTTCGATCAAATTACCTTCCATGATTTGAACGTGATAAATATCGAACAGCAGCTTCACGTTGGGACTTCCCACGCGATCCACAAGTTCGGCCCCGTCGCGCACATAATAGAGAAAGTATCCTGCGTGGTTAACATAGGTATTCAGGATCTCGATGATGGCGGTGACGCCGTTCTTCTCCAACAGGGGCGCGGCCTCACGCAACGCCGCCACCGCGTTGGCCATCTGCTCGGCGCGCGGCATACCCCCAAGCTCGTTTCCTGTCAGGACCACTAATTGCTTGCAATCCATTTTTTTCGCCGCCTCGATCGTCGCCCCGAGTTCGCGAAGAAAACCCTGGCGCTCGCGAGGATTCACCAAGCCACAACCAGGCGCCGCCACACCCTTGTTGGCCACCAGGCAGGCGCAGAACAGGGGCGACTTGCCTTTCTCCGCTACGAACGATTCGAGCGTTGCCGGGCTGCGCCAATCAAACATCTCGTAGGCGTCGTAACCCAGGCGGTTGAGCAGCGCCATCGCCTCCGGCGCGGGCATGTTGCCCAGCATGCCCCAGGTAATCGACAGCCGCAGGCCCTTCTTCCCTTCCAGGTTCGCCCGAGCAGGCGCGGGCATCTGGGTAAGCGAGAGAGCTCCAGCGGCAACGCCAAGGAATGAGCGACGGTCCATGACAAGCCTCCAGTCCCAAGGAGTCAAAGTTTGGGCGCTCATTATATGCGAACTGGAACTCGCGAACAATCGCCTTGGAATGCGGCAGCTTGACAGGTGCAGCCCAGGGCGAGAGAATGCCGGGTTGCCGTGGGGTTGCTGACGGAGGATTGGGGCTGGGATTGAATCTAACGATCGTTACATGTGGCGAAGCGCGTGGCGGTCCGGCGCCGTCAGGGCAACTGGCGTCCCGCCCCACAATTCTCCGGCGCCTGAGATTCACTCCGGGTTTCGCTTTCCTCCTTCTTGCATGTTCCCTTTCCGCCTACGGGGCTCAGCTCAAGCGTTACGAGTATTCCCTGCCCCGCATGGGGACGATCTTTCACATTGAACTATACGCTCCCGATGACGCGACCGCCTCGAAAGCGGCTGAAGCTGCCTTTGCGCGCGCTGAGGATCTCGAGCAGATCATGAGTGATTACCGGGAGGACAGCGAACTTATGCGCCTCGCGCGCGAGGGAGCGCGTGCTCCCTTTCCGGCTAGCAACGACCTCTATTATGTGCTGGCGAAAGCGATCCGCATTTCTGAGATATCGCACGGGGCATTCGACGTCACCGTCGGTCCTCTGGTAGCGTTGTGGCGGAAAGCTCGCACCACCGGTCGCTTTCCGGATCCCTCGGATCTGGCGAAAGCGAGAACCTTGGTGAATTACAAATTCGTCGAACTCGATTCCACGCGCCACACGGTCTTCCTGAAACGAGCCGAGATGAAGCTGGATCTGGGCGCCATCGGCAAGGGCTACGCCGCGGACCAGATGCTGAACTTGTTGCAGAAGCGTGGACTCCGCCGCGCTATGGTGGTCGCAGGAGGAGAAGTGGCCATTGGAGCGCCGCCGCCCGGCTCAGCGGGCTGGAAAGTTGCCATCGACACAGCCGACGCGAAGGCGGGGAAGGCGCCTTGCACTCTCCTGCTGCATGACGCTGCTTTATCCACCTCGGGGGATTCCGAGCAATTCGTCGAAATCAACGGCAAGCGCTATTCGCATGTCATTGATCCCTTCACCGGCGTGGCTCTGGAAGGCATGGCCAGCACCACGGCGCTCGCCCGGGACGCAACCACCACCGACGCGCTGGGGACGGCCCTTTCCATCCTTCCCGTTGCCGATGGAATTCGACTTGCCGAATCCCTACCAGGAGTGGCAGTCTACATGGTTCGCCAGACTGAAAACGGCTGGAAGAGATATGCATCGCGAGGGTTTCCAGAATCGTGCCTGGGCCGAAACTGAACGCCCGCACTTCTCATTGAATGGGGAGGCTTAGCGAAGAGAGTATAACGATGTCTGCACCTGTTTTGATCGACATCGATTCATCGAACCTGGCCGAGTTTCCGTGCTGCGGCATCAAGAACCCATCGCACCCGGGGCTCCTCGCCAAGCGGTGCTGGCTGAAGGCCCAACTCAACCTGGGTCTAAGAGCCAGGATTCTCATTGATGCGGGCGACAAACCGTTCGGCTATATCGAATATCTTCCAGGTGAATTCGCATGGCGTGGAGTGAACGCCGCCGACTACATGTTTATTCACTGCATATGGAATCAATCGAGCCGGCATCAGCGCAAAGGGTGGGGGAGCGCCATGCTGGAAGCCTGCGTCAAGGATGCCAAGGCGGCAGGCATGAACGGCGTCGCCGTGCTGACCCGTGCGGGTCCCTGGTCGGCCGGCCGCTCTCTGTTTTCGGCGAAAGGATTCACGCTCGCTGATGTCACGCCGCCGGACTATGAGTTGTTGGTTCACAAGTTCAAAGCCAGTGCAGCCGATCCGGCCTTCAAAGGAAATTATGATCGGAAGGCCGCTCGATTCGACAACGGGCTGACGATCATCCGCTCGGCTCAATGTCCGTACATCGCGAAGTTCGGCGCCGAAATTGCCCAAACCGCCGAGGAAGAATTTCATCTCAAGCCCAAGATGATCGATCTTGAGTCATGCAAAGATGCCCAAGACGCTCCGACCCCCTACGCTGTGTTTGCGATTATCTACAAGGGACGAATTCTGGCCGATCACCAGATCAGCCGCACTCGCTTTCGAAACATCATGAAGAAGGTTATGGGATAGAGCGTAGCGCATCGATGCTTTAACGGCAGGCAACGGAGATGGTTTGACGTATTTTCCGGATTATTTTGCATGATTTCCAGTCCCAAGCGAGTTCGTACAAGTCTAGCGCTAATTGGCGCGGGCATCCTGCTGGGCGTCGCTATGATGCTGGGAGGCAAGGCAGGTGTCGACGCCACCTCCACGGACAAGTTCTGTGACCAGACCTGCCACGCGCATCCGGAGGCCACCCAGACCTGGATCAAATCGACGCATTTCACCACCAAGAGCGGAGTGGTGACGCATTGCATTGATTGTCACCTTCCCGGCTCAGGCTTCACCTATTACACGGAAAAGGCCCGCTTGGGCGCGCAGGATATTTACGGTAAAACCTTCAAAGATCTCAACAAAATAGACTGGCAGGCGAAGCAGCACCTCGATGAGGCCCGCACTTTCACCTACGACTCCGCCTGCATCCGCTGCCACGCCAACCTCTTCAGTGCAGGACTTTCGAAGAAGGGAGTGGACGGGCACCTGCATTATCAGCGCTCGAAAGAGAAGATGCGCTGCATTAACTGCCACCTGCATGCGGGACATTATCGGGGAAAGCAGGCCGAGGAAGCTCCTGAGGAAGCTGAAGCCGAGGAACGCGGTCTCGACGCTTCCTTCCCTTTCAACCCTGGAGGGTTCCGGAATTACGCCGAGACGATTCCCGGCTCGGAAGTGAAGATCCGCATGGTGGCCATTCCCGGCGGATCGTTCCCGATGGGAAGCCCCGAGTCGGAACCCTATCGGCGTCCGGACGAAGGTCCTGTGCACCGGGTGAAGCTCAGCCCGTTTTGGATGGAGCGGACCGAAGTGAGCTGGAGGGAGTACGAAGTGTACCTGCTCGAGCGCGGCAGCCGCAGCCGAACTCGTGACAACCCGGGGGCCAATAATCCCGACGCGGTGACGGGACCTACGCCGCCCTACGGCTCTCCCGACCAAGGCTGGGGGCGAGGCTCGCGTCCGGCCATCACCATGACTCACTACGCCGCCACGAAATATTGCGAGTGGCTCTCTGCAATCACCGGTAAGAAGTTCCGGCTTCCCACCGAGGCGGAGTGGGAGTATGCTGCTCGCGCGGGATCAACGTCTGCGTATTTCTTTCCCGGCGATCCGGCCCGGTTCACCCGCGAGCGGTGGCTGAATCGGTGGATCGGCGTGCGGACAGCGCCGCTCAGCGAATACGCATGGTACTTGGAGGACAGCGCGAGCAAAACCTATCCGGCCGGCGGGACCAAAGCCAATCCCTGGGGCCTGGTCAACATGTTGGGCAACGTGCGGGAATTCTGCTCGGATTGGTACGACCCGCAGGCTTACGCGCACATCGGAGACTCTGAAGTTGTTGATCCTCGCGGCCCGTCTACTGGGCAAGAGCATGTAATTCGTGGGGGCTCGTATCGCTCTGACGCCGCCGATCTACGTTGCGCTGCTCGTGATCATACGCGGCACGACGAATGGCTGCTCACCGACCCGCAGGTGCCTAAAAGCGTTTGGTGGTACTCGGACTGCGCTGACGTGGGATTTCGCGTGGTACGGGAATACGACACGGGGGCGGCGGCGACTTTCGTGGGTGCGGAAAAATAAACCAGCTGTCATCCTGAGCGAAGCGAAGGATCTCCGCAGTATTCGGCCAAACCCACGGCGAGGAACAACTGCATGGATCCTTCGCTCCGCTCAGGATGGGATGCCGAATTTGAGCTCAGGTTGATTCGAAGAATTTCATCGACTTTCAAAGGAGAGCAGACATGAGTGACGAAGGGAAGGTAGATCTTAACCGCCGAACATTTATCGGCGCTATCGCGGTGGCGGGAGCGGGTGCGGTGCTGGCAAGTTGTAGCAAGTCCTATCCGACCCTGACTTTCGTGGACACGGCGCCGGACGGTCCTCCGCTCAAAGCAGGACTGATCGGCTGCGGCGAGCGGGGCACAGGGGCAGCCACGCAGTTTGTCAAGGCCGGGCCAAACCTGAAGATCGTGGCGCTGGCTGACGTGCTGAAGGACCATCTGGACACTTGCCGCGCCAGCCTGGCAAAGGAAGCCCAACAGCAGGTCGCGGACGACCATTGCTTCATCGGCTTCGATGCCTATAAGAAGCTGCTCGAATCCGATGTGGATGTGGTGCTGATGGCTACGCCGCCGCATTTCCGGCCCATCCATTTCGATGCCGCAGTGGAGGCCAAGAAACATTGTTTCATTGAGAAGCCCGTGGCCGTTGACGCACCTGGAGTGCGGTCCGTGCTGGCGACCGGCCAGAAAGCAGCGAACTACAATCTTTGCGTGGTGGCGGGCACTCAGCGGCATCATGACCGCGCCTATCAGGAAACGCAGAGTCGCGTGGCCAATGGCGCCATTGGCAAGATCACCGGCGCCGTCGCCCGTTGGAATCAGGGCCAACTTTGGTACGCGCCCAAGAAGAAAGAATGGTCGGATATGGAAGCCATGATTCGCGACTGGGTGAACTGGTCCTGGCTATCCGGCGACCACATCGTCGAGCAGCACGTGCATAATCTTGACGCCGTCCTTTGGTTTACCGGTATGAACCCGGCCAAGGCCATCGGCGTGGGCGGGCGCGCTCGCCGCGTGACGGGCGACCAGTTCGATTACTTCTCCATTCAGTACACCTATGAAAACAACACCCGCCTGGCAAGCATGTGCCGCCAGGTTGACGGTTGCATTAACGACGTCTCCGAGTACGTGGTGGGGACAGAAGGCTACACGAATTGCAAGAACACCATCTATGATCCCGCCGGGAAGGTGGTGTGGCAGTACCAGGAAGCGGGATCGGACCCGGGCAAGACCAAGTTCGACCCGTACGAGCAAGAGCATGTGGATTTCGTCACCGCCATCCGCAAGAACCAACCGATTAACGAAGCGGAGCACGTCGCCCATGCAACGTTAACCGCAGTGATGGGAAGGACCGCCGCTTATACAGGGCAAGAGGTTACCTGGGAAGCCCTCATGAGCTCCAACGAACGGCTAGGTCCGACCGAGTATGCCATGGGCCCGCTGCCCGACATCAAGGCCGTTGTGCGCGTGCCCGGTAACGGCGAAGAAACCGCCAAGCACGCGCGGGGGTGAAGGGTAGATTTGAGGTGTCACGTTTCAGATTTCCGGAATTTGGTAGGGGCAACGGCGAGGGTTGCCCCTACTGCTGCTAGTGTCGTTCCCTTCCCTGAACGGTAGCGTGTTTCAATACGACACTCTTCAAGATCCAGACTGAACGTTAAGGCTGCTGAAAACGAGCCTCTCCGACAGGCCGCCTGGATCGACCGCGGTAATCACACCGGTGTTTCCTTTCGTGATGAGCTCGAGTGCTGTGTAGCCGTTCTTCTGCGATTGGGATTCTTCTTGGGTGAAGCGCTCGCGAGGGGCAGGGGTGCTGGAAATTCATTTTCGCGCTTTCACGTGTCGGGGACCGCGCTTAAGGGTGTGTTTGGGCTCGGGTCGCGCCGGCATCGCGTCGCTCTGCCAGCCTGCCACCGTTCCCAGCGAACGCGTGATGGTGTCAAACAGAGCGTAGACCTTTTGATACTTGGCGCCAGTGCTATCTACCAACCGCAAGCGGAATCCAGGAAGAGTGCCTTCATGTGTTACGAGAATCGGGAAATACCCTTGGAGGTCCCCTTCCCGATAGGCAATGGCATAGGTTTGCTTTCTCTTCCACCAGGTCAGCACTCGAACATGTGTATAGTCGTAGGTTTCAGTGCCGGTGCGGTCCGCCACAATGTATTGGGGCACCTGCCGCCCGCTATCATCAATGGTGTTCAGCACCAGCCAGGCGACGAGGTTTACATCCTGGGTATAGGCCGCGATGTTCTTGGGGACGTCGAGTTCCACCAGACGGCCGAGAATCCAGCCCGCGCGTGATCCCGAGCGCACCAGATACCACGCTTCGACAGGAGTCGAGGGAAGCGAAGGAACATCCGTCGTATTCCCCTCTGCCGGGCGCTGTACCATGCGCCGCCCGAAGATATCCAACTGCTGCCGCTGCTTGAGTTGCGCAACCACGGCAGCTTTGCGCGAGGGTTCGATATGAACATTGACCGAATCGGCGGCGTGCCCCTCCGCTTGCGCAGGCAGGTTCGACATTTCGCCGAGAAGATGTTCGTCCGCCGCGTGGGTGTCAGCGGTCATCAGCCCGTCTTTATCCACCCAGCCATCCTGCCCGTTCAGCAGACGCACATGAGCCCAGGTGCGAAATCGCGCCAGAGCATAAACGCGATCCCCGGATTTGAGAGTGGCGATTTGCATGCGAATCTCAGCAGGGCTGTCCCAAACTCCCAGTGTATCCGGCAAAACGTAAGCAGACTCGCGGATAGGTTGGAGAGGCGAATAGGTGAGAAAATAACTCATGAACGCCAGCACCGGTTCGCCGGCTTTGCTATGTCTGGGGACATAGACAAGCAGGTAGTAAGCGGCGGAAAGCAGCGTCACCAGGAGCAGGGCTAAGAACAGGGTTCGGACTTTCATCTCTCGCAATCGTATTCAGGCCAGGAGGCGAAGCTTGCGGCATCTCCCTAGCAAGTGCTCAGAGGGTCCTCTGATGTCCTAATTCGAATCGTTTTGCCCCGGTTCGTCCCGGTGCTTTTTTCGAAATAGGATGCTGCCGCCGACTTGAAAGCTTAGTGCGTCCGCCACTCGATAGGCCCAAGCACGCTTTTTCCTTTGTCGATGAGTCGAACGTAGGCCCCTTGTGCATTCTAGCTCACTTCTACCAAAGAGCAAACCCAGTTGAGTAATGTGAATTTGCCGCGCGGCGGGGCGGGGTTCGGCGGCGACTCATCTCTAGCTGTTGGCAAGACCCTTGATTCTGTGCTTAACTAGCCGATCACGACTCGGATCCCGACTTCTCGAGGCAAGTATGAGGACAGTTAGCCGCCGGTCGTTCTTGGAAAAGGCAGGGGTGACGCTCGGAACCCTTTCGCAGGCGTCACCCGCGAAGCGCGGCGGACCTCCGGCGAGCGGAGCGGCAAAACTGCCGAAGTCCGGCGCCACCGTTCAATACGGCACTGAGCGGTGCGCCGTGGAGTGGGCCTACTACTCTGGCAAAGCTTACGCCGACCCTTTCAATGACCTCGAATTGGACGTAGTGTTCACTGACCCTCGCGGTAACGAACAGCGAGTTCCGGCATTTTGGGCGGGTGAGCAAGTCTGGCGCGTGCGCTTTTCTCCTGCTGCCGCGGGGCAATACGCTTATCGCACAATTTGCAGCGACGCGGCCAATGGGGACCTGCATGGGCAGTCGGGTACACTCGAGGTGTCCGCCTATGCGGGAGATAATCCGCTGCGGAAGCACGGTCCCGTGCGCATCGCCGCGGACCGTCGGCATTTTGAGCACGCCGATGGCACGCCTTTCTTCTGGTTGGGAGACACCTGGTGGATGGGATTGTGCAATCGGCTGCGCTGGCCGGAAGACTTCCAACAACTGGCGGCCGACCGGGTGGGCAAGGGATTCACCGTCATCCAGATCATTGCGGGGCTATACCCCGACATGCCGCCGTTCGACGCGCGCGGGGCGAACGAGGCGGGGTTCCCGTGGGAAGCGAATTATGCGCGCCTTAATCCCCGCTACTTCGACATGGCGGATTTGCGCATCCAGTATCTCGTCGAGCGCGGGCTAGTGCCCTGCGTGGTTGGATGCTGGGGCTATTTCCTGCCCCTCATGGGCCTCCCCAAAATGAAGAAGCACTGGCGAAACCTGATCGCCCGGTGGGGCGCGTATCCGGTGGTCTGGTGTTTGGCCGGGGAAGGCGCCATGCCGTTCTACCTTTCAACGACGAAAGCGGCGGATGCAGCCACTCAACGGCATGGCTGGACGGAAGTGGGAACGTACGTGCGAAACACCGATCCCTATCGCCGCCCCATCACGATCCACCCCACGGACAACGCCCGGAACCAGGTCGAGGACGTGTCCGTTCTGGATTTCGATATGCTGCAAACAGGTCACAGCGACCGCAAAAGCATTCCCAACACGGTGAACGAGGTCACGGGGTCGTTGTTGCGAGATCCGCGCATGCCGGTTCTAGTGGGAGAAGTCTGTTACGAGGGGATCCTCGAGGCCAGCCGCCAAGAGATTGAACGCTTCATGTTCTGGACCTCCCTGCTCAATGGAGCGGGAGGCCACACCTACGGCGCCAACGGCATCTGGCAGGTAAACACCGCCGAGCATCCATTCGGGCCCTCCCCGCACGGACGTTCCTGGGGTAATACGCCCTGGGACGCGGCGGCCAAGCTCCCCGGCTCGGCGCAGCTTGGGCACGGCAAAGCTTTACTGCTGCAATATCCGTGGTGGCGGCTCGAGCCGCACTCGGAGTGGGTAGATCCGCAATGGGGCAAAGAGAATTATGAACAGCCCTACGCGGCGGGTATCCCCGGTGAGTTGCGAGTAATCTTCATTCCTCCGGCGTGGGATCCGCCCCGAGTTAAGAGCCTCGAGCCGGGCCTCACCTATCGAGCTTTTTACTTCGATCCGGTGACGGGAAGGCGGCATGAGACAATCGAAGTTACACCGGACCCCGCAGGCACGTGGCAGGCGCCGATCACGCCAACGTTTGCAGACTGGATACTTGTTCTGGAGAACAAGGTGTAGCAGCGATTTTACACAGAACATTTCGACGTTGTCATGCTGAGCGCAGCGAAGCATCTCGGCAGTTGTTTGCGGGTAGTGGGAGGGCGGGAGACTGCGGAGATCCTTCGCTACGCTCAGGATGATGGGCCAGGAGGTTACAGTGGAGCGCGTTTGCTTTCTGTTGAAGGTGAGGCCGGAGCTGCTCGCAGAATATAAGGAGCGTCACAGAACCGTCTGGCCTGACATGCTGCAAGCCCTGCGCGAAACGGGTTGGCGTAACTACTCGCTTTTCCTCCGAGAGGACGGCTTGCTCGTGGGATACTTTGAAACCCCGGATCTTCAGGCCGCATTAACCGGAATGGCGGGCCGGGAAGTCAACCTGCGTTGGCAAAAAGATATGGCGCCTTTTTTCGTGAATCTGGAAGGCCGTCGTCCGGACGAAGGCTTTCTGCGCCTGGAAGAGATTTTTCATCTGGCATGATGAAGTCAAGAGTTGAGAGTCCAATGCTGAAAGGAGAAGCTACACATGGCCGACGTCGATAACGTAAAAGAGACAAAGGAATTCTATCTGGATATCCCCGCCAAGAACCAGGCGTTCTTTCTAAAGGGTGCCGGGGCGCTGGACTGGGGAATGCAGAACCGGTTGGCGCGTATTTTCGGTCCCACGAGCGGCCGCACCGTGATGCTGGCCATCGACCACGGATACTTCCAGGGTCCCACCACGGGGCTGGAGCGGGTCGACGTCAATATTCTTCCGTTGCTTCCTTACACCAATGCCCTGATGTTGACCCGTGGCATCCTGCGCGCCATCGTGCCCTCGTCATTCACTTCCGGCGTCGTCCTGAGGGCTAGCGGCGGCCCCAGCATCCTCAAGGAACTCTCCAACGAGCAGCTCGCCGTGGATATTGAAGACGCCGCGCGTCTCAATGTGTCGGCGATGGCCGTGCAGGTTTATATCGGTGGCGACTTTGAGACCCT
>Ga0181532_10000121_pt1 | contig 75856 bp, 82 predicted proteins | sample PEATcosm2014_Bin_33_FD_119768 | JGI IMG/M metagenome (GOLD analysis project Ga0181532, IMG submission 119768) | Peatland microbial communities from MTU Mesocosm Facility, Houghton, MI, USA - PEATcosm2014_Bin11_30_metaG | ecosystem: Environmental > Terrestrial > Soil > Wetlands > Peat | place... | reverse complement strand
CTTGGCTTGGTCTAGCTTTGCCATCTCCAGCAATTGTAATTCTGAGTTCACCGCTTGCGATTGCTGCTTGAGGTTGGGCATTCGCTCGCGCAGTTGTTCCAGGGTGAGCAGCCCGTCTTGATAATTTGCAAAGGACGAAGTTGACATGGCCAACTCGGAACTGACAAGCCACCGCTACTTACTGCTGGTTTCGTTCCATAAGAATGACAACTCGTCGGCGTCGTCGTTCACCAGTTGCGTGATGGAGACGCCGGCGCTGTGTCCAACCTTGGTTTCATAATGCAAAAGGATGGGACGGTCGCCGCCCGTGTCGGCCTGCATGAGTGCCGTCATCTTGCGCGCGTGCAGAGGATCGACGCGGGTGTCGGAATCTCCGCTGGTGAACATGATGGCGGGATACTTCGTGCCCGGCTTCACGTTCTGGTAGGGAGAGTACTTCAGCAGATAGGGGAACTGCTGCGGGCTGTCGGACGAACCGTACTCAGCAGTCCACCAACGGCCGACGAGGAATTTCTGGAACCGCACCATGTCAAGCAGCGGATAGCCGCACGAGATCGCTCCGAAAAGTTCGGGACGCTGCGTCATGGCCGCGCCCATCAACAGCCCGCCGTTGGAGCGTCCGCGAATGGCAAGGTGCTCGGACGAGGTGTACTTGTTGGCGATCAAATATTCAGCTGCGGCGAAGAAGTCGTCGAAGACATTTTGCTTCTTCTCGAACATGCCGGCTTTATGCCAGGTTTCGCCGTATTCGCCGCCACCGCGCAGATTGGGCTGAGCGTAGAAACCGCCCTGCTCTATCCACCACGCATACTCGGGATCCCAGTGCGGTGTGAGGCTGATGTTGAATCCGCCGTAGGCCGACATGAGTGTGCGCGTTTCGCTATTGCGCGGCACACCCTTCTTCGAGGAGACGAACATCGGCACGCGTGTGCCATCCTTAGAGGCGTAGAAAACTTGTGCAACCTGGTAGTCGTCTGACGCAAACGGAACTGTGGGCTTGGCGAAGACGCTGGTTTTGCCGGTCTCGACGTCATAGTGATAAATCGCCGGCGGAAGATTGAATGACTCAAAGCTATAGAAGCCGTTGCGCGAGGTTTCCAGTCCAAAGACCGGCGAAGCGGAGCCCAGCCCCGGATACGAGATCTCGGCTACAGGTTTGCCCTCGAGCGTGAAGATGCGGGTTTGGGTGATGACGTCGTGCAGTCCGGTGACCAAAAGCTTGCCGCCGACGATCGAGACGTAGGAGATCACGTCCTTGCCTTGCGGGACGATGGTCTGCCACTGCTGGGGCGTGGGATCGCTCATCTTCACTTTGATGATGCGGTAGTTTTCCGCCTCATTGTCGGTGAGGACGTAGAGGTCGTCGCCGTAATTTGTGGGCTCGAAGCGGTTGTCGATGCCATGAATGATGGGACGAATCGGCGCATCCGGCGTGCGCAGGTCCTTGGCGTAGATATCGACGCGTTTCGCGGGAACGCCGTGGCTGACAGTGATGAGCAGATAGCGTTCGTTCTCGGTGATCTCGACCGAGATGAGTTCCATCGGACCGAGAGTTTCGCCATCGAAGGTCTTGCCGAAGATGAGCTGATCGGACGAGACTGGAGTGCCCAGGCGGTGATAGAAGACCAGCGTACCGGTCGCAGACTCAATCTTGGCGTAATAAAGAGCCTGCTTGTCAGGGCTGAGGCTTATTCCTGAGTAGCGCGCCCTGGGCAGGGCGTCGGGCAACTCACGGCGCCGCACGACGTCGAGCAAGTGCACAGTCTGCTCGTCGGCGCCGCCCTCGCGGACTCCGTAAACCAGCAGGCTACCGTCCATGGAGATGTCCGCGATGCTCACTGACGTGTTCTGGTCGGCGCTAAGTTTGGTGGCATCGATCAGACGCTCGTCTCCGCCCTGCAATCCTTTGCGCAGATAAATGGAGCGCTGATTTTCTAGGGCAGCCGCTTAGAAAAAAAGTACTTGCCATCGCGCTCCTCCGGGATGGTGAAGCTCTCCACGCGCAGCAGTTCGGTGAGGCGCTTGACGATTTCCGGCCGGATCTTAAGGTGTGCAAGGTAATCCTGGGTGTAGCGCATCTGCGCTGCAATCCAGTCGCGCGTGGCGGAGCTGTGATCGTCTTCTAGCCAGCGATACGGATCGGTGAGAGCAACGCCATCGATCGATTCCATCACCGGCTTGGCTTCGGTTGTCGGCGGAGGCGGCAGAGTTACGCCGTTGTCCCCGTGGACTTCTTTGGGTTTGTCCACGGCGCATACCGAGGTGACGTAGCAGAGGAGGAGCCAGGCAACAGAGAGCCGAGGTTTCATGGGTATCTTTTGTAGCACAAAGCAGGGAAGTGGAACGATTTATTGGGGCGTTGCGCCGGTTTGAGGTGTCGTGCCGGCCGTGGCTGTCACGCGCGCCAGGGCATTGCGCACCTGCTGGATCTCAGGACCAGTGGGATCTTCTCGAAGATAGGTTTCGTATTCCGCGGTCGCTTCCTGATATTGCTGCTTGACTTCATACGCGCGCCCGGCGACGTAGTGAGCTACGGCATAACCTTCATGTGGTAACTGGTGGACCTTTAGCGCACTTTGCAGCGCACCATCAACATCACCGGACTGAAGCTGCGCAATCGAGAGCAGGGTGAAAGCGGATGGGTTTTGCGGATCGACGGTTAGCGATTTCTGCAATAAATCCAGGGCGCGCGTATATTCGCGGTTGGTAATCAGCAGACGGGCATAGTTGCGGTCGGCGTCAGCATTCTTATCGTTGAGTTGGACCGCACGTTCGAAGGCCTCGCGCGCTTTGCCGGGTTGCCCCAACTGCATGAACGTCGCGCCGAGATTGTCGTAGGCAGTGTCATATTGCGGATAAGCAGCAGTGGCCTTCTCAAAGAACTCGGCCGCCTTCTGATAGTCGCGGCGATACAAAGCCTCCATCCCTTTCATGAAGGACTTCTTGGCATCGGCGGGAATCCTCAACTCGCTCGCCGAGGTGACAGCTGCGGTGCTCGTGTCGGTGGATGTGCCCGATCCGGCCTTTTGCTGTACGTGAAGCCATATGATCTTCGAACGGTCGCTCGATTCGATGCTCACTGCATCGGAGACGGCTTGCTCAATGTCAGCTCCGGTGGCCCGCGCTCGATAAACGCCTTCCCAAGTGAGGTGGAACAACACTCGTCCTTGGCTGTCGGTAAACGCCTGAAGCACCGGGACCGACTGGTCATTGACCAACTCGACCATGATCTGCTCGCCCAGGGGGCGGTCGTTGGCGTAGCTGACCCGGACCTGGAGCTCACAGCCGGTGGGAGCGGTTGTTGCAGGGCGTCCTTGAGCGAGAGCCAGAGAATACACGAAGAGCGGAACTAGAAGAGCGAGGGAAGTTGACTTCAGCCGGCACATACAGCCTCCGGGCGCGCCGCGGGCCACAGATGGAAAAGAATTGTACTCCAGCCGAAAAGGCGAGATGTCAAATCGATGTCAAATCTGCGGGGTGAGGAAGGCGTCCGTTTCCGCTGTCGAACAGATGGGAACTACTAAAAAACGGCAAAGCGGAGGTGCCTTTTCGACGTCCCCGCTGCGAGCGCTGCACTAAGGATTCATGGGCATATAGACCGCGTCACCCGGCTTGCCAGTCTCGGTCTTGTAATCGGACGGCACCTGGAACAGTGACGCGTCCGGCGGTGTACGGCTTATGTTGGTCAGGTTCGTCGTTACCGTTCCCATCATTGGGTCGGTATGGGTCGTCGTCAGGGCCAACTGCAGATCGGTGGAGTACCAGCGCTCGGTGACCACCTCGATGGGCTTCTCGTTGCCGATCTTGCCGGCAGGAATGGTCCGTGTCATGCGCGTACCCTGTGCTTGCAGACCGTTGACCGTTTTCGTTCCCAACTGCTCGCGATTAAAGTTGGCATCGTCATGCTTCGCCCACTTTTGCCCGGCTTCTCCATCCGGAGGAGGCGGACCTTGCCATTTCGTGGGGAGTTGCAGCGGCATCACGTGGGCTGTTTTGTTCTGCGGATTCAGCACGTAGCGCTTTCCGGCAACCGGGTCGGTAATGACGATCATGCTCCGCTTGGCGGCGCCTGTGGTCGGCGTGTTCAGTTCGAACCCGATTTCCCGGCGAACCCGGCCGTCAGCGTCACGATAAACCTTGGTCTGGTTCTCTGTGTGGATGCGATTGCCGTCAGCCAGCGTGGTGTCACGGGTCACGACCAGGTCGCCACTCAAGGGCACGCCTTTGACGACCTTCCCCTCACCGATTTCGTCATGCATCATGCCGCCGGGCCCACCCGGACCGGGGCCATGCATCATCATTACGCCGGGAGGCGGCGGTGGCGGAGGTGCCGGGGCATCGCTTTGTGCTACCGCGAACGAGCTTAGCCCAGTTAACAACAGCCCGCAGAATGACCACGTCGAAACGGCGCGAATAAGTGCAGATTTCTCAAGACTCATGGCTTTGTCCTCAACTCGATGAAACTTCCGTCTTCGATTCTTCATGCCAATTGACCTTCAATTCACGATACGAACCGCCCGTACCACTCCGTCATAACCTACGACCACGTCGGCGATCTGCGGCTGAGCATCGCGCTCACTCGTTGCCCCAGCCGCTGGCAGTTCCATCCGAACCACCTGGGTATCACTCGAACAACTCAACGGATCGCAGAACATCAAGGCGACATATTCCGGGTCGTCGCTGGTTTGCGACGCACTGGCAGTATTCAGTCGCTTGGCGCTGTTTGAGGTAGACCGTGCACCGACTGCAAGCTTCCGCGACGACCGAGAGTGTTCGTGCGTCGTGGCTGCGATTGCTTTACCTGTCCTATCTTGCGTGGAGGCTGTGTTCACCTGCGTCGGAGCTGTGGTTACAGGCGCGGAGTAGCTCTGCACAGGAGTTGTTTTGGCGCGCTGCTCCAGGAGCCGAACTCCCAGGAACAGTCCGATGACGATCGCTGCCGCCACAGCAACGTAGGCGCCGACCTCGAAGAAGCGGCTCAAACCCAATGCGATTGGAGTGAAACGGTGCGCCGCAACTGATTGTGTAGCCTCGAAAGGGACCTGCCTGAACATCCGAAGCAGCGCCCGTTCCACACTTGGGCCAGCCTGACGGCCGGCAGTTCGCGTCCGCAGGGTCTGCATCGCGGAGCCGAGCATTCGCTGTTCTTGCAGCCATGCCCCACACTTCTGGCATATGTCAGCATGGCTCAATATCTCCTGGTCCTGCGCTCGCGACAAGTCCCACAACGTCAGGGATGCGGCAGTATATTTGAATTCACGGCATGTCATGATGCCCACCTCGCCGTAGCTCTTGAGACTCGCCCGGGCGCCGCAGCAACCGAGTGCTGCAGTTTTTTCCCGAGCATGTCGTGCGCACGGTGCAGGCGTGAACGAATGGTTCCGATTGCACATCCCAGAGCTTCAGCCGCCTGCGCATAACTCAGCTCCTGTAAATCGCACAATACCACCACCTCGCGATAATGCTCAGGCAACGAGAGGACGGCCTTCCAAAGCGCCGTCGAAGCCTGATGCCGTGCAATACCGTCGGCGGGATCGTCTTCGGTCACCAGGGACTGAGCTTCGTCGTCCGCCGGGCTGTGCAGTATCGCCTCCGAATAGTTCCGCTCCAAGGCGCGCCGGACGTAGTTGCGTGCCACTCCGAACAGGTACGCTCCCAATGCACCGCGGCTGGGATCGAAATCGTGGCCCCGTTGCAGCAGGAACACGAACACGTCCTGTGTCACCTCTTCCGCTACATGCGATGACCCACTCATGTGCAGGGCAAACCTAAACACGGGTCCCTGCCGTCTGCGGTACAGGGCAGTGAATGCTTCTTCATCTCCGGCTAGCGCTTGAGCAAGCAACTGTTCGTCGGTCAAGTCGGTCAGCAACGTCACCTCAAGGGGTGAACCCGATCTGGTTTCCACCAGTATTTCCCCTGGCAAAGATCGAAAGTTCCGGAAAGTTGGACGCCTCTATCGTATTCCTCCCATCGGAGGTCCTAATACAGAAACAGCAGCAAATGGAAAAAAGCGCTGTTCGGGGCAGCGCCCGAAGCCGGTCGAACGCGATTTCAGTCAATGAGCTCCGCTCGCGTCACATCGATAGGGTGGTCGATCAGCGGCTCCACGCGTTCGATGAACCGTACCGTGTGCGGCAACCTGGCATGATTCTCGAATGCCTCTTCGTTTGTCCAGCGTGAGTGAATGTAGAACAGTCGCGGATCTCGGGTCGAACGAAAAGCGTGAAGGCTTTGGCAGCCGGCTTCCTCGCGGGAAGGACCCAGAACATTACGCAACGCCTCCGCAACGGCACTCTCGTTGCCCGCACTGGCGTGAAAACGAGCGAATATGAACAACTCCATGGGTGACCTCCAGGCAGCTATCCCGGCCCACTGCTGCGGGTCACGTCCCCGGCGATCCCGCAGGCGTTTGCGCCCCCGACGCCTTCTGCTGGCCGGTCTTGATCTCTTCAAAGCTGAATTGCTTGCCCGCAGCCTCGTAGGGCTTGCCGTCAACTTCGACGTAAGGATAGACGAAATAATTCAGCGGCGGCCCGTCCTGTTTGGGCGAGAGTGTAATGTCTCGTCCAGTCGAGAACTTGACGCGGTTGGCATCCACGCTGCCAAAGAAATAGTTTTCCTTCTCCTTGGCTTTCCACGCCTCCGAAATGTCCACCGGAATCCAACCGATCTTTGAGGCATAGAACTCAGCCCAGCAGTGGTAGCCGGAAATGTCGGCCTTGTCCTTGTTCTCGGGGAGCGGGAAGCCGATATCGAACCGGGCAGGAATGGCGTCGGCGCGCAGCATGCCTATGAATGGAGAGTGAAAATCGGTGCAGTTGCCGTGCTTGGCGTCGCAAGCCCAGACGGCGTCGCCACGGCCCCACCCGGTTCCAGTCTTGTCATAGCGAAACGTCGCAAACAGATAATCATAGGCAGCTTTGGCTTTGGCGACGCTGCCTGTCTGGCCGCCGGTTACCTGCTCAGCGAGGGTCTTGATTTTGCCGTCGGTTGGGACGAGCTTGTCCGGTTCAACCAAACGTGTCATCGATGCCGGTACGGCGCCAGGCTTGCTGTCCTTGCGTTCGAGCTGTGCATAGTTGCCGCGAAAATACTCACGCCGCGTGACCTCATACTCCAGCGTGAACTCGGCAATGCCCGGCGCAGGATTGCGGATTTCAGCGTACATCATATAGTTGCCGTACTCCGCCTCCTGCGTCATCTGGGTTTGCACGGGTGATTTCACGTTTACCAGACGGACCGTCTGGTTCTCGTCAGTGTGCGCCACCGGGACCCAGACGCGTACCAGCTTCGTTCCAGCGGGAATGTCCTTCACGTTGAAGGAATAGGTGAACCGAAATTTGCGAGAGGGTGGACTGAACTTCTGCTTCTCCGTCACGGACGACTGCGCGACGATAAGTGACACGGCAATACAGGCCAGCAGGAGCGACGACAATACGCGTGGCTTCATGACGAATCTCCTCGGATGGATAATTAGCGCTGCATGGGGAATCGGCCCGCGATTAGAGGGAGGGAGTTCAGGTGAAGCCGACGAGGCGAAGCTGCGAGGAATGAATTGCAGCGTACATGGGCAAACAGTTTAGCAGGGAAGCGGGGTTGCCCCAAGGAGCAATTGCTAAAGGCTGGCACCGGAGTAAATATGAGCGTTAGCAAGAGTCTCAGTCAGCTCATCGGCGACTACCAGCGAAAGCTGGTCGGCGACGACGATCCCGAGCGGAGCATCGAGGAACTCAATCGGCTCGGCTCTCAGGTCGCGGCCACTCGCGAGGCTGGCGCTTCAATCGAAACGAGGTTCATGAGGGCCCGTAGCTTCTTCGACACCGACGTCCTTGCATGTTACGGGTAGCTGAAATCTGATCATGAAGACCGCTTCAGGTCCTTCATCTCTTGGCGCACGCGCCGGAAGCGCCGCAGCAGGGAACCGAGATACCCCAGCAGAATCACCCAGGTGACAATGTAGGCAGCTTTCAACGCGACCGGGCCCGTCATCGTGCGTCTCCTTGCAGGGCTGCTGCGGCGTGCGTGGCTTCCACTTTTTCCTCTAGTATCTGCAAGCGGTAACGAAGCACCATCAGAACGATGCCCACGCAGGTGAACGCCACCAGGTTCCAGAAGAACGCGTGCAGCATGGCAGGATCGAGACCCGAATTCTCACCACCTCCCATGACCGGTGATGGATGCTGGGTCCGGAACCAGCGGATCGACATGTACACGATCGGCACATCCACGAATCCAAAGATGGCCAGCGCCGCCGCAAGGACCTGTGCCTGTCCTCCCGCCGAAAATCGTCGCAGCACGAGATAGCTTACATAGATGAGCCACAACACCAGCGTCGTCGTAAGCCGCGCATCCCAGGTCCACCAGATGCCCCAGACCGGCCGAGCCCAGATGGGCCCCGTGATCAGGACGATAGTGCAGAACGTCACTCCAACCTCGGCGGAAGCCGCGGCCAGAGCATCGCCCGCAGCATTACGTTTCCACAGGTAGACCACGGATGCCAGGAAGTTGACGAAGAAGCAAACCCCGGCCGTCCATGCCGAGGGGACATGGTAATAGAAGATGCGTTGCACTTCTCCCATGGTCTGCTCCGTGGGAGCCACGAACAGCCCCTGGTAAGTGCTGTAGGCCAGCAGTCCAAGAGTGAGCACAATAAAGGCTATGAAAATATTTTTCATTCCGCGTTTAACACACTTTCGAACAGCAGAAGACAGACTGCCGTGAACACCACATCGTAAACCGCCAGCATCTTGAGCCAGAAATCGGGCGAGGCCTCTCCCGTCAGGATGGACGTCGTCGCGTCCACCATGGCGAGCAGTGCCGGAATCGAAACTGGAAACAAAATGAGCGGCAGCATGATCTCGCGGCTACGCGTGCGAATGGAAAGCGCCGCGAAAAATGTCCCATTCACCACCAGCGCCCAGGTTCCAAGCAGCGCAACCACGATCAGTTGCCAAACCGGTCCCACCGAGCGCAGCTCGTAAAACACCACGAACAGCGGCGCCATCAAGGCTTCAAGCACCACGACGAACAGGAAATTACCCAGCGCCTTGGCGAGGAACAGCGCATTTGGCGGTGCCGGTGACACGCGATAGGCGTCCAGCACCTGATTGCGCAACTCGCGCGCCCACGTCTGGTTTAGCGCGACCACTGCAGCGAAAAGAAATGCCACCCAGATCAGTCCGCCTGCAATGCGCCGCGATTCTTCCGCCGTGGGATTGAATGCGAAGCTGAAGATAACGACCACCAGCAGCGCAAAGAACAGCATGGAGTTGATGGCGTCTTTGGAGCGCCACTCCATGCGAAGATCCTTCAGCAGCGTCGCGCGCGTCATGCTCAACGTAGTCACAGCGTTGTTCCCACTTTCGCGTTTACCGCGGCGGGATGTGGCATCGTAGCTTCGCGAGCGGTGATCTGCCCCGCGGTCATGTGCACGAACTCATCGGCAATGCCTTCCATGAGAACAGCCTGGTGCGTGACCACGAAGATTGTTTTTCCCTTGTCGCGAACTTGTCCGAGAACCGCCGCCATCTCGCGTGCCGAATGGACATCCACGTTGGAGAACGGTTCGTCCAGCAAGATCAGCTCGGGATCGTGCAAAACTGCGCGTGCCAACGACAAGCGCTGCCGCATGCCTTGGGAATATTGACCAACGCGACGCGTTAACTCCGGATCGAGTCCGACCATCGACATCGCATTCTCGCCTATGCTGTCGTCGTGCAGGCCGTACAAGCCGGCAAAGTAGCGCAGGTTCTCCGTGCCACTCAATTCGTCGTAGAGCAGGGGAGCATGTCCCATGTATCCCACGCGATGAGCGACCTCGCGGACCTTTCCAGTCCCGAGCAATGTAAAACTGCCCTGGCTGGGCGCCATCAGCCCCGCGACAATCCGCAGCAACGTGCTCTTGCCAGCGCCGTTGTCGCCCAGGATGACGTAGAGCCGCGCCGGCGCGAAGCTCGCCGAAATGCCGCGAATGGCCGCGAAGCGGCCAAAGAACTTCACCAGTTTTTCCAGGATCATGACAGGCGGAGGAGAGAGATTGCTTGTGCCTGTCATGGGGTGTCGTTCCGTGATGTCCGCTTCAATCTGGCTACTGGCTTTGTGTGCCAGATTGCGCTCCCGTCAGCGCCGCCTTCTGGGCGTTCCCTTCAGCAGCCGGAGCGGCGCCAGGTTGTCCCGGCTTGGGAGCATACTTGGAGGCGCACTTGGCTTGAATGTTGGTGGCGCGGAAAACGCCATCGCGTCCAAACTTTCCTTCTGCCAGAGCTTGCGCATTGTCCTTGAAAGTGTCAGGTGGAGCTTCGGTTCCGCTGTAAACGACGGGCAACGTGCGGTCCTGCTCCACCAGCAGAAATTCCAGGTGGGTGCCCTGGCGCTTGATGGAGCCAGGAACAACATTACCCGCGACGCGCAGCCGCTTGCTGTACGCGCCGTTGCCCATGCCATTCAGCTCCTTGATGGTGACGTAGTAGCTCTTGCTGTCCTGCACGCCGGTGTAGGCAAGATAGCCCAGCGAAAGCAGGATAACAGTGATCACCGCGCCAAAGCGCACATACCTTCGTCCCTGATTAGACATCGGATGAAACCTCTTCAACTGCCGTAAACATTCCCCGCAACACCCGAAACGTGCCCCGGATGCATCAAGGATACCGCCTTTGGCCTCACCGCGCCATGTGATTCATATCACATGGGCCGGTGACTTCTGAGATGGAGAACCGGGATGCCGTGCTGGGACTCTTCAGCTGGTCAGGCGGCCCCGCGTTGCCGTGTAGTTTCGGCGAGGCCCGAGCGGACAAGCTCGATCAATTCCTCCGGCGGAATCGGTTTTGTCCTGAAGGTTACATCGAGACCTTCATACTCGGTTATGGCTTCAGCCAGTCCGCTCAGCACGATGACCGGAAGCCAATCATTTTCCCGGCGAACCTGGCGAACCAGTTCCGAGCCGCTGCAATCAGGCATGAGGTGATCGGTAACGATCACGCCGAGGCGGTCGCCGAGGGCTTGCAATATGGCCAGCGCACTTTCGGCACTGGTTGCAACCGACACCTGGAACCCTGCCTTCCGCAGAACTGCTTCGCGGACACCGAGTTGAAGAGGATTGTCGTCAACGAGCAGAACCTGGCTCAATCCAGTTACGCCTCTTAAGTTCGCCACAATTCTTCGGCCCCTTGGAGGATCCGTACGCCGGCATTCCCTGTGGCGAAACGCTAGCTATGATAAATCAAACCTACCGAATAAGGGGAGCACCTTCAAGACAAGGCGGCGAGGAACAGAATGTTGCTTCTCCAGCCGAATCCGCGAAGAATACGTACTAGTGCGGTGGTCCCACCGCACAACAACCCACGTCCCGCACGGCTTGGTACCCCGGCGGTCGGTGTTTGCAGGATTGACCAAACTGAACTACGACTGATTACCCAACACCCCTAAGCGTTACTTTGCTGTCCGCAGATCTCTTCCTTCGCGCGTAACCAGTCCTGCTCCGGAGAACCTCCGGTTCCATCGCGTTGCAGGTACAGTTCATAGGCGCGAGTCCGGATCTTCTCTTCCACTACTGGTGAGGATTGTTCCTTTACCTGTTCAGCCGCCAAGGTACCATTCCCGTTTTCCGGGTTGGCTTTGCGGACGCGTTTCTTAGTCGTAGCGCTATCACTGGACTTCGTTGTTTTCGGCATCGTGGTTTCACTCCCGGCCCAACAGATTGGCAACCGGTCCGCGCCCTAGGGAGGTAACGGCCTGTTGCGATACTTCTAATATACTCGTTCTTGCCAGTTCTTGGGCGCTAAGTGCCATTTTCCACGACGTTCAGCGACTCAACTTAGTAAAGTGCCGCTCATCACGTCTAATGGTGTAAGCCGCTCTCGAATAAGAGCCTTTGGTGTCCAAAGAGACGCGGCCTTAGGAACTTACGGGGTTACAGTTGCGTATTACAGAGTGGGTTGGAGTCCCTGCCACCTAAATGCTTTTCTTCGAGATTCTCTGGCAGATGTTGCGGAGCTTGTGGGCGCACAAACTGCGCTCCTTTCTGACGATGTTTGGCATCGCCTGGGGAGTCGGCTCTCTGCTGCTGCTGGTAGGTCTGGGAGAGGGTTTCCGCTCCGGCAACCGCCGCGAGTTGAATTCGCTGGGCGAAGACATCATGTTTATTTTCCCGGGACGGGCGCCGGCCGTTGCCGGCAATATGAGTTCCGGCCGGCAGTATTTTCTTACCTTTCAGGACTACCTTGACATCCAGCGGGAGGCGCCGCACGTTCGCGCCGTCGCGCCGGTGCTGATGAGGCAGGACATCCGCGAGGTCAGCGAGTATGGCAACACCAACGGGCAGGTGGTGGGAGTTCCGCCGCGCTTCAATATGATTCGGTACTTGCCGCTCGATAGTGGCCGCTGGCTGAATGACGCCGACGATACGCAGAAGCGGTTCGTGTGCGTGATCGGCGACGAGATGGTGAAGAACCTGTTTCCCGGCGGCAGGACTGCTGTTGGCAGTTCGATAATGCTGAATGACGTTAGCTTCGAAGTCGTGGGAGTGGTGCAGCGGGTGGGCCATGGCGACGACAATTCGACCAACAACCGCGTCTTCCTTACGTACACCATGATGCACCAGTTCTTTCCTCTGGCCGGGGACCAGCAGCAGGATGCGGTTTCGTTTCTGAACTATCGGCCGCGCGTGCGCGACGAACACGATCTCGCCCGCCAGGAAGTGCGAAAGGTCATTGCCCGCAATCACGGCTTCGATTGGCGCAATGAAGATGCCTTCGAGGACTGGGACACGGTCAAGAACGCCGAGATGGTGGGCAAGATCTTCGACGTGATGGATATCTTCCTCGGCGGAGTTGGCCTGGTCACTCTGACCCTGGGCGCCATTGGCATCATCAACATCATGCTGGTGGCGGTCAGCGAGCGCACCCGCGAGATCGGATTGCGCAAGGCGCTGGGCGCTACCAACCGCAGCATCCTGCTACAGTTCTTTCTGGAGGGCGCCTTCCTGACGCTCTTGAGCGGAGCCATCGGCATGGGCGGCGCCGCGCTGCTGATGCAGTCGATGAGCGGCATGGGACAGGTGCCGGGTTTCGATCCTCCCACAATGTCGTACATGTCGGCGACGGTCGCCATCGGAACTCTCGCGCTCGCCGGAATTGTTGCCGGACTCTATCCCGCACACAAGGCGTCCATCTTGCAGCCCGTCGATGCACTGAGGCAGGAGTAGCCATGGTGAAGGATCTGCTCAAGCAGGCCTACGGCGCGATGCGCCACAACCGGCGCCGCACTGCACTCACCATGCTTGGCATGGCTTGGGGCATCGCGACGGTGGTTCTTCTGCTCGCCTACGGGGCAGGATTCGGCCGCGCCATCGAGACCATCTTCGCCAACTGGGGCACGCGCATTATCGGCGTGTTTCCTGGGCGCACTTCGCAGCAGGCAGGTGGGCAAAAGGCTGGCACCAAAATTAAGTTCACCTTTGACGACATTGATCGCATTGTGAACGCTGCGCCGCTGGTCCATCGCATCACGCCGGTCGTAGAAAAACAAAGCAATGTGCAGCAGGATGTCCGCACCTACACGCTTCCCATCAACGGCGTTTATCCCACCATGTTCCAGATCCAGGCTTTGGGCTTGGGCGAGGGCCGATTGCTGAACGAAGCCGACGAGATGTCGCGAGTACGCGTTGCGGTGATCGGTTCGGAGGCAAAGAGCAAGCTGTTCTCGGGCCAGTACGCCCTGGGGCAGTTTATCCGCATCGACGGCATCAGCTTCAAAGTGATTGGCATCCTTTCGGCGCACATGCAGGAGGGCGATGACAGCGTCAACAAGCTGATCTACATCCCGTTCACCACTATGGGAGACTTGAAAGACACGCATTACCTCGATGGCATCTGGCTCGACTATGAAGGCAACGAATTCGAACTTGTCGAGCGCCAGGTGCGCGGTGTGCTTGCCCAGCAGTACAACTTCAAACCGGACGATAAGCGCGCGGTGTTCGTTTACAACATGATGAAGCAATTGAAGCAGTTCCAGATCATCATCACCGGCTTGCAGGTCCTGCTGGCGTTCATAGGCACGCTGACGCTCGGCATCGGCGGCGTCGGCCTGATGAACATCATGCTCGTCTCCGTCACGCAGCGCACGCGCGAAATCGGTGTCGAAAAAGCGCTCGGCGGCCGCAGGCGCGACATTCTCTTTCAATTCCTCGCCGAGGCGCTGGCCATTACCTTTGCCGGCGGAATTGCCGGAATCGTGCTCGCCTATGCGGTTTCGCTGGGAGTGGGGCGTCTGACCTTCTACAGCGCAGTCGCCAAGAACGCCGAGGCAGCCGACATACGCCTGATCATCGATCCGACAATTGTTGTGGTGGCGACCATTATTCTGACCTTCGTCGGCCTGATCAGCGGGATGCTTCCCGCTATCAAAGCTTCGCGCCTCGATCCCATCGAGGCCTTGCGCTACGAGTAGGGAAGGCGCTCTTCGCCGCTGCCGTGCCTGAGACTGGCATCCCCCGTTTGGCTACAATCGAAGCATGACCTCGGTTCGTCTGCAACGAGTGCAACACCAGTTGCGACTTTACGAGCATCCGCTGGTGGAGTTTGACGCTCGCCCCAAGGGTGAGGGGGTTGAGGTCATCATTCGGCCGCGTTTTGCCGAGCCGCCAGTCCACATCTACTATTTCGAACTGCATCCCCGCGACCTCGACGATCCGCAATTCGAGTGGGCCTTCCAGCGCCAGCTCTTCGACTGCCTGCACGACTACCTGGTGGAAATGTTCATCCGCACGCCGCAGCATCGCAAAGAGCATCAGCAGATGGAGCGCGAGGGCAAGCTGTGAAGCTCCGCGAACGCATCGCGGAGGAGATCCGACGCGATGGGCCGATTCCGTTTTCCCGCTACATGGAATTGTGTCTGTACGAGCCGGAGCTTGGTTACTACTCGCAGGCGCGAGAGCAGTTCGGCAAGGCCGGCGACTTCTACACCTCGAGCGACGTTCATGCCGTTTTCGGGCGGCTGCTGGCGCGGCAGTTCGAAGAGATGTGGCGCGCTCTCGATTCGCCGGAGCGAATTGATGTGCTCGAACTCGGTCCGGGTCGTGGGCTGCTGGCGCGCGATGTGCTGGACTGGTCGGCGAAACAATTTCCCGAATTCTTCGGCGCGTTGCACTACGCGTTGGTTGAGCAATCGCCCTATCTGCGAACTCGCTTGCAGGAACGCCTGTCGGATCACATCTCGGCAGGGCGGGCGAAGGTTTTGGATTCGATCGAGTCGGCTGCTTCGAGCGCTGGGGAGAACATCATCGTCTGCGGCAACGAATTCTTCGACGCGCTGCCGGTCGAGGTGGTGGACCATCGCGGCGCTCTACGGGTCGGCTTCGACAACGGGCGGTTCGTCGAGAGTTTCGTAGCGCCGTCCGCCGCAGAAGGCGAGTTCATCGACCGCTACAGCATTCATCCGGAAGAAAGGGAACGGGTCGAGGTGCCGCTTACGTCACTGGTGTGGATGGACCGCATCGCGAACGCATTCCGCGACAGGCACGGGTTTGTGGTGTTGATTGACTACGGTTACACGCGCGAGGAGCAGCTCGCCGGCCGGCATCGCGACACCCTTATGGCCTATCGGCAACACACGGCCAGTGCATCGCCGTATGAAGCTCCGGGCGAGCAGGACATCACGGCCCACGTGAATTTTACGGCGCTGCGGGCCCGCGGAGTTGAGCTCGGAGTCGATCCTTTGGCGCTGCTCACGCAATCGCAGTTTCTGATTGGCATCGGGGAAGAGACGCAATTCGCGGACGCCTTCCAGGAGTGCAAGCTACCGCAGGAGCGCGCCAAGGTGGCCCTGCAACTCAAGCACCTGATTTCGCCCAGCGGAATGGGAGAAATGTTTCAAGTGCTGGTGATGTTCTGCGGTATGAAAAGCGAAAAAGCGGGTGGCTTGAGCGGGCTAAGATTTGCGCGTTAAGCCATGAGTCAGAGTTCTCCCGAGAGAAAGCACAAACGCCGACGACTCGGACTGAAGTCCTCGCTCGGGATGACAGATTAATACCGAATGCACTCACTGCATGCCGTTCGTTCCGCTCTGGGGGTTGAACGGGCTTTGCAGGTATTTGCGGGCCTCGTCGAGCGCGTTCTGGGTATTGTCGTTGGTCTGTAACGCTTGGCGGTACTCGTTGGTCGCGCGCTCGCGCTGGCCGGTCAGGTCGAATATCTTGCCAAGTTGAATATGGCTCCAGACCTCGGTCCAGCGCGGCACACCATCGCCGTTCAGTGACTCGCGGTAGGCGTTCGCGGCCGACTGGTAGTTGTGCTGCAGGTAGAACACCTCGGCGATGCGATAGTGCGCCAGCGAGCTGTTCTTGTTGATATCGAGCGCCTTCTGGAATTCCTTCAGCGCTTCGGTCAGATCGCCCTGTTCGATGTCCTGCTGGCCGCGCATGATGGAGGTGCGCACCTGCAACTCCTTCGAGTTCTGCAGGACATCATTGTTGGGGTCGATGGTAATCTTGCGTGGCCTGCCGAACGTTTCTACCGCGTAGGCGGAGTTCGTGCCCGAGACTTCGATGCGCTTGGTTTCCGTTTTGCCGTCAGTATCAATCTTCAACTCCACCGGCATGCGGAACAGGTCCATGTCCTGCTGGATCTCTCCGACCACGCGGAAGCCCTTCTGGGTGCGATATACCGTGTACTTGTTCTTAAACTCAGGCGCGCCGGTGGAATCGAGCCACTGAGTGAAGAACCAGGAGAGCTGCTGTCCGGAGGCCTGCTCCGCCACCTTGCGAAAGTCGTCAACCGAAGCCGATTTGCCGGAATACTGCGACAGGAACGTCCGCATGGTCTTATCGAACGCCTGCTCACCAATGACCCAGCGCAACATGTTCAGGATCGCACCGCCTTTGTCGGTCACCAGCGACTGGAACTCGGGCGAAAACGGGTCGAGTTTGCCGACATCGGCGAGCGGAACCGACACATAAGCCAGGGCGCCAACCGCCATATCTTTACAGACTTCTTCGAAACCAGCAGAGCCAGCGACATGTTCGACATACAACGCCTCGGAATAGCGGGCGAAGCCGTCGTTCAGCCACCAGTCATTCTTCGTTGCCGGGCTCACCATGGTTCCCCACCACTGGTGCGAGATGGCATCAGCCAGCAGCCTGTAGTTCACTTTGTCGCTGAAGTAGCGGGAAGCCAAGGCGGCGATCTCGGGCGCCCATGCCGATGGCACCGTGTCATTCGGCAACTCGACGACATTCAGTGTGCTGCCGTACGGGGGTCCAAAAGTGGTGGTGCCGAAAAAGAATTCTTTGACTGCGGTGTCAGCATACTCCTGGGCCAGCGCTTTGTGTTCGGGCGTTGTGTAAACGGTGAGATTGAGTCCGCCCTCGGTGCTCTTAGTTGCCTCGTACTTGCCAATCACGATAGTTCCAGGGAAGCTTGGCCGGTCCTGATAAATGAAGGTGTAGGTCTTGTATCCGGCGGGGACCGACGTCTTGGCAGGCGAGGAATGGCTCGGGGTCGGTTTGTGAGCAGTACCGGCGTCGGCCATTAATTCCGGAACCGGCGCCGTCGTCTGCTTTCCGCTGCCAATAACGCTGTACCCGACTGGAACACTGACGCTAATAGTCGACGTGAATCGATTGATGCCGTAACCGGTCATCGGAAACCATCGTCCGGCGTACAGCAGATATGTGATGGGATCGCCGATATAGGCGAGCTTCAGTCCTGGTACCGGGCTATCATCAGCCGACTGAATTGCCCCTTCGTATTCGAAGATGAGCGTGGCGCTCGTTCCCTTCGTCAAACCAGCAGGCAGCGAGATACGAACCGTCGAATCCTGGCTCACTCGTTCGGCTGAAAGCACTTGCCCGGATTCGTCGAGCACGCGCGTAGGCCTGAGCGCATTATGGAGCTCGAAGGTGGCAATAGTGATGTCGTCGACTGCTGTGAATCTTACGCGAGCCTGGGCTTTTATCTGATGCGTTTGCGGGACCACGACCGCATTGATCGCAACGTCATTCACCTGAATCCTCGATTTTTCGGCCCCGAAGGAGGTCGAAACGAGGACGAAAAGACACAGTGCGAGAACGCGTCCGCTGGATCGCGCTGAAATCTGCATTAGGGAGAGAGCTCCTGCTCTGCTGGTCACTATAAATGATGAAAAAAGCACATGGAAAGATGCGCGCTGGTAGGTCACGCTTGCAGCTCCATTACGGAGAGAACGGCGTTGGCCGCCCGCTCGCTGGCGCTCGCAGCGGAACCGTTCAGCTCCAAGCGTCGCCGGACCTCGTGAAAATCTGCAAGCATCTGCTCTCGCGCCTGGCCATCGGGAATTGTCCGATGTAACTCGGCACAGACTCGTTGCGCCGTGAAATCTTTCTGCACCAGCTCCGGGACAACATCATGTTCCGCAATCAAGTTCGCCATGGCGAAGCGGTCTACCTTAACTAGACGGCGGCCGAGCGTCCAGGTGAGCGGTGCAACCTTGTAAACCATCGCGAACGGAGTTCCGATCAGTGCTGCCTCCAACGTGGACGTCCCGCTGGCTACGGCCGCTGCCCTGGCGTGCAGCAAACTCGCCCGCGCATCACGATTAAACGTAATCAGCGGGCCCGAGCGGCCGCCCGCAAACGCAGCCATCCAATTCGCGTCGAGAGTCGATGCTACCGGAACTATGTAAACGTAATCTGGCCCGAGAAGTTGCGCTGCTTCTAACAGTGTAGGGAAGATGCGCGAGACTTCCGCTCGGCGGCTGCCGGGAAGCAACGCAATCCACTCACGGGCGCTGTCGAGTTTGTATTCGGCGGCAAATTGGTCGCGGGTGATGCCGGGCATCGGCAGGTCCGCCAGAGGGTGGCCGACGAACTGTGCTTCGATGCCATGCTCGCGATAGAAACGCTCCTCGAAAGGGAAGATCACCAGCATCTTGCGCACGTACTTGCGCACCTGCTCGATTCGTCTTTGCTTCCAGGCCCAGAGCTGCGGGCTGACGTAGTAAACGACGGGAACATTGCGCCTGTACAGATCACGGGCGAGTCGCAGATTGAAGTCAGGAAAATCGATGAGCACCGCAGCGTCGGGCCGCCGCCGCTCGACCTCGCGTACCACCTCGCGGAAGCGGCGATAGATGTGTGGAATGTGTCTGACCACCTCCACAATGCCGACCTCGGCCATCTCGCGTGCGTCCGCCAGTAGCTCGCAACCAGCCGCGCGCATCTGCTCACCGCCGACGCCAAAGAACTCCACTTCGGGCTGAGGCACTCGGTGAGAGAGCGCGCTGCGCAAAGCTTCCATGAGCTTCGCGCCATAAAACTCGCCGGAGGCCTCTCCCGCGGAGATGAGGATTCGCACACTGGGATTATGACAGGTGAGAGCTGTCAGCCGTCAGCACCACCTCGCGGTTTGCGGAGCAGCGTCATTGAGACGTAAGCTCCGATCCACGATCCTAAAGCCGCGAAGCAAACATAGACCCAGTTTCTGGTATAGCTGATGACGGCGAAGGCGGACAGCAGATACCACAGGCTGCTCCACGTGGCCGCCGGCACGCGCCGTCGGGACGACACCGCTGCGTTGAACATGACATACACGGCGTCGGTCGCGGCTGTGGATGCGAGCACGCCAAGAGCCAACCAGGGATGAATTTGCCCCACGGTCCTCACCTCGTGTCCTAATAGAACGGGATTCCAACACTCGGAAGATGCAACGGTCAAGTGGGAAACAGGCGAGGCGTGTGTGCGTCAGATAGTTGGTGTCCGTGGCTCATCGATAACGAACAGCCAAGTGCCGTCGGGCTGCCGGCGAACCAGTTCCGTGCTGAGCGCGCGCGTTATGCTCCCCGTCCGGCTAAGTGTCCAGTCCGAGTGCAACAGGGCCAGACCTTCCCCGGATTCAATCACCGCGCGGGTTTCCAGCTCCATCTGACCATGGCCCGCCAGAAGACGCTGGTAGGCCTCGAGAATGGCTTCATGTCCCACCACAGTTCGACCACTGATGACGAGGACTGCGCCCGGCTCATACAGCGCCACTAACCCTTCGAGATCTCCCCGATTGAAAGCGTCCAGGAAAAGAGTATGGATTTCGGATGGTTTGTGTGCGGGCATAGCTCCCTAGTCGTCCGCCGACGCGCTGACTCCCGGAGCGGCAAGTTCGCTGAGCGGAATCGGGGTGGGAATTTCCTGGTCCTTGTACTGAAGCTGATACAACTTCCAGTAGATGCCGCGGTTGGCGAGGAGCTGCTGGTGCGAACCGATCTCGCGCACCTGGCCCTTGTGCATGACGATGATCTTGCTCGCGCGCTGGATTGTGCTCAGCCGGTGCGCGATGATGATCGAGGTACGGCCCTCAACCATGCGCGATAGCGCCTCGCGAACACGGAACTCCGTTTCGGTGTCCACGCTGGAGGTGGCTTCGTCGAGGATGAGGATCTTCGGATTGTGCGCCAGCGCGCGAGCGAACGAAATGAGCTGCTTCTGCCCGGTTGACAGCGTGCTGCCGCGCTCGCGCACTTCCTCCTCGAAGCCGCCCGGAAGTGAACGGATGAAATCGGCCACGTTGACCTGCTCGGCGGCGTTTTCGACCGACTGGTCCTCAATCCAGCGCGAGCCGAGGCGAATGTTGTCGGCTACGGTTCCCGAGAAGAGAAACGGGTCCTGCAGCACGACTCCGTAACGCCGCCGCAGATCGTTGAGTTCCATGTCGCGAATATCCACGCCATCAATGCGAATCGCGCCCTTCTGCACGTCGTAGAAGCGCAGCAGCAGGGAAATGATCGTGGTCTTGCCCGCGCCGGTGTGGCCGACTATGGCGACAGTCTCATCCGGTTCGATGGTGAACGATACATCGCGCAGCACCCAGTCGTATTCCTTGGCGGGATTTCCATTGTCACCGGCTGCGATCTTGAGCTTTTCGCCCTTGGTCGCGGCCTCCTCGGCAGCCTGCGCCAGCGTTCGGTAGGCAAACCACACGTGGTCGAACTCGATGCGGCCTGGTCCATCAGGAGCCTTGGGCAATGCGGGCGAAACGATGTCAGCGGGCGTGTCGAGCAGCTTGAAGACACGCTCGCTCGACGCCATTGCGGATTGCAAAATGTTGTATTTTTCGCTCAGGTCCTGGATCGGGCGGAAGAAGCGCTGTGCGTATTGCATGAAGGCGACCAGCACGCCGAGGGTCACCAGGTTTTGAATCACATAGCCTCCGCCGAACCACACGACGCAGGCGATTGCGGTTGCCGAGAGCACTTCCACCACCGGGTAGTACACGGCGTGCGCCATGATCGCGTCCTTGTAGGCGTCCATGTGCGTGCGATTGATCTTCTCGAAGCGTTCGTATGCCTTCTTCTCGCGATTGAAAAGCTGCAGGACGACGATGCCGGACACGTGCTCCTGAAGAAATGCGTTGATCCCAGCGATGGCGATGCGAATGCGCCGGTAGCTCTCGCGCACCTTCCGGCGGAAGATCGATGTGGCGTAGAAGATGGGCGGCAGGACGGCAAAGGTGATGAGCGCCAGCCGCCAGCTCATGTTCAGCATGATGACGAGAATGCCCAGTAGCACGAAGATGTCTTCGAAGATGGAGACTACGCCCGCAGTGAACATCTCGTTCAGTGCGTCCACATCACTGGTGACGCGGGTGACCAGTCTGCCCACTGGGTTCTTGTCGAAGAATGCGATGTGCAGGCCTTGCAGGTGGCGGAAGATCTGGCTGCGCAGATCGAACATCACCTTCTGCCCGGTCCACTGCATAACATAGGTCTGCGTGAACTCGAGCAGGAAGCTGAACAGCAGGATGCCGATGTACATTGCGGCAATCTGCGCGATGCCGGTCAGCGGGCGGTTGCTTAGGAAGCGGTCGAGCAGCGAATGGGATTCTGTATGCCTGGCGAGGTATTTGTCGATTGCAACTTTGGTGAGATAGGGACCGAGGACGTCGGCGCCCGCCTTCAGAACGATCGCAATTAAGGCGATCACCACCTGCAACCGGTACGGGTGCAGATAGGTCAGCAGGCGCTTCATCAGCCTGCTGTCATATGCCTTGCCTAATACTTCTTCTTCGTGGATTCCAGCCATGTCCCCGAAATGATTGTAAATAATCGCTTGAGGAGATATAGACGAGTTCAGCACACCTCGGGATGGAAAACATTGCCCGGGTGTCTCAGGTGATCTTACGCAGCACCAGCGCGGAATTCTTCGAGCCGAAGGCAATGCAGTTGCAAACCGCATGTTCGATTTCGGCATGCCGCCCCGGCTCCGGCACATAATCGAGATCACAGTCCCGGTCGGGCTTCTCCAGGTTGATTGTCGGCGGAAGCTGGCCGTGCTGCATGGCGACCAGCGTGGCGGCAACGCCTGCCGCGCCACAGGCCCCCTGAGGATGCCCAATCTGCGATTTGAGGCTGGACATCGGCGTCGCGAATGCCTTCTCGCCCAAAGCCAATTTTAGCGCGCGGGTCTCGATGCGGTCGTTCAACTGCGTTGAGGTGCCGTGCAGGTTGACGTAGCTCACGTTTGCCGCCGCGATGCCTGCATCCTCCATGGCCATCTGAATAGCGCGGGCCGGCTCTTCGCCGCATTCCTGCAAACGAACGCGATGAAAGGCCTCGCAAGTGGAACCATACCCGGTAACTTCGGCGAGGATTCGCGCCCCGCGTGCGCGGGCATGTTCGTACTCTTCCAGGAAAAACATCCACGAACCTTCGGCCACTACGAATCCGTCCCGATCGGCCGAGAATGGGCGCGAGGCGCGCTCGGGGGCGTGATTCCACGACGAAGTCATGATGCGCATTAGAGTGAAACCCTTCATGATTCCAGGTGCGATCGGCGCGTCCACGCCACCCACCAGCATCATCGGAAGAAAACCAAACTGAATTTGTCGCAGGGCATAGCCCAACGCATCCGTGGACGATGTGCAGCCGGTAGTGATGACGTGGCTCATGCCGCGCAAGCCGAAGCGCATGCTGACTTCGCTGGAAAGAGTGCCCATCGTTCCGCTGGGGATGCAGAACAGGCTAACCTGCTTTACCTTGCCTTGCAGCCACAGCCGAACCTGCTCTTCCGAGAACTCTTGCGCGCCGCCGCCGGAGCCAAGCAGCACACCAATTTCGCGTTGCTGCTCTAGAGACAGCTTAGCGGTCTCAATACCAGCCTCGCGTAGGGCCTCCGTGGATGCTGCCAGCGCGAGAGGCACCGCACGCGAGACGTGCTTCCGCTCGTGCGCGTCAATCCAAGCCAGTTCATCGAAGTCCTGTACCTCGCCGGCGATCTGGACGGGCAAGTCACCGGGATCGAAGCTGCGAATGCGTTTGACGCCGCTGGCACCGGTCAGGATGGCGCGGCAGAACGCCTCGTTGCCGATACCGTTCGGGCTGACCACGCCCATTCCGGTGATGACGACGCGCTTCTTCATGTCGGGCGATAATAATCCAAGAGTACTGTATTCTCCAGATATTCGCTCTCGCGAGTCTCGTGTCACTAGGAATTTACATCTCCGTGCCGTTCTGCCGCACGAAGTGCAGCTTCTGCAACTTCGCTTCTGGCGTATTTTCGCGCGCGCTGTTCGACCGGTATGTGGCGCAAGTATGCGCGGAAATTGCGGCTGTCGAACGAATTGCACAGGAGTTGGGCTGCGACTTCGAACGTCACGCCGATTCGATTTATCTGGGCGGTGGCACTCCGTCGGTGCTCGCGCCCGACCAGTTGGAACGCCTGTTTCGAGCGATTCACGACAACTTCGAAGTCACGCGCTCCGCCGAGATCACAGTCGAGTGCGCCTCCGGCACGATCAGCGATGAGATTCTGGAAGCGCTGGTCCGGTGCGGCGTGAATCGCGTGAGCCTCGGCGTGCAATCGTTTGTGGACAAGGAATCTTCTTCCGTGGGCCGGCTTCATACTCGCGCCGTCACGCTGGCGGACATCGGTCGCCTGCGGGCCATCGGGATCGGAAACATCAGCCTTGACCTGATTGCGGGCTTGCCTCATCAAACGGAGGGGAGTTGGGACTTTTCTCTTGGCGAAACGCTCGCCACCGGCGTACCGCACGTCAGCGTGTACATGCTGGAAGTGGACAAAGACTCACGGCTCGGAAATGAGCTGCTTGCAGGCGGCGGCCGCTACCACGCGCATTTAGTTCCTGACGACGACATTACTGCGGACTTGTACCTGGTCGCTTGTGACCGACTGGAGAAGGGCGGAGTGCAGCAATACGAAATTTCGAACTTCGCGCGCCCGGTAACGCATGGCATTGGACTCCACGACTCGCGGCATAACCTCAAGTACTGGACGCGCCAGCCGTATTTTGGATTCGGGGTGGACGCCCATTCGATGCTGATTGCTAACGAAGAGCTGCGTGCTCAAGGCATGCGGGCGGTGCGTTTCGCCAGTCCTGATTCGCTGGAGGGCTACTCGGCTGCGGTGAACGAGCTGGATCCAGTTGCCGCCCGCGCGAAACAGCTTCGCACCTCGAGCGCGCCGGTTGATGCGCAGGCAGCGCTGGAGGAATCCTTCTTTCTGGGACTGCGGCTAAACCGCGGTGTGTCTGTTGGTGGTCTGAAAGAGCAGTTGGGCGATGATGTGGTCAGCAGCTGTCAGTGTGTCATTGACGAACTCGCCGCCGACGGGCTGTTGGAGACCGCGGGCGAGCGGCTGCGGATCACCGCGCGAGGGCGGTTGTTGTCTAACGAGGTTTTCGCGCGATTCCTGCGAGACGAGAAGACCAACCACCGAGACAGAGACGCACAGAGAAGGGCGTTTAGCCGTTAGCATTTCAGCCATTACTTCTTTATTTGTCATGCTGAGCGCACCTGCCCCGGCTTTGGGCAGGCGGAGTCGAAGCACCCCGATTGCACCTCAGACATAAGAAACGGAATAGGGGCCCCTTCGACAAGCTCAGGGCAGGCTTGCCACTCGCGGCAAAACCGGCCGCTCGCTCAGGGTGACAGTCATCGTTTTATTTCGGCGCCACCGCCCCGTGTCTCTGTGGTTAATCGAGATTCGATAGACTAGCTTCCATGTATACCTCTGCTCCAGCATCCGACGTGAAAGCGAGCCAGCAAACCACGCCAGTGATTGATCTGCGCAGCGACACCGTCACCAAGCCGTCGCCGGAGATGCGGCAGGCCATGTTTGAGGCCGAGGTTGGGGACGATGTTTACGGCGAGGATCCGACCATCAACCGTCTGGAGAAACGCGCAGCCGAGATCTTCGGCCGCGAGGCGGCGCTATTTGTTCCCAGCGGGACCATGGGCAACCAGATCGCGATCACGTTGCACACGCATCATGGCCAGGAGTTGATCTGCGAAGAGCGCGGCCACGTATTCAACTACGAGATGGCCATGATGGCGCACTTTTCCGGCGTCGTGCCGCGCACGGTGTGGGCGGAAGATGGCGTTCTGACTTGGGAGCACGTGAAATCGAAGCTCAAGACCAAGAGCTATCACGCGGCGAAGACCGGCCTGGTTGCACTGGAGAACACCCACAATATGGCTGGCGGGACAATCACGCCACTCGCGGTGTTCGATGAAGTCTGCGATAACGTCCACGCAGCGGGGCTGCCGGTGCATCTCGACGGAGCGCGCGTATTCAATGCCTCAGTCGCACTTGGGATTCCGGTGGCACAGCTCACCGCGAAGGCCGACACGGTGATGTTTTGCCTTTCGAAAGGACTGGGCGCGCCTGTGGGATCGCTGCTGGTGGGCAGTGCTGAGTTAATGGATCGGGGTCGCATTTATCGCAAGGCGCTCGGCGGCGGTATGCGGCAGGCTGGCATTCTTGCAGCCGCAGGGCTGATCGCGCTGGAGCAGGGGCCGCAGAAGCTGAAACAGGACCACGCCAATGCGCGCCTCCTCGCCGAAGGTCTGGCCCAAATACCCGGCATCAATATCGATCCAAAGAAGGTGCAGACGAACATTCTGATCTGCGATATCAGCGGAACGGGTAGGACCTCGGCTGAGTTGTCGCGCAAGCTGGCCGAACACAACGTGCTGGCTAACGGAGTGAGCCCGCAACTCATCCGATTTGTGACCCATTTCGACGTGAGCCGCGAACAATGTGTTCAGGCTGTGGAAGTGGTCGGCTCGATTTGCGGTTTGAAAATGAAGCGGGCATGAAGCAAGTGCAAGCAGGACAATAGCAGGGAAGAGAAATCATTTATGCGCTATCGATCGTTTGGTAAGACTGGTTTGAAGGTAAGCGAAATTGGCTATGGCGCTTGGGGAATTGGCAAAACGCTTTGGATTGGCGCCGAGGACGACGAGTCCCTGCGTTCGCTAAGGGCCGCGCGCGAGGCCGGCGTCAACTTCTACGACACCGCGCTGGCTTATGGCGACGGCCACAGCGAGCGGCTGATCGCACGCTGCTTTGGCCAATTGAGTGACGTCGTTATTGCCAGCAAAGTGCCTCCCAAGGATCGCGTTTGGCCTGTGAAGCCCGGCACTCCACTGCGGAGTGCATTCGCGAGGGAGTATGTGCTGGGCTGCCTGGATCAGACTCTGAGGAACCTCGGGCGCGAAAGCGTCGACATCTATCAATTCCACGCCTGGAGTGACGACTGGGCCTCTGAGGAGGAATGGCAAGAAACCGTTCGCGAGATGAAAACATCGGGCAAGGCGAGGTTTGTCGGCATCTCCATCCAGAACCACCAGCCAACCAACGTGCTGAAGGCACTCGACACCGGGTTGGTCGATTCCGTGCAGGTGATCTACAACATCTTCGACCAGTCGCCTGAGGACGAGTTGTTTGCGTACTGCGAGAAGAAGGGCATTGGCGTGATCGCGCGCGTGCCGTTCGATGAAGGCAGCCTAACAGGCAAGATTACGCCCGACGCCACATTTCCTGAAGGCGATTTCCGCAATATGTATTTCTCAGGCGGTCGCAAGCAGGAGGCTTGGGAGCGAGCGCTGGCAATTGCCCGTGATCTTGATATCAGTATGGACGAGCTACCAGGAATCGCGCTGCGCTTCTGCCTGTCGCATGCCGCAGTTTCTACGGTTGTTCCCGGTATGCGAAATGTGAAGCATGTTGCGGCTAATACCGCCGCTTCTGGTGCTGGGCCGTTACCGCCAGAAATGCTGAACAAGCTGCGGCCTCATCGCTGGGTCCGGAGCTTTTACTGGTGAGAATACGGCGAACTAAAGGGGAGACAGGTGTCTGATCAACCGGTGGGAGTGGAAATCCGAGGCTGCCTGGTTTGAAGCGATCTGCGACGCGCGGCCGGGAGCCTGAAGCGCGAACTGCAGCGAAGTACGGACTTCGGCCCAGGGTGAAGCACGCCATGGGCGAGCTGGAAATCCTCGTCAACCGAAGAAGGGTTTTTTCTCATAAAGAAATGGGCACGAGGCCCTGAACCGCCGAACTGCTGGGCCTCGAACTATCCATAACAGACTGCAACAGGCTGCGATTTCGCGCCTTACATCCGTTGTGTGATAATCGCCTGTTTCGGCTTTATGCGCAGCGGCCACTGTGAGCGGCTGTGCGTTTCCACACTCGGAGGAACGGTTTGGATTTCCAGCTCTCGGATGAACAACTCCAACTGAAGAAAATGGTGCGCGATTTCGCGGAGCGCGAGATTGCCCCCAATGTCATGAAGTGGGACGAACCCGGCGAATTTCCCCTCGCGACCATCAAAGAGCTGGGCAAGTTGGGCCTGTTGGGCGCGATTTTCCCTACCGAATACGGTGGCGCGGGCATGGGCTATGTGGAATATGTTACCGCTGTCGAAGAGCTTTCGCGCGTGGACGGGTCGATTGGCATCACTGTCGCGGCGCACACCTCGCTGTGCTCGAACCATATTTTTGTTGTCGGAAGTGAGGAGCAGAAGAGGAAGTACATTCCCAAGCTCGCAACTGGCGAGTTTATCGGCGCCTGGGGATTGACGGAGCCGGGTTCTGGCTCCGACGCAGGCGGCGCGCGTTGCAGCGGCGTTCGCAAAGGCAGCAAATGGGTGCTAAACGGTACGAAGACCTTCATTACCAACGGCCACTATGCTGACGTCGCCGTGGTCATCGCCGTCACCGACAAGACGGCGCACACGCACGGACTGTCAGCCTTCGTGGTGGAGAAGGGAACTAAGGGATTTCGCGCTGGCAAGAAGGAGAACAAGCTGGGCCTCCGCGCCAGCGACACCTCGGAGCTGATCTTTGAGGACTGCGAGATTCCCGCCGAAAACCTGTTGGGGCACGAAGGCGAAGGCTTCGTGGATGCCATGCGCATACTCGACGGCGGGCGCATCTCCATCGCCGCGCTTGGCCTTGGCATGGCTCAAGGCGCGTACGAAGCTGCGCTGAAGTACTCCAAGGAGCGCGAGCAGTTTGGCCAGGCGATAAGCGAGTTTCAGGCGATTGCTTTCAAGCTCGCCGATCTGGCGACCGAGATCGATGCCGCCCGTCTGCTTACGCATCGCGCCGCCGCCATGAAGGACGCCGGGATGAAGACCACGCTCGAGTCCTCGATGGCGAAGCTGTACTCGAGCGAGGTCGCAGTGAAGTGTGCCAACGAAGGAGTGCAGATTCATGGCGGCTACGGATTCATCAAGGACTATCCCGCCGAGAAGTTCTATCGTGATGTAAAGCTCTGCACTATCGGCGAAGGCACCAGCGAGATCCAGCGGCTGGTCATCGCGCGGCAAATCCTGAAGGACTGAGCTGAGCGTGAAAGAGAGCGAGCGGGCGAGGTGAGCGCGAACAGCCACATTCAGGAACTTGTCCAACGAATCCGCGCCGGGGAGCTGCGTGCCCTGGCGCGCGCTATCTCGACGGTGGAAGATCGCACACCTGAATCCACTGAATTGCTGAAGGCGCTCTTTCCCTACAGCGGCAACGCTGTGCTGCTTGGTCTCACCGGCTCTCCCGGAGCGGGCAAGAGCACGCTGGTTGACCAAGTGGCACGCGAATACCGCAAGCAGGGCAAGACTATCGGCATCGTGGCCGTCGATCCGACCAGCCCGTTCAGCGGTGGCGCAATTCTTGGCGACCGTATCCGCATGCAATCCCATTACGCCGATAAGGGCATCTACATCCGCAGCATGGCGACGCGCGGTTCGCTGGGCGGGCTAGCTAGCACAACGGCCGACGTCGCGACCGTGCTCGATGCCAGCGGCCGCGACTTGGTGATGATCGAGACCGTCGGTGTTGGGCAGGACGAAGTGGACATCGTTCGCCTCGCGGACGTCACGATTGTCGTGCTCGTTCCCGGCATGGGTGACGATGTGCAGACGATCAAAGCCGGGATCATGGAAATTGCCGACATCTTCGTCATCAACAAATCTGACCGCGATGGCGCCGAGCGCGTGGAACGCGAGGTTCGCGCCATGCAGTCGCTGGCCATGCGCAAAGATAGTTGGACGCCGCCGATCGTGAAGACGGTTGCCAGCGAGGGACCTGGGATCACGGAGTTGCTGGTGGCCATCGAAAAATATCGCGAACATCTTCAGCAGAGCGGCCGGGCGCAAGCCCGGCGCATCGCGAACTGGCGCGGACGAATAGCTGAAATGTTGCGCGACGCCCTGTTCCAGCGGGTGCTTTCGTATTATCTAAGCGAAGGCGAGGCCAATCGCTTTGCGGCTGAAGTTGCCGAACATAAGCGCGACCCGTATTCTCTGGTGGAGAAGATTGTTGACGAGTTGGGGAAGCCCTCATGACTTATATTGACCATCTTGGCATCGCTGTGAAGTCGCTGACGCAAGCCACGAAGTTCTACCGGAAGCTCGGCCTGGAAGTCATGCCGGAAGAAACTGTTGAGGCGGAGAAAGTGCGGCTGGCGATGGTGCCCGTCGGCGAGAGCCGCATCGAGTTGCTCGAACCGACTTCGCCCGACTCGACGATTGCGCGGTTCCTCGAGAAACGCGGCGAAGGGCTGCACCACGTCGCGCTGCATGTAAACGATCTCTCCGGCACGGTTGAGCGCCTGAAAGCAGCCGGAACGCGACTGATCTCCGAGGACATCAAGATTGGCGCAGGCGGGCATCTCTACGTGTTCGTCCATCCTTCGAGCTCGGGAGGAGTGCTGCTCGAGCTGGTGGAAGACCCTCCTGAAGGCGTCTGAACATGTTGATCGTCGCGGTTGATACTTCGGGCCGAAAGGGAAGCATCGCCCTTTGCCGCGGCAGCGGTGTAAGTTTCGAGGTTCTGCAACTTACCTCATTGGAAGGCGGCACGTACTCGGCCCAACTGATGCCGCGAATCGCAGCGGCACTCCAGCAGCACCAGCTGGATAAGACTCAAGTGGACGGCTTTGTGGTAGTGTCGGGTCCGGGTTCGTTCACCGGATTGCGGGTTGGACTCGCGACCGTGAAAGCACTCTGTGAAGCGCTGTCCAAGCCGCTGGCGACGGTATCGCTGCTGGAAGCTGTGACGCTGGTCTGCGGATGCGCCGGCCAAACTGTAACCGCGATTCTGGAGGCGGGCCGCGGCGAGATCTACGTCGGCGAATATCAGGTATCAACCGGGCGGGCCAGCCCAGTTCGCGAATACATTGCGAAGCTGGATGAGTTCGCCTCAGAAGCCGCTGGAATCCGCGGCGGCCTGTTCACGCCCGACGCCAAAGTTGCGGAGGCATTGCAAACCGCAAATGCCGCTGCAAAGTTTGTTGAGCCGATCCGCGCCGATGAAATTGGTCGCATTGGAATTAGCAAGCTGCTGGCGGGAGAAACCGCGGATTCTGCGACCATCGACGTGAACTATATTCGCCGCTCGGACGCTGAAATCTTCTCGGCGCCGAAGCATTGATGGTTGTGCTCATTCGCCCCGCCACTCCCGACGATGTTCTTTCTATTCGCGGTCTTGAGCAGCAGGCCGAGGGCGCGGCACATTGGGCCGAGCGCGAATACGATGTGCTGTTCGCGCGGGACGCCGCACCGCGAGTTGCGCTAGTCGCTCTGGATGAAGCAGACATCGCGCAGGTCTGTGGCTTCGTGATTGCAGGATGCGACTTGGACGACTGGGAGATCGAAAACGTGGTTGTGGCGCGCGGGGCCCAGCGGCTCGGTATTGGCACGAAATTGATTCGAGAATTATTGCGGCGCGCCCAATCCGCGGGTGCCACTTCGGTGCTATTGGAAGTGCGGGAATCAAACCTAGCCGCCCGCAAACTCTATGAAAAGCTTGGGTTTAGCGAGGAAGGGCGACGGAGCAACTACTACCACGAGCCTCGGGAGGACGCCATGCTCCTGCGGACTTCGATTGCGGCTCAGTGAGAAAGTCTCTTGAATCAGCTTCGTCAGTGTGCTAGCGTTTTAACTCTCATCTCTCCGGAGGTCCACTGAATGGCAGCTCAGGTACGTGATCAGCTTCTGGCAAGTAACGATGAGTTCCGCCGTCTCTCACAAGAACATTCGGAATACCAACAGCGCCTCGAAGGCTTGATTCAAAAGAAATATCTTTCTGAAGAAGAAAAGCTCGAGGAAGTGCGCTTGAAGAAGCTGAAGCTCCGCCTGAAGGACCAGATGCAAAGTTTGGAACAGAAGTTCCTGACCGACCACCAGGTCGTTTAGTTCTTAGTCATCGCCTCACTCGGCGGTAAAGACCGGAGTCTTCACTGCCAAGGCAGATCTGTATTTTCAAGCCCTAGCCCCGGACTAACTTTTCCACGTTATATCCTAGATGAAGAACAGAGCAGGTTTGTGCGGAGTCAACTGTGATGCGCGCAGAGCGGCATTATCTCTTCATCATTGTTGTTGTGTCTTGCGTTCGCACCTTGTGCGCACCGGTTGTGTTTGCAAGCGAGCCGAAGCAGCAAGCACCCGCCGGTTTGTGGGACGGTTCCATCCAGAGTCGCGCGGGAGAAGTGACTTTCGGCATCGAACTGAAGTCGCAAGCGGGCGGACTGGCGGCCGTACTGGTGAATGCCACCGACCGGCAGCCCTTCAGCAGTGCGACATGGGATGGCAAAACCCTGACGCTGCGCCTCGATTACTACGATGGTCAACTGGTTCTGCATTTCGCTTTGCCGCAACGCATAGAAGGAGAATATTCGCGCCAGACCAGCAACGGGATGATGCACATTCCGGTCACGCTGGTTCCTCATCAGGACTCCTCGGCAACGAAGCCGCGGACGGGCCCGAGTCTAAGCGGCGAGTGGCTTTTCCACGGCGGCGACGATAAGAGAACGCTTGCCAGTTTCCAGCAACAAACAATGGCTACTCCTGACGGCAAAGTCGCTGCCACTGGAATCTTGGAACCAGTTAGTGGCGACACCGGCCTGCTGCACGGTGAGGTCGGCAGGGGTGCGGATGGCCAGGTGCATTTCCATCTCAGCCGCTTTGATGGCATCCATGTGCTCGCGCTCGATGGCGAGTTTCAGCCGGATGGCAGCCTGAAAGGACAGCTCGGGGGAGTTAAAGCCGCAACGCCGTTTACCGCAGAGCGCAGCAATGATGCGGCCGGCGTAAATCCGAACGCACTGGCCGGCAGCCTGACCAAAGTCAAAGATCCACGGGAGCCATTTCGCTTCAGCGGAGTTGATCAGTCGGGCAAAATTGTTGACCAGAACAACGCGGAGTTCAAAGGTAAGCCGGTGATCGTGGATATCTTCGGCACGTGGTGTCCTAACTGCCACGACGAATCTCCGACATTGGAGCTGCTCTATCGCAAGTATCACGCACAGGGTTTGGAAATTGTGGGTCTTGCCTACGAGTACGTCGATAATACTGCGCGCGACTTGCGGCAGATCGGCATCTACCGCGACAAATACGGATTGACCTTTCCACTTCTGCTGGCCGGCACCACCGAAGAAGGGCAAATCGAGAAGACACTGCCACAACTGGTCAACTTCGGCGCCTTTCCAACGACGATCTTTCTCAATCGCAGCGGGCACGTGCATGCTATCCACGCGGGATTTGCCGGACCATCGACGGGCGAGAAGTATCAGGAAGTGCAGCAGCACATGGATCAGCTCACGCGCGAAATCGTGGGGCCCTCGAATTAGGGCAGTCGGAGCGCAGGCTCTATAATCAAGGCAGCCCATGGTTCGCGACGGGATCTATTACGGACTGGCTTGTATCGCTGTGGCAGTGCTGGTGGGATGGTTGACCCTACCCGTGCTGGCCGTGATGCCGTTGTTGCTGGCTGCATTTTTCTTGTGGTTCTTTCGCGATCCGGAGCGGGTAATTCCGGCGGTGCAGGGTGCCATCGTTTCTCCAGCCGACGGCAAGGTGACAGATGTCTCGGTGATGGAGAAGGCTGGTCAACCGCAAACCCGTATCAGCATCTTCCTGAATGTTTTCAACGTGCACGTGAATCGTTCTCCCATTTCCGGCGTCATCACCGACGTGAAATACAAGACAGGTAAGTTCCGCAATGCGATGGGCGCGATCTCTGCGGAACTGAACGAGCAGAACGTCGTTACGGTGCAGGGAGAAGCGGGAACCGTCGTTTTCAAACAGATTGCCGGATTGCTGGCCCGCCGAATTGTTTTCACCAAGAAGATCGGCGACCGCGTTGCGCGGGGCGAACGCGTTGGGCTCATCAAGTTTGGCTCGCGCGTGGATGTCATTTTCGCCGATGCTGAGATGAAGGTGCGAGTGGGTGAGAGCGTGAAGGGCGGATCGAGCGTTCTGGCCGTGGCCCAGCCTCGGACTGTAGCGCCTGGCCTGAGAGATGCTGTGGAGGTGCGATGAACAGGCCCTTCACCCGCCGTTACGATGGATCCGATAAGCCGGTCAGGCCGAGGAAAGGGTTGTACATCCTTCCCTCCATCTTCACGGCTGGCAACATTGCGGCAGGCTACTACGCGATTTCGCAGGCGATCCAGGGTACAGCATCCGACCCCTGGCACTTCGACCATGCTGCTAAGGCAATTGGTATTGCCATCGTGATGGATTTCTTCGACGGCGGTATCGCGCGCCTTACCAACACAACTAGTCCGTTCGGACGCGAACTGGATTCACTTGCTGACGTGATCGCGTTTGGCATTGCCCCTGCGATATTGGCCTGGACTTGGGGCTTCCGTATGCTGCCGCTGGTCGGGGATCCCGATGTGCGCGCGCGCGTCATTCAACTCGGTGCAGTTGCAACCTTCGTTTTCCTTCTGGCAGGAGCGTGTCGCCTTGCACGTTTCAACATCCAGACCAATCCGCAGCCCTCGAATCCCGGCCGTCCGGGGCGCAAGTATTTTGTCGGCATGCCGATTCCCGCCGCAGCCGGAGCAGTCGCGGCCATCGTTCATCTGGTCCAGGGCAATCCGCTGCAGAGCTGGTGGCTTTCCATAGGATGGGGCGTGTTCGTCTTTGCCATCGCTTTCCTGATGGTCAGTACCTGGAGGTTCTTCACCCTGAAGGGCATCAACTTTCGCCAGCCACAGAATTTCCGCTGGCTCATTGTGATTGGCACGGTCATCGCGCTGATCTGGTTTTCTTCGCAATATGTGCTATTTGTGCTGGCGCTGGTTTACATCCTCTCAGGTGTGCTCGCCCGACTCTCTTTCGTCTTCCGGCGGCCAGCCGCGCCGCCCCCTCCGCCACAAGACGAGGCCTCGCACGCCTGATGAAAAAAAATGATCCAAAAGACACCGCCGCAATTCGTGCCGACGGAGGACACTGGGGCGGGATGTTTCGCGTCGCCATCGTGGGCGCCGCCACACTCAAGGGCCGGGAACTAAAAGAGGTTCTCAACGACCGCAATTTTCCTGCGCAGGATATTCGGCTGCTCGACGACGACGAATCCCTGGGGCAATTGGAGGCTGTGGGCGAGGAGCCGACGTTTATTCAAAGCGTGCTGCCCGAGCACCTGGAGAATGTGGATTTTACTTTCTTTGCCTGCGATGAAAGCTTCACGCGGACCACTTGGCCCATGGCGCGTAAGTCTGGCAGCGACATCATTGATCTCTCCTATGCGCTGGAGGCGGAGAAAGGCGTGCTGCTCCGGGCTCCGTGGATTGAACGTGAACTGGGCATCGCTCCGACAGTGAGTTTCACGACCACCCCGGTCGCAGTTGCGCATCCTGCAGCCGTCGTGCTGGCCCTCCTGCTGCTTCGCGCACAAAAGGCGGGCAGCATTGCGCGTGCAGTGGCGACGGTATTCGAACCGGCTTCGGAACACGGCAAGCGCGGCATGGACGAGTTGCATGAGCAAACCGTGAACCTGCTTTCCTTTCAGCAACTGCCCAAGGGCGTCTTTGATTCGCAGGTGGCGTTCAATCTTCTGGATCGCTACGGCGAGCACTCTCTGCCCTCGCTTGCTTCCGTGGAGAGCCGCATCCAGCGTCACTTCCAAAGCATTGTAAACGGGAGGCTGGCGGTACCTTCGCTGATGCTGCTGCAAGCGCCTATCTTCCACGGGCATGCGTTCTCGCTGTACATTGAGCTGGAGCAATCGGCGCAGATCGAGGAATTGACCGCGGCGCTTTCCGGTGAGCACGTTGACGTGCTGCAGGGAAGGGAAGAGTCGCCCAGCAACGTGAACGCTGCCGGCCAGGAGCAAGTACAAGTGTTCGCGCGTCGCGATTCGCAGGATGCGAGTGGGTTCTGGATGTGGGCTGCCTCCGACAATTTGCGGATTGCGGCGCTTACCGCCATGGAGTGCGCCGAGAGCATGATCGTCGCCCGTCCACGAGGGACGGTACAGTGAGGGCGCCTCCACTAACACGCTGGCAGGTCCTGGGCTGGATAACTGCTCTGCTGCTCGTCAGCGCAAGCTGCGGATACCACACCGGCGGTCAAGGGGTCCGCTTACCGGCGGACATGCACACGATCTATGTGCCCACCTTTGGTAATACGTCGCATACCTATCACATCGAACAGACGCTAACCGCAGCCGTGATCCGGGAACTGCGCAGCCGCACCAATTATCGGATTGTGAGCAGTAACGACGGTACAGCAGACGCAACTCTCTCCGGAACTGTTCTCAACACATTCATTGCTCCACTCACCTACAACTCCCAAACCGGAGGCATTTCGTCCTCTATGGTGTATGTCACGATGAGGATCTCGCTGGTGACTCGCAAAGGGAAGGTGCTCTGGGCAAACCCGAATTTCCTTTATCGCGAACAGTATCAGATAGCGAACAACGGGCAGAATTTTTTTGAGGAAGAAGAGCCGGCCTTGGAGCGGCTCGCGAGTAATTTCTCGCGCAACCTGGTCAGTGACCTTCTGGAGGCGTACTAGATGCGCAGCTTCGCCGCGTCGGACCGGTTCGTGGCCGACGTGAAGGCCCGCAAGCTGGCCCCGGGCTACGTTTTCATCGGCGATGAGGGGTTCTTTCGCAAGCGCTGCCGTGACGCCATCCTGCAGCATCTGGTGCCCGCCGAGGTGCGGGAACTGAGCCTCTACGACATGGACTTGGGCGAGGTCGATTTGCGGCAGGTCCTCGACCATGCTCGAACGCCGTCGCTGATGTCCCCATTCCAGGTGTTTTTCATTCGCGGAGTGAAGAGCCTGTACGGCCGCGGCAAACACGATGACGAATTTTCGGCCGTCGAAGACTACTTCAAGAATCCCAATCCCGACGCTCTGCTGATTTTCGTCGCTGACCACATCAATATCCCAGCCGATGTTCGCCGCATGGATTTGACGGACAAAGACCGCTACGAACGCATCCGCGAAACCCTGGGCGAGTACTGCACCGTGCTCGAGTTCGCCCGTGTGGAGGAAGGTGATGCGGTGAAGTGGGCCACCGAGACCGCCAACTCCGAAGGCATCAAGCTGGACAACGACGCCGCGCGCGAGCTCGTGGATTCGCTTGGCGGAGACATGATGATGGTGGCCAACGAACTGGAGAAGCTGGTCCTGTTCGTCGGCGATAAGAAGCGAATCACGCTCGGCGATGTTGAGACCCTCGTGCTCGCGGCCAAGCAGAGGTCATTCTACGAATTGACCGATGCCATTTCAGCCCGCGACCGCGCTCGCGCCCTGGGCGTGCTGGATGCCATCCTGAACACCGCTGACGGAGAGGACGCGGCGATCGGGCACCTCTACATGCTGGCGCGCACCTTCCGGCAGATGCTGGTTATCCTGGAACGCAATGTCCGCGATTCGCGGGCGCTCTGGCAGGTCTTGTGGCAGGGTTTCCGGATTCCACCGTTCGCTGCGGAAGACATTATTCGCCAGGCCCGTCGCTACAAATCGCGCCGCGAGCTGACCAGTGCCATCCGCCGCGTGGCGCGCGCCGATCTTGCTTTGCGCTCCAACCCTCCCAGCAAGCGGCTTATCCTGGAGAACCTTGTGCTCGACCTGGCCGCCGAACCAAAACTGCGCGCGGACGCCGGCTGGCTGCAAGATGAACTGCCGGTGTGAGCATGGATGCCGAGGCTTACCTGCGCCGCATCGAATACGACGGCCCACGGCAGCCTTCGGCCTCTTTGCTTCGCACCCTGCATCGTCAGCATCTGTTCACCGTCCCGTTCGAAAACTTCGATATCCGGCTGGCTACCCCGATCCGCCTCGATATTCCCCTGCTATACGAAAAGATCGTTGTGCGCCGGCGCGGCGGTTTCTGCTACGAACTGAATGGTCTTTTCAGCGAGTTGCTGACCGCGTTGGGTTTTCAGGTCCAAATGCTTTCGGCGGGTGTGCGCCGAGATGATGGCGGCTTCGGCCCCGAGTTCGATCACATGCTGTTGAAGGTGGAACTCGACGAACCGTGGCTGGTGGACGTTGGCTTCGGGGAATCGTTCCTTCATCCCATTCCGTTCCATGCCGGCGGCTCGGATACAGTGGATGGGCACCGGTACGTCGTCGCGCCCATCGGCGACGAGTGGCAGCTTCTCCGCGAAGACGACAAGGGGCAAGTCTCGCTCTACCGTTTCAGTGATGTGCCGCGGCAACTCGACGACTACATCGACATGTGCAATTACCACCAGATGTCGCCCGAGTCCCATTTCACGCACAACTGGATCTGCAGTAAGGCGACTCCCGAAGGTCGCGTAACCATCGCGAATATGCACTTGATCATTACCCGGCGCGGAAGCCGCGAGGAGAGCGACTTGTCCACCCAAGCCGAGGTCTGCCGCTGCTTGTACGACCAGTTCGGAATCAAGTTTCCGGAATCAGCAGATCTGTCGAAGCTCACCAGTTGATCCCGCAGAGTCGAGGGTTACAGAGACACTCAGGCATAGGAATTCTTTGATGGCGTGATCTACTTCTTCTCCTTAACGTCCACGCTGGCGATGGTGTTTTCCCATTCCAGCTTGAGTGTGGCCGAGGCGCCGTTGGTCTTGTCGAACGAGATGGTGAAAAGCTCCAGTCCGGAAGGACGCTGCGTGACCTTCATGTCTATGCGCGCGAGGTCCTGGGCCTGGTCGTATTCCGTACCCCACTGTCCCGTCTGCTTGTTGATGATTAGTTTCCAACTACTCATTCCGGGCAGCGCGTAAAGCGTGTAGCTGCCGGCAGGAACGCTCACTCCGCCGATGCTCAGAGCAACATCGGTCTTCAGGCTGGTGGCGGAGTTGGCGCCGGTGCGCCAGACCTCGTCGTAGGGGACCAGGCCGCCAAAGATCTTGCGCCCGCGCATGGAAGGACGACTGTACTGGATAGCAACTGTTTTTCCGTCGGCGAACGTCACCGTGGCTTCGCCGGGAGGGCTCGCGGGTTTCTTGTCCTGCGCTACAGAGACTGCGGCAAGCGCCGCGACGACAAGAAGGGGCAGTATCCACAAGCGACTTTTCTGCATCAAACGCTCCTCTTAACTGCGAATTGTTGTCACCGGATGTTACCGCTCTATTATTCACGTCCGTGCCGAACGATACAATCAGACCTATGAGCATTTTGGATGAAAAGCGCACAGAGTTGGACCAATACGAGTTCATGATGGGCATGCCGCGGGGACGCCTCGCCGTCGCCCTCGACGTGTTGAATGATGCGCTCACGCTCGTGGGTCAGCATGGCGTCTATTGCCAAAGTGCGCGCCAGCCCGGCAAACCTGCGATGGATGTTCAGATCGTGATGAAGGGCATCACCGATGCGAAAGAGCTGATCTCGACGGTGATGGAGGAGCTGCGAAAGGACAAGCAAGCGGGAAAAGAATAATGGCCCTCTCCGTAGGGCAGGAATCCGAAATCACGGAAGAAACTAATGAATGGCACTGTGCTACACTTCATTCCACACGAGGGATGAGGATGAAAACCACTCTGCGCAAGATGCTGTTTGTGGACCTGTTCAAGGGGCTGAAGGTCACCTTTCACTACCAGGATCCAAAGGAAGCCATCACCGAGCAGTATCCGTTGCAGCGGCCGCAAATCGCCGAACGGTTCCGTGGCGCGCCGCGCCTCAACAACAATCCCGACACCAACGAAACATTGTGTATCTCGTGCGACCTATGTGCGTTGGCCTGTCCCGAGAACCTGATCGTGGTAAGTAGCGAGCGCAACCCGAACACTCGCCGCAAGGAACTGACCAATTTCACCTACGACCTGAGCCGCTGCATGTTCTGCGGCCTCTGCGAGGACGCTTGCCCGGTGGATGCTCTGGAGTTGACCCAGGATTTCGAGATGGCGAACTACAGCCGAGAAGGCCTCATTTGGGACCGTGAGACGCTGGAGAAAGGGCCCCAGCCGAACGGGTACCGGCGGTAGGTGATTTGCACCGAGTTTGTAACTTTAGGTTGCTCCATAGTATTTTGTACTGATCCTTACCGAATTGAGATCCTTGCTGGAATGCTTTCTTAGGTCTGTCTGGGCTCCGCTACACCGTACATCGCCTTCATACCGCGCAGTCGACTTCTGTCTGTGGGGAGGAAGAACTGCCAGGCCGCGGCTGACGCAGTGCTGTGACTCTATCTGTTTGTACAAATCAACGACACAAGGAGCCAACTGAATGAAGAACATGATTCGTGTCGTCGCGGTGCTGGCGTTTGCCGCGATGTTGCTGCCAACCCTTTCTCTTGCCCAATCTATGCCCGTACGTCCGTTCCACGATGGTCCGGTGTGGGACATCACCTTCGTGAAAGCCAAGCCTGGAGTCGGTCTGAAGTACATGGAGTACCTGGCAACGGATTGGAAGACCGAACAGGAGGCCCTGAAAAAAGCTGGGCTGATCCTCAACTACATGGTCATCGGGACCGAATCGCACAGCCCGACGGATTTTGACTTGATGCTGATGACCGAATTCAAAGACCTGGCGACCATGGAAGCCAACCAGGAAAAGGCTGAGGCGGTTGCCACCCAGGCCTTGAACAGCAATGACAAGAAGATGATCGAGGGATACCAGGAGCGCGCAAGCTGGCGTGAGATCATTGGCGATCGTCTGGCCCGCGAGATCATCCTGGAGCCCAAGAAGTAAGCTACTTCCACATCATGGAGCAGAATAAGGGCGCGAGTAATCGCGCCTTTATTATTGCTGAGTTGCGAAGCTATTCGAAGATCAGGATCGCCGCCGCGATCACGGTCGTCCAACGGCCGCGCTTGTCGCCCACGGCGCTCTGCGTGATGTTAGCCGTGCGTACGATCTTGTTCGACAAGCGATAGACCTCTTTCTTTTCGTCCCACGACCGGTCGGCATCAAACTCGACATCCAAAGTCGTGGCCAGCATCTCGGCAGCAAGCTCTTCGGCATAATCACCAGCTACATCGTCGGTCTCGCCGAAGGAATGATGCTCACTCAAATAGCCGTAGGTGCTGCGGTCGGCCGGAATGGCCAATCCAATCGACGCGGCCGTAAGGCGGTGCGGCTCGCGCGTAGAGTTCTCAGCCACAACCGCAAACGTGACTTCACCAGCCGAAAGGTAATTCAGTCCATCTTTACGAGGGATGAGTTTGCAGTTGGGAGGGAAGATGGACGACACGCGCACTAAGTTCTGGGCAGCGATGCCCGCATCGCGCAGCGCCAATTCGAAAGAGGTGAGCCGTTCCCTGTGTTTCCCCACGCCCTTGGTGAGGAAAATACGCTTGGGGACCATGTCTTTGGCCAATTTTCAAGTCTCCTGAAGAGGTTTACGCTTGTAACCGAATCGTAAAAATAACACACGAGAACGGCGTGATTGTGTGAAAACAAGATTAAAGGAAAAAAATTGAGAAAAACGTCCCGAACCGGTCATCTGGCAATGCCCGCGGCGAGCGCCGCCGACTTCAGCTTGACCGCGATATCAATGAATGCCAGCGCCGCGCGGCTGAGTGCCTTGTCTTTGCGGAAGACCAGCGCGAGGTCGCGTTGGATGCTGGCATCGGTGAGCGTCAAAGCGGCCAGTGCCTTCGCTTGCAAGTCCTCGGCAACATTGGATCGTGGGATAAAGCCGATCCCCACATCGGCAGCGACGAAGCGCTTCATCAGCTCGCTCGAGTCCAGCTCCATCGAGATGATCGGCTTCAACCGCCGCTCGTGAAAGAGTGTCTCCAGCGCGTCGCGCGTGCGGCCCACTTTAGGTAACAGAAGCGGATACTCCACAACGTCCGCTACTGTTGCTTTCTTCTGCCTTGCCAGCGGATGATGCGGCGGCGTGATCACGATCAGTTCATCGCGATGAATGGGCACAACCGTGAGCCGCTTGTCCGGCACTGGCATGGAGACGATGCCGAAATCGCAAGAGTTTTCGACGATGGCTTCGAGAATCTTGTTATGTTCCTGCCGCTTCACGCTGACGGCAACATTCGGATACTGGTGCTTGAACTCAGCAAACACCTCGGGCAGGATGTGAAGACAGGTGCCTTCGTTGGCCGACACCACAATCTCGCCGCGGGGCACGCGATGCATCTCAGCCAGCGTGACCAGCATGATGCGGCGCTGCTCTAGGGTGTCTTCCACATACTTCTGGAAAACCTTACCCGCCGCAGTGACTGCGACTTTGCCGCCACTGCGGTCGAGCAGCTTCGCCCCCACGTCCTCTTCCAGCGAGCGAATCTGCGACGAGATGGCTGGCTGGGTGCGAAAACGCCGCTCGGCAGCTCGCGAGAAGCTGCTCAGCCGTGCGACCTCCAGAAATGTCTCGAGCTGATCGAAGTCCATAAGAAAGCAGAAATTAGGAACTAGCGGTTAGCAGTTCGCTGAATCACGTACGAGACACACAGTTTTGAAACACGTCCAAATCGCCAGCTCACTCCCGATTCTACGCGAGCAGCCGCTTCGTCCGCAGAACCACGCATTCGCAGTTCATAAACGGGCGTTATCGCGGCCATAAAAACATTGTATTAGCCACCTCTCTCGGCGGCGCGTATTCTTGAGCGTGACCTTTGGGCAGGCGCCCGTGGCCACGACTTTTTCCCCAACAATGCAGTTCGCAGCTCGGAATTCCTACTCCGGAAGATTGTGCGGCTCCACGGTTAAAGCTGGTGGAAGGGCCAGCACGACGTTCCACAAAATTCAAATGGCAATTCAAACGTCGCCCTCGCGGCTGGCAAAGTGCCCGGGCGGCAATAAGGAGAATCAGAATGGCTGATACCAAGCCTGATCCGAAAGCAGTCATGGCATTCGTCAAGGAGCACAACGTCCAAATCCTCGATCTTCGCTTTACCGATATACCTGGGCTATGGCACCACGTTTCGTATCCCATCGGGCAGCTCAGCGAATCGTCGTTCGAAGAAGGGTTCGGCATGGATGGCTCATCCATCCGCGGCTGGGCGGCGATTCATGAAAGTGACATGCTGCTCATACCCGATCCCGCCAAGTACATCCTCGACCCCTTCACCGAGGCCCCGACGATGGTGATGGTGTGCGACGTCATCGATCCCGTGACCAAGCAGCGTTATGATCGCGACCCGCGCTACATCGCCAAAAAGGCCGAGATGTACCTCGCTTCCACTGGACTGGCCGACACCGCGTACTTCGGCGCCGAGGCCGAGTTCTTTATCTTCGACAGCGTCCGCTTCGACCAGAACGAGCATGAGGGCTACTACTTCATCGATGCCGAAGAAGGCCGCTGGAATTCGGGACGCGTAGAGAACAACCTCGGCTATCGGCCGCGCTACAAAGAGGGCTATTTCCCGGTTCCGCCAACCGATCACTACCAGGACCTGCGCACCGAGATGGCGCTCACCATGCAGAATTGCGGGCTCGAAGTCGAGTGTCACCACCACGAGGTCGCGACCGGCGGACAGACCGAGATTGACCTGAAGTTTGACTCGCTCCTCAAGTCCGCCGACGCCATGCTGCTCTACAAGTACATCGCGAAGAACGTCGCCAACCAATACGGCAAGACCGTGACCTTCATGCCCAAGCCGCTCTTCCAGGACAACGGCAGCGGTATGCACACGCACCAGTCGCTGTGGAAGGGCGGCAATCCACTCTTCGCCGGTGACGGTTACGCCGGATTGTCGCAGCTCGCGCTGTGGTACATCGGTGGCCTCATCAAGCACGGCCCGGCGCTGTCGGCCATCATCGCGCCGACGACCAACTCCTATAAGCGCCTGGTTCCGGGCTTCGAAGCTCCGGTAAACCTGGCGTATTCGCGGCGCAACCGCTCCGCAGCGTGCCGCATTCCAATGTATTCGGCCTCGCCGAAGGCCAAGCGCGTGGAGTTCCGTCCGCCTGATCCGAGCTGCAATCCGTATCTGGCGTTCTCCGCCATGCTGATGGCCGGACTCGACGGCATCGAGAACAAGATCGATCCCGGTCAGCCGCTCGACAAGGACATCTACGATCTCGGTCCTGAGGAGTTGGCGAAAGTTCCGTCCATGCCGGGCTCGCTGGAGAGCGCGCTCGACGAACTTGCTCGCGACTACCAGTTCCTGCTCAAGGGCGACGTCTTCACCGAGGAGATGCTGAACACCTACATTGACTACAAGCGCGAGAAGGAAGTGAACGCCATGCGCTTGCGGCCCCATCCGTACGAGTTCCAGATGTATTACGACATCTAGGGCTTGTGCTCGCCGGAAATTTCACCGGAGATTGCGACTCCCGCTGGCTGCCCATGTCAGCGGGAGTTCTTGCCAACACCTTTTCAAATGGCCATCCCGACCGAGCATTTCCTACTAACCCTGTCATCCCGAGGACTTCAGTCCGAGTGGAGAGATCTGCGGTTCGCACCCCCCTGATGATTTTCCCCAACCTTGCCGATAGCTCTTGCAGAGGACAACCCGCCGCGGCGGGCCGGAGCCACACATGTCTGTCGCGACGGCCCCGGCGGTTGAGCGTTCCGCGGTCCTGCTGACTTCGCGCCCCCGGCGCCAAGCCGCGTTGCGAGGAGGAGGGCATCCATGGCGATTTACTTCATCGCTTACAATCTCGCCAAGCCGGGGCAAAACGGCAAGAACCTGTGGGATGTCCTGACCGCGCTCGGCGCCAGGCGGATTCAAGACTCGGTTTGGATTTTGCGCAGCCACTCCACGGCGGCGCAAATTCGCGGTTGGGGCGCCGCCGCGAGCAAATCGTCGCTCAGAATGAGACACATTCAGCGGGCATCAGAACTGTCCCGCTTGCACGGCGCGGAGCGCTAGTTCGGTTTGCGAGGAACGATCTCCTCGTCCCGGATAAAGAACTGGGCGGAACATTTCTCGGAGCCGCAGATGATCGGCAGCAAACCCGCGATTTGCTTGCGCGTGACGAGCCCGAGCTGTCCGCACTTTGGACATGACAAGACAGCCCAATAGGGGTCTTCTTTCTCGCCGACGTCTCCGGCGTTTTCCAGCACGAAAATAGTTCCAGGCTCCATTTGTTCGGGGATCCACTCGCTCAGAATACTTAGTTCTCCGATCATGTGCCCTCCTCAGGACCTTAAGAAGCCCTACGACGTCGTACCGTAAGATGACGAACCGGACCGTTTCGCTTCTCCGCAACCGCGCTCACAGTAAGCTTCGCTGCGCGCTCGTCTGCGTTCGCTCTGGAATCCGGTCGAGCGATGCTTTTGCGCTCGAGGGGATGAAGCACCCGCTGGATGGTGTCGCTGAGGCACACCGATAACATCGGCTGGCGGGCGTTTTTCAACAGATCAACCACGGCGCGGGCGGAATCTTCGAGGTAAATGTTGCGGCCATCGGTCAGCAGGTGGTATTCGGCGGCGGCGGTGACGGTCTCCACCAGTCGCTTGCCGAGCTCTTTCTGCAGGAAGCGAATGACGCGGCGGATTTTTTGCAGCGAGAAGCCGCGCTGGCGCAGGTCGCAAATTACCGCTACCTCGGCCAGGTCATCGAGCGAGTAGATGCGCTTGTGCCCATCACGCGACGGGACGACGATGCCGCGCTCGTCCCACCATTGGAGTTGGCGCAAGCTGATGCTCGTCAGCGCTATGACTTCGTTCGATGTGAAGGTCTGCTGCATTTTGTTCCAAAACAAATCCAGCAGGAAATGTTTGAAACATCATAATGCAGATGCGTGTGGTGTCAAGATGAATTATTGACGACGCTGGTAACCAACAGGTGAACGGAGTGAGAATTGGCACGGCTTACGGTCAGTTCGACATCACCCTTCGCTGTGAGCGTTGCACTTTCCCGCCGTTTGTGCGCGCTTGATGATTGAGCGTAATAGTCTACTGACAACTGATTTGGAGGTATTCCGTGGAGCCGTTCCGTTATCACGCATTCGTTTGCACACAAGAAAAAGCTGAAGGAGTTCCTTGCTGCTCGACCGCCGGTTCGTTCCGGGTCCTAAACGCGCTGCACAGCGAGCTCGGCGCCAAAGGTCTCGCCGACGACGTTCAAGTCTCGAGTTGCGGCTGTCTCGGCATTTGCGACAGCGGTCCCGTGATGATCGTTTATCCCGAGGGCACCTGGTACACCAAACTGACGCCCAACGACCTGCCCGAGATTGTTGCGTCGCACTTCAAGGCTGGCGAGAAGGTCGCGCGCCTGGAGCGCAACGATTCTGCGGAGATGAAGGCCGAGATCCTCGATCATCGCAATAAGTACCTTGCGATGCTGAAGGCGAAGGATGCTGCCGGCGTTCTGCCCGACGACGTAAGCGAACTCATCCGGGGATTCATGCCGAGCCGCGCCGTGTTGACCGCTCTAGAACTGGATGTGTTTACCGCTGTCGGCAAGGGAGGAACGGCGCCACAGATCGCAGCGAAGGTTCAGGCGGCCGTGCGCGCCACGGAAACCCTGCTGAACGCTCTGGTCAGCCTCAAGCTATTGGAAAAGAATGATGGCGTTTATACCAACACTCCGCTATCGGCGCGCTTTTTCGTCGAAGGCACGCCCGACAGCGCTCGAGCCGCGCAACTACATATCGCGAATTTGTGGAAGCGCTGGTCAACCTTGACGGATGCAGTGCGCGCTGGCACCGGCGTTGCTCCTCGTGGCGAGAATGGCTGGTTGACACCGTTCATCGCTGCCATGGAACATAACGCGCGCGGACGTGCCCGCGCGATGGTTCAGGCGGTGGAAGTCAACGGAGCTAAGCGCTTGCTCGATCTCGGCGGAGGTTCGGGTGCTTATTCGATCGCATTCGCCAAGGCTAGTCCCGCTCTGCAGGCCGAGATCGTCGACCTGCCAGAAGTGCTGCCGATTACCCAGGAGCACATCCGCAAATCCGGGTTGAGCGACCGCATCAGCACGCGCGCAGGCGACATGCTGACCATTCAGCTGGAGAGCGGCCACTACGACCTGGTGCTACTGTCGGCGATTTGCCACATGTACTCGCCGGAGGAGAACCAGAAACTGTTCGAGCGCGCTTACGCGGCACTGGCGCCAAAGGGACGGCTGGTCGTCTCCGATTTCATCCTCGAAGCGGACAAGACGGCGGCGCGATTTGGCGCACTGTTCTCGTTGAATATGCTGGTCGGCACGCGCGCGGGCGCGAGCTACAGCGAGCCGGAGTATGAGGCATGGTTGAGGACGGCAGGGTTTGGCGAGACGAAGCGCGTTCGCATTCCCGGGCCAGTCAACCTGATGATTGCGACCAAGTAGCGCCGGCACGTTTCGAGCTTTTGAAATCAGGATAGAGATTGGCAGGCTGGTTGGCAGTACGTGCCAGTGCGATATCATGGATGCCCAGAGGTATGTATGTCCCCGAGCGCCCAGCGGCTTACGCGGCGTGAGCTGATCACGAAGGTTGCCACCGTTACCACGGCAACGCTGATCACCTCCACAGCGGTTCTGGCGAATCCGGAAACCAAGGAGCCGGAAGTCACGGCCACAGAAGACCTGATGCGCGAGCATGGCGTGCTTCGCCGAGCTCTACTCGTATATTCCGAGAGCATCCCGAAAATCAGGAGCAATGCCGCGTCGCTTGACGCCAATGCACTGTACCGCACAGGAGTTTGGCAAAGACGGCTTCGATGATGCTGCGGAGCAGATCAACGGCATTGAAGCGACGCTAGGCTTGGCCGACCTGAGCCAATTCACGGCGCCGCCGCCTCCGCCGATCAAGGGCTAACGATGACACAAGACAGCAGTGACGGGTCAACGCGTACATCGAAGGCGTTGCTGTTGATTCGCGTTCTGGTTGGATGGGTGTTCGTGTCGGAGGGAATTCAGAAATTCCTGTATCCTGCGCAGCTCGGCGTGGGGCGGTTCGAGAAGATCGGCATTCCGGCGCCCCACGTTATGGCACCGTTCGTCGGAACGGTCGAGATTGTATGCGGGGTACTGCTGTTGGCCGGACTGTTCACGCGGCTGGCGGCGATTCCGCTGCTCGCGGTCATCTTAGTCGCGATCTCCACGACCAAGATTCCGATGGTAGCCAAAAGCGGAATGTGGAGCATGCTGCACGAAGCGCGCACCGACTTCAGCATGCTGTTGGGACTGGTGTTCCTGCTGATCACCGGCGCGGGAACACTGTCAGTGGATGCGCGCCGACACCATCCGCAATAACTGCCGAACGCTAGTTTCCCGTCATCGGTACCACCAAGAACCGGCGGAAGAAGCTGTCATTGTTCCACTGCGGACGCTGCAGAGCATCCGCGACCTTCATTGCCAAGTCCTGCACGATGTCCTCGAACTTGCCTGCCGCTGCAAGATCGACTGGCTGGTCGAGGTCGTCCGAGGGGGCGTGATACCGCTCCGTGAGCCATTTCTTGTGCGCGGCAGCTTCCGCCGTTCCCGGCTTGAACCCCACGCTCATCGCGACCGACGGAATTCCCTGCCGGATAAAACTGTACTGGTCGCTGCGGATGAAGGCGTTGCGGAGCGGTTCAGGATCGGGCTGCACTTGCACGCCTTCGTGCTGTCCAACTTGGCGCACCATGCCGCCGAGGCTGGACTCATCGAGTCCGTAAACCGTGAGGATTTTCAGCGGATAGATGGGCAGGAACATATCCGTGTTAATGTCGGCGACGATCGAGCCTTTGGGTACTGTTGGATTGGCGGCGAAATATTTCGATCCGAGCAACCCTTTTTCCTCCGCGGTGACAAAGACGAAAAGTACCGACCGCTTCAGCCTGGCCTGCGAACCATGAAGCGAGTTGGCGATGTCGAGCACTAGCGCCGATCCGGATCCATTGTCCATGGCGCCGTTGTAGATGCGGTCGCCGTTAATGGGCTCGCCGATGCCGAGGTGGTCCATGTGCGCCGAGAGGACAACGTACTCGTCTTTCAGCTTGGGATCGGCGCCCGGCAGCTTGGCAATGATGTTGTCAGATTCGACGTCTTTCTGGATGACTTTGGCGCGCGCCTTGATGCTGACGGACAGCGGGAAGCGCGGTAGCGGCTTGCGGTCTTTCGCGAGATCGGCGAGTTGTTGAAACTTGTACGGCGAGATTGCGAACAGTTTGTCTGCATCTGCGGGGTTGAAGACCACCAGCAGCTTGATACCTTGCGACTCGTTGAGCGCCGGATCAGCCAGTGCCATGCTCGGACGCGTGCGCGCCAATGTCACGCGGCTCCAGGGAATGTCCATCGAGGCTGGGTTCGGGATCGAAATCATTCCGACAGCTCCGGCCTCGCGCAAGGCCTTGGCACGCTCTGACGTTGATTGATAATGCGACGCCAAGGCCGACGGCATCTCCGACGGAGAGCCGGAAATAATCACGGCCACCTTGCCCTTCAGGTCAAGACCGGCAAAGTCGTCATAGTCTTTCTCGGGCACACGCAGCCCGTAGCCGGCGAAGACCAGCGGTGCTTCAACTTCAGGCGCGAGATCAACGCGAGTGCTAAACATCGCATCCTCGCCCAGTACTAGAGGCTCGTCTTTGCCGTTGCGTACAAGGGAGAGGCTGGAGCCGGATTCGTCAATCTGCCGGCTGATCAACTTCACCGGCTGGTAAAAACCGTTGCTGCCGGCGGGCTGGAGACCGTCGCTCTTGAGTTGGTCAACAATGTAAGCAGCGGCCTTGCGCAGTCCTTCGCTGCCCGTCTCGCGGCCCTCCATGTCGTCGGCGGCCAGCACCTTCACGTACTCCCACCAGCTCTTGCCGTCGAAGTTGGGTGCTGAGGCGGTCGGTGCGGGAGCGTTCTGAGCAGTGAGTCCGGTGGAGAGCAACACGAGAACGGCAAAGCGCTTCAGCACGGAGATTACCTCATGAATTCGAATTGGTCATTCTCTCCGATAGAGGCCAGAAAATTCAAGCGCAGGTACGTGATTGCGGGGTGATTTGTGCGGTGTTAGACTTTGCTCACCTACCGGATTGAGCGGGAGTAACTCAGTGGTAGAGTCACGGCTTCCCAAGCCGTTGGTCGCGGGTTCGATCCCCGTCTCCCGCTCCAAGAAACTCGATCACGCCGCCAGTTCTTCAGGTTCGCGCTCGAAGCTTCGTCCGTGCCTCTCGCGCCCAAACACCAGAAGCAACGACAATCCGGCCATCACGACCAGCTCGAATGCGGTGAGCGCCCACGCGTAACCAAGGCGGTCACGGAGCGCGAACTCGACGGTAGGAGTCGAGGCGGCAAACAGAATTCCCACCTGATAGGTAAAGCCTGGTAATAGGCCGCGGACGGCGTCCGGGGAAAGCTCGTTGAGGTGAACCGGGATATTGCCCCACGCACCTTGCACGCCCATCTGCATAATGAAGGCGCCGATGGCTAGAATCGTCAGCGAGCTGCCAAAGGCCCACGCAGGGATGATGGCCAGCGACACGGCGAGCGCCGCCAGCATGCTGTAGCGGCGACCGATCCGCCCGGAAAGCAGGCCGAAGATGACCGCTCCGGTTACGGCGCCCACGTTGTAAAACATGGTGATGTAGGCGACCGTGTTGGGCGCAACACCGTGGACGTGTCGCAGGAAGTCCGGATAGAGATCCTGAGTGCCATGCGAAAGGCAGTTCATCATAAACATGAGTGCGATCATGTACAGGGTGAGCCATTTGTGCTGCCAGGCGATTCGCGGGCCGTCAATGGTGCGGGCGACACGGTGTTGCTTCCATGCTTCGGACTCTGGGACCTTCGTCCGAATATAGAGCGCCAACAGCGCAGGAGCGCCGCCTACCCAGAACATGGCACGCCATCCCCAATTGGGCAACACCAGCCGCGCGGCGAAGGCCGCCAGCAGGTAGCCGATGGAATATCCGCTCTGCAAGATGCCCGAGATCACGCCGCGCCAGCGCACCGGAGCATGTTCCATGGCGAGTGACGCGCCGACGCCCCACTCGCCGCCCATGCCGATGCCGAACAGCATCCGCAGAATGAAGAACACCATGTAGTTTGGCGCGAAGCCGCATAGCAGCTCGATGGCCGAGAAAAATAGAACGTTAGCCATCAGCGGGCGGCGGCGGCCGTAGCGGTCAGACATCATCCCGAAGATCAAAGCTCCGACAGGCCGCATGGCGAGCGTCGCCGTGATGGTGAGCACGATGTCGCGTTTAGGAACCTGGAAGTGAGCGGCCAAAGTGTCGAGGAGGAAGATGACGACGAAGAAGTCAAAGGCGTCGAGGGTCCAGCCGAGAAACCCGGCTCCCATCGCATGCCAGCGGTCCGAGTTGGGCTGTAATTTCTGGCTGGAGAGTTCTGCCATCCTGCACCCGACGGTCGAAATGCAGTCAAAGTAACAGATGGAGGGTCGCAAAATCCAGAAGTTTCGCAGCCGGGCAAGAAAAGTTCAGCGCGGCAACGCGCCGCCCGTTTCCTTACTGCACCCTATTTACTAACGCAGCAGAGCAGCCATGTGCTGTGAGCCTTGCACCAGTCCCAGCGACCAGTTCGCCGCATTGATGAAAAAGTTCGGGAACAGCCCGATGCCAATCGTGCCGACGGCGGTGATAGTCAACGCCAGCCGCATCGCCGGGCGGATTCTGACCGGTTCAGCATCCACGGGTTGGCGCATCAGCATGGCGTTGGCAATCCGCATATAGTAGTAGAGTGCCACCACGGCGTACAGCACAGCGATAGCCGCCAGCGTGTAGTGGCCCGTCTGAATCAGGGCGAGGAATATGAAGTACTTTCCCCAGAAGCCTGCCAGTGGCGGGATTCCAGCCAAGGACAGCAGGAATACGAGCATCAGAATGGCTTCTGTGGGCGCCTTGAAGAACAACCCGGCGATGTCGTCGATCTCGTCGCCAATGATATTCCGGCGGCGGAGCGAGGTGATCACTGCGAACGCGCCGAGGTTCATGAAGGTGTACACCAGCAGATAAACCAGAATTGCCACGATGCCGGTGGAGTTCGTCTGGCCATCGCTGGCAATCAGGCCGAGCAGCATATAGCCGACGTGCGCAATGGACGAGTACGCGAGCAGCCGTTTCAGGTTGTTCTGCGTCATCGCAGCCAGATTGCCACCGGTCATGGTGGCTACCGAAACGAAAATCAGCAGCGGCACGTACATCGAACGCAGAGGATACAGGCCGAATAGGAAGATGCGCAGAAGCATCGCCCAGGCGGCGGATTTCACTGCCACGGACATGAATCCGGTGATGCTCGTAGGCGCGCCTTCGTAGGCGTCCGGTGCCCACTGATGGAAGGGTACAGCCGCAATCTTGAACAGCAGCCCAGTCGTTGTCGCCAGCAATGCAAAGATGACAATGGGATCGTTGGGGCGGGTCGCGAGCACTTCTTGGAGCTTCTGCGCAATCTGCCTGAGGTTGGTGCTTCCAGTGAGTCCGTAGAAAAGCGACAGGCCGTAGGCGAAGATTCCGGATGAGAAGGCGCCCAGCAGCAGATATTTCAGCGCCGCTTCGTTTGAGCGCTTGTCGCGACGCAGGAAACCGACCAGAACGTAGGTCGAGATGGCCATCAACTCCAGGCCGATGAAGATCAACACGATGTCATAGCCGGCAGCCATGCACATCATGCCGATCACGGAAAACAACATTAGTGCGTAGAACTCACCGTGGTTTTCGTGCTCGATTTCCAGGTAGCGAATCGACATCAGTACGGCGATTGCCGCGCCCAGCAGGAACAAGTAAAAGAAGTAGAGCGCGAAGCGATCGACCAGCAGAGAGCCCATGAATCCCGTGCTGGTGAACTGCAGGCCCTGTCTCGCCGCTACGTTATATGCATAGTGCAGCTTGCCCACCGCAGCAGCTGAGAACGCAATGCCAATCAACGCAGTAATGGCGTTCACCTGCTTCCACTGCTTCGGCAGCATCAGGTCAATCATCAGGATGCCGAGCGCGAACAGCGTCAGCAACAGCATGGGTAACGAGAGCAGGTAGTCGTTGCTGGTGAAGTATTGTGTCAGCGTGCTGGTCACAAAATTAATCCTTACTTGCCTGTCACGGCTGGAGCCGCTGTCAAGTCCGCTTTCGCCGTCTTTACCGGAATCGGTTTTTGCGTTGCTGCCACTCCGGCTTGGGTGGCGTCGCCGGTTGTCGTAGATTTCTGCGTCGCTGGCGATTTGGGCGCTTCCGGCAATGCTTCCGGGACTCCGGGTTGCACGTTCACAGCTGGCTGGTCCGCTACGATTGGCTTGGTCAAACCCGGATAATCCGGCCGCACGGTTGCCACGAGGTTGTTCACTGGCGTGGAAAGAATCTGGAAGAACGGCTTGGGATAAAGGCCGATCCAGAAGGCGATGATCACCAACGGAATAAACGTCGCCAGTTCGCGTCCGGAAAGATCAACCAGCTTCTCGTTTTTTGGATTCTGTACAGATCCGAAGAAGACGCGTTGATAGAGCCACAGCAAGTACGCGGCGGCCAGAATCACTCCCGGTACCGCCCATGCCGCCCAGACCTTGTTCTCCATGAACGTGCCCTGCAGGATGGTAAACTCGCCAACGAACCCGTTGAGGAGCGGTAATCCCATCGACGACATGAACATGATCAGCGTGATAGTGGCATAGATCGGCATCACGTTGGAGATGCCGCCGTACTCGGAAATCTCGCGCGTGTGCCGGCGTTCGTAAAGGATTCCCACAATCAAGAACAGTGCGCCGGTCGAGATGCCGTGATTGATCTGTTGCAGAACCGAGCCGCTCAGGCCAAGTGGACTCAGCGCGAAAATACCGAGCGTGCAAAACCCAAGATGACTGACCGACGAGTACGCCACCAGCTTCTTCATGTCCTTCTGCATCAGCGAGACCAGCGCCCCGTAGATGATGGCGATCAGCGAGAGCACGATCATGAACTCGCGCACCCATGGCGTCATCGAGACGGCCGGGAAGAATGGCAGGGAGAACCGGATCAGGCCGTACGTTCCCATCTTCAGCAGGACGCCCGCCAGGATCACGGAGCCTGCTGTCGGCGCCTCGACGTGCGCGTCGGGCAGCCAGGTGTGGAACGGGAACATTGGTACCTTGATGGCGAAGGCGATGAAGAAGGCGAAGAACAGCCAGATCGCCGCGTGCCCGCCGATTTTCGGCGCCGTCGCGTAGAGATCGGGCAGGTAGAAGGTGTACACGTCGGTGAGCGCCTGATGATGGAAGTATAGGAACAGGATGCCGAGTAGCATCAGAACTGAGCCGAAGAGGGTGTACAGGAAAAACTTGATGGCGGCGTAAAGCTTGCGAGGGCCACCCCAGATGCCGATCAGCAGATACATCGGCACCAGCATGGCTTCCCAGAAGACGAAAAACAGGAACATGTCGTTGGCCATAAAGACACCGAGCATGCCCGTCTGCAACACCAGGAACCAGATGTAATACTCTTTCACCCGCTCCTGAATGGCGTTCCACGAAGACAGGATCGATATCGCGCCGAGCAGCGTTGTCAGCATGATCAGCAGGAACGAAATGCCATCAATGCCAATCACATAGCCCGCGCCGATGGAAGGGATCCAGTTGTTGGGGGCGCCTTCGACGAACTGGAAGCCCACGCGTTCCTTCAGCGCCCAAAACCAGGGCACTAGCGGCAGCGACACCGCGAAACCTAGGAACGCGAAGATGTTGGCAATCCAGCGGATGGCGTCTTTATTCTCCTTCGGAACCAGCAACAGGAGAACCGCTCCCACCAGCGGCGTAAACAAAATTATCGAAAGAATGTGGTTATACATGCGTCATTCCAATCTTCAACCGCTCACCACTTGATTACGTAATAAAAGACGAAGCACACGAGCCCGGCCACCATAACGAGCGCGTACCACTGCACCAGGCCCCACTGCACCAGGCGTACGGGATAGGAAGCCAGCCGCGTCACAATGGCCACTCCGTTCACAAAGAGGCCGTCAATAATCCACTTGTCCCAAAGGACGGATAACGTGCCACTCATGCGCGTGGTCCAGCCTGCGCCGTTCACTGCGCCGTCAATCACGTTGGCGTCAAACTTCCACGCAGCTTCGCCAAGGCCCATCGCGCCAAGGCGCACCGGTCCGACCTTCCGCCGACCGGTGAAGACCCAGTCGTAGATCTCGTCCACATACCATTTTCGGAAGAGCGTCTTGTAGAAGCGGGGCGAAATTTCGTTGATGGGCTCTTTGTAACCCTCGTCGGCATTCTTATAGGCACGCTGTGCGAGGAACCACCCCACCACCGCCGCACCAACCGAGGCGAACATCAGCGTGTATTCCATCGGATCGGTATGTTCGATCTGCTGTTCGCCAGCGGCTACCTGGGCCGCTTTTCCGCCTTCCTCCAGCACTGCCGCTTCCTTCGCAAACACCGGTTCCAGGAATTTCTCGAAGCGGTTCGAGCCGCCCAGACTGTGCGGCATGCCGAGGTAGCCTGCGCCGAGGGAGCAGATTGCCAGGATGATCAGAGGTACCGTCATCGTCTTGGGTGATTCGTGAATGTGGTGCTCAACCTCGTGGCTCATGCGCGGCTTGCCGAAGAACGTCAGGTAAATCAGCCGAAACATGTAGAACGAGGTCATCAGTGCCGTGAGAAACGCGATGTACCACAGGTAGCGGTAGGCGCCCGCTTCGCGTGACCACGTTTCCCACAGGATGGCGTCCTTCGAGAAGAAACCCGCAAAGCCCGGAATGCCCGCAATCGCCAGCGTCGCGATAAGCATCGTGCCGAAGGTCGTCTTGATTTTGCCGTGCAGCGCGCCCATGTGCTGCATTTCCTGCTCGCCGCTCATGGAGTGAATCACGGAGCCTGCGCCGAGGAACAGCAGCGCCTTGAAGAATGCGTGGGTGAAAACGTGGAAGACGCCCGCTGCGAAGGCGCCTACGCCAAGCGCGAGGAACATGTATCCGAGTTGCGAAACGGTCGAATACGCTAGTACGCGCTTGATATCGTTCTGCACCAGGCCGATGGTCGCAGCGAAAATCGCAGTCAACGCGCCGATAATGGCGACCGTTTTCATTGCGTTCGGCGCCAGCACGAACAGCGCGTTGGAGCGCGCCACCATATAAACGCCCGCCGTTACCATCGTTGCGGCATGGATAAGAGCGGAGACTGGTGTCGGGCCTTCCATCGCGTCGGGCAGCCAAACATACAGCGGAAACTGCGCCGACTTGCCGCAAGCCCCGACGAACAGTAGCAGGCAGGCGGTGGTGATCACCGGATCGCCAATGTGAAACTGTCCGCTACGCGCCAGCAGATTGACTTTCGTGTACTGCATCGAGCCGAAGTACCAGGCGATGGTGAACATACCGAGAATGAATCCCGCGTCACCGATGCGGTTGACGATGAATGCTTTGTTCGCAGCGGTCGAGGCCGAGTGCCGCTGGAAATAGAAGCCAATCAACAAGTAAGAGCACAGGCCCACGCCTTCCCAACCGACGAACATCACCGCGTAGTTGTTGGCCAGCACCAGCGTCAGCATGGAAAACATGAATAGATTGAGATAGCCGAAGAAGCGGTAGTAGCCGCCCTCATGCCCCATGTAGCCGATCGAGTAGATGTGGATCAGCATGCCTACGCCGGTGACGAACAGCAGCCAGATGCTGGACAGCGGATCGAGGAGAAAGCCGGCATCGGCGTGGAACTCAGCGGTGCGGCCCCCTTGCATGACGTAGCCCAGCGAGCTGTCGCCGGTGCCCATCCAGGTGTACAGAATCTTCTCGAAGGGTTTGCCGGGATTCGTGGCGGAGTAGTCCGTGTACTGCCAGACAGACAGGCATGCCCAGATAAACGCCAGAACGACCAGGCCGACGCAAATGCCGTTCACCGCCGACTTGGACAGCTTGCGTCCGAAAAAGAACATGCAAACCGCGCCAATCGCCGGGAACAGTGGAATTAACCAGATGTGGTCAAGAAAGAACATGATTCAACTCTTAGCAACTAGCAATCAGCAAAAACAACTTCTGTCATCCCGAGCGAGCCAGCGCCACTTTTGCGCTGGCGAGTCGAAGGACCCCTATAACCGCAACGAACTAGTCCCTAACCCCTAGCCCCTGCTTCATCACCACTTCAACAAATCCACTTCGTCCACGTTCACCGTCTCCTTGTTGCGGAAGAAGGCGATTATGATGCCCAAGCCGACCGCGGCTTCGGCGGCGGCGTCGGTGATTACGAAAATGGAGAACACCTGCCCGTGCAATCCGTATAACCGCGAGAACGCCACCAGGTTCAGGTTCACGGCATTCAGGATCAACTCGATCGACATCAGAATGATGACCACGTTGCGCCGCGTCAGCACGCCGATGGTGCCGATGATGAACAGCGCCGCCGCAACGACCAGGTAGTGCATTGTGGTGATCTCAGCCATCTCAAATCCTCTTCTTGGCCATGACCACCGCGCCCACGATGGCCACCAGCAGCAACAGCGACGCAATTTCAAACGGCAACATGTATTGGCCGTACAACGCAATTCCAATCTGTTGCGTGTTGTCGGCCTCAAGCCCGCCATACCCCTGGTAAAAATTCGACGGAAACGTGCCTCGACCCGCGCGATACACAAACAGCAGCAGTCCACCCAGCGCGAGCGCCGCGATGGTGCCCACCAGCCATTGCTTGTTGAACTGGTACTCGCGAATGTTCTGCTCCAGGTTCACCAGCATGATGACGAACAGAAACAGCACCATGATTCCGCCCGCGTAGAGCACGATCTGCACAGCAGCGACGAACGGCGCGTACAGCATCAGGTAGAAGCCGGCCAGCGAGAGCAGCGTCACGATCAGCGACAGGGCCGCGTGTACAGGGTTGCGGCGCGTGATCACCGCGATGGCGCTGACAATCGCCATGATCGCCAGAAAGTAAAAGAAGAATGTCGTCGCAACCGGGTTCATCTCGCCCGTTTCTCCCTTCCCGGAAGGCCAAAAGCGAACCGCAGATCCCTCGACTCCAACGGCCAAAATCGAGCCGCCGTCGCTCGTGATGACAGGACAACCAAAGGCCCTCCCAGCACCGACAACTGACAACTAGCTACTGACAACTGCTTCATTTCGCGTACCTCGTCGGCTCCTGTCCGCGCTCCAGTGCAGCCTGATCCAGAATCATGCCCTCGCGGCTGTAGAGGGCCATCTCATAGTCTTGGGTTAGCTCCAGCGCATCAGTCGAGCAGGCCTCGGCGCACAGGCCGCAGAACATGCAGCGGCTGAGGTCGTAGGTCCATGTGACCACCTCTTTGCGCTTGGTGGCCGGATTGCGTTCGCCCTTCACGACGATCAGTTGCTCTGGACACGCCAAAGCGCACAAGTTGCAAACGATGCACAGCGACTCGCCGGTATCGGGATTGGAATTCAGCCGTGGCTGACCGCGGAAGCGCTCGTAAATCACCGGGCGCTCAAGTGGGTACTGCTCTGTGATTGCTTCACTTGGCGGCTGATAGTGAAATGTAACCTTTAAGCCTTTGACCAGGTCAACCAAGAAGATCTTCCGAAGCAGCGGCTTTAGACTCACTGTGACACCCCCAAAATCGCCGACGACAATTGCGGCAGCAGTCCCCAGATCGCGGTCGCGATCAAGACACCGAGGCCGATCGGCAGTAGCACCTTCCACCCGACCTTCATCAACTGGTCGAAGCGGTACCGCGGAAAGGTCCCGCGATACCAGATGTACAAGTACATAAAGAACGCAACCTTAGCGACGAACCAATAAATGTCTTGTACCCGAACCCGAACCGCCGGAATCAGCAGCACCAGCCCGATGAATCCCAGCAGCGCACTGAATGTTCCCAAGCCGATGGTCTGAACCCGGAATTGCGGGATCTTCGGCATGCGGATTGTTCCCAGGAAACACATCGCCGCCAGCACGAAGAACGTAAGGGCCGGGACGAAGGAGAACGCTAGGTCCCACGTCGGACCGCCAAGCAGGTTCGGGAAGGGCCGCATCCATCCACCAAGCCACAGCGTAACGGCGATCGAAGAAACCGCGAGCATCGCCGCGTATTCCGCCAGGAAGAACAGCGACCAGCGGAATCCGCTGTACTCGGTGTGGAAGCCGGCGACGAGTTCCGACTCGGCTTCCGGCAAGTCAAAAGGCGCGCGGTTGGTTTCCGCGACCATGGCAATGGCAAACACCGCGAACGCGATGAAACCCAGCGGGAAGAACTTGAAGATGAACCAGGTTTGCTGCGCGTTCTGCGCGTCCACGATACCGATCATGCTCAGCGTGCCAGTTCCTGTCTGCAGGCTGGTCATGAGCACTGCCGAGACGATCGCCAGTCCCATGGCAATTTCGTATGAAACCATCTGCGCGCTTGAGCGCAGAGAACCCATCAGCGGGTAATGCGAGTTCGACGACCAGCCCGCCATGATGATGCCCAGCACGCCCAGCGAAGAAATGCCCAGCATGAACAGGATTCCAATGTTCATGTCAGTCACCGCGTGAGTACGCCCGAACGGCACCACCAGGAATGTGGTAAACGCGGTCATGGTGACCACGACCGGGGCGCTCCAGAACACCACCTTGTCAGCTTCCTGCGGAATGATGTCTTCCTTGATCAGCAGCTTGAGCGCATCCGCAAACGGTTGCAGCAATCCGTGTGGGCCTACACGCATGGGGCCGAGGCGAATCTGCATGTGCGCCAGGATTTTGCGCTCCAGCCAGTTCATGCAAATAACCGCCAGCGAAACCCCGATGGTTATAAGCAGGATGTAGATCGTGGCCCAGAACATACTGCCGGCCGTGCCCGGTGTGATGTCCGTACTTAAATAGCCTTTGATTGCGTCAAGCATTAGCGGTCCACCTCCCCGAGCACGATGTCGAGGGTGCCGATGACCGCAACCACGTCGGCCACCAGCAAACCGCGCACCATCTTGTCGAGGGCTTGCAGATTGACGAACGACGGCGGGCGTACTCGCATGCGGTAGGGTTGCGTGGAACCGTCGCTCACGATGAAGTATCCCAACTCACCTTTAGGAGCTTCGATGGAGTGATACACCTCACCCACCGGCGGCTTGATCACCTTGGGCACCTTCGCCATGATCGGCCCTTGCGGCAGGCCATCAACCGCCTGCCGGATGATGCGCACGGCTTGGCGCATCTCCTCAATTCGAACCAGGTACCGGTCGTAGGTGTCGCCGTTCAGTCCGGTCGGAATCTCGAAGTCGAAATTCTTGTAAGACTCGTAAGGCTGCGCCTTGCGCAGGTCCCATTTCAATCCGCTGGCGCGCAGCACGGGGCCAGTGACACCGAGCGCGATACAGTCCTCCGGATTCAGAATGCCGACGCCTTTGGTGCGCTTCACCCAAATGCGGTTGGTGGTCAGCAGCTCTTCGTATTCATCGAGCTTCGGCAGGAAGAAGTCGCAGAATTTCTTGCAGTCCTCCTCGAAGCCTTCGTAAGTCTCGTAGAGGCAGCCTCCGATGCGGAAGGCATGAGTGGTAAGCCGTGCGCCGCAATACTTCTCGAAGATCCTCAGGATCTCTTCGCGATCACGGAAACAATAGAACAGCGGGGTAATCGCTCCTATATCGAGCGCGTGCGTGCCCAGCCATACCTGGTGGCTCGCAATACGGCAGAGCTCGGTGAGAATTACGCGGATATATTGCGCACGCGGAGGCGCTTCCACACTGAGCAGCTTCTCGACCGCTTCGCAATAGCCCAGCCCGTTGGAAACCGCGGCCACGTAATCCATGCGGTCCACATAAGGGTTGAACATGGTGTAAGTGCGGTTCTCGCCGATCTTTTCCACGCCGCGATGCAGGTAGCCGATGACACATTCGGTACCCAGAACTTTTTCGCCATCCAGCTTCAGGATCACGCGCAACACGCCGTGCGTGGACGGGTGCTGTGGCCCCATGTTGAGGACCAGTTCCGTCGCATCGAGGAAGGTCTCGTCTTTGGTGTCGAGGTCGAGGTATGCGGTCCGGTCCGTCTTATCGTTCATTGCCCACTCTCGATGCCAAGATTGATCTGTACCCATTCCTGGTCCTGCTGAAGGATCGGGTAGTCCTTGCGCAAGGGGTGACCTTTCCATCCGTCGGGCAGCAGAATGCGCTTCATGTCCGGATGGCCGTCAAAGATGATGCCGAACATGTCATAGACCTCGCGCTCCAGCCAGTTGGCCGTCGGCCAGATCTCGACTGCGCTGCGAACGCTGTCGCCGTCCTTGATCTGTGTTTTCACTCGCACGCGGTCGTTGTGGTGGAATGAATACAGGACGTACACAATGTCAAACTGCGCCTCACGCTTCGGGTAATGCACCGCAGTAATGTCCACGCAGTAGTCGAAGAGTTGCTCATCGCGCATGCGGAGCAGGATTTCGTACAGGATCGAGCTATCTACAACAAGGTACTTCTGGCCGAGGTACGTGCTCGCTTCCTTGATCCCGGAGCCATATTGGCTGCGCAGGCTCGATACCGGCTCAGAGTCCCAAAGCTCTGGCTTCGGGCCCTCGGGTTTCGGTGGTGCGGCCGGTTTGGCAGCAGCAGGAGCCGCAGGTTTGGCCGCGGCAGCAGGCTTTGCCGGCTCAGCTGGCTTTGCTGCGACTGGGGCCTCCGCCTTGGCGGCCGGCGCATTTGTTGGTGGCGCAGAGGTTTCGGAGGGCGGTTTTACGCCGTCGGGATCGGGAGAGACGGGGCTCGGTTCCTTCGTTTCTTCGGGCATTTCTATGTCTGTTTCCTGTACCCGTTCCGGTGTGCAACAGAACTCTAAGTTTTAGCAGGTTGAGGTGCTTACCATCTTGTGCGAAGGTCACTCCGCACTGTGATCGCAATCACAATGTGATTGCCATCCGCAAAATCCACGCGTTTTGCGGATCGCGCATCCAAGAAAAATCCCCATCCGCATCACGCGATGCGAATGGGGGTCAAAAATTGGTACTGTGCACTGGAACGGCATGACTGCGACTGCCTACACCCATTCCAGGGCACCCTTCTTCCAGATCCAGATGTATCCGACGATAAGGATGCCGAGAAAGATCATCATCTCCAGCAGCCCAAACAAGCCGAGCAGCTTGAACTGCACCGCCCAAGGGAAGAGAAAGATCGTCTCCACATCGAAGACCACGAAAAGAATGGCGACAATATAAAACCGCACCGTGTAGCGGCCGCGCGCGTTATCGAAGGGCGTGATGCCGCACTCGTACGGCATCAGCTTGGTCTTGAACGGGTTCTTGGGGCGGATCAGAGTGCAAAGTGCCAGCGTTCCGGCCGCCACCAAGAACGCGACAAAGGCAAAGATAAAGATAGGTACGTAATTCTGCGGCATACATGTCTCTCGCAAGTCACACCGAAGTGTGACGCTGTTATCAACAAACGCGCCACTATACCTCCGTTCGGAGCGGGATTCAATGACATGCGTCACAAATTTGAAGGATTCGGGATCACCGCACCCACCGAGCCCTTAAGGGGGCTTGCAACCACTGCGTAACTACTACCAATGGTAGTAGGAGAATGGGCCGCGTAGCCTGTGAACACCACAATTCCGATGGGGTGGACTCAACTAAATCCATTGCCACTCGTTCGTTCATCCCTGAAAGAGCAGACCTACCATGCACCTGGACGTGAGATCCACACTTTCCTTCCGAACGGCAGTCCTGACGCTTAGCGCAGTACTATCGCTTCCGTTTTCGTTGAACGCCCAGAATGCGACCGGCTCACTACTTGGCGAAGTGCAGGACGCTAGCGGAGCACGAATTAAGTCGGCCAGCATTGTCGTGACCGATAATGGTTCCGGCGTCGAGCGGAAGGCTAGCACCGACAACCATGGACAATTCCGCCTCCCTGATCTGCTGCCGGGAAACTACCATATCGTGGTCGATGCGACGGGATTTGCCGAAGCGAGCTCCGATGTCACAGTACAGGTGAGTACGGTGCGGGACGTCCTGGTGACGTTGCGGCCCGCCTCCGTTCAGCAGACGGTGAACGTTAAGGCCGAGCCCTCTTCTATTACTACCCAGGAGCTCGATACCACGAATGCCGTGAACGGAGGTGTGGTTACCGGGAAGGACTTGCAGGACATTCCTCTAGCGGCCCGCAGCTTTGCCAATATCGCCTACCTGGTGCCGGGCACCGAACCGGTCGAGCCATCCGATCCCACCAAGGCGCGTATCACAGCCGTGTCCACCGGCGGCAGCTCGGGGCTGAACAATCAGCTGACCGTCGATGGCATGGACAACTCGGACGACTACATCGGCGGCTTCCTGCAGAACTTCTCTCCCGATGTCATTCGCGAATTTGCGGTGCAGACGTCGCAGTCAAATGCCGATGTTGGCCGCACCACAGCCGCAGCGGTGATTATCAGCACCAAGAGTGGAACCAACAATTGGCACGGCGATTTCGCTGTATTTGAACGTGCCGCCGCGCTGAATGCACGCTTTCCCATCGACAACCCGCCACCCGAGCCCAAGCAGCCTTTCTCAAGGCAGAATTATGTGGGCACAATTGGCGGGCCGGTCGTGAAGGACAAGGTCTGGGTTTTTACCGGGTTCGAGATGGTGAACGAGCACGCTAGCGTCAATTACAGTCCCGCCAGCCTGACGCAATTCAACGCGCTGAATCAACTGGCACAAGAGGGACTGATTCCCAACACGACTTCGATCGGCGTGCCTCCGTATGTCAAGGTACCGTTCCAAGACTACGACGGTATGATGCGATTCGACTGGGCGCAATCCCAGCATTCGCAATGGTTCGTGCGCTATGGCCTCGACAACTACACCACCAACAATGCCCTGGTCCAGCAGGGTACGCTGCCCTCAACCGGTGCGACGACGCACTCCAATTATCAGAACGGCGTCATCAGCAACACCTATACCTTCAGCCCGTCGTGGGTAGGAAATTTCATTCTAGGTACCAGTTATCTGCACGGTACTGCAGACCGTAATGGATACCTTGGTTTTGCGATGGCATTTCCGTTCAGCTCGACTTCGAAAACCATCTCCGGCTTCGAAACCTACGGCGATAACCAGTTTGTTACGCCCATTACCGCGTTCCCGGTGATTCGCAACCAGGAGAAATATCAGGTTCGCTATGACATCAGCGGCTCGACCGGCAAGCACGCCCCCAAGTTCGGCATCGACTTCATTCACGAGCCGGTACTGAGCGGCGCGTTTCCAGGTCAGGCGGAGACACTTTACATCCTTACGGAGAACCCGACCTACTACCTGACCAACCCTGCTCAGCTAACTGAGGAGTTGAACTGCTTGCCCCCGTTCACGGGCGCCGCCTGCCAGACCACTTCTACCCCGGCGGGAAACGGCAACTTTTCGCAGAATGTGCAACGGCTCGGTCTCTATGCCATGGATGCCTGGAGGGTCACGCCGGAGCTTACCATCAACTACGGTTTGCGCTGGGACACGACCTTTGGGTTGTTCCAGGCCACGGGCGTAAGCCAGGCGCTGAATCCAGGTGTGCAAACCATCCAAGGGCTGCAACTGCCGTTGCCCACGGGCGTCCCCCACGATTACCGCAAAGCCTTCGCGCCGCGCCTGGGCATTGCCTACAATCCCGACCAGATTGAAGACCTGGTTATTCGTGCCGGCATAGGCATGTACTACAACGACCTCGCTCAGAACGGCTGGGCGACCGCGTTCCAGGCGGTGAACACGCCATCGGCGTTTGAGCCCTGCACTAAACCCGGCGATCCGGGTTGTCTTCCGGGCGCAGCTAACGGCGGCCAGGGCTATGTGATCGATCCCAACTACCACACGCCGTATGCTCTGCACGTCAGCGGCGGCGTCCAGTACCAGTGGCACAAGAACTGGATCATGAGCGCCGATTACGTCCATGAGCAGGGAAATCATGGCTACAGGCGTTACGACTACCAGGCGGGATACACACTGTGCTCGCCGTTGTTCGCATCCGATACCGCCACCCAGCAGGCCAATGTTCCGAACATCGCGGTGTTTAAGTCGGACAACCGTTCCAGCTACAACGCGATGATGCTCCACTTGCAGGGGAACATCACCCATCGCTTCAACCTGACTGCCAACTACGTGCTGTCCAGCGCAAAGACTTGGGGCTGTGTACTTGGAGAGCTCTTCGATTACGTGAACGGGGTTTGCAATCCGCTGAACCCATTCGCTCCCGGCGACTATGGCCCGTCGGGAGAAAATGTCACCAGCCGATTCACCCTCGCGGGCATCGTCTACATTCCGGGCGGCTTTCAGCTGACCACACTGATTCAGGCGGAGAGCGCGCGTCCGATTACTCTAACGACTCCGGTGGACGTGAACGGCCTCGGCGATGCGACGGATGATCGTGCTGTTATCAACGGGGTCCAAACGACGCTCGACCAGTTCCGCGGAACGCCCTATATCCAGGTTGATCTCCGTGTCACCCGGCCGTTCAAGGTCGGAGAACGCTGGCAGATCATGCCGTTTATTGAGTTCTTCAATCTGTTCAACCGGAACAATCCCGGCGCCAACTATGTCACCAATATCGCGGCTCTGCCGACACCGGTAAACAATCTGTACAACGCCACGGCGTTCTGCCCGACCCCAGCCTGCAATGTGCCCATCACGAATCCCAATCAGTTGCTGGTGCCCGCCGGCGCACTCGGAGATTTCTTCGGCCCTGGAACCACGGTTGGAATCCCATTCGCAGCCCAGCTTGGAGTGCGAGTGACGTTCTAGGCGGACTGGGCGAGCACAAAAAGGCCGGCCCATTTCAGGCCGGCTTTTTTCACGTTTGGAGTGAATTCTACTTCTTGAGTGTCCCAACATACGTAGCAACAGCCGCAGCCTGGTCCGCTGTCAGCCCAGATATCGCCTTGCTGTGGGGTGCCTTCTTTCCCTCAGCGCCCTTGGTAAGCAAATCGGTGATCTGCGCCTGCGTCAGCGCGGTCTTCTGCAATGAGGGGCCGACTTTTCCTTCGCCCATCGGGCCGTGACACATCGCACATTTTGTTTTGTAGAGGGCCGCACCATCCTGTGCCCAAGCCATGCTCGACGCCAGAGTGAACGCCGCCAGTATCATCAGAGAACGCTTCATGAACGAGAATCTCCTTTGCGGATTTTGGAATGATAGGAGCAGAACCAGCCCCCAGTTGTTTCCACCAACTGCGCTGCCACCGCCCATGTGAGAACGGAACCCGTTCTTCACCACGAGGCTTATTGTAGAGCGGAAGCCTCCGATCCTCCGATGTGCGCCGTCACAGCTCACACGTGCAGCCGTCACACAGGCTTGGTTGCTGCTGCCCAGGAGCGCAGGGAAGACTGTGCGCCGTTGGTTCGCAACAGAGTACAATCCTCAACGCGTCGTTGAATTCGACTACCTTGGCCGACAGAAGAGAGGCGCTATGAAATTTCTTGTCCTGTGGCATTTTGATATGACCCGTTTGACCCCAGACGTGGTGCGCGCCATCGCCGAACAGCCTAAGTATGGCGAGAAGCTCGAAGCCGCTGGCAAGCTCGAGTGCCGCTATCACGTGGTCGGCAGCCACGGTGGAGCATGGATCTACAACGTAGCTTCCAATGAAGAGCTCGACCGCCTGCTGGCCATGTCGCCGGTGTACAACTTCGCGACATATCAGGTACTGGCGCTGGCCGAAATGACCGATCCCTACACCGTCGCCGGGAAGAGCAAGTAATGGGCAACGCCAGAAACTGAAAAAGCCGCCGGCAAAAAATTCCGGCGGCTCTTTCCTGCCAGTTCTTCTCTACACGCTAACCGGCGAAGGCTGCTTCACCGGAACCGGTGTCAGCCAGTTGAAGCGGTCTTCGACGATGCCGTTCACGATCCCATAAAACTCCTTGCGGATGGTCTTGGTGATGGGACCGCAAAGGCCACGACCGACCGTGATCTTGTCTACTGAGCGAATGGGCGTGATCTCCGCCGCGGTTCCGCTGAAGAACAACTCGTCGGCGATGTACAGCATTTCGCGCGGGATGATCTGCTCGACGAGCGGAATACCGAGCTCGTGTGCGAGGTGCATCACCGAGTTGCGGGTGATGCCGGGCAGAACGCTGTTGCCCAGAGGTGGCGTGCAGATGCGGTCCTTATGAACGACGAAAATATTCTCGCCCGAACCTTCGCTGACGTAGCCGTTCATGTCGAGGGCGATGCCCTCGGCGTAGCCGTTGACGATAGCTTCCATCTTGATTAGCTGCGAGTTCATGTAGTTGGCGCCGGCCTTAGCGATCGTCGGTAAGGTGTTCGGAGCCAGGCGCGTCCACGAGGAGACGCAAACGTCCACGCCGTCGTCGGAATCCGCATCGCCGAGATACTTGCCCCACTCGTAATTAGCGACGTAAACCTCGGTCGGCGAATTGAAGGGATTGACACCGACTTGGCCGTAGCCGCGCAGTACGATCGGCCGGACGTAGCACGGCGAAACTTTATTGGCGCCGACCAATTCCACCGCGGCCTGGCAAAGTTCGTCGAGGGAATAGTCCAGCTCGATACGATAGATCTTGCACGACTGGAGCAAACGAAGCATGTGGTCCCGCAAGCGGAAGATAGCGGGCCCCTTGGGCGTCTGGTAGCAGCGGATTCCCTCGAACACCGATGAGCCGTAGTTGACCACGTGGGACATCACATGGATCCTCGCGTCATCCCAGGGAATCAGTTGCCCATTGTGCCAAACGTAGTCACTTGCTTTGATGGCCATTCTGGCGCTCCTTCAAAATCGGCGTGGTACAAGCTCTTAGACTTCGGGCCCGGGTGTTCTGAATAGAAGAGATGCTCACTATAGAAGAGATGCTCACTGCGAAGCAAAGGCTGCGGCGATCGATGATGTTGAGCATCAGGGTATCGGCTTTCGGCATTATAACCGAAGGTCACCAGCACGACGACAAGGGTTTTGTTGCGACGCCGCAGCTTGTGACCGGCTGCACCAGAATGGATGCAAGCCGCTGGCCGCGGGACGCGGGAATGCTTTGCGAATCCGCCTGCTCGAAAGTTTTTTTGCTGCTGCGGGTCTTAGAATAGCCATTACAGCATCGGGAGAACCTGCATTCGTACCTACACCCTCTGCATCGTCGGATTGGGCAACGTCGGCAAGGCCTTCGTCGCACTCCTCCGGAAAAAAGAGCAAGAACTCAGAAGCCGCTATGGCATTGCGTGGCGCGTAACCGGTGTCGCCTCGCGCCGGCTGGGCTGGCTGGTTGCGCCGAACGGCTTCGCGCCGGAGAAGCTGTTGAGCGGAGATTTCTCCGAAGCGCAGAAGGCGACTGACGTTCACGAATGGCTGCAGTCAAGCAAGGCAGATGTGCTGTTCGAAGTAAGCTCACTCAATGCCGCCACCGGGCAGCCCGCGATTGACCATGTCCGCGCGGCCCTGGAGGCCGGAGCGCATGCCATCAGTGCCAACAAGGGGCCTGTGGTCCACGCTTGGCGCGAGTTGACGGAGTTGGCTGCGGCTCATCAGCGGCGGTTCCTGCACGAATCTGCCATGATGGACGGTGTGCCGATCTTTTCGCTGTTTCGCGAAACGCTGCCTGCCCTGGAGATCCGTGGGTTTCGCGGAGTTCTGAATTCGACCACAACCGTCATTTTGGAAGCGATGGAAGCAGGCAGGACTTTCGACCAGGCAGTCCGCGAGGCGCAGCGGCGGGGCGTGGCGGAAACCGACCCGTCCAACGATGCTGACGGGATCGATGCTGCAGCGAAGATCGTTGGGTTGACCACGGTGCTCATGGGCGGAAACCTTAAACTGGAGGACGTGCGCCGTCAGGGCATCCGCGGCATTGGCACTGAGCAGTTGCGCGCCGCAAATGCAAGCAGTGAGGTTTGGAGGCTGGTGAGCCGCGCCCGGTACGAGCCCGACGGCGCCATCACGGCGTCGGTCGCTCCTGAGCGACTGCAAGTCAGCGATCCGCTGGCCACCGTCCGGGGAACCTCGCTGCTCATCAGCTTTGAAACCGACATTTTCCCTGAGCTCATCATTGGCGAGCGCGACCCGGGGCCACAAGCAACTGCTTATGGTCTGCTCGCCGATTTCATATCTGCGGTCAGGAGTGGGTAAGTATGTCTTCGAGTGCAAGAATTGTTGAGTCCGCGCCCAAGCTGGACATCGCGTGGGTGCGGCAGCAGTTTCCCGCGCTTCAACAGAACGTGAATAGCCATCCCGCCGTCTTCTTAGACGCTCCGGGCGGAACGCAGGTTCCGCAGCGTGTCATCGACGCTATCGCGAACTACCTCTCGATCTTCAACGCGAACACCGGTGGCGCTTTTGTCACCAGCCGCCGGACTGACCAGGTGATCGCCGATGCTCGTGCAGCGATGGCGGACTTTTTCAACTGCGCAGCCGACGAAGTCATCTTCGGCGCTAACATGACGACGCTCACCTTCGCCCTGAGCCGCGCCATCGGACGCGAACTGAAGCCCGGAGACGAGCTGCTGGTCACCTGTCTTGACCACGACGCGAATGTCTCTCCCTGGGTTTGCCTTGAGGAACGCGGAGCGAAGGTTCGTACCGCCGACATCAACCCAAGCGATTGCACGCTGGACATGTTCGACTTGTCGGCAAAGATCCGCCGCAACACTCGTTTGGTCCCCGTAGGCTGGGCAGCTAACGCGGTGGGAACCATCAATGATGTGAACGAGATTGTGCGCCTGGCGCATGCATCCGGAGCGATGGCGTTCATCGACGCAGTGCATTACGCGCCGCACGGGCCGATAGACGTGCGCGCGCTGGATTGCGACTTTCTGGCCTGCTCGAGCTACAAGTTTTTCGGCCCACACCTCGGCATCCTTTACGGCAAGCGCGAGCAGTTGCAGCGGCTGCGTCCTTACAAACTGCGCGCCTGCACTGAGAAGTTGCCGGACCGCTGGGAAACCGGTACGCAGAATCACGAGGGTCTCGCGGGACTGGTCGCGGCCATCGAGTACATAGCCGATGTCGGCCGCCACCACGACTCCTCAGTAGGAACACGGCGCGAGGCCATCCTCTCCGCGTACGCGGTCTTTCAGCAGCACGAGCGCGAGCTGCTTGGGCAGTTAATGAGCGGCCTGCTCGCGATTCCCGGAGTCACGTTTTACGGTATCAAGGACCCGGCGAAATTCGACCGGCGCACGCCGACCGTGGCTATCCGCGTGGAAGGCCACTCGCCGCGAGAACTGGCGACGCACCTCGGCGAGCGCGGCATCTTCACATGGGACGGAAGCTACTACGCCATCGATCTCGCTGAGCGCCTGGGCCTGCAAACCAGCGGCGGTATGCTGCGCATCGGCCTGGCGCACTACAACACCGCCGAAGAGGTGGAACGTTTGCTGACGGAGCTGCGTACGTTAGCCCAATGAAGCAGCCGCGCGACTGAGGGACCTGCCGTTTCCTCGAGTGCTTCTTCTGTTGGACTGGAGAGGCAGATTCCTCGCGGGCTACTCATCTGCCATTATGCGCGAACGCTCCAGGTGCCATTTCCGTTGGCAATCCGTTCTGCACCCAATTGAGCAGCGCCTGTTTGCCATGCTGTTGCGCCAACTGCGTGACGCGAAACTGAGCTTCGGCGTACGCGGAGCGCAACCGCTCTTCGCTGGCCGTCTCGCCGTCGTACCAGAGAATCTCTCCCGCGGTCGATGAGGCGATGCTACGCAAATGCGCATCAATACCTGCGATGCGCAGGTCCTGGCAATGCGTTGTGTCGCAAAAGTCAAAACCGTCCAGCGCATGGTGGCTGCCGAAATGCATTGCGAAGGTGCGCGCAGCCACCGCCATTGCCCTGAGCGCCTCATCGGACTTGAAGTTGCCGGTCTCGCCTGCGAGCGCTCCGGCGACGTGCTCCTCCATCGGCATGAACGCGGTGAGAAGCAGATGGCCGTAGTTTGCGCGAATCTCGATAGGGAAGTCGGCTCGCAACGGCGAGTCGCCGGTGGCGTTCAGCTGATAAGCGCCACTCATGCGTAGCTTGGCAGTGGCGGACTTGTCGCTGTCAATCTGAATCGAGGATCCGGTGGCGTGCAGCACGAGCATGCTTACAGCCGCTGGTTTACAAGTGGCGCACTTTCGAAACTGAGCCTGACCAGCGTCGACGCGGAGCCGCAGCTCGCTCGGGGGGGTGCAGATACCAAAGCCGCACGCGAACCGTCTGCGCAACGGACTTCTGCAATTTCGAAGCGCCTGATTGTGCGGTTGCGGCTGGCGGTGCCGCGACGCACACAAGAATCGCAGCGACACACCAGCGAAGCCGCTTTAGGCGGTACATGGCTCGATTGTAAAGGCGCAAGCAGGCGCTGAGGGAATTCTGCGAAAGACTACTATGGTTCTCTTGCCTCGTGGGCCTACAATTAGATCAGCTGCATCCATATATCTGGAGGTCGCCATGGAACTGCGGTTGACCGACAAAGAAGAAGAACTCCTCCTGGAACTGTTGCAGGACCATCAGAAACACTTATTGCACGAAATTAACAAAGCTGATCACCACGCATTCAAGACCGGCCTGCGGAACCGCTATACGATGGTGGAAGGCCTCGTCGACAAGTTGCAAACTGTACATTCTGTCTGAGCCAGAGACAGCAGGCCCGCTCGGTATGAAACCCTAGAAATCACCGAGGGGAATCTTTGACTTTGCCGTGCAGCAAGAAGGGGCAGCGCTTCAGCTGCCGTTGACTTCTTATGGTTCCCGTTCATCGGTCACAGCTCCGGTCGCCCCTGAATTCCCTGAGCATTTTCCCAGCACATCAAATATATTGACTGCAATGCCTCCGCTGGCCCTTTCCGATCTTCTAGGTGCGCCGGTCTTTGACAGCAACGGCGCCACTGCAGGTAAGGTGCGCGAAGTCGCACTCGTTCCGCAGGAGAACGCTAGTGAGATTTCCGGCCTTGTAGTCAAGACCCGCAGCGGCGACCGCCTGCTGACCATCAGCTCCATCAGTTCGATCAACGGCGGAGTACGAGCTGACACCTCGTCGACTGCCTGGACTGCTTACTCCGGCGGTGAGGGCATGCTTCTGCTGGCGCGAGATTTGCTCGACCAGCAGATCATTGACGTTCACGGACGCAAGGTCGTGCGGGTCAACGACGTTGATATCCACGAGGAACTTGGCCACGATCACGTTGTGCTCAAGCTTGGCGCGGTGGACGTCGGTCCCCGCGGGGCCGTCCGCCGCCTGCTCAAAGGAGTCGTCCCTGCTCGTGCACTACATGCGTTGCTCGCGAAAATTCCACCGCGAATGATCCCCTGGGAGTTCGTCGATCTAATCGAGGTTGATCCAGCCCGCCGGGTGAAGCTGAAAATCTCGCTTGACCGCCTGGCGCAGTTGCACCCAGCCGACATCGCGGACATCGTCGAGGACCTTGCTCCTGCCGAGCGCGAGGCGATTTTCGAGACCCTGGACGAAGAGGTCGCAGCCGAGACCCTGGAGGAGATCGACCCCAAAATGCAGGTCTCGATTCTCAGCTCGCTGGACTCCGATCGCGCCGCTGACATCGTGGAAGAGATGGATCCCGATGCTGCCGCTGACCTGCTCGGCGACATGCCTCCGGAAGCGACAGAGGAAATCCTCACTGAGATGCAGCCGGAGGAGCGCGCCGAAGTCACCGAACTGATGAACTTCGAGGAAGACACCGCGGCCGGGCGCATGACCACCGACTACATGGCCCTCAATCCGGGCGCAAAGGTGGAGGACGCGATCGAAATGCTTCGCAACTTCGAAGGCGGCGTTGAGAGCGTCAGCACCATCTACATCGTCGGGGACAAAGAGAAACTCCTCGGCGCAGTTCCACTGGCCAAGATTGTACTGGCGCCGCCGGGGACTCCTCTGATGATGCTCAGTACCGGCCACATGACGACCGTGCATCCCGGAGCTGACGAGAAAGAAGTTGCGGCGCTTTTCGATAAGTACAACCTGCTCACCCTGCCTGTGATCGACGACGAAGGTGCCCTGACGGGCGTGATCACCGCCGATGATGTTATCAACATGCTTCGCGCCAAACTATAAAACCCCGCCGGTTGGCGCATTTCTCAATGTGCATTTATTCTGAGTGGTCTTGATCATCTCACCTTAATCTCCGGTCATGCCTGAAACCCGACGGCTAAGAGTGTGGAGAATCCGTCTGCTGATGTTCCTGGCCGTCATCGGTCCCGGGTTCATCACCGCGAACGTGGACAATGACGCGGGCGGTATCTACACCTACTCGGCGGCCGGGGCCCAGTTCGGATATCTACTCCTTTGGGTCATGATTCCCATGACCGTCGCGCTGGTTGTGGTGCAGGAGATGTCGGCGCGCATGGGCGCGGTCACCGGCAAGGGCCTCAGCGATCTTATCCGCGAGGAATACGGCCTGCGGGTCACATTCTTCATGATGGTGGGGCTGGTTATCACCAACTTCGGCAACGTGGTGGCCGAATTCGCGGGAGTGGCAAGCAGCCTTGAACTGTTCCACATTTCGCGGTATGTCAGCGTACCGGTAGCGGCGGTTGTCGTATGGCTGCTGGTAGTGAAGGGCACGTATAAGAGCGTCGAGAAAGTTTTCCTCGCAGCGTCCTTTTTCTATTTCGCCTACATCATCGCCGGCGTGCTCGCAGGGCCAAGCTGGAAGGAAGCCTTCGTTGCCACCTTCAAACCGCCCCATACCGGAGCTTTCCGCGACTCGTCGTACATTTACATGGTCATCGGCGTGGTGGGTACGACGATTGCGCCTTGGATGCAGTTCTACCTACAGTCGTCAATCGTGGAGAAGGGAATCACTCCGCGCGAGTATAGAGCCTCGCGTTGGGATGTGATCCTGGGCTGCCTTTTCACTGATATCGTCGCCTGGTTCATTGTGGTGGCTTGTGCGGCGACGCTGTACGTGCATGGTATCCACCAAATTCGCGACGGAGCCGACGCTGCGCAGGCACTGCGGCCGTTGGCCGGAGAGTACGCCTACATCCTTTTTGCCGCGGGCTTGTTCAACGCCTCGCTGTTCGCTGCGTCCATCCTGCCTATATCGACCGCCTACACGGTCTGCGAAGGTCTCGGCTTCGAGTCGGGCGTGGGTCACAAATTCAGCGAGGCGAAGGTCTTCTATTGGTTGTATACGCTGCTCCTCATCGCGGGAGGAGGAGTCATTCTTCTGCCCAATATTCCGTTGGTGAAGATCAGCATTCTGTCGCAGGTGGTCAATGGAATCGTTCTGCCCTTCGTGCTCATCTTCATGCTGCTGCTGATCAACAAAAGCGAGTTGATGGGCAAGCACATCAATGGAACCTGGTTCAACGCCATCGCCTGGGCGACAACGATCATCATGATTGGTCTGACGATTGCGTGGTTTGTGACCGGCGGAGGCGGGACTTAGAGCAACTCGCCGTCTGCGAGCTGTTGCACCAGCTTACGATCGGCGTCGAGAAAATCAAGCTTCGGCAATTCGCGCCGGTTCACCCATCTGATCTCGCGGAAGATGCGGTTCTGCAGTTCGCCTTCGTACTGCTCGACCAAAAAAAAATGTAACTCTACTGTATTGCCGTTCACATAGTTGTGTTGGAGTTGCGCAACCTTGCAACCAATGTGAGCCCGAACCCCGAGTTCCTCGTCGAGCTCGCGTTGCAAAGCTTCTGGTGCGTCTTCACCCGGCTCGATCTTTCCACCGGGAAATTCCCATTTCAACGGTAGCGCCTGATATTCCGTGCGCTGGCAGCAGAGGATTTCTTCCCCGCGCACGATGAGTGCAGCAGCTACCTGCTTGGTCACAGCGACTGCCTCGCATCCGTCCCGCTGCCAACCATCAAGAATTGTTCTCCAGGTAATTCCCAAGCAGTTTGGCGCAGTGCTCCACAAGCCCGCAATCCTCCTCTGTGAACGCAGCAGGAGTGTGGCTGTCAATGTCGAGTTCGCCGATCACTTTACCCTTCACGAACACCGGCGCCACAATCTCGGAGCGGGTCTCGATGGAGCATGCAAGATAACGTGGATCAGCGTTTACGTCATCAACTATAACGGTCTGCCCTGACGAGACCGCCGCGCCGCAGATTCCCTGGTTGAGCGGAATGCGTTTGTGGGGCGTGTCCGCTCCGACGTACGGCCCCAGCACAAGCATGGGCTCTTCGCCCCGTCGGCCCTCCTCGATCATGTAGAAGCCCACCCAATTGAAGTGTTGCAGTCGCTCCTGAAGATGCGCGACGATGCCCCTCATCAGGGCCTCGACGTCGTTGGCAGCTTCGGCGAGCGTAGTGAGTCCTTCGGCAAGCTGCTGGTAATTCGTCAACATAAGTCGTCCATTCATATCACAGGTGGCGGAGCTGGCGTATACCGCAGGGCCGCGGGAAAAGCTCAGGATGCAGCGCCCACGCAATGGCATGCAGTCCGCCTAGCAGGCTGGTCGCGGGCGTGTTCAGCAACTCGTCACTGATGTAGAACACTCGCGCCGCGCGCACTGCTGACAGCTTCGTCCAGCCGCGTTGCTCGACCATCTTCTCCAGGGGAACCCGGTCGCCCGCGCCACACCAGGCGGCGAGAATGACGTCCGGTTCAGCCGACACCACTTCCTCCGCAGTGATTGTCTGGCCCGGCTGGCCGACGAAATCGCCACCCGCAGCTTCTACCAGTTCGGCGACCCACGGCTGCGAAGCGATAATCGGCTTGCCCCATTCCTCGCAGAAAACCTTAATCCTGGAGGTGTCCGTTGTGCGTTGTCGAACTTCTGCGATCGAATTCTGCATCGCGCTGATGACGCCCTGGCCCCGCTCCCCGGCGCCCATCACGCCTGCGATCGCGGCGATATCGGTGTAAATGTCGGCCAACGTTCGCGGCGCCAGCCCTAGAAATCGCACACCGGCTTTCAGGATCTCGGCTACCGCTTCGAGTTGATAAGGAACCGAAGCCAGGACGAGGTCGGGACGTGCCGCAAGAATCTGGTCACGTTGTGCGGTCCAGGAATCGGAGACGATTACGCGTGAACCATCGGCCACCTCGGGGCAAACATCGGCGCAGTACCGGGTACACGCGACGAGCCGGTCTAGCAGGCCAAGATCGCGCAGCGTGACGGTCGCGCTCGGCTGCAGCGACGCGACCCGGCGCGGTGTGTGGTCCGTGACGTTCAAGGCGGTTCGATTATACGAAGAGTCACCACACCCACTCGGCAAGCGACGCGGTAAGCTATGGATATCGGCTGTGCTGCCATGTATTCTCCCCAACTTCTCGACCATTTTGAGCATCCGCGCAACTCAGGCGATCTGTCCGATGCTGATGCCCGCGTGCGCCTCGAGAACCCCGCTTGTGGCGACATCCTTGAGCTGGCGATCAAGATGGATGCGGGGCGTATCGCTGCCATAGGTTTTCGCGCGAAAGGCTGCGTTCCGGCGATGGCATGTGCGTCCGTGATGACCGAGCTGGCGAAAGGGAAGTCGGCGCAGGAAGGGTCGGTCATCAGCAAGGGCGATATCGTGAGAGCCGTGGGAGCTTTGCCGGCTGCCTCAGGACATGCCGCCCAGTTGGCGATTGACGGGCTGAGAGCTGTGCTGAAGAAGCTGGGATGATCTATTCCGGATTCAGCATCGGCCGGCATTCGTTCACGTGCCACTCTGGAGTTGCACCCGCCCGGCTAGCCCGCATTTCTCATCAAAGAAAATAGGAAAGGCTGTCGGTTCGTGGCATAACTGTTATTGCGAGTAGCAATTACGCCGACGAAAGGAGACAGCCTTATGACTACAGAGTGTAAGCAAG
>Ga0181532_10000120_pt1 | contig 76027 bp, 52 predicted proteins | sample PEATcosm2014_Bin_33_FD_119768 | JGI IMG/M metagenome (GOLD analysis project Ga0181532, IMG submission 119768) | Peatland microbial communities from MTU Mesocosm Facility, Houghton, MI, USA - PEATcosm2014_Bin11_30_metaG | ecosystem: Environmental > Terrestrial > Soil > Wetlands > Peat | place... | reverse complement strand
TTCATCCCCAACGCTTCCCTCTCCATCGCTGCCTTCTTGGAGCCGGCGGGCCTTAAGAAGTCCACCGGAATCATCACCAATGCCCGTTCCAAATCCTGGCTCAAGCCGCAATCGGAACAAGACCCCGCCGTGCGTGCGTTTCTTGATTGGATGAGAAAGTATAATCCCGACGCAAGTATTCGGGATGCCAACAATGTCTATGGCTACGAAGTCGCGCAGGCGCTGGTGGAAGTGCTGAAGAAGTGCGGCGGCGATCTGACGCGTGCGAGCGTGATGAAGCAGGCCGCCAGCCTCGATCTGGAACTGGGCATGCTTCGTCCCGGAATCAGAGTTACCACCAGTCCCACCGACTACCAGCCGATCAAGCAGTTGTTCCTGATCCAATTCGACGGCCGGGACTGGGTGCCGATCGGCAAAGCCACCGGCAACTGAGACGTTCGGAACCCATGGCGCGACGAGGGAAGCTTCCGACCATTTACCCCAGGCAGGCATGCGATCCTGAGGTTGCCGCGAAGCTGAACGAGTGGATTTCCGGCATCGCTCGCGTGTACGCCTGCCGCGCCCTTCACGTTGTCGAAATTGACGGGTATTTCAGCGTCAAATGGCTGCACTTCTCAGGGAAAGTGCTGGGCGCGCTGGCGGTCTGGAAAAAGAGGACCACCATCCCGCCCTTTATTCCCAGCAGAGTCCTCTGCGAGGACCGCTTCCTGCTTAAGGGCCCCTGGGCCCACTATGAAGACAAACCCAAGGGGTATCGCTTGCATATCTGGCAAGAGAGTTGCCGGAACTTCGAGCGTCTGGCCGCGCGTGTCGCCCCGGATGTTGCGCTGGTCTGGTATGGCGGCGGCTCGCCCGCCGAAGGGCAGGCCAGCTTCATGGTCTACATCCCCGTCGGAGATCAAGAATACTGGTGCTGGTACGTCGGCATCAAGCGTACGGACGGCTGGTCCGTGGATCGTATGAAAGGAATCAACCCCAGCGAACTCGCCTATATCGAAGCCCACGGCAAGCCCAATGTCTTCGGACCCGTTCCCAAAAGGACTCCCCGCGGCTGGCGCTGATCTCGTGTCCCGGTGTCCCCGTGTCTCCGTGTCGTCGCCGTGTCGCCCGCTCGCCCGCTCGTAACATCGACGCTTTCTGTCGATGTTGGCGAGCCCCGCTCGCCTACGCCTACTACTCCCGCAGCGCCGTAGTCGGGTCCAGAGCCGCCGCACGCCGCGCCGGAAGCCACGAAGCCATCCCTGCGATCACAAAAAACAGCACTGCCATCGTCACGAATGTAGCTGGATCGGTCGCCTTCACCCCCACCAGCATGCTCGTCATCACGCGCGTAAGCTCGAAAGCCGCAACCAGCCCGAGCGCCACACCCGCGGCGCTGAGGCGCAGTCCCTGTCCGACCACCAGGCCGAAGATGGTGTGGGGTTCCGCGCCCAGCGCCATGCGGACGCCGATCTCCGCGGTCCGCTGCCGCACCACCGTCGATAGCACGCCATAAAGCCCCACACCCGCCAGCAGCGCCGCGATCACCGCGAAGACTCCGATCAGCAGCAGCGAAAATCGTGTGTGCGCCTGGGCCTGCTCCACCAGCTTGTCCATAGGTTGCATCTCGGTGAGCATCAGGTGCGGGTCGAGCTTGGCCATCGCCGCGCGCACCACAGGCGCGTACTTCGCGGGATCGCCCGCCGTGCGAATCGCCCAGAAGCCCACCGCGCCGTGCCCCTCGAAACCGTCCGTGAAGTAGATCTGCTCGCGGCCCGGCTCTGCCAGCGAAACGTTGCGCTGGTGCGCCACTACGCCGATCACTTCCACCCATTCCGGCTCCGGCGTGCGTATGCGTACGAGGATGCGCTTGCCCACCGCGGATTCCCCAGGGAAAGCCTTCGCCGCCAGAAGCTGGTCGATGACGACGCCCTTGCGATCGGGCGCGTTGTCCGCGTCGGTGAACACGCGCCCCGCGATCAGTGGAGTGTGCAGCGTATCGAAGTAACCGGGGAGCACGATCTGGAAGTCCACAGCCTGGAATTTACTCGGGTCGGTGAGCGCCGGCTCCAGCCCCCAACGGATGGGACTGAATCCTCCCGCCAGCGGGAAAGGAAACGAGGAAGTCACGCTTTCAACGCCGGGCAGGTTTCTTAGAGTGGTCTGGATTTCGCGCACGTAGGCCGCCGCTTCTTGCGGTTGTCGCCCCTGCCGGCCTCCCAGCACAAGGAAGCTCAAAAGACCGTGCGGTTGAAAACCCGGATCGATGCGCTGCAGCTCGCGGAAGCTGCGGATCATGAGCCCCGATCCGATCAGCAGCACAAAAGATAGCGCCACTTCCGCAATCGCCACGCTGTTGCGCAGGAGCCCGCCACCCGCCAAACCGCTGGCCCGGCCGCTGGCGCGCAGCACTTGGGCCACATCGGGACGCGTAGCCCGTATCGCCGGCGCCAGGCCGAAGAGCGCAGCCGCTGCCAGCGTCGCGATAGCCGCAAACGCCAACACGGCGGGATCGATGCCAATCGTATCCAGACGCGGCAGGCTGGCGGGCGCAATCGCCCGCAGTTCATGTATGCCAGCCCAGGCGAGTCCCAGTCCGGCCAGCGCGCCGATCGCCGCCAGCAGCAGCGACTCGGTCAGTGTCTGGCTCACCAGCCGCCACCAGCTTCCTCCCAAAGCCGTGCGTATCGCCAACTCGCGCTCTCGCAATGACGCGCGCACCAGCGTCAAGTTCGCCACATTGGCGCAGGCGATCAGCAACAGAAAAATCACCGCGCCCATCAACGCCAGCAGCGCCGGCCGGACTTCCTCCACAATGTGCTGGTGCATCGGTTCCAGCCGTATGAAGAATCCGGACGTGTCCAGGATGACAAAATTTTTCCGCAGCTCCGCGGCGACCTGTTCCACTACCTGTTGCGCGCGGTCCCGGTTAACATCGTCTCTCAGCCTGCCGATCAAACTGAGGGAAACAGTATTGCGGTTGGCGTTGTCGTAGGTTAGGCGCATGGCGAACCAAACGTCGGGCCGCTGTTCGATGTTGGCGTCGGGCGAAAAAAGCAGCTCAAAGCGTGGAGCGAGCACGCCCACGATCTGGGTGCCGCCTTGCCCCGCTCCGGGCATTGGCCGGCCGATGATGGCAGTGTTCCCGCCAAAGCGCCGCTGCCAGTACTCGTAACTCAGGATCGCCATGCGCGGCAACGGTGGCGGACCTTGGTTGGCGGGCGCGGCCCCGGCCGCTGGCGGTGGCACAGACTGCGGCTGTCCATCCGCCTCCGTGAAATCGCGGCCATGTAAGATCTTGGCGCCCATCATGTGGAAGAAGTTTGGCGTAACCCCCGCCGAGCGGATCTGCTCCGGCGAGCCGTCCTCCCTGTTGATAATCCCGCGGCCGGTCCTGACCGCGCCCAACTCCTCGAACACGGCGGCTGTGCCGTTCCGCAAATCAACGAAATTGGCATTGGAAAATGGGAAGTCTTTCACGTTTCTCTTGCGCATGTCCGAAATCGCGAAGACCAGCCGGTCGGGGTTCTTATAAGGAAGCGGCCGCAAGAGCACCGCATTAGTAACGCTGAAAATGGCCGTGCTCGCCCCGATGCCCAGCGCAATGGTGATGGCAGCCGTGGCCGCGAACACCGGACTCCTGCCCAGCGTCCGGACCGCATACGTGAGATTTCGAAACAGCATCGCCGCACCTCTGCGTACCAGGATATCAGTCGTGGCGCACGCTTCAGCGTGCCGCCGTGGGCTTGGGTGGGGCAGGCGCTTTCGCCTGCCAACCGCCGAGCTTTTTAGTTCACTGGTAGCGGGACTTCTTCCCGCCTGTAGTATCCTCTACCATAGGAGCTTCCAACAAGTGCAATGCTACCTACTTCCACTCCTCGCCGGAGTATTGTTCTATACCCTTGAACTGTCAACCGTCGCATCGGCCCAAGACATGGTCCAAATTCCTTCCAGTTCAACTACCTACCATAGTCTCAACGGGTCCAGCTCGGTTGCTAACCCAGCAGGGTACACTTGGTGGCTTGGCATCCCTGACAGCAATGTAGGGACAATGGTCAACTACTGTCCGATCAGCGGCTTCCTCTACACTTGGGCAGCGTGGGGCCCGTTCAGTTCAAGCCAGCCAACCAACGTATGGGCCGGGATATGTAACACGAACTGTAGTCCCCAATGCAATTGTCCTTTGGGCGAAAATTGCTGCAGCTCGACGACTTGCCCAGTTATCTATCCGGCTCCCTACCCTTTCGCCGTTCCAGGCGCGGTATACATATCCAATAATCTTCAGCACATCGTTGGGCTAGGCTTTGATGGCGTCTTTCAGGGCGTAATTGACGGTAGCTCCGACCCATCAGTGCATGCAACACACGCCGTGTATTATAGCCAGCGAAGCTGCTATGACGCCGGTCCTGAGTTTGGCTTCTACCGCCGGCTCCCGACGGACAGCAACATTCATTTTTATTTCGGCGAAGACGTCAATTGCAGCAGTCACTTGGTGGGCCCAGTGCTTTGCCCATCTGGAACTTGCACGCACGCCGGGGGTATCTGCACGAATAAGGATGGGATAGAAGTCAATCCCGAGACGCACGATTATCAACTCATCGCATCACCCGGTTGCTCCGGGTCGACTGAATACCTTTATACGGCCTGGCTGGAAGACACCACAGGTATGGGGTGTACCGATGGTAAGTGCGGATTTCTGGTTCAGATCGCCGATTCGTGCGGCGACACACTTTATAACAATGTTCTCTATATAAACGCATCGTCGCGGTTTGTGAATGATGCTGAGCTGATGCTGAGGGGGCAGTTGCCCGGCTATATAAACATAGTCGGCCAGAAGAATGTCCACGTTACAGCATCGGGCTCTTGGTTCGGCGCCTTGAGCAGCTCAAGTCTCGGAATTGGCGTCGATCGCCTCTATTATTACACTCAGGACCAATGTCATGTGCAGCAACACGGCCTGCTGCCCGTAGTCTGCAAGCCGGCCACAACCCTCCCACTCCCCATAAGCCGTTAGAGAATTCAAGATCTATGGAAGAGTCGTGGACGAGAGGCGTCATCCATCGAGGCAGCCTGGCGATCTGCTTTTGGCTTACTATCCCCCGGCCCGGTCACCTGTCTCGACAGTATATTTCCTCTCCGTATCTTTTAGCGTACACATCACTTACCGCTTTGTTATGCTCCTCCCCGGGGCTTTTCCCCATCACTCGCGCTTTATCATTGAAGCGGGTAAGGGTGCGTGATCCCCATATCCGAGAGGAAAAGCCAAATGATAATTTCGCAAAAGCAGCAAGAAGCGAACCAGCAGAATGCGCAGCACTCTACCGGTCCGATCACTCCCGAGGGTAAGGCCGCCGTGCGACTCAACGCCCTCACTTACGGTCTGCCCGCCCAGAGCACTTTCCTCCCCGGCGAAGACCCCGAGGAATACAAACAGCTCTGGGACGAGCTCTCAGCCGAGTGGCAGCCCCAAACCCGCACCGAGCGGCTCCACCTGGAGCAGATGGCCACCAACCAATGGCTGCTTGCGCGCATTGCCAGAGGCGAGCGCCAAATCTTCGAAGCCGACCTGGAGATCAAAGAGCAGTTGGTCCTGCTGAACTACGCTTCCATATATCGTGTGCGGCTGGAGCGATCCTTCGCCTCCGCCCTGCACGAATTGAAGCAGGCGCAAAAGGAGCGCCAGACCCGCCAGCGGCAGCAAGCGCAAACCGCGAAAGCCGTACAAGCCGAACACGCCGCCCCGCATCCCGATTACGTGATGTCGGCCGGCACGGAGGCCCACCCGGGCTTCTCATCCCCCCTCACGCCCGACACCCGTTAGCAATCCGCCCCCCTCGGTCTTTGACAACCGGACCGCAAGTCACAACGGACAAGCGACCACTGTCCCCAAACCAGCCCGAAAACACACCCCGACCCCCGGCCCCTGATCCCGGCGAGCGAAGCGAGCCGAGCCCCCAACCCCCAGTCCCCAGCCCCTAGCCTCCGGCCGCCTCTTTAGATCCAAACACCTGGGCTTCGATCGTTGAGAAAACACAACCACCAGCCACCATCCACCAACATCCAGCCACGACGCGCAGGGCGCGCCTTTGCTATTCTGAACGGTGGCATCTGGCAGGCCGTTATCCGCGCGCATCGGCGTGCATCTGCGGCTAAGTTCCCCCCAACCTGCCACGACCCGCGAAAGGAGAACTCTACGTGAGAGTCGGCGTATTCACCGCCTTATTGGCGCAACTGTCTTTGGATGATGTTCTGAAAAAGCTCAAAAGCATCGGAGTCGACACAGTCGAGCTCGGCACCGGCAATTATCCGGGCGATCCGCACTGCAAGCTCAACATGCTTCGCAACTTCGAAACGCTGGACGAGTTCAAAAAGAAACTCGCCGACAGCGGTTTCACCATCAGCGCCCTGAGTTGCCACGGCAATCCGCTGCACCCGGATCAGGAGCGCGCCAAGCACGATCAAGAGGTGAGCCGCAAAACCATCCGGCTGGCCGAAAAGCTGGGAGTGCCGGTGGTCATCGACTTTTCCGGCTGCCCCGGCGACTGCGAAAAATCCAAGTGGCCCAACTGGGTCACCTGTCCATGGCCGCCGGATTACCTCGAAATCCTGAAGTGGCAGTGGGAAGCCAAGGTCGCGCCCTACTGGATTGAGCAGGCCAAGTTCGCCGCGGACCATGGCGTCAAGATCGCCATCGAAATGCATCCCGGCTTCGTCGCCTACAGTCCGGAAACCATGCTCAAACTGCGCGCCATCGCGGGCCCCTCGATCGGCTGCAACTACGATCCCAGCCACATGTTCTGGCAGGGCATCGATCCCATCGCCGCTATACGCGTGCTCGGCGACGCCATCTTCCACGTGCACGCCAAAGACACTCAGATCTACGAACGTAATCTCCCCCTCACCGGCGTGCTCGACACCAAGGCATACACCGACGAGCGCAACCGCGCCTGGATCTTCCGCACCTGCGGCTACGGCCACGGCGCCGAATGGTGGAAGGAGTTCGCCTCCACGCTCCGCATGTTCGGCTACGATTACGTGCTCTCCATCGAGCACGAAGACAGCCTCCTCTCGCCGGAAGAAGGTTTGCGAAAAGCCGCCGATTTCCTGAATGGCATCGTCATGAAAGAACAGCCTGCCGCGGCGTGGTGGGTGTAACGCGTGCGTCTCCTTCTCATTCTGGCCTGCGCGGGCTCGCTGTTCGCGGAGTTCCGCGCGGGCGCCTTCAAGACCGTTATCTCCCCAACATTGCGGGATCAGCCGCCCGTGTACATGGCTGGGTTCGGCCATAATCGCGTGGCCCGCACGGTGCACGACGATCTCTTCGCACGTTGCGTGGCGCTCAGCGCCGGGCAGAAACCGCTGGTCGTCTGCGAGGTCGATCTGATCGGCCTGTTCCTCGACGACGTGGAACGCGTCCGCGCCAAGGTTCCCGGCGTGGACTTGGTAGTCGCCTCCACGCACGATCATCAAGGCCCCGACACCATGGGATTGTGGGGCCCGGCCATGGGCCAGTCCGGAATCAGCGAGGCCTACAACAGCTTCGTAGTCGATAAGGTAGCAGAAGCCGCCCAAGGTGCGGTGCACGCTCTTGAACCCGCTACTCCGGTTCTGACGCTGGTGCATAGCGCCGAGCTGGATACGTTCATCAATGACGACCGCCCGCCCGTGGTTCACGATCCGGACCTGATCGTTCTTTCGCTGACCGGCAAGGACGGCAAGGCCATCGCCACCGCAGTCAACTGGGCCAACCATCCGGAGACACTCGGCTCGCGCAATACCCAGATCAGCGCCGATTATCCTGGATTCTTCTACGTGCGCCTGGAAGCCAAATTGGGAGGTATGGCCGTGCTATGGAACGGCGCCGTGGGCGGCATGCAATCTCCGCTCGGCGCCAAGGTCAAAGATCCTGCCACAGGAAGTATCGCGGCGGAGAACAGTTTTCGCAAGGCCGAGATCATCGGTCAGCGCATCGCGGACATGGCGGCGGATGCAGTGCGCGCCGCTAAGCCCACGCGCATCGACCACATTGAATTCAGGGAGCTCAAAATAACCATCCCGGTGACCAATCGCGGATTCGAAGCCGCGGCGGCGGCCGACCTCTACAAAGGCCGCAAGAAGACCAACGCCGATGGCAACACGACCACCCCAGTAGGTGTCATCAAGATGTCGGGCGATGGGCCGCAACTGGATGTCGCGCTGGTGCCCGGCGAGCTTTATCCGGAGCTGAGCCTCGGTGGCGTCGAGCGCTATGCGGGCGCCGATTTCCCGGATGCGCCGATAGAGCCGCCGATCAAGCCTATGTTTCACGCGCCCTTCCGCATGCTGATCGGCTTGGCGGACGACGAGATCGGCTACATCATCCCGAAAGCTGAGTGGGACGAAAAGCCGCCGTACCTGCAGAATGCTCCGAAAGCCTGGTACGGCGAAGAGAATTCCGTCGGCCCAGATGCCGCCGCCCGCATCGCCGCCGCCATCCAGACTCTGTCGAAGTAAGCCGTGGCGCAAGCTTCAGCTCGCCGAGTCTCGACCGTTGGCTGAATTGGGCACACTCGCCTGCCGGGGTGCCTCTCTTTGTCGGACACTCCTGTTGGCGCAGGCGAGGCGAGCTTTGCGCGCCTATCGCGCAAGTCGGCTGCAGCCCGCCGCAGCGTGCGCCACAGGCGTTACGCGCATTCGCGTTATAGTTGGACCCAGGAGACCCTATGCGCCGATGGAACGGGTGGGGTGACGACGCCACGACTTATCACCTGCCCGCATCCGCGGCGCTTTATCTGGAGCGTCTAATCGGCGAGGGCCAGTCACTCCCCGATGCCTCATTCGATCAGGTCACGGCAGGCATCGGTGCTTCGCGCTTCGCTCCGCACGCCGGCATCGCGACCGATTCCGCCGAACGCCTCACTCATGCGCGCGGCCAAAGCCTTCCGGATTGGGTGGCGCTGCGATCCGGGCGCATTCCCGCGTTCCCCGATGGCGTGACCTATCCCACTTCCGACGAAGAGGTGCGCGCCTGTTTCGATTACGCGCGGAAATCCGGCGCGCGGCTCATCCCTTATGGCGGCGGCACCAGCGTCGCCGGTCACATCAATCCGCGTGTGGAAGATGCGCCCGTGCTAACGATCGATCTCAGCCGCTTCCACCACCTGCTCGATCTCGACGAGACCAGCCGGCTGGCAACGTTTGAAACCGGCGTCAACGGACCCGATCTCGAGCGGCAATTAGGGGCGCGCGGCTACACTCTAGGTCACTTCCCGCAGTCATGGGAATTATCCACGCTGGGTGGTTGGATCGCCACACGATCGAGCGGGCAACAGTCTTATCACTATGGACGCATCGAGCAGTTGTTTGCGGGCGGGCACGTTGAAACACCGGAAGGCCCGCTGGATCTGCCGCCTCTGCCCGCCAGCGCCGCCGGACCCGACCTGCGCCACATGATCCTCGGATCGGAAGGTCGCTTCGGCATCGTGACGCGCGCGATCGTGCGCGTACAGAAGTTGCCCGAGGCCGATAATTTCTACGGCATCTTCTTCCATGACTGGCCCTCCGGCGCCGATGCCGTGCGCGAAATCGTGCAGTCGCGGGTCGCGGTATCCATGCTGCGCCTGAGCGATGCGCAGGAGACGGAAGCGACCTTGAACCTGTCGGGCAAAGATCGGCTCATCGGCCTTGCAAACCGTGGCCTGCGCGCGTTCGGATACGGCTCCGGCCGCAGTCTGTTGATTCTCGGCGTCACTGGCGATCGGGCGAGTGCCAGGTTCGCTCACAATACGTCGGTCGCCATCGCGCGCAAGCACGGCGGCTTCGTGACGGGCCAGACCATCGGGAAGACTTGGCGCAAGGGGCGCTTTCTCACACCATACTTGCGCAATACGCTTTGGGAACGCGGTTATGCCATCGACACGCTTGAGACTGCCCTCCCATGGTCGAAAGTCGTGCCAGCCGCCGGCGCCATCCTCGATGGCATTCGCGGAGCACCCGGATCCAGCGACGCGCGCGTGCTGGCCTTCGCGCACCTCTCGCATGTTTACGTCGACGGCGCGAGTATCTACGTCACATACCTTTGGCGGCGCAGCGCGGATCCTGATCAAACCCTGGCTCACTGGAAGGCGATGAAAAGCGCGGCCAGCAACGTCATCACCTCGCGCGGCGGTACCATCAGCCATCAGCATGGCGTAGGCCTGGATCACGCGCCATACTTAAAGGCGGAGAAAGGCGCGACGGGGATGCGTATGATCGAATCCGTCCGGCAGTCGCTCGATCCCGGCCGTATCTTGAATCCCGGAAAACTAATTGACTGACCACGAATAACTCCTATGTGGACCAGCGGCTGGCGCGAGCGCGTATGGACGGACCTCGATCGGCGTTGGGACCTGATCGTGGCCGGCGGCGGCATTGCGGGCGCGGGCATCCTGCGCGAAGCCGCCCGCGCAGGCTTCAAGGCACTGCTGGTCGAAGGCCACGATTTCGCGGCGGGCACCTCCAGCCGCTCCAGCAAGATGGTGCACGGCGGCCTGCGCTATCTGAGCAACCTCCAAATCAAGCTCACCATCGAATCCGTGCGCGAGCGCGAGCGTCTCCTGCGCGAAGGCCGCGGCTTGATCGAGCCGCTGGAAAACATCCTGGCAAGCTACTCCGGTCACGGGCAACCCGCGTGGGTGATGGGCGCGGGCCTGATGGTGTACGACCTTCTGGCCATGAAATGGCGACACCGGCATCACACCGCGGAACAAGTGCGCGCGCTGTGCCCATCGATTAATCCGGAGCGCATGGCCGGCGGTTATAGCTACTTCGATGCGCAGACGGACGATGCCCGCTTGGTGCTGCGCGTGATCGGCGAGGCGGTCCGGGCCGGCGCCACGGCCCTCAACTACGCCATGGTGGAAGGTCTCTTGCGCGATCGCAGCGGACAGGTGCACGGCATTCAGTTGCGCGATCAAGCTACAGGCCGGCAGAAAGAGGTGCGCGCCCCGGTCGTGATCAGCGCGACCGGCGCATGGGCCGACCAGCTTCGATCGCATCTCCAGCGAAAACCCCGATTGCGCCCGCTACGCGGCAGTCATCTGTTCTTTCCGTGGAGCAAGCTGCCGTTGACACAATCGATCGGCTTTTGGCATCCCGCCGACGGGCGCCCGGTGTTCGCCTATCCTTGGGAAGGCGTGACGCTGGTCGGTACAACCGATGTGGATCAGGGGGATGAAGTGCCCATCGATCCGCATCTCAGCGCCGGCGAGATCGCGTATCTGATGGAAGGCGTCACGCACGCTTTCAAACCGCTTCATCTGGGCTTGAGCGATGTGCAGTCCGCGATGTCGGGTGTGCGCGCCGTGGTGAATACGGGGCAAGCCGATCCTTCGAAGGAGTCGCGCGAATTCGTATTGTGGAATGAGAACGGACTGCTTACGGTTACGGGCGGGAAGCTCACGACGTTTCGTTTGATGGCGCAGAAGGCCCTGGATGCAGTTAGTAGCAAGCTCCCGATCCACTCGAAATTCAGCGCGCATGAGCGGGTGCTTGACGCCGTCAATGGCGAGCTCGCAGCCGACTTGGCGCCCATTGCTCGGGCACGCCTGCTCGGAAGATATGGCGCGCAGGCGGCCGGGTTCATCCAAGGTGCCTCGGCGGATGAGCTGACACCGATCGGCGCCTCGCCTTCGCTATGGGCCGAGTTGCGATGGGCGGCGCGCGCGGAAGGTGTGGTGCATCTCGAAGATTTGCTGTTGCGGCGCGTGCGCGTCGGCATCATCACCCCGGATGGCGGCCTACCGCTGATGGAACGTATCCGGTCGATTGCGCAACCCGAGCTCGGCTGGGACGACCAGCGCTGGCAGGCCGAAGTCAGCAGCTACTCGAAGTTATGGCGCGAATGTTACAGTGTCGGCAAATGACTGAGCATATGGCTTGGCAAGCGAACGCGCCTGCCACACCTTTGCGAACACAGGATTTGTTTTGGTGGCGCAGGCGGTTCCGCCTGCGATTCGATTGTCAAGAATGATCTCACGAAAGTTCCATGAGTCGTGACCGCTTACTAGCCATCGACAACGGCACCCAAAGCGTCCGGGCCCTGATCTTCGATCCCCGCGGCAACCTGGTCGCCAAAACCCGCGTGCCCATCGAACCGTATTTTTCCAACGCGCCGGGCTTGGCGGAGCAAAATCCGGATGTGTTCTGGCAAGCTGTGTGCCAGGCGTGCCAACAACTGTGGGGCATGCCCGGCGTATCCAAGGACGCGCTGGCAGGCGTCGGGCTCACCACGCAACGCGGCACGGTCATCAATCTCGACGCCGGCGGCAACCCGCTGCGGCCCGCCATACTCTGGCTCGATCAACGCCGTACCGAAGGACAGAAACGCATCGGCGGTATGTGGGGATTGGCCTTCAAGCTGTCCGGAATGTCGCCGACCCTCGCATATTTACAGGCCGAGGCGGAAGGCAACTGGATTCGCACTTATCAACCGGAAATCTGGAAACAGACGCATAAGTATCTGCTCCTATCCGGCTATCTCACGCATCGCTTGACCGGACGCTATGTCGATTCCGTCGGATGCCAGGTAGGCTATTTGCCGTTCGACTACAAACATAAGCGATGGGCGGCCGATCGCGATTGGAAGTGGCAGGCCGTGCCGATGGAGCGGGCATGGCTTCCGGAATTGATTCCGCCGGCGCAGAGGCTCGGCGAGATCAGCCGGCCCGCGGCCGAGTCTACCGGTATTCCGTGCGGCCTGCCGCTGATCGCCTCCGCGGCTGACAAAGCCTGCGAGGTGATCGGCTCAGGTGCGCTCGATCCTCACATCGGGTGCCTGAGTTACGGCACGACTGCCACGATCAACACCACGCATCGCAAGTATATTGAAGTGATTCCACTGATTCCGCCGTACCCCTCCGCCGTGCCGGACGCCTACAGCCTGGAGATCCAGATCTATCGCGGTTACTGGATGGTGAGCTGGTTCAAGCAGGAATTCGGACATAACGAGCAGCGCTTAGCCGTTGAACGCGGAGTGGCCGCAGAGGAGCTATTCGACGCACTGGTACGGGTCGTGCCGCCAGGTTCGGAAGGTTTGGTCTTGCAACCTTATTGGTCGCCCGGCGTGAAGGTTCCCGGACCTGAGGCCAGAGGCGCGATTATCGGCTTTAGCGATGTGCACACACGGGCGCATGTTTATCGCGCGATCCTTGAGGGACTCGCATATGCCTTGCGTGACGGCGCTGAGCGTATTACGAAGCGCAGTGGCGTACCTGTGACAGAGCTGCGTGTGGCAGGCGGAGGCAGCCAGAGCGACGCGGCCATGCAAGTGACTGCCGATGTTTTCGGCCTGCCCGCCTCACGGCCGCATGTCTACGAAGCCTCGGGGTTAGGCGCTGCGATCGATGTGGCGGTCGGCCTCGGTATTCATCCTGATTTCGAAACGGCGGTGAGAGAGATGACTCGTTCGGGCGAGACGTTCGAGCCCGATAGGCAGGCACAGACAATCTACGATGATTTGTATCGCAACGTATACGGCCAGATGTACGCTCGTTTGAAGCCGCTATACGAGGCGATCCGGAGAGTTAGCAAGAAGTAGATTCTACTATTCCCGAAGGGGCCTTGGTGGCACAGTTTGTACAGCGGGGTGGGGCAGGCGCTTTCGCCTGCCAACCAGCGAACGTCAGCTCGCCTATTCATTCCGCAGCGCCGTCATAGGGTCGATCCTCGTAGCTCGAATCGCCGGAATCAACCCGGCAGTCCCCGCCACCACCGCGATCGCCACACTGGCTCCCGCAAAGATGGCCGGATCGTTCCCCTGCACGTTATATAGCTGCGCCTGAATAAGCCGGCTCAGCGCAAACGCCGTGGGAACCGCGACGGCCACCCCCACCAAGGCCAGCAGTCCCACCTCGCGCATCACCATCCGGAGCACTTCCCGCTTGGCCGCGCCCAGCGCCATGCGCAGCCCGATCTCGCGTGTGCGCCGCGAAACCATGTACGCCGTCACGCCGTACAGCCCGATCGCCGCGAGCAGCGTAGCCAGCATCCCGAAGAAAGTGGCCAACACCGACACCAGCCGCTCGGCAAACACGTCTTCATCGATTTGCTGCTCGATCGTCTTCATGTCGAAAACCGGCAGATTGCCGTCGGCGCGGCGCACCTCCTCGCGCAGCACAGGTCCCAAAACCGCTGCGCCCTGCGACGTCCGGATGTAGAAGGTCATGCGCATGATGCTCTCGTGCTGCGCATAGGGGTAATAGGCGAACGGCTCGGGCGTGTCTCGCAGATCCGACTGCTTGCTGTCCTTGACCACTCCAACCACCTCGATCGCCCCGTCGTCTTTCTTCGCCGATGCATAGCGGAACCTCCGGCCGATCGGATTCTCGCCCCCGAAGTACTTGCGTGCCATCTGTTCGTTGATCACGGCGACCTTCTGCGCACCGGGGCCATCCTGTTTCGTAAAGTCGCGGCCCGACACCAACGGAATGCCGATCGTGGAGAAGTATCCGGGGGCGATGAAGTTGTCGCGCACGGACATGCTCTCGCCTTCTTTCGGCTCATAACCGGGCACCACCACACCCGACATATCGATGTTGCCCGCCAGCAACTGGATTTCGGCCATCGCCACGCCGCGCACCTGCGGCAAAGCGGAGACGCTGTCGTGCAGGCGCTCGTAAAGCGCGCGGATACGCGCCTGGTTGTAGCCGTTCAACGACGGCTGCACCGCGAAGCTCAGCAGATGATCGGCGCGAAAGCCGGTCGAAATCTGTTTCAGATTGAAAAGGCTGCGCGCAAACAAACCCGCGCCGATCAGGAGCACCAGCGACAGCCCTACCTGGGCAACCACCAGCGCCTTGCGGAAACGCACCTGCGCGGCGCTGCCCATCACGCCCGCAGCTTGCTCTTTCAGACTGCCGGACACATTCGTACGCAAGGTTTCCCAGGCAGGCGCCAGCCCGAAGACGATGCCGGTAACCAGCGAGAGCGCCAGTCCAAAGGCGAGCACGCGGGCGTCCGGCTGCGCGGTCAGGCCCATCACCGAGGGATCCGTGGGCAGATAACTCAGCAGCAGATCTCCGGTCCAATAAGCCGTCAGAATCCCGAGGACGCCGCCGACGAGCGAAAGGCTCACACCTTCGGTAACCAACTGGCGCAGCAATTGCGCGCGTCCGGCGCCGATGGCGAGCCGGATGGCGATCTCCTTCTGCCGGCTGGCCGCGCGCGCGATCAGCAGGTTCGCGATGTTGGCGCAGGCGATCAGCAACAGCAGCCCCGCCATGCTCATGAGGACGATCAGCGGGCCCTCAGCCGTTCCGCGAACCGCCGAGATGCCCGGTCCGCCCGGCAGCAGCGAAAGATGCTTCGCGCTGAAGCGCTCGCGGTACTTCTGCGAAGCGTTGGGAGTGTTGCGCGCTTCGTCAGCCAGAATCGGCCGCCAGAAAGCGTTCAGGATCGCCTCCGCCTGTGGACGCGGCATCCCCGGCTTTAAGCGTGCGAAGATGTTCAGCCAGTATCCGCGCCGGTCCGCCAGCCCGTCGAACATCTGGGTCATGCGCGGCTGCAATGTGATAGGCACGAACACGTCGCCAGCCTCACCCGCGGCGACCCCCTTGAAACCAGGTTCGGCCACACCCACAACCGTCAAGGGCCTGCCATTCAAACGCACGGTCTGGTTCAGGACCGCCGGCCCCAGCGCGAACTTGTTCTTCCAGATGTTGTAGCTGAGCACCACGACTTCATTCGGATTGCCCAAGCGGTCGTCGTCGGGCGTCAAGCCACGTCCCAGCACGGTCCTTACGCCCAGGACGCCAAAATACGTGCCGCTCACCAACTCGCCTTGCACCAACTCGGTCTGATCGCCCCAGCTCATGCTGAAGCGCATGGGAAACCGCGCCACGACGCCCGCCAGCGCGGGAGCGCGATCGCGGAAATCGCAGTACATGGGATAAGTGAAAGAGAAGTTGTCGTCGTAGTTGGACTCCACCCATCCGCGCTTGGGTCCCGTAGCGCTGAACAGCACGAGCTGTGAGGGGTCTTTGACCGGCAGGCTCCGCAGCAGCACCTGATCCGTCAGGCTGAAGATCGCGGTATTCGCCCCGATTCCCAGCGCGAGTGAAATCAGCGCCGCGCCGGCTAACAGCGGGCTCTTGCGGAAGCCACGTAGAGCGTAGCGAAGTTCCTGGAAGATATTGGGCATTTGTGAAGGGTGAGCAAGCCGTGTGCCACGTTGAACCGTTGCTAGCACGCGCGCTCAGGCCGCATCCGGGATGCCCGATTGTCCGGTTTCGGGATTCACTGTTGCGGGAATGGAAACATCGCCATGCCCGCCCGTGGCCCCGTAGGAGTCAAAATAGAGCCCTCTGGCGAAGCTCAGTCTTCGCATCCAGGCTGGATTAAATCGGTTGGCCACCTCCTAACGGGACCTCCGGACCGCGTCGACCGGCACACATTTTCAATCAGGCCGTGATAAGGCCATGTGGAGGCCTGCGGAAGTGTGTGCCTGCTCCTTCCCTTGACTATCTATACATAGGCCATCTATGATTGCCGCATGGGCAAGAAGCCCGAACTATTGCCTGGCACGCTCGATCTGTTGATCCTCAAGACCCTGTCGCGAGGATCGATGCACGGCTATGGGATAGCGGCCTTTATCAAACGTATCTCCGTCGACGTACTCACGGTGGAAGAAGGATCCTTGTATCCGGCACTGCAACGGCTGTTGTTGCAGAGATGGGTGAAAGCCGCATGGAAGGTGACGGAAACCAAGCGGCGGGCGCGGTACTATACGCTGACTCGGGAGGGCCGCAGGCAACTGGGCGACGAGCTGTCGCAGTATGAGTCGATGATCGCCGCGATCGGCCGGGTTCTGCAGGACACTTAAGAGACCTCGGGTGACAGGTATGTTGCTCCGCGTTTTGAGGAAACTGCAATTGCTAATCTGGCGTCGCCGGTTCCATCGTGACCTGGGTGAGGAGATGTCTTTTCATCGCGAGCAGGTGGAAGAACAGTTTCGCACCGAGGGCATGTCTGCAGAACAAGCTCATCGTGCGGCCCGGCAGCAGTTTGGGAACGATCTGCAGTTGCGAGAGCAAAGCCAGGACGTCATGGCCTTCCGCCTGGAAAGCATGCTGCAGGACCTGCGATTCGCGGTGCGGCAATTGCGCAAGAACCCGGCGTTTGCGGGTACTGCCATCGTGGTGCTGGCGCTGGGAATGGCGGCGACTGTAGCGATTTTCGCATTTGTGGACGCGGCGCTGCTTCAGCCGCTGCCGTACCAGAACCCTTCCCGCCTGGTGGTTGCGTATGAGACCACAAACGCGTGCCGCGAGTGCACTCTTTCCTATCTGGACTATCTGGACTGGAAGAAAACCAACACCGTTTTCAGTTCGTTCGAGGCATGGGACGCTTCCGTCTACCTTTGGCGGAGTCCCGAGGGAGTGCAGGCGGTTCGCAGCGCGCACGTGAGCGGCGGCTTTTTCCGCAGTCTGGGCGTAGCCGCGATGCTGGGCCGCGTCTTTACCGACACAGACGACACGCCCGCCGCGCCGCGCGCCGTTGTGCTGACGTATGGCGCCTGGCAGAGCCGTTTCGGCGGGAGGCAGGATATTGTCGGGCAGTCCCTGATTCTCGACAACGCGGCGTACTCCGTGATCGGCGTGCTCCCGCGCGAGTTTCACTTTGCGTTGCGCGCCGCAGAGTTCTTCACCACAATCCATGACCCGAGCCGCTGCGAACAGTCGCGCGACTGCCACGACCTGAACGGATTGGGACGGCTGCGGGATAGTGTTTCTCTCGATGCTGCCATGGCCGAAACGAAGGCGATTGCGGCGCGGCTGGAGAAAGAATATCCGGAGTCCAACAAAGGACGAAGCGCTCGGCTGGTGCCGTTTCGAGATGCCATTGTCGGAGACATCCGCCCGACTCTTCTGGTTTTGGCGAGCGGAGCGGGCCTGCTGTTGCTGATCGCGTACGCGAACGTCGCGAGCCTGCTGTTGGTCAGGGCCGAAAGCCGGAAGCGGGAGACCGTGCTGCGCGGAGTGCTGGGCGCCTCTGTGGCGCGGTTGATACGGCAATTTGTGACGGAAGGTGTGTTGCTCGTGGCGGTTGCGGTGGCCCTCGCTATGCCGGCGGCTTCCGCGGCCATTCCCTGGCTGTTCACGTTGATTCCCGAACGCCGGCTGCGCGGAATGCCGTATTTTCGCGACGCCGGGCTGCATCCGCGTGTGCTGCTCTTCGCAGCCGCGGTTTCGCTGCTGGCGGTGGTGGTGTTCTCCGTGACGCCGGTTTTGCGGCTGTCGCTTTCCAACCTGCGCGAGGACCTTGCCGAAGGCGGGCGCGGCGCGGCGGGAACATTATGGAAGCGTTTCGGGTCGAACCTGGTGGTGGCGGAACTGGCGATCGCGATGGTGCTGCTCGCCAGCGCGGGACTGTTGGGCAAGAGCCTGTACCGCATGTTCCACGTCGATCTGAACTTCAATCCGGCGAACCTGGCCACCCTGGAGGTGAACGTTCATGGCGCCGGCTACGTAAAGACCGATCGACTCAGGACGCTTTCCCAGCGGCTGGTGGAGCACATCTCGGCCATGCCGGGGGTAGTTTCCGTCGCCCATACCAGCGATCTGCCGATCACGTGCAACTGCGATTCGGTGGAGTTCCGGGTGCTGGGACATCCGTGGTACGGAGAGCACGATAAGGCTCTACAGCGGGTGACGAGCGCGGATTACTTCGAGGCATTGCGGGCCAGGTTGATCGCCGGGCGCTTTTACACGGAAGCAGACGATCGCTCGAAGCCGCGGGTGGTGGTGATCAATCGGGCGCTGGTCAAACAGTTTTTCGCAGGTGAAGATCCTGTGGGCAGAACGATCGGCGATGCGGGGCTTTCGCCGGAGTCGCTCGCCCAGGTTATCGGCGTAGTGGATGATGTTCGGGAAGGCGACCTGGTGGAGCCGCTGGTGCCCGCTCTGTATTACCCGTTCCAGCAAGACACCGACGGCACCTTGTTTCTTGTGGTCCGCACAGGGCCAGCGCCGGGGCCGATGATGCCGTCTCTCGTTCGTGCGATCCATCAGGTGGACCCCAACCTCGGCGTCAGAAACGAATTTGTCATGGACGACCGGATAAACGATTCGCCTGCGGCTTTCCTGAACCGCTCATCGGCGTGGCTGGTGGGAGGATTTGCCGCATCGGCTCTGTTGCTCGGAGCGATTGGCCTCTATGGAGTCATTGCTTACTCGGTGAGCCAGAGGACGCGCGAGATCGGCGTGCGAATGGCGCTGGGAGCGCAGCGCGGGGCGGTTTATCGATTGATCCTCGGCCAGGCCGGCTTTCTGGCAGCGGTTGGAATTGTGGTTGGGCTGGCGGGTTCGGTTCCCGCCGCCGCATTGCTGAAAAGTCTGCTGTTTGGTGTGCAGTCCTGGGATGTGCCTACGCTGATCGGCGTGGCGGTGGTGCTCGGGATTTGTGCCTTATTGGCGAGTTATTTGCCTGCGCGGAGGGCGGCCTCGGTGAATCCGGTGGAGGCGCTACGGGCGGAGTAGCGCGTCTTTTCTCCGCCGTCCCTCATTGACAATCGCCCTTGAAGCGCCGGAGCGTTTACAGATCCAAGTTGACGCGCAGTCGCCAAACCGCCGAACTGGCCCCAAACGACGTTCCGGCATATAAGCGCTCGGAGTGACACGCTCTCTCTGCCGATCGGTCTCATCATAACGCCACGACCGCCGGCCCACCTCCCACCCCATGCCATAATGCCCATATGCAGGAAGTGCACGTGGGCATCGTGGGTCTGGGCAACGTAGGCTCCGGCACGCTCGACATTCTGGCCGGCAACGCGGACCAGATCGCGCTGAAGCTGGGATTCCGCCTCAAAGTCGCCGCCGTCTGCTGCCGCTCCATCGCGACTAAGTCGATACCTGAATCTCTCGGCCCGGTGCTCAAAACGGCGGACTGGCGCGAAGTGGTTTCGCATCCCGAAGTGGACATTGTCGCTGAGCTGGTGGGCGGCACCACCGTGGCCGCCGAAATCGTCGACGCCGCGATCGCCAATCGAAAATCGGTGGTGACGGCCAACAAGGAGCTCATCGCCGCCTGCGGCCCGGAGATCTGGGATCGCGCCATACGCGCCGGCATCAATGTCGCTATGGAAGCCAGCGTAGCCGGCGGCATTCCCATCCACGCGGTGTTGCGCGAAGGCATCTCGGGCGACCGCGTGACCGCGCTTTACGGCATCCTGAACGGCACCTGCAACTACATTCTGACCGAGATCGAGAAGCGCGATGCGCCGCTCGAAACCGTGCTGGCGGAGGCGCAGCAGTTGGGCTATGCCGAAGCCGATCCCAGCGCCGACCTCGACGGCATCGACGCGCGCTCCAAGCTCGCCATCCTGGCGGCGTTGGCTTTCGGCGAGAAAATCACGCCTTCGGATATCTTCATGGAAGGCATCCGCCGCATTTCGCCGCTCGATTTCCGCTATGCGCATCAGCTTGAGCACACCATCCGGCTGATCTGTGCGGCGCGGCAAACACCCGAAGGGCTCATTCTCTCGGTGCGTCCGGCGCTAATTCCGCGCTCCACGATTCTCGCCGGGGTGCAGGGCGCATACAACGCCATCTGGGTGAAAGGCGCCTACGGCGAGGACACCTTCTATTACGGCCGCGGCGCCGGACCGCTGCCGACCGGCGTGGCGGTGGTCAGCGACCTTATGCGCGTGGCCCGCGAAATCCGCAGCGGCAGCCCCGAGCGCGTCTCGCCCTTCGCGCACGAAAGGCTCGGGGAGTACAAGCCTGTCTCGGTCGTCTTGCAGAAGCGCGCCTACTACCTGCGCTTCCGCGTCAGGGATAAGCCTGGCATCCTCGCCGCTCTTTTCGCTATACTGGCGGCCAAGCAGATCAGTCTGGAGGCGGTTCTGCAATTGCCCGTTGACACGAAGAACGACTTGCCCTTCGTCATCACCGTGGAACCAACTTACGAACACGCCATGCGCGAAGCCGTAGCCCAGATGGCCCAGCTCGACTTCCTGCTGGAGCCGCCGCTGGCCCTGCCTATGGAGACTGCGTTATGAAGATTCGCCGCATCCTGATTCTGGCAGCCTGTTGCCCGGCTCTCTGGGCTCAGGTCGCCACCGACGCCAACGCGCGATACCAGACCGCCGAGGGCCGTAAATCGATTGCCGCGACCCTGGGCAGCGCGGAACGTGACGCCACCGAACGGCCGCAAGAGCTTGTAGATGCCATGGCGCTCAAGCCGGGCATGACCGTGGCGGACATCGGCACCGGCGTCGGCTACATGCTGCCATACCTGAGCCGCGCTGTCGGACTGTCGGGCCACGTGCTCGCCGAGGATATCTTCGATGATTTCCTGGCCGCCGCAAAAGAGCGCGCCGATCAGCAGAAACTCGCCAACGTGGCGTTCATCAAAGGCACGGAAACCGATCCGCATCTCGCCGCGGGAAGCGTGGACGTGATCCTGGCGCTCGATTCCTACCACCATTACAACTACCCGGAGAAAATGCTGGCGGCATTCCACCAGGCCCTGCGCGACGGCGGACGCCTGATCGTCGTGGAGTATTACAAGCGGCCCAACGCCATGCAGGGCATCGACGCCCTCAAGCACATCCGCCTGGATGAGCCTGACCTGGTGCGCGAAATCGAAGCGAACGGCTTCCGCAAGGTCTCCGAGCACGAGCACATCAAGGGCAGCCAGTACATGGTGGAGTTCGCACGTTGAACGGTGCGGCAGGCGCTCTCGCCTGCCAACCAGCCCCTCAAACCATGACACCCTCTTGTTGAGAGAAGAATCATGCTGTTTAATGGTGCCCACCAGCCCCGCAAAAATAATGTTGTTAATGGTGGGGCAGGCGCTTTCGCCTGCCAACCCGCCCCGTAATAATCATGTTGTTCATGGTCATCGAACACTTCAAGGACGGCAATGTCAAATCCGTTGGCGAGCGTTTCAAACAGTCTGGCCGAATGCTGCCCGAGGGCGTCGTCTACCAAGCAAGCTGGGTCGATCCGGCAGGTGGCCGCTGCTTCCAGATCATGGAAGCGCCGCATCCAGACTTGCTGAACGTCTGGGTCGAGCGCTGGCGTGACTTGGTCGATTTTGAAATCGTCCCAGTCCTGACCTCTATCGACTTCTGGTCGAAAAGCCCGCCGGAGCATGGTTGAACAAGTGGTGGTCAACGTACCTTTCCCCACTGTCGGCCAGGATCGCGACGATTTTTCTCCCAGCGCAATCCCTCCGGCCCTGCGACGGCAAGGGCCGCGTACCGCGGCGCCGGATGGGACCCCGGCGATGATCCCAAGCGCCTATCATGATATTCCCGCAGGCGTGTCAAATCGCGCCCCCTTTGTGCTAATATTCTCAGCCAGTGCACTCCAAGAGTCTGCGGCGCTCGCTGGCGGTACTGTTCGCCATCAACATCCTGAACTTCTACGACCGGCAGGTGCTGGGCGCGCTACTCGAACCCATCCGTAAAGAGTTTCACCTTTCCGACACGCAATTGGGCTTGATGGGAACGCTGCCGGTCGTGCTGTATGCGCTGGTGGGGCTGCCGCTGGGGCGCTTAGCCGATTCGTGGAGCCGCAAAAAGCTGATGGCGGCTGGGATGCTGATTTGGGCATCGCTCACCGGCGTAGGCGGGCTGGTGCGGAGCTACCTGATGCTGTTGGTCTCGCGCCTGGGCGTGTACGTGGGCGAGGCAGCCTGCGCCCCGACGGGCACGAGTTGGATCGGCGACCTGTTTCCGGCCGACCAGCGATCGCGCGCGCTGGCCGTGTTCATGCTCGGCGTGCCCATCGGCGGCGCGCTCAGCTATGCCATCAGCGGTCCCGTGGCGCAAGCTTGGGGCTGGCGCGCCGCTTTGGTGGTCGCCGCGCTGCCCGCCGTGTTGCTCATACCTGCCCTGTTGCGTTTGCAGGAGCCCGCGCGTGGGGCCAGTGAAACGCATCACCCGCCGGCGGTGACGGCGGCGCCCGCATGGTCGATCCTGCGCATCCCCACGATGTGGTGGATCATCGCTTCCGGCGCGCTGGTGAACTTCAACCTCTACGCTCTGGCTACTTTTTTCCCGGCGTTCCTGACGCGGTATCACGGGCTCTCGGTAGGCCGTGCGGGCTTTTGGGCGGGAGTCGGGTATGCCGCAGCGGGCGTGCTGGGAGGGATCACGGCGGGCGCATGGGGCGATCGCGTCGTCCGCATACGGCCGGACGGGCGCATGCTCTCGGCCTCCGCGGCGGCTTTTCTGGCCGCGCCGGTCGCCCTCGTAGGTACCAGGCAGCCGGCCGGCGCCGCCGCCGTATCCATCATATTGATCATGACCGCTTATGGCTTCCTGAACATGTACTATGGGCTGGTGTATTCCGCGATTCACGACATCGTGGCCCCCGCGCTGCGCGGAACCTCCATGGCGATTTATTTCCTGGTAATGTATCTCTGCGGCGCAGCCTTCGGACCACTCATCACCGGACAGCTAAGCGATTACCTGGCGCGTAGCGCCGCGCGCGCAGCCGGTTCCGCGGTCGTCGGCGAGGCATTCAAGGCGGTCGGGCTGCACCAGGCGATGTACGTGATTCCGGTGTGTTCGGCTGGGTTGGCGCTGGCGCTCTATGCCGGATCGCGCACCATCGCGGCGGATATGGCCCGCCGGGATGCATCCGCACGGCCCCCTGTTTTACAGCCCGCATCATGAAGCTGCTGATCTTTTCCGACATACACGGAGATCTGCGCACGCTCGAGCGGCTCATGGAAACCGAAGCCGACTATTACGTGGCGGCCGGCGACCTGGTGACCTTCGGGCGCGGACTCGATCGCTGCGGAGAGATCCTGCGCCGCCGCGCGGACCGCGTTTACGTGCTGCCGGGCAATCACGAAACGGCCGCGCAAATCGCCGGCCTGTGCCGCGATTTTGGCCTACACGATTTCCATGAACAGCACGCGCAGTGGGGCCGCTATCAGGTTGCCGGCCTGGGTTATTCCAATCCGACTCCGTTCGACACGCCGGGCGAATTAAGCGAGGCGGAACTGGCGCAGAAGCTGGAGCAGTTCGCCGGCCTCGCGCCGCTGCTGCTCATCTGTCACTGTCCGCCGTACGGAACCGAACTCGACCGGATCGGAAACAGCAAGTTCGGCGGCTCCACGGCGGTGCGCGATTTCCTGCTGCGGGAACAGCCGGAATATTTCGCTTGTGGCCACATACACGAGGCCGCTGGAGTGCGCGTCGAAATCGGCAGCACGCAGGCGATGAACGTGGGCAAGCAGGGCTGGCTGTTAGAGCTGGAATAGGTGGGGCAGGCGCTTTCGCCTGCCAACACAACAGCCCCCCGATTTGCTCGGACGATTCCAGAAATAGCGGCTCGGACGGAAGCCACTTTGATCCGCTTCCGGTATGGTTTCAAAGGAGAGGCCCTGTCGTGGAGATGACTTGCTTGCCGCACGCTCGCGGGGCGGGTCCAACGCGAATCGCCGCGTCGCCCTTCGTAACATAGACGTAACATCGACGCCCTCCGTCGAAGTGTAAGCGAGCCCGCTAGCCGATCTGCTATACTAGTGTCGGATGGTTTTTGGCCACCCCGCACACGCGGATAATTTGCTCACCAACCCACCCGGAAGGTCCGGGCGAAATCTCCTGTCAATTTTTGCCGTCTCTTGGAGGTACCCAGCACCAACTAAATGAAATCCAGCGTGCAAATCAGCCGAGGCGTCGAAAGCCTGTTCGGCACCCGCGATGAAAATATCCGGTTAATTGAAACGGGCCTGAAAGTCAACACCCAACTCATCGACAACTTGATCGAAATTGAAGGCGAAGCCGATGCGGTTTCGCGGGCGGAAAATATCCTCGAGGAATATGTTGCGCTCGTCCGCGAAGGGCACGTCTTCAATAACGGCGACCTGAACAGCTATCTACGCGTCGTCACGGAAGATCCCCAAGTGAGCTTCCGCGCCCTCGTCCAGAGCGGACGCCAGCGCAACTTCGGCAAGAAGATGCTGGCGCCGAAAACGGTGAACCAGCGCCGTTACCTGGAGGCCATCGAGCGCAACGACCTGGTCATTGGAGTAGGGCCGGCGGGCACCGGCAAAACCTACCTGGCGGTGGCCATGGGAGTGTCGGCGCTCCTGAGCAAAAGGGTTTCGCGCATCATCCTGACGCGGCCGGCCGTGGAAGCCGGCGAGCGCCTGGGTTTCCTGCCAGGCACGCTACAGGAAAAGGTCGATCCGTATCTGCGCCCGCTCTACGACGCGCTGTTCGACATGCTGGAATCCGAAAAGGTCGAGAAATTGCTTGAGCGTAACAGCATCGAAGTAGCACCTATTGCTTTTATGCGTGGCCGTACGTTGAACGACAGCTTCATCATCCTCGACGAAGCCCAGAACAGCACGCCCGAGCAGATGAAGATGGTGCTGACGCGCCAGGGATTCAACTCCAAGATGGTCGTGAACGGCGACATTACCCAGATCGATCTTCCCAACTCCCGGCGCAGCGGCCTGGTCGAAGCGCTGGAGGTATTGCGCGGCGTGGAAGGCATCAGCTTCGTGCAGTTCGACGAGCGCGACGTGGTCCGCCACAGCCTGGTGCAGCGCATCGTGAAGGCCTACGAGCGATATAACGAAGCCGTCGGCGCTGGCCGCCAGCTTAGCCTAAAGTTAACCGAACCGCCTCCCGAAACGGTCGCCGATACCTCCGGCGCCGCAACTCCATGTCCTCAGACGGCCATATAGTGTTGTTCCGCCGGGCCCCGGTGGAACTGAACCGACGCAATTTGGAGCGCTTCGCCCGAGTCTTGCGCGATGAAGTCGCCGGTGGCGCCGGCTTCGAGTGTCTGGTCACCGACGACCGCGAGCTTCGCCGCCTGAACCGCGACTTCCTGTCCAAGGACTACCCCACCGACGTGCTGTCATTCCCGCGTGGCGCAGGCACTCCTGCCTGCCCGCCGGCACTCCTGCCTGCGCAGCCCGCCTTCCTTGGCGAGGTCGCCATCTCCGCCGATCGCGCGCGCACCCAAGCCCGCGAATACGGCCACCCCATCGACGCCGAAATCTGCATCCTGATGCTGCACGGTGTGCTGCACCTGCTCGGCATGGATCATGAAGCCGACCGCGGCCAAATGGCGCGCGCGGAAGCTGAATGGCGGCAGCGCCTAGCCCTGCCCGCCGGGCTTACGGAACGGGTGCGGTCATGACGCTCGCGCTGGTCATCCTGCTTGTGCTCTTCTCGCTCCTGCTGGGCCTGGTGACGTTCGTCCAGTTGCTTTACCTGGAGAGCCTGCGCCTGCGCACGCGCGATCTGCCGGCCATCAAGTATTTCCGCGAGACGCTCGAAGACAAGATCGGCTTCAAAACCGAAGACGGCGCTGGATCGTTCACGCTGGTCAAGCACAGCGCCATTCTGCTCGTCGCGGTTCTTTATTTCCTGCTCTTCGCCGACGGTCAGGCCTGGACCTGGCCGGCCGTGTGGGAAACCATCGTGGCATCCTGGCTCACCATGATCGTCGTCGCCTACGCGCTGCCGCAAGTGCTCTATCGCCGAACCGATGCGCAATGGCTGGCGCCCGTGTCCGGCCTCATTCGCGGCGTGGGCCTCGCCGCCAAACCGTTCGTTGCCGTGTTGGACCTTTTCCAATCCTTGATTGAGCTGACCGACGAGAACAACGGCGCTGAAGAGCCGCCCACCCAAGCCGAGAACATCGAAGCGCTGATTTCCGCCGGCACCGAAGAAGGCTTGATCGAAGAAGAAGACCGCAAGCTGATTCAATCCGTGGTCGAGTTCGGCGATAAAGTGGTCCGCGAGGTCATGACGCCGCGCCCCAATATCGTCGCGATCTCGGCGGACGCATCGCTCGAAGAGTTGCGGCAGCTAGTCATCAACGAGCAATATTCGCGCATCCCTATTTACGAAGGAACCATCGACCAGGTGGTGGGCTTCGTGCATGTGCGCGACATGTTCGAGCTGGATGAGGAACAGCGCGCCAGCCGCACCGTGCGCGAGCTGATGCGCCCCATCCGGGTCGTGCCCGAAACCAAACCCGTCAACGACCTGATGCGCGAGATGCAGCAGGACAACACCCACATGGTCATTGTGGTGGACGAGTACGGCAACACCGCCGGTCTCGCCAGCATGGAAGACCTTGTGGAAGTCATCCTGGGCGAGATTCGTGACGAGCACGAGCCGAACTCCGATGTGCAGGAAGATGGACAGGGCGGCTACATCGTTTCCGGCAGCTTCGACGTGGCGCGCCTGACCGATCTGCTCGAGTTCCACCCCGAGGAAGACCTCGAATCCACTACGGTGGGCGGACTGGTGACCGAATGGCTCGGCCGGGTGCCGCACGCCGGCGAATCGGTGGAGCGCGACGGAATCCACATCGACGTGTTGGCGAGCGACGAGTTGCGCGTAGCCCAGGTGCGCGTGCGCCGCTCCCAACCGGTGGCGCAATGACCTTTCTTAATTTGGCAAATGTGGGGCAGGCGCTTCCGCCTGCCAACCGGCTTCATTTCGCCAGGCTAGACAGATGAAATCGGGATTCGTCTCCATCCTCGGCCGCCCCAACGCGGGCAAGTCCACGCTGCTCAACCAGCTCATCGGGACAAAGATCGCCATCGTGGCCGGCAAGCCCCAAACCACGCGCACTTCCATTCAAGGCGTGCTCACCTTGCCGGATGCCCAGATCGTGTTCCTCGACACACCCGGAATTCACAAAGCCGATTCGCTCTTCAACAAACGCATGATGTCCACCGTACGGGCGGCTCTCGGCGAACGCGACTTGCTGCTGTTCCTGGTGGATGCCTCACGCAAATTCGGCGAGGAAGACCGGCATGCGGTCGACCTGATCAGGAAAACGGACACTCCCGCCATTCTGGTTCTGAACAAGATGGACCTGCTGCGTAAGGACAAGGGCGCGCTGTTGCCGCTCATCGAGCAATACGGGGTGCTCGGCCGCTTCGCCGACTTCATTCCGATCTCGGCGCGCTCCGGAAAGGGAGTGGACGAGCTGCGTGCTGCCATCCTGGAGCGCCTGCCCGAAGGCCCCGCCTACTTCCCGCCGGACTACATCACCGACCAACCGGAGCGCTTCCTGGCGGCGGAATTGATCCGCGAAAAGATCCTGCAAGCCACCCAACAGGAGATTCCGCACTCCGTGGCCGTGTGGGTGGACTCCTGGGAAGAAACGCCCAAGCTGCTCCGCATCTATGCCACCATCTACGTGGAGCGCGGCGGACAAAAAGCGATTATTATCGGCGCCGGCGGCTCCATGCTGAAACATATTGGCACGCTGGCACGCCATGATATGGAACGCATGTTCGGGCGCCACGTATATCTCGACCTCCACGTGAAGGTGCAGCCGCGCTGGCGTGAGAAGCCGGATTTCCTCGCGGCGCTCGACTGGCGTACAATGGCCGGAACAGATGAAACCTAAACTCTTTGTATCTTTCCTCGTGATTTTGGCCCTCGCGGTCGGAGCCTGGGCAGCGGAAAAACACGTTACCGACGACGAGATCTACAACAATGTGATCCGTAGACTGGCCTCCGATGCCGTGGTAAAGGGGGGCGCGCTGAAAGTCGAAGTGCACGACGGCGCCGTCACCATCAGCGGCAAAGTGGAGACCGATAAGCAAAAAGAAAAGGCCGAAAAACTTGCGCATAAGGTACCGGGCGTGAAGCAGGTTTCAAACGAGCTGGTGGTGGTGGGCAAAGGCAATCGATGACGGCGCGCGTGCTGGCGCCGCTGGTGCTGGCCGTTGCCGCGCTCCAGGGGGCCGCGCAGGATTTCTCCGGAGTGCAAATCGAGCAGGCGGCCCACGGGTTCCGCTTCACCGAAGGCCCGGCTTGGTCGCGCGACGGTTACCTGCTGTTCAGCGACATCCCCGGCGACAAGCTTCTGAAATACGTGCCTGACGGTAGCGCGGATGTCTTCCGGGAGCAATCCCATGGCGCCGCCGGTAATGCGTTCGACTCGCAGGGCCGGCTGTATACCTGCGAGACCCACACCCGCCGCGTCACCCGCACCGACAAAAAGGGCCGCATCGAAGTGCTGGCCGAACGGTGGGAGGGTAAGCGCCTCAATGCGCCGAATGACATCGTGGTAAGCAAAAGCGGCCACGTTTATTTTACGGATCCGGCCTTCGGCAACCAGGAGGACACGCGCGAGTTGGCTTTTTACGGCGTCTACCACATTGCACCCAAGGGCCAGTTGTCGTTGATCGCCAAGCCCGCCGGCCGGCCCAATGGGATCGCGTTGTCGCCCGATGGGCGCATTCTCTACGTGGCCAATTCCGACGAGCGCAACATTCGCGCCTACGACGTGGATCGCAACGGCGAAGTCTCCGGCGAGCGCGTGATCGTTTCGGGCATCGAGGGCGTTCCGGACGGCATGCGCACCGACGAGAAGGGCAATCTGTACGTGGCGGCCAAAGGCATCGTGGTGTACCATCCGGACGGCAAGCTGCTGGCGACGATTCCGGTGACGGAAACGCCGTCGAATTGCGCTTTCGGGGATGCCGATTTCCAGACGCTGTACATCACCGCGCGCACATCGCTTTATCGCGTGCGTCTCGACGTAAAAGGAGCTGTGCCATACTGAGCCGCGACTCGCGGAGCCGCCACCGTCAGGGAGCGGATAATCGCCGATACCCGCAGCGCCCCATCCTGGGCGTAGGAGCTCTCATCTTCAACCGCGACAAAATCCTCTTGGTCGAACGGGGCCACGAGCCTTTGAAGGGCTACTGGTCCCTCCCCGGCGGCGTCCTCGAAGCTGGCGAAACGCTGGAAGCCGGCGTAATTCGCGAGCTCCGCGAAGAAACCGGCCTGGACGTCAAGCCGCTCCGCGTGCTCGAAATCTTCGAGCGCATCATTCGCGACACTCAAGGCGCGCCCGAGTATCACTACGTGCTGATCGACTATGTCTGCCGCATCACGGGAGGCACTCTCCTCGCCGCCGACGACGTCAGCCGCGTCGAGTGGGTCCCGCGCCGCTTGCTTTCGACTTACCAGATCACCGAAGGTACTCTTCCCGTCATTGAAAAAGGCTTTCGCGAACGTCGAAAATACAAATAGATGAAGGCTACCAGCGCCGATATACTGGAATACGAATCGCTCCGCGCCCTCGTGGGCCGCTACGTGTCGAGCCCGCTAGGCAAAGCGGAGCTTGTCAAGATCGCGCCGCATACGGATGCAGCCCGCCTGGCGCTTGATCTCGCCGAGGCCGGCGAAGCGGTGCAGTATCTTCGCTCGGCCGCGCGCCCGCAGCCGGCCGTGCGCGGCGCGGCCATACGCATCGAGTTTAGCGGCATCCCGGACCTCACCGAGGCCGTACACAAGCTGCGCATCGAAGGCGCCAGTCTCGAAGCCAAAGAAATCTTCGACCTGTTCGCCGTGCTGGACCGCGCGGCGGATGCCAAGAGCGTGCTCAACGCCGTCGCCGAGCGGTTCCCGCGCCTCGGCGCGCGCGCGCAGTTGATCGGCGACTTTCGCGCGCTTCTGAAAGACCTGGAAGGCAAGATTAATCCCGACGGATCAGTGTCGGATCACGCCAGCGTGGCCCTCGCCCGCCTGCGGCGCGATATCGAGCGGCAGCGCAAGTCCATACAGGACTCGCTCGAGCGTTTCCTGAAAGCGCACCACGAAGAAGGCGTGCTGCAGGAGGAGTTCGTCACCATTCGCAACGAGCGCTTCGTTGTGCCTATCATCGCCGGCCAGCGCCGCAAGATCGATGGTGTGATCCACGGCGCCAGTGCCAGCGGCCACACTCTGTTCGTTGAGCCGCTCGAAACCATCGACCTGAACAACGAGCTGGTGCGGCTTACTGAGGAAGAAGCGCAGGAGGTTCACCGCATTCTGCGCGAGCTGACCGAGCGTCTACGCGGCTACGCCGAATCCATACGGCAAACGTTGGCCACCCTGGGCGAGCTCGAGATGCTGTTCGCCAAGGCGCGCTTCGCGATGGATTTCGACTGCGCCATCCCCCGCTTTGGTGCGCGCATGCTGCTTCGCGACGCGCGCCATCCGCTGCTCGAAGACGTGCTCCGCCGCCAGCGCAAGAAGGTCGTGCCGATCAGCCTGGAGCTCGACGACAGCACCAAAACTCTGCTGATCAGCGGTCCAAACACCGGCGGCAAAACGGTGTCGCTCAAGACCGTTGGGCTGCTGACCCTGATGGCGCAGTCCGGGCTGCCCGTGCCGGCCGCCGAAGCCGAGTTCCCCATCTTCGGTCAGGTGCTGGCGGATATCGGTGACAACCAGTCGATACAGGAAAGCCTGAGCACGTTTTCGGCGCACATCTCACACATACGCGAGATGGCGCTGGACGTGACTCCCGATTCGCTCGTGCTGCTGGACGAATTGGGCGCGGCCACTGATCCCGAAGAAGGCGGCGCGCTGGGAGTCGCCATCGTGGACCATTTCCGCGCGGCCGGCGCCTACACCCTGGCGTCTACGCATCTGCTGGCCTTGAAGATCTACGGCGCCAATACGCAGGGCGTGCTCAACGCGTCCATGGGCTTCGACGAACAGACCCTCGAGCCGACCTTCGTGCTGCACACCGGCATGCCGGGAAAATCCGCCGGCCTGGAGATCGCCACGCGGCTGGGCCTGCCGGAAGATATCATGCGCCGCGCGCGCGAGTCTCTGAGCGACCGCGAGCGCGACCTTGCCCGCTTCCTCAGCGAGCTCCACCAACGCCTCGAAGGAGTGCAGAAGCTGGAGGCGGACCTCAAACAGAAACAGGTGGAATTGGCCGCAAGCGAAAAGGAACTGGCGCGCGAATGGGAGCGCCGCGAAGCCGCCAAGCTAAAAGAGCTGGAACGCCGCACCGAGCAGGTGTTGGCCAAGTTCGAAGAACAGGCGCAACAGACCATCGGCCAGATCGTGCAGGGCGCCGGGCAGCGCAAGGCAGCCGAACAGGCCGAGCGCCGCGTCGCCAAGACCAAGCGTGAGCTGCGCGAAGAGTTCCAGACTACCGTGCTATCCACGCAGGAAGACGCGCGGCAGGGTGAGCTCCGAAGGCCTAAAATCGAAGAAGGCGTGCGCGTGCGCCTGCAGGGCATACGCGAGCCTGCGCGCGTCCGCCGCGTGCTGGGCGATGATCGGCTGGAAGTGGAAGCCGGCTTCATGAAGATGCAGGTTTCGGTGGATGACGTGTTGGAAGTCCTGCCCGAATCCGCCGGCGGCGCTAAGCTACCGAAGAATGTGACCTACCGACCTGCGCCGGAGCTGGCGCCGGTGCACCAGGAGATCAACGTGATCGGCCAGCGCGCCGAAGAAGCGCGGGACAACGTGGACCAGTTCCTGGACCGCGCCGTGATGGCCACTGCCAGCCGCGTGCGCATCGTGCACGGCCACGGCATGGGAATCCTGCGCAAGGTCCTCTGGGAGCTACTGGCGAAACACCCGCACGTGGAGAAGTACTATCAAGCTCCGCAGCAGGAAGGCGGCGCCGGCGCCACTGTCGTCGAGCTGAAGGAATAATTTAAAGCACCTCTTCCGCGTGGGGGAACTGTTGACACGGCGCTCGGCTTATGCTGTATGATAGGTCGAATCGGAGGGACTCCATGCAGAGGTTTGCCGCTTTTCTTGCCGTTGCTGTCTGTCTTATTCCCCGCTTGGCGCTGGGTCAGGGAACGTCCGGCGACCGGTTTGTGAACTTCGAGTCTTCGCAGACCAACCCGGTGCGGCTTTCGCCGGACGGCACCAGGCTGTTCGCCGTGGATACGCCGGATGCGCGGGTCTCGGTCTTCGACGTCTCCAAGCCAACCAATCCGGTGTTGATCGCCGAGATTCCGGTGGGCGTCGAGCCGGTCTCCGTCAATCCGCGCACCGACGACGAAGCGTGGGTGGTCAACCAAGTGTCCAACAGCGTCAGCGTTGTGTCGGTTTCGAAGGGCATTGTCACAGACACGATCCTAGCCAAACCGGAGCCCATGGACGTGGTGTTCGCAAACGGACTGGCCTTCGTTTCCGTATCGCGAAGCAACCAGATCAACGCCTATAACGTGACGACCCACGCCCTGGTGGCGTCCATTCCGGTATTCGGTGGCAGTCCGCGGGCGATGGCGGTCAGCAAGGACGGCAGCACAGTGTATGCGGCATTCGCCATCTCCGGCAATGCCACCACCATCATCCCGGTGCCGCTGGCGCCGGCGCCTCCTCCCCCCACCAACACGTCCCTGCCGCCCGCGCCCGCGCAGGGAATCATCGTACAAGCCACCGATCCCAGTTGGTCATCCTTCATCAAGTTCACCATGCCCGACAACGATGTGGTGGAAATCGACGCGGCAACGCAGACGGTGTCCCGCTATTTCTCGGGCGTGGGGACCATCAATTTGGGACTGGCGGTAAATCCCGCCACCGGCGATCTGTATGTGGCCAATACCGACGCGTTGAACCTGGTGCGGTTTGAGACCAACCTGCTGGGGCACTGGATTAACAATCAGATCACGCGCATCTCGATCGCCTCGGGGACGGTGACTCCGTTCCCCCTGAACCCGAATCCGGTGGCCCTGTCCACCGCGCTCTCACAGCCGGCCGGGACTGTGTTCGATCCCAGCGGCAAGTTCATGTGGGTGGCGGCATTCGGCACGGACCGCGTCGCCAAAGTTGATACCAATGGAAATGTGCTCTCGCGCATCGAGATTGGCAACGCCACCGGTACGACGGTCGACCCGGCCCACAAACGCGGGCCGCGCGGCCTGGCGCTCAACGGCACGACCCAGACTCTTTATGTGCTCAACCGGATTTCGAATACGTTGTCGGTGGTGAACGCCTCCGCCGGGCAGGTCGTGGAAGAGATACCGGTAGGCAGCTACGATCCCACCCCGAGCACCATTAAGAACGGACGCGGGTTTCTCTATGACGCCAAGCTCTCGGGCAATGGAAGCGGCTCTTGCGCGTCCTGCCACATCGATGGCGATATGGACCACCTGGCTTGGGACCTGGGTAATCCGGACGGCACCATGGTGACCGTGAAAGATCCCGTGAAAGTCTCCCTGCACCCCATGAAAGGTCCCATGACCACCCTGGCGCTGAAGGGCCTCTCGAATCTGCAGCCATATCACTGGCGCGGCGACCAGCCCGACTTCGCGGCTTTCAATTCGACTTTCAGCAGCCTGATGGGAGGCACCGAATTGTCGACCGTCGATATGACTGCTTTCCAGAACTTTATCTTCACGATCATGTTCCAGCCCAATCCCAATGAGAACCTGGACCGCACCCTGCCGACCAGTCTCGCCGGCGGGAACCCGCAAACCGGACAGACCATTTTCAACACGCAACCGTTCGTCCTTGGATTAATCACCTGCGCCATTTGCCACCTCGAGAACAACGCCGGCACCGACCAATTCATCATTCCGGCGGCGCTTCTGGAGCAGCCGCAATCCTTCAAGACCCCGCAACTGCGCAACATCTACCAGAAGTTGCTGTTCAACAACGCCCCCGGGGCGCAGACCATCGACGGCTTTGGTCTGCTGCACGATGGCTCCGACGCCGGGATGTTCGAATTCCTTTCCGATCCGGTCTTCGGGTCGTTTTCGACGAACACCTCTATCCAAACGCAATTGAACGCTTACGAGCAGTGCTTCGACACGGGCTTCGCGCCGGCAGTGGGGTACACGATCACGGTAACGGCGGCCAATGTGAACGATTCCGGGGTGACCAGCGATTGGGCTACGCTCGAGTCGCAGGCTGGTGTCGGCAATATCGACCTTATCGTGACCGGCACGATCGATAAGCAGGTGCACGGGCTGCTATACGACCCGATCACCGACAACTACCTGACGGATACGACCGGCCTGGGGCCCTTCACGCACACGCAGCTTGTAAATTTCATTGTGACGGACGGCGACACGCTGAGTCCTATGGGCGTGCCTCAGGGATCCGGAGTCCGCATGGGCATCGACCGCGATGCCAACGGCGTGCTGAACGGGGATCAGAAGTAGTGTCTTGACAGCCGCTCCCCAAGATATGTGGGGCAGGTGCTTTCGCCTGCCATCATTCCCAGCGAATGAACCTGTCTTGTCGGCCGCAATTGCGGCGAGCGGGCTCGCCAGCCCCGGCAAGAGTGTCGGCGCGGCACGCTGAAGCGTGCGCCACGCGCTTTTAACTCAAATCCGGGAAATCTTCCTCGAAAAACTCCATCGCCCGCCGCTCGGGCCCGCCAACGGACCGGACACGCTCGCCGCTCCGTAACTGCACGCGGCGAATCTTTCCTGAGATGGTTTTCGGAAGCTCCGAAAATTCCAAGCGGCGAATCCGCTTGTAGGCCGCCAGATTTTGGCGCACAAACAGAAAGATCTCGCGAGCCAGTTCCGCTCCTGGAACGAAGCCCGGCGCCAACAGCACGAACGCCTTCGGGACTACGTGCCGCACTGGATGGGGGCAAGGAACCACCGCGGCCTCCGCCACCGCAGGGTGACGGACCAGCGCGCTTTCGAGCTCGAAAGGGCTGATGCGATAGTCGGACGACTTGAACACATCGTCCACGCGGCCAATGTAAGTGATATAGCCGTCCTCGTCGCGACAGGCCAGGTCGCCGGTGTGGTAGTAGCCTGTTTCGAAGGCTGCCGCGGGAGTCGCCATCTCGCCGGAATAACCCAGCATCAGTCCCAAAGGCCTCGTGCAAAGATCCAGGCAGATTTCCCCTTCCTGCGCGGGCTGGCCCTCGCCATCCAGAAGCTCGACCCGGTAACCCGGCAGCGGCCGGCCCATCGAGCCTGGTTTCACCGTCTGTCCCGGTGAGTTGCCTACGACTGCGGTTGTCTCCGTCTGGCCGAAACCGTCGCGAACCGTGATCCCCCAGGCAGCCTGCACGCGTTCGATCACTTCGGGATTCAGGGGCTCCCCGGCCGCCACCGCTTCCCGAAGATGCACGGGATAATCCGCGAGCTTCTCCTGCACCAGCATGCGCCAAACCGTGGGAGGTGCGCAGAGCGTAGTGATGGGTTTGCGCGCCAACATGTCGAGCACTGACTGCGCTTTGAAGCGCGCATAGTTGTAAGCGAACACCGTGGCCCCGGCGTTCCAGGGAGCCAGCCAGCAGCTCCACGCATGTTTGGCCCAACCCGGGGAGCTGATGTTCCAGTGCACGTCGCCGGGCTCGAGACCGATCCAATACATGGTGGATAAGTGGCCGGCAGGATAGCTCTGGTGCGAGTGATGCACCAGTTTTGGTTTGGCTGTGGTCCCTGAGGTGAAGTACAGCAGCAGAGGGTCGCTCGCATGCGTGAGGCCCTCCGCGCTGAATGAGCCGCTCTGTCGATAGGCATCTTCGAACGAGTGCCATCCCGCGACAGCCCCGCTGACGCAGATGCGCGTATGCGCGCCCTGCAACGCCGCGAACTTGCCGGTGTGAGCGGCGCCTGCGATCACATGCCGCACGCCGCCCCGATCCAGACGATCTTGCAGATCTTCGGGCCCAAGCAGTGTGGCGGCCGGAATCAGAACTGCGCCGAGCTTCGTGGCGGCTAACAGAGTCTCCCAAAGCGGCACTTCATTGCCGAGCATAAGCAGAATTCGGTCGCCGCGCCGCACGCCCAGTTCACGCAGGAATTGTGCGACCCGGTCTGAACGCTGCGACATCTCGGCAAAGCTGAGCTTGACTTCCAAACCGGCTTCGTCCACCACCCACAAGGCCATGCGCGCGTTGCCGGCCGCCATGACATCGAAGTAATCCAGCGCCCAGTTGAATTCATCCAGCTTGGGCCACTCAAAATGCCGGTAGGCGTGCTCGTAGTCGGTGCGATGCTTGAGGAGGAAATCACGCGCACGCAGGAATTCTTGAGCGCCGCTCATTACGGCAATTTATCACGTGGCTCAAAGCGGTATACGGTTTATGCGCATGAGTCGCTACGCAGGCCGCCAGCATCCAACCATCCAAGAGGATGCAACAAACCTACACGTTCAGCACAACGAGCACAGCACCAAGCGAGGATTTGACGAGGTGGTTCGCATATTCGAAGCTGCCTTGGGATCGGTCGAAGACGGTGGATTGAGGGAGATTGCCGCTTCGGCGCGCAGCGTCGCGGAATTCGAGGAGCATGTACGCTCACGCGAGGGATCCAGCGGCTTCATGCGTTTTCTGTCGGTAGATCACGGAGGATGGATGTCCCGCTACGGATCGAGCGCGCGCTCACGCATGTATACCATCGGCAATCCGCTGATTGCGCGGACGATGCTCCAGCACAGCGTTGCGGCCGGGCTCAACGTTCCAATTCGGCTTTTGATCTACGAGGATATGGAGAGCGGAACAACGCGGCTTGCCTATGACCTTCCGTCGTCGTTGATGTCGGTTTTGGAGAGCGATGGGGTGATGGCCGCCGCGAAGAAGCTGGACGCGAAATTGATCGCGCTCGCGCTCCACGCGACCGGATCGGAGGCCTGATTTGGAACTGAAACGAATTCTGATTTCGGTGTTGCTGACGGCACTTCTGATGTTGCCGGCGGTGCACGCCCAGCCCGCCAGCATCGATATCCCCGGCGCTCCCATTCCGATCCGGATTCTGGCGCAGAGCCCCGCCGATACCACGACCGAGCTTCAGGCGATCTGCCTGTTTCGTTCCTCGCCCGAAAACACATTGCACGGTTCGCTGACTGAGACGAACGAGAAACTGAAAGGTCTGCTGCAGCGCATACGCGCGCCGGATCTGTTCATGGGAGAACCTGGAGAAACACTCCTGATCGCTCCGCCGAAAAACAGCCTCGCGGCGAGGAGGCTGCTCATCATCGGTCTAGGCGACTCCCAGAGTTTTTCCCCGCAGCGGATGCAGTTGGCGGGCGAAATTCTCTACGCGGAGGCCAGCCGGCTCGCGGTAGCGCATCCCTTCTTCGCCCCGACTATTCTCGATGGCGGCGTCGGCAAGTTCACAACCGGCGAAGTCGCCGAGCAGGTAATCATTGGATTCTTGCGGGCAACAGCGATTGATCGGGTTCTGGGTGACGCCAAGGGGTCGAGCGGCCCTGGCGTCATGACGTTGACATATCTTGCCGGAGCCAAGAATATGAACAGCACGCGAGATGGGATCGAGAAAGCGATTGCGACGGCGACTCGCAGGTAGGAGCGTGGTTTCAGGTAGGAGCGTGGTTTAACGGTGGGAAAAGGGAAGGTACTCTCAGACAGCCAGATGCATCTGATCGCGAAGGCCCTGGCCGACCCGCGCCGTTACGAGATTCTAAGGCAGATTGGCAATCGGAGAGGCGCCCTGCCCTGCCGCGATCTGCGCGCGTGTCAGCCAGTCTGCGCCGCCACGCTTTCACACCACCTTAAGGAACTTGAGACGGCCGGCCTCATTACGATCACCCGCAAGGGAAAGTTCGCGGACTTGGCCTTGGTGCGCGATGTCTTGCGCGCCTATCTCGGTCATCTGGGAAAAATCTAGCCGTGCCTCTGAAACCTTTGGGCGGACGATCCCATCAATTAGACAGTTATCGAAATGAGCGGCATGGCCGCAATTCGAACCGGAGAAAAACATGAAGAAACTCACGAATAAAGTGGCCGTCGTTACCGGCGGTTCTAAGGGTATTGGAGCTGCCATCGCCAAGAGCCTGGCCGCGGAAGGCGCGGCCGTCGTGGTGAACTACGCCTCCAGCAAAACGGACGCCGAACGCGTGGTGGGGGAAATCGCGTCGCAGGGCGGGAAAGCGCTGGCGGTTCAGGGCGATGTGTCGAAGGCGTCCGATGTCGAGCGCCTTTTCGCGGAAACGAAACAAGCGTTCGGTAAGCTGGACGTGTTGGTAAACAACGCGGGTGTGTACCAGTTCGCACCGCTGGGCGAGATCACGGAAGATCAATTCCACCGGCAGTTCAACACGAACGTGCTTGGGCTCCTGCTAGCGACGAAGGAAGCGGCGAAACTGTTCGGACCGGAGGGCGGCAGCGTCATTAACATCGGTTCGAATGCGTCGCGGATCGCACCGCCCATGTCGGCCGTTTATACCGCTACCAAGGGTGCGGTGGATGCCGTCACGCATGTCCTCGCGAAGGAACTGGGGCCGAGGAAAATTCGCGTTAACTCGATCAATCCCGGCATGGTGGAGACGGAGGGCGTCCATGCGGCTGGATTCGTCGGCAGCGACTTCCAAAAACAGTCCGAAGCCCAGACTCCGCTCGGCCGCATTGCGCGGCCGGATGACATCGCGCCGATTGCCGTTTTCCTGGCGTCCGCGGATTCTGGATGGCTGACCGGCGAGGTTCTGCTGGCTTCGGGCGGGTTGCGGTAAGAAGCGCAATGAGCCGTGTCCGTCGGTAGGATCCATCCGGTGCTTCCCGCTGCGCGATCTCGCATTCCCATGACGAGCCCAAAATACTGCTTGACTGGTGTATTAATACACTAATACACTGGATGCAAGGGAGGTGACACCCATGCGGGCCCTCGAAGAGCTCTGGCAGGATGTGCGTTATGCGTTACGTGGGATGCGGCGGAGTCCTGGGTTCACGACCGTGGCGGTGCTGTCGCTGGCTCTCGGCATCGGCGCCAACACGGCGATCTTCAGTCTCATCCATGCCCTGCTGTTGCGGAGACTGCCGGTGCAGGCGCCGGACGAACTTGTGGAACCGCTTAACCTGTACCCGGGCGACCCGCCCGTCAACGCTTTCTCCCTGCAGAGCTACGAACACTTCCGGGATGAGAACCATGTCTTCTCCGGACTGACTGCGGCGAACCACTCGCGTTTCCACGTCCGCGGCGAGGGGCGCGAAGCGGAGACAGTTTATGGAGAGTGCGTCGTTGGGAACTTCTTTCCGCTGCTGGGGCTGAAGCCGGCGATCGGCCGGCTGATCGGTCCGGAAGACGACCGCCTGGGCGATCCGGATTCCGCAGTTGCGGTGCTGAGCTGGTCGTATTGGAAAGACAGGTTCAATCTCAACCCGGCGATTCTGGGCAAGCGCATCCTGGTGGACGATGTGCCGCTGACGGTTGTGGGTGTGACGCCGCGGGCGCTGGTTGGGCTGGAGGTAGGGTCGAAGCCGGACATCTGGATACCGCTGGCCGCCGAGTCGCTGATCCATCGCCCTAGCCGCATCGGCGGCTGGGGGCTGCGGCTCATAGGGCGATTGAAGCCGGGCGTGTCGCTCCAGCAGGCGCAGGCGGAAATGGCGGTGCTGTACAGGTTCACTGTCGAGGAAAGAACCAAGGCCAGCAAAGACCCGGTGCTCAGGCAGCTCAAGATCAAGCTGGCGCCGGCGGGCGCGGGGTTGTCGACCGAGTTGCGCGATCAGTTCGCGCAGCCGCTGTGGGCGCTGATGGCCGTGGTGGGCCTGCTGCTGCTGATCGCGTGCATCAACGTGGCGCACATGCTGCTGGCGCGGGGAGCCTCCCGCCAGCGGGAAATGGCGGTGCGGGTGTCGCTGGGCGCCGGCCGGTCTCGCCTGGTGCGGCAGGTGCTCACCGAATCGCTGCTTCTGTCGGCGGCGGGTAGCCTGATCGGCGTCTTGCTGGCGTATTGGGGAGCCGGTGCGCTGGTGCGGATCATGACTTCCGGACGGCCGATAATAGGGTTGCCGCCGCACATCGAGATTCAAGCAAGCCCGGATGCGCAGGTGCTCCTCTTCACCTGCGGAATCGCCTTGCTCACCGGCCTGCTGTTCGGACTGGCTCCGGCCTGGAACGCATTCGCGGGAGCTCCGGCGACTTCGCTGCGGGAAGCCGGCAGGGCTGGAGAGACCAGAGCGGGGCGGCTTTTCGGAAAGAGCCTGGTAGTGGCGCAGGTGGCGTTGTCGGTGGTGCTGTTGAGCGCCGCCGGGCTGTTTGTACGGTACCTGTCGAATCTCGAACACGTCGATCTGGGCTTCCGTGGCGACCACGTTCTGCTGGTGTCGCTCGATCCGGCGGGTAGCGGATATGACGGCGCACGATTGTCGCGCGCCTACCAGCAACTGCTGGAGCGGCTGAGGACGATCCCGGGCGTGCGCGAGGCCTCGCTCAGCGCGGGCACGCCGATCTCGGGCGCCGGGGCCAGTCGTTTGGCAAACGTCGAGGGCCACCCTGAGAGGCCCGAGGATCGCCGCTACCTTTCGCTGAATTGGGTGGCGCCGCGATACTTCGAGACCCTGGGAACGCCGTTTCTCGCGGGGCGCGACTTCAACGCGCAGGACCAGGGCGGCCCGCGCGTGGCCATCGTCAACCATGCGATGGCGCGCTACTATTTCCCCGATGGCAACCCGATCGGAAAGCACTTCACGTTCGACGGCGACGACCAGCCTTACGAAATCGTGGGCATGGTGGGCGATGCGCACTATTACGAGATTCGCGAAGCCACGCTGCGCACGATCTACCTCGACACGTTCCAGGTGACGCAGCCGGGGTCGCAACTCTCGCTGAGAACGGCGCTGGAACCCGCGGCCGTGGTTCCCGAGGTGCGGCGCGCGGTGCGCGAATCGCTGAAGACGATACCGGTAGCGAAGATCGCGACGCTGGCCGCTCAGGTGGATGCGTCGATCGTTCCGGAGCGGCTCATCGCCACGCTTTCGGGCTTATTTGGAGCGCTGGGCTCGCTGCTGGCGGCGATCGGGGTGTACGGGCTATTGGCGTACACGGTGGCGCGGCGCATACACGAGATCGGCATACGGATGGCGCTGGGCGCGACGCCCGAGAAAGTGACGCGCATGGTGCTCAGGGAAGCGCTGGCGATGGTCTGCTGGGGCCTCGCGATCGGAGTTCCCATCGGACTGTGGGGCAAGAAATTCGCGGCGAGCTTGATCGCGGACCTGCCGGTGAAGGGCGTGGGTCCGATGGTTTTCGGCGCCGTGGCGATGGTGGCTATCGCGCTGGTTGCGGCATACGTGCCGGCGCGCCGCGCGGCGCGCGTGGATCCGATGGAAGCTTTGCGGTGTGAGTAGCACTCGCGGGGCTTGGTCTCCGTTGACTGTGCATACAGCTATATGTACTCTGGAGTTGAAGGTGGCGCACGCTTCAGCGTGCCGCGGCGAACTTCAGTTCGCTAGCCGGCGTTTCTACATTTTCCCAAAGAGTGCCTTGGTGGCACGGTTGTACAAGAAGGTGGGGCAGGCGCTTTCGCCTGCCAACAGCGAACTTCAGTTCGCCAGGCGCGAACACATCAGGATCATCTCAGCTCGCACGGCCGGAAGGCCCGAATGCGAACAGTATGAGGCCCAACGATGAAGGATACGTACGACTTCAGCAAGAGTAAGCGGGGCCGGGTCGTGGCCGAGCCACCTTTAGAACCTGGAAAGGTCAGAATCACCATCCGGCTCGATGAAGACCTGGTCGACTATTTTGGCGCAATCGCCGATCGATCTGGTGGCAAGGTCGGCTACCAAACCCTGATCAATTCGGCTCTGCGCGAATACGTCGAGGGGAAAACGCCTAAGTGGGAAGAGACCCTCCGGCGCATCATCCGGGAGGAAATGAGTAGAAACAGCGCCGCATAGCGCCCGCGTTTCGACTACTTCGACCAGCCTCACGCTTCATTATTTCCGCCGAATCGGTGTAATCTGGTGTGATCTGCTTGCACCAATTGAATAGAGACTCATGCTTGGCAAGACCATTTCCCATTACCGGATCGTCGAGAAGGTGGGCGGCGGTGGTATGGGTGTGGTCTACCGCGCCGAGGACACCAGCCTGGGCCGCGATGTCGCCCTGAAGTTCCTCCCCGACCCGGTAGCCACCGATCCACAAGCCATTGAGCGCTTCCGGCGAGAGGCGCGCGCCGCGGCTGCGCTGAACCATCCCAACATCTGCAGCGTCTACGAGATCGGCGAATACGAGGGCCAGTGGTTCATCGCCATGGAATTGCTCGAGGGGCAAACGCTGCGGCAAATGCTGCCGGCCCCCTTGGCATCCTTACCGGGAGGGGCGGCTATGAAAAGCTCCCCGCTCCAAATCGGCACGCTGCTGGACCTGGCCCTGCAGATCGCCGACGCGCTGGACGCCGCGCATTCCAAAGGCATCGTGCATCGCGACATCAAGCCGGCCAATATTTTCGTGACCAGCCGCGGAGTCGCCAAGATTCTGGATTTCGGCCTGGCGAAATCGACCAATCCGGGGGCGGGTTCGAAACCTTCCCCTACCGGGCCGGCCGAGCACGCCACGGTCATGCCCACCGTGTCCCTCGACCTGGAAAACCTCACCAGCCCGGGCACCACGGTGGGGACGGTGGCCTACATGAGCCCGGAGCAGGCGCGCGGCGAAGAACTGGATGCGCGCACGGATCTGTTCAGCTTCGGCGCGGTGCTCTACGAGATGGCGGCGGGCCGGCAAGCGTTCCATGGCGCCACCACCGCGGTCATCCATGACGCGATTCTGAATCGCGAGCCCCCGCCGATCGCCAGCGTGAATCCGCAACTGCCGCCGGAACTTGGTCGGATTATTACCAAAGCGCTGGAGAAGGATCGCGATCTGCGGTATCAGCACGCGGCGGACATGCGCACGGATCTGAAACGGCTGCGGCGAGACTCGGAGTCGGGGCGGTCGGCGGCGGTTCCCGCTGCAGCGCCCATACCGGCGCAGCAGTCGCAAGGGCGGCGGGTGCGCTCATGGATAATCGGCGCTGTCGCGGTGATCCTGTTGGCGGCTGCCGTTTTGTATCTCGCATCGAGGCCCGCTGGATTGTTTCGAGCCTTTTCTCCCCTTGTGCTACCCACGCACAAGCAGATCACGTTCGTGGGGGACGCTGTCTCTCCGGCGATCTCGCCCGATGGGAAGTTCGTCGTCTATGTGACCGGTAAGGAAGACCAGGGGCAAGAGCTGATGCTGCAGGATTTGAAGCGCGGCCAAGCCATTGAAATCTCAAAGGCCTCTACGATCTGGACTCCGGAATGGTCGCCGGACGGCTCCGAACTGACCGTTTTTCGGATTGACCCGCCGCAGGACGGGATATTTCTGATCCCCCGGCTCGGGGGCCTCCCCCGGTTCCTGGCTAAGGGCAGTATTTCTTCCTGGTCGCCCAACGGCAACGAGATCGCGATAACCGGGACGGATGAAGTAGGGTTCCGCATCGTGGATAAGCAGACCGGACACCTCGAGAGCGTACATTTGAGTGGTTTTCGATTCCCCGAGGATCTTGCTTGGTCGCCTGCCTCGAACCTTGTAGCGGTTCTGGGAGCGGAAAATGGGAGAAATGCCATTTGGACGGTGCATCCCGACGGGAGCCAGCAGCGCAAGGTGATCGGAGGAAACGAGGATATTGCCGCACCGCGCTGGTCCGCGGGCGGAGATGCTATTTACTTCGTCCACATAGGTCAGACGGACGAAATCAAAAAGATTGCGATTCATCCGAAAACCGGAGAGGCCAAAGGTCCGGCATCTGTGTTATTGAGCGGTTTGGAGACCGGGAACTCTTTCACTGTGTCCGCGGATGGCACCCGCCTCGCATATGCCAGGCAACAGCAACATACGAACCTGTGGCTGGCTCAGTTTCAGAATCCGGATAAGGGCATGGGGTCCGGCAAAGATCCGCAACTCACCCCTCTCACCACCGGTACCTCATGGTACGCCTGGCCAAAAATTTCGCCCGACGGCAAATGGATCTCATACACATCGGTTGGGAGCATTTACAAGAAGCCGATGGGGGGTGGCGCGCCCATCCAGTTGAGCTTCGCCAACCCCGCTGAAAACAACACCTATGATCGCAGCCCTGCCTGGTCTCCGGATAGCAAGCGCATCGCATTCGTCTCCAAGGAGGGCGGAGAAGACAGGGTCTGGATTATGGATGCGGATGGCGCGAACCGGCGCCAGCTTGCTAAAAATCGGGTGAGCGGGGACAGCAATGAGCCAGTCTCGTGGGCGCCCGGCCCCCTCCGTTACCATAAGCCGGGGAACCGGAATTTCAATATCCTCGATCCGGAAACCGGAGAAGAAAAGCCCCTGATCCGGGATGAGTCTATCGGCTGGATCTTCTACGGGCGGTATTCACCCGACGGCAAGAAGGTCGCGGTTTATTGGAACCGGAAGCCGCAGCGCGGACTCTGGGTGATCTCGCTGACCGATAATTCGCAAACATTCCTTTACGGCGGTTTCTGTAATCCCTTCGGATGGTCACAGGACGGAAGTTCGATATATGCAAGTTCCGGCGACAAGATGCTCGCCATACCCGCGGGCGGTGGCGCTCCGCACACTATTCTTACAGCTCCGGCAGAGATCCTGGTGGGCGGCAGCACGAGTGCGGACGGGAAAAAGTTAGCGTACACCGTCATGGACACTAAATCGGATGTCTGGATCGTAGATAACTTCGACCCCGCCTCCCGCAAGTAGCCCCGTGCCGTCGAGCCTCGTGCCGCCGAGACACGACCGTCAGGGAGTGGTGTAACCCAGCAACCAAATCGGGTCGAGCACCAGATTGGTGGCGTTCACCGAGCCAATGCCGGTGGCGAAGTCCCAGCCCACGCCCGCCGTGAACGCTGGCTGGTAGAAACGGTCGGACAGCGAAAGTACGCCTGCCACTCCGTTCTTCGCATCCGGGTCGTAGCAGTTGTAGGGGCCGGTGCAATCGACGTCGTTGTCGCCGATGGTGATGTCGTAGAACGTGCAGAGCGGGGACGGGCCGCCGGGGGCGAAGGTTTCGCAGGCCTTCTGGCCGCTCGCGCCGTACTCCAGCCTGGCGAGGGCGTAATAGATCGGCGCGGGATTGCCTTGGCGGCCTCCCCAGACCTGGTTCACCAGTGCCAGCGTGCCGGCCATGATCGGCGTCGCGACCGAGGTGCCTCCAGCCAGGGCCCAGTTGCTGGGCGCTCCCACGCACGGGGCGCCGCCGTTAGCCACGTCCGAGTAGCACAACATGTAGGCGTGGTCCCACACGAGGGCGCCCGCGAACATGGAGACATCCGGCAGGTCTCGAACGCCGTCCCGTGGGTTCCCCAGAACGGCCTGCCAACTCGGTTTGGGCCAGCCCCGGCAAGTGCCGTTGGATGGCGTCGCTCCGTCGAGGCCGCCGGCCGAAGCACCCGTGGCGCAGTTGCTCGGCCCTCCGCTGCCGGCGATATCGATAAGAAAGTCAGCGCCGAGGCTACTGGCGCAGAAGCCGGCGGCCCCGTAGGGGGTCGCGTAGCCCTCATAGCTCGTGAGCAGCGTGCTCGCGCAGGTGTCGTTCCAGGGGATCTCGGGCACGTAGCTCAGGGCGGAACTGTAGGTTGCGCTATTGGTTTGGGACCAGTAATTGGCGTAGGTGCCAGCGTAGACGTCGCCGAAGTCGGTCCCCCCGACCGCCACGTTGTAGGCGGTCGAAGCAAAGCCGTTGACCGCCACTCCGGACTGAGCGGGGCCGGTACTGTAGTCGCAGAAGGCTGCGCCGTTGTCCCCCGCTGCCACGAAGACCGACACCCCCTCCAGCACAGCCTGCTGATAGACCGCCTTGTAAGCCGCATTGGCTGCCGCGCCATTCTGAGCCTCGCAGTTGCCATAGCTGAAGCTGATGATTGGCGGTACCTCGCGCTGGTTCACGAGGTTCTGGAGGGCGGTGAGCCCGCCAAATGCGGTGGTGGTGTCGGCGCAGGAGACCAGTTGCAGGGCAGCGCTGGGCGCCGCGGACGTGGCCCACTGGATATCTATATCGACCTCGAAATCGTCTCCGTTGACGCCGGGGTCGGGGCAACCCCCGGGATGCAGCGTCACCAGCGACGCTCCTTTGTAAGCGTTAAGCCCGAACGTTTCCCGAAACGTCGTCCAGTCGCTGGCGCTGTAGACGTCGCTGTCCTCGATCAAGGCAATGGTCTGCCCTTGGCCGGTGATGCCGGCCGAAAAGAGCGGATTGAAGTTGTAGATCGTCGCGAGATCCGCCGGCGCCACGGCGAGGTACTCAAAGCCATCCAAGGTGAAGGTGTACTGCGCCTTGGGAACAAACATCGGGCGCGGCCGAAAATCGTTGAGCGATACGATGCCTTCGATAGCCGGCGCCAGGGCGGCGGGGATGTACGGATCGCTTACATTGGCGATGTGTCGCTCGCCCTTCACATCCAGCGTGTGAATCTCAGCGCCAAACGCTTCGCGCACCTGCCCCGCGGTGCCGGAGAAATCGGTGGTCATGCGGCTCGCGCTGGGAGCGTGCACCGTAAACCCGTGCGCGCGCAGCCAGCCGTTGATCCTGGCGATGTCGTCCTGCGCAACGCCGAACTGCTCGGCATATTGCGCGGCAGTGAGCCAGTGATGGAACAGGGGCGAACCGCGCCGCTGCAACTCGTCGGCCAGATCCTCCGCAGCCTGCTCGTGCTCGGCAGACCGCTTCAGCAGCAATTGCATCCCGTTGAGCGGGAACGAATCGTCCACGGGCCCGCGGTCGAACTCGGGCCAGCGCGCCTCACCGCGCGTGTTGCCCTCCAGCACGACGCGCCGGCTCTCGTCGACGGGATCGACGATGAGCGGGACCGCACGCGGCAGGCGTCCCTGCGCCGATTGCGCAAGGGCGGGAGCGCCGGCGATCACGCCGAGCGCGAGCAATGCTGCCAGAAAGGCGCTGGAGTGACTACGTAGCATGGTTTTTCCCTCCGCTGCTCGCGTCATAATACACCTTATTTAGCCTTTAGACAATGATTTAGGCTTGCAGACAGCCACATTTGACTTTTGGTAATCACCACGGTCCGATGATCGCCATCCCGCTGAAAACACAAGACAATCTTCAACTGTCTCGCCGTCCGTCGATCGTTGCCGTGCTATGGTGGTGTCGGGTTTGGAAACCGTGGCGGCAAGTTCTTCAACTCAGCGCCTGGTGGTCTTCCGACGGATTCCCGGCACTCACCGCGAAGTGTTCTGCCGGATATCCGAATAGGTCTTTGAAAAACAAGCTACTTACTGGCTCGCAGGGGCATGCCGACGCATAAAAAAGTTATGTGGAAATTGGCTTCGTTTGTCGTATTTTTGTTATCAGCCCCTGCCGCTCCCAGTGCCAACCGCCCCAAACCCAGGAGCGAAGGTCGCCGTAAGCGAAACGCGATAGCTGCGAGTTCTGCCAAACGGCCGGGAATCTCGGACGCTCTTAGCCGAATCTGAGCTTGCCGTTGGAACTTCCGATCCCGCCACCGGCGACCACCCTAACCCAACGCCAGCCAACCCAGCGCGCCGCGGGTAGCGCCGCGGGAGAGCGGCTTATCGACAGCCGGATCCCAGGGCTGCTGGCTGAGCACCATGCGGCCCGTGAACGTGGCGCCGCGATCATAGGATACAGCCATCACGAGGTCCACCAGCAGATCGCCCCCCGGAGCCTTGGGGCCGTATTCATAGAACGCGCAGCAGATTTCGCCGTTCGCGGTCAGGATCAGATGGGGTTGGAATTCGTGTTGGTCGGATGCCGAGTCGCGGACCAGCGGCTCGCCCGTGGCTGGACCTAGCCAGGTGCGGCCGCTGTCGGCCGAACGGCGGCAATAGATCCGGGAGCGGCCCTCGCGGTCGTCGGCCCAGGCGCAAATCGCCACGCCATCCTTTGTTATACAAGTGGCCGGCACCGTTTCGGGAAGGCCCTCGCGCACGCCCGTGATCCCATCAGCAATCGTGACCGGGCCGCAAAAGGAATGTCCCCCGTCAACGGAATAAACCGACAGAATGCCGCGTCCGGCCGGGCCGGGCATCCACACGATGTGGACCGCGCCGCTTTGATCCACGAGCGTTTCGGGATAGAAACACAGCCCCGGCAGAAGCGGGCCCGGCGTATCCGCACTGCTGCCGGACCAGGATTCTCCGTCGCTCGAACGCGCAAAGCAGAGCGTGTTGCCGATATCCGCCGCCAGATAAACGTTGCCCCGGCATACGCTGCCGGGGTTGAGGTCCGCGGCGATCGAGTAGCAGCATTCCGCCGGTCCCTCGAAAACGATAGCGGGGCGGCTCCAGTGTATGCCGCCATCCTCGGAACGGTACGCCACCAGGAATGCGCGCGAGTGGTTCGGATCCAGCGCTAGCGCAACGAGGATGACGGTGCCGCGGGCATCCAGGGCCAGCACGGGTCCCACGACGGCCGCCCAGCGCGGCTCCATGGGAAGAGGCCAGGATTCTCTCCAGGACGCGCCGCCATCGAAACTGACGCGTGCGGAGACCACCGGCACGCTGGCCGGAGGTGTGATCTCTTCCACGCCGATGATGTGCTTGGGATCGAGCGGGTTGATCAGGAGTGCGGACTCGCTCCGGGCTGTGGCAGAGCCCGGGCGTTTACGTCCTCGCTTGCGCGCGAGCTTCGCGGTGTCCATCATAAGTGCCGGGCTGGCCTTCCTTAAATTGTGACGCAATAGAGCCATAAGGTTCCCATACATTCTGTATGACGCATTACATCGGATTGGCGCCATTGCCGCGCAGCTTATTGTAAATTCAGGAGATGCTTGAGACTCAGCCGGCCGATTATTAACCTTTTGGGGATTGTCTGACAACCATGCGGCATAACCTTACTGGCGATGAGCAGGATAACACCGCGGCAGTCGAGTCGGAGACGGCCGAGTGGCTGGCGCTGCAGGGGAGCGTGCCGGGCGCCGAAATCCACCTCGATCCGGACGCGACATGGCTCGTCCAGCCCGGTTCGGCATGGAGCAACGCGGCAGCCGCCTTGCGGTTCGCGCCGGAATCCGCCGACGCGCGGCTCACGGAAATCGTGCGCAGGTACCGGAGAAACGGCCGTGGGGCGGGCTTCTGGGTCACTGCGCTGGCCACGCCAGCGGATATCGAGGCGCGCCTGCGCCGGCAAGGCTTTCGCTGCCGAAAACGCTTTCCCGGAATGTACTGTGATTTGACGGCTCTCGAGTGGCCGCCCGGCGCCCCGGCCGGGGTGGAGCTTTTCAGCATGGAGGACCACGCGGTGTTCTCCCACACGCGGCCGCATCCCTGCATTGGACCTATCACCACGGCGATCCGGCGTTACAATCTGGCGCGCATCGCGGCATTGGTCAAGCAACGGCCGCGGCGCATATGGGAGTTCATGGCGAAGGTGGATGGACAAACTGTGGGCGGTTGCACGCTGTTCCTGGGCAGCGAAGTGGCCGGAGTACACAATGTGTGCGTTGTGGAATCCGCGCGCAACAGGGGTATTGGCAGGGCCCTGGTCTGCCATGCCTGCCAGTTCGCGCGCGGCCAGGGTTACGCCGGAGCGGTGCTGATCGCGTCGGGCATGGGTGAGAGCGTTTACCGGCGGGCCGGTTTTCGGGAAGTCTGCCGCATGGCGTTTTGGTATTCCGCGCTGCGGCGCTAACCGGCAGATCCCAGCGTGGGACAGACGCTTTCGTCTGTCAACCCGGCACCTGGAACCGAGGTGGGACAGACGCTTTCGTCTGTCAACCTAACTGGAACAAATCGGCAGTCCATTGCGTTACTGTCTGCTGGAGGAGTGCCTGTGCAATTTTTCCGGCAAGATCTTCGCTACGGCTTCCGCGCGCTCCTGCGGAATCCGGGCTTTAGCGTGGTTGCCATACTCGCGCTGGCTTTAGGCATCGGCCCCAATAGCGCCATCTTCACCATGGTCAACGCGGTTTTACTGAAGCCGCTGCCCATGCCCGAACCCAACCGCGTCGTGATGATCTGGCAAACCCTGTTGAAGTCGGGCTTCGACCAGATGCCGGTGAGCGCTGCCGATTACATCGATTGGAAGCAGCAGGCGCGCTCGTTTGAAGCTATGTCGGCGGCGTTCGCCATCCCGGAATACGGCTTGAATATCAGCGGAGCGGGCGAACCCGAGCGCGTATCGGCCGCGACATGCTCGAAGGAATTCCTGCCCGCGCTGGGCATCAAGCCGGTGGTGGGCCGCAATTTTCTGCCGGATGAGGACCGTCCCGGCGGTCCGCCGGTAGTGTTCATCAGCCACGCGCTATGGCAGCGCAAGTTCCGCTCGGACCCTTCCATGGTGGGGCGCACGCTGACGGTGGATGGCGTCCCGCGCACCGTCGTGGGCGTGGTGCCGCACGAGCTGGGCGAGATGGTGGCCGCGGATCTGTGGCTGCCCACCGCCATCAATCCGAACGACGCCGAACGCGGCAACCACAACTACGGAATTGTCGCGCGGCTGAAGCCCGGCGTGACAATGCAACAAGCGCGCGCCGAGATGATGCTGATTGCACGGCGCCTGGAGCAGCAATACCCGAAGACCAATACCGGCTGGGGTGTGACGCTCTTTCCGATGGCCGAGATGTACACGGGCCGCATACGCCCGGTTCTCCTGGTTCTCCTGGGAGCCGTCGGCCTGCTGCTGCTGATCGCCTGCGCGAACCTCGCAAACCTGCTGCTGGCGCGCGCCGCCACCCGCGAGCGTGAAATCGCCATACGGGGCGCGCTGGGCGCCGGGCGATTGCGCATCATCCGGCAGTTGTTGACCGAGAGCCTGGTGCTGGCCCTATCGGGCGGCGCGCTGGGTCTGCTGCTGGGGGCCTGGAGCGTGAGGCTGCTGCGCGGCGTGGTTCCGGACATGTTCCCGCTGATGCAGCATATGAGCATGGACGCGCGTGTGCTGGCGTTCACCGCGGGCCTTTCGATCCTGACGGGCGTGCTGTTTGGGCTGGCGCCGGCATGGAAAGCGGCGCGCGCGGACATCAATACGACGCTAAAGGAATCGGCCGGCCGCTCGGAGAGCGCGGGAGGATCGCAGCGCATCCGCAGTGCGCTGCTGGCGTCGGAGGTGGCGCTGGCGGTGCTGCTGTCGGTCAGCGCGGGCCTGCTGTTGCGCAGTTTCGTGCGCGTGATGGAGATTAACCCCGGCGTGCGCACGACCAACATTCTGACTATGAACCTGAGCCTGCCGGAAGTGAAGTACGACACGCCGCTGAAGCGCGCGAATTTCTTCAAGACGCTGGTGGAGCGGGTGGATGCGCTGCCGGGCGTGCGTTCGTCGGGCGCTGTGATGTTTCTGCCACTGCGCGTATCGATCCTGTCCTTCCGCGTGGGGGTGAACAGCTTTGTGATTCAGGGCCGGCCGCCGGTGCCGGAAGATCAACGCCCGCCGGTGGACTACCGCCCGGCGACGCCTGGCTACTTCAACACCATGGGAATCGCGCTTAAGCAAGGCCGGCTTTTCGACCAGCACGACGATACCGATGCCAAGCGTGTGGCGCTCGTCAACGAAGCCCTGGTCCGCAAGCACTTCGCGCATGAGAATCCCCTGGGGCAACACATCATCATGCGAAGCGCGCCGATTGAGATTGTAGGGGTGGTGGCCGATGCGAAGTTGTATGGCCTGGATGCGCCGGTGGAGCCTGCCGTTTACGTGCCGCACATGCAATCGCCGCCCGACATCATGGGGCTGGTGGTGCGCACGGAGGGAGACCCCGGAACGGTGGCCGCCGCGGTGCGCCGCGAGGTTTTGAAGCTCGATCCGGAACAGCCCATCTCCAATGTACGGACGATCGAACAGGTGCTTTCGGATTCGCTGATGCTGCGCCGTGTGTCGATGCTGATGCTGATGGTGTTCGCGGGGCTGGCGCTGACGCTGGCTACGCTGGGGATTTACGGGTTGACCGCTTATTCGGTAAGCCGGCGCACGCACGAGATCGGACTGCGGGTAGCGTTGGGGGCTAGCCAGCCGGAGATTTTGCGGTTGGTGGTGGGGCGCGGGCTGGTGATTTCGGCGATCGGGGCGATCATCGGTTTGGCCGCCGCTTTCCAGTTGACGCGCGCGCTGGCGGGTATGCTGTACGGCGTCACGGCGACCGATCCGTTGGTGTTTGCGGGCGTGCCTCTGCTGTTGATCGTGGTATCGGTGCTGGCCAGCTATGTGCCGGCGCGTAAGGCGGCCAAGATCGATCCGCTAGTGGCGCTCCGGTACGAATAGCTTTGCTTGTGGTGGGACAGGCGCTTTCGTCTGTCAACCTCCAGCTTCACTGTGGTCAGCAGCCCTCCGCGGTTGGCAGCCGGAAGCGCCCGCCCCACATGCGCCTACGATCTGCTACCTATGGGAGCCGCGCGCGTGAGCAAGCGGTCTTCCAATACGTACCCGAAATTCCGAGCTCGTGTACTTACGAGTCTGTAGATTCCTCGCGAGCCCGCCAAGTGCGAACCGACGCTGAATCATCCACCATGAGAACCGCCTGTCGTGTCGGATCTACGGCAGTCTCGCCCAGCAAGCCACCGTCCACCCGTTCCAGCGCCCAAAGCAGTCGCTGCATCGCGGCGAGGGCTTCCGCCGCACGCCACACCGGTGGGTCCTGGCCGTCATAACAGGCGCGTAGCAGGCTCGCCACATCTCCCAACTTCTCCATGATGGTTGCCAGATCGCGGTCCAGACTTTGGCGTTGGTCTTCGGTCATCGGGTAGTGCTTCATCGTGCGCTCAAATCCTCATCGGTATTGTAGAAAAGACGGCCCAAGCGGCTCAAGCCGTGGCAGCCTGAGTTTTTTTTAGTGGTTCCTACGGTTGGAGGTATCGGGGATTCCCCGATTTATCGAGGTTTACAACGCGGTAGGACTCCTGTGCGATTTCCCATTCTTCCTGCGTCTTCACCACCAGCACGCGCACGGCGGAGTCCGGCGCGGCGATGTCGGCGTCGACCGGCGATGCGGCGTTCTTTGCATCGTCCAGCTTGAGACCCAGGAACGCGAAGGCTTCCGCAACCCTGCCGCGGAGCGGCGCGCAGTTTTCGCCGACTCCGGCGGTGAAGACAAGCACATCCAAGCCGCCGAGGCTCGCGATCATGGATCCGATTTCCGCGCACAAGCGGTGCACGTAGACGTCGAACGCCAGTTGCGCGCGCTGGTCGCCGTGAGCGATGGCTTCCAGAATCGCGCGCATATCTCCCGAAATGCCGGAGACCCCGCGCAAGCCGGATTCCTTGTTCAGCACGCGGTCCAGTTCCTCGGCGCGATATCCGAGGTGCCGCACCAGGTGAATGACGATGCCGGGATCGATGGTCCCGGAGCGGGTGCCCATCATGAGGCCTTCGAGCGGCGTGAAGCCCATGGTGGTATCGATGCTCACGCCCTCGCGGATGGCCGCCAGAGAGCAGCCGTTGCCCAGGTGGCAAGTGATCATGCGCAGCGGCGGCAAACCGCCTAGAATATCGGCCGCGCGACGCGACGTGTACTGGTGGCTGATGCCGTGAAATCCGTAGCGGCGTATGCCTTGGTCCAGCCACTCGTAGGGTCCCGGGTAGACGTAAGCCGGCGGCGGCAGGCTCGCGTGAAAAGCCGTATCGAAGACCGCCACCTGCGCGACTTTCGAGCCGAGGATGCGGTCCATCGCCTCCATGGCTTCCAACTCGAGGCGATTATGCTCGGGAGCGAAACTGGCCATGCGGGCAATTCCTGCGCGCACTTCGGGCGTGATGCGGGTGCTTTCGCGAAAGGCGCGGCCGCCGTGAACGACCCGGTGTCCGGCAACTTCGATCTCACCTCGGTTGGGCAGCATGTCCATGAGAGGGTCTAGCGAATCGAATGGGGACTTGATGGGGACACTGCGTTGCGAAGTCGTTCCGGAAGCCTTAATATTGATTTCGGCTACGCCTTGGTGATGCTCCCAGTCTACGCGCGCTTCCCATAGCGGGGCCGGCGGGGCGGATGATTCTGCGCGACCGGCGATGTCGTACAGGCTGCTTTTGAAGCTGCTGGAGCCGCCGTTCAAAACGAGGATTTTCATATTTGGTTTCATCCCGTGGCGCAAGCTTTAGCTTGCTGCCGTGGGCTTCAGCCCGCGGACGCCGAACGGAAGTTCGCCGCTCGAAGCTGACGCTTGCGCCACAGCGACGTTAATAGGGCCACTTCCAGTCGCGGACCTCCGGCAGGTCGTCGCCGTGCTTCACGATGTAGCGCTTGTGTTCGATGAGTTTGTGGCGCAGATCCTGCTTGATGTGCGCGGCGATGTTGCGCAGGCGCGGCACCCGGTCGATCACGTCGCCGGCCAAGTGGAAACGGTCGATATCGTTCAGCACGGTCATGTCGAACGGCGTCGTGGTGGTGCCCTCTTCCTTGTAGCCGCGCACATGGAAATTGTCGTGATTCGTGCGGCGATAAGTGAACCGGTGGATCAGCCACGGATAGCCATGAAAGGCGAAAACCACGGGTTTATCCGCGGTGAAGATGGAATCGAATTCACGGTCCGAGAGGCCGTGCGGATGCTCGGTGGAAGGCTGCAGTGTCATCAGGTCCACGACGTTGACCACGCGGATTTTAAGATCCGGCAGGTCGCGCCGCAGCAGATCTACGGCGGCCAACGTCTCCAGCGTGGGAACATCTCCGCAACAAGCCATCACCACATCCGGCTCGACGCCGTTGTCCGTGCTGGCCCATTCCCAAATGCCGATGCCGGTGGTGCAGTGCGCGATGGCCGACTCCATATCCAGCCATTGCAGGGCAGGCTGCTTGCCGGTCACGATCACATTGACGTAGTGACGGCTGCGCAGGCAATGATCCGTGACGGAGAGCAATGTGTTGGCGTCCGGGGGCAGATAGACGCGCACGACGTCCGCCTTCTTGTTCACCACGTGATCGATGAAGCCGGGGTCCTGGTGGCTGAAACCGTTGTGGTCCTGCCGCCAGACGTGCGAGGTCAGCAGGTAATTGAGCGACGCGATGGGCCGCCGCCAGGGAATGTGGCGCGTAGTCTTGAGCCACTTGGCGTGCTGGTTGAACATGGAATCGATGATGTGGATGAAGGCCTCGTAGCAGGAGAAGAAGCCGTGTCGGCCGGTGAGCAGATAGCCTTCCAGCCAGCCCTGGCACATGTGCTCGCTGAGCACTTCCAGAACGCGGCCGTCCGGGGAGACATGATCGTCGAAGGGAAAAACCTGGGCCGTCGATTCGCGGTCCGTGACTTCGAAAAGCGCGTCCAGCCGGTTCGAGGATGTCTCGTCCGGCCCGGCCACGCGGAAATTGGACGCATCGGCGTTGAGCTTCATCACGTCGCGCAGCATCTTGCCCATCACACGCGTGGCTTCGGCTACGACCGTGCCGGGCTTGGGCACGTCTACGGCGTAGGTGCAGAAATCCGGCATCTTGAGATCGCGCAGGAGCAGACCGCCGTTGGCGTGCGGGTTGTCGCCCATGCGCCGCTCGCCCTTGGGCGCCAGTTCCTGGAGTTCGGGTATCAGAGTGCCGTTGGCGTCGAACAGTTCTTCGGGCCGGTAGCTCTTCATCCAGTCTTCCAGGATCTTCAGGTGGCCCGGTTTCGTGCCCAGGTCCGTCACCGGCACCTGGTGCGCGCGGAAAGTGCCCTCGATCTGGACGCCATCCACGACTTTTGGGCCGGTCCAGCCTTTGGGAGTACGCAGCACGATCATGGGCCAGAGCGGGCGCTGGCTGAAACCGTTGGTGCGTGTATCGCGCTGGATAGCCTGGATCTGCACAAGCACCTGGTCGAGGGTGCCTGCCATGAGCTGATGCATGGTATCGGGATCGTCGCCCTCTACAAATAGCGGCTCGTGCCCGTAGCCATGAAACAGATCGACGAGTTCTTCCTTGGGCAGACGCGCCAGCACCGTGGGACCCGCGATCTTGTAGCCGTTCAGGTGCAGGATCGGTAGGACGGCGCCGTCACGCGCGGGGTTCAGGAACTTGTTCGAATGCCAGCTTGTGGCCAGCGCGCCGGTTTCGGATTCGCCATCGCCCACCACGCAGCAGACCAGCAGCCCGGGATTGTCGAACACGGCCCCGTAAGCATGCAGCAGCGAATAGCCCAGTTCGCCGCCTTCGTGTATAGAGCCCGGCGTCTCCGGCGCGACGTGGCTGGGAATGCCGCCGGGAAACGAGAATTGCTTGAACAGGCGCTGCATGCCTTCCGCATCGCGCGAGATGTTGGGGTAATATTCGCTGTACGTGCCTTCCAGGTAAGTATTCGCCACCAGCCCCGGACCGCCGTGCCCCGGCCCAGCGATGTAGATCATGTCCAGGTCGTGCTGTTTGATCAGGCGGTTGCAATGCACGTAGATGAAATTGAGCCCCGGGGTGGTGCCCCAGTGGCCCAGCAGGCGCGGCTTGACGTGCGCCAGGCTCAGCGGCTGCTTGAGCAGCGGGTTGTCGTATAGGTAAATCTGGCCGACCGACAGATAGTTCGCGGCGCGCCAGTAGGCATTCATCTTGCGTAGTTCGTCGGCGGAAAGTGGACCGGTCATAGCAGCACTCCCATAATTCAGCATCTCAAAGAAAAGTTACGTTTGGGTTTCAGCCGGTTGCGGGCAGTGTCTGCACCGAACGAAACCAAACCGCCAAGCCGGGGTTAACCAAAGAGAACCTATACAGATGGATTAACCGGGGTTAACATTAACTCAACAGCGCCCAGCATTGCGCGCACAGAGGAGTTCAAAATGAATGCAACTAGGAGCACAGGGAATCGAGGGACGATCCTCATAGTGGACGACGATCCCGCGGTGCTAGTCCTGATACAAACCATCCTTACTGCAGCGGACTACCGCGTGCTGCTCGCCGCCGAGCGTGCAGACGCCGTCCGCATGGCAACTCAGAAACATCTCCGCATCGACCTCGCATTACTGGATGTGCGCATGCCGGGCATGTCGGCCACCGAACTTGCCGACGAAATGCTATCCCTTCGGCCCAATGTTCGAGTGCTTTTCATGTCGGGTTTTGTCGACGAAGAGATTATTCGAATCAAAATGCTCGATCAGTATGCGGGTTTTCTACCCAAGCCGTTCCGCAGCGACGGCCTGTTGCGGGCTGTGCGGCGCGCCATGGAAGCGCCCGCGGCGGCCGGTTGGAACGCCGCGGGGAGCGCGGGCTTGGCGGCGGCAGCATCCGGCGCGACGATCCATATCGCGTAGTGTGCCGGCGGTGCATCGTTAACACGGGGTTCGGGCGTCCTTTCAGTATCATTCTTACGAATTATTTATAAGTTTGTTTTCCCTCCAGGAATAAACTGTTTCCCATTTGGGATTTCCGGTTTTTCTAATTCTATATATCGAACGATAACGTTACGCAACAGATTTGGCGGGTCCTATAATTGGGATACCGATGTGGAGATCGACTCTGCATTGGTTTGTGCTTTGATGCTAAAAATCCTATGCCCGCACAGGCTGCCTGGGTACTCGATGACCGCAGCCGTTTGAAACAAACGGCCTCGCGCAATTCTTGCGCGGCGTTTTTGAGGGGTGGCCGGTTGCTGCCGATATCCAGCCGGGGGTTGTCTGGAAAAGAGTCCCATGCCGCTCGTTGACGATCCGCCAGTCATGCTCCTGGAGCCGCGCGTTTTCGGATCGCCGGCGTTGCGTGAAAACGCTGGGGAGGCGCGCCGCCCGCCCGGGCGCCGCATGGCCGGCAGGATGGTCAGGGCGTTTCTGTGGTCCAGCGTAGCCTGCTTTGCTTATGTACTAGCGAACCAGATCGCTTCCCCCAACAACGCGCTCCGGGAGTCGCCTGCAACCTCGATCGTTTTATCGGCGCTGTCCTTGACTTTGGCTGTGTACGCGGCGATCCGCAACCAGGCGGATCTGCTCCAGAAAACCCGCCTGCAAAGCGCCCGATATCAGAGGGCTGAAGTGGAAAAGGCCGGACTGGCGGGCGCCATCGAAGAAGCTTCCGACGCCATTGTGATCACGGATGGCGACGGCGCCATTCAGTATGTCAATAGCGCCTTCACCAGGCTCACCGGCTACCACACGCAGGAGGCCTTAGGCCGCAATCCCCGTATTCTCAAGTCGGGGGAACAGGATCCCGCATTTTACAAAGAGCTGTGGGACACCATCCGGAATGGCAAAGTCTGGCGAGGCGAGCTGACCAACCAGCGCAAGGACGGCACGCTTTACAAGAAAGACATGACCATCACCCCGGTGCGCAGCGCCGGCGGCGGCATCAGCCATTACATCGCAATCAGCCACGACCTCACGGAGCGCAGAGCCGCGGAGGAAGCTCGGGCTTTTTTGGCGTCGATCGTGGAGTTCTCCGAGGATGCGATCATGGGCGCCACTCCGCAAGGCGTGATTGTGAGTTGGAACCGCGGCGCGGAATCGCTGTATGGCTATCCTCCCGAAGAGGCGGTGGGAAAGCCGGTCTCCATGCTCGTGCCCGACGACCGCCAGGGCGACCTGCGGCTGCTCGCGGACAAACTGGAGCGCGGCGAGAGCGTGGGCTACTTCGAAAGCGCCGGCATCTCGAAGCATGGGAAAAGAATCGATGTCTCGATCTGCATGTGCCCGATCAAAGACGCGCGGGGGCAGATCACGGCCCACGCCGCCATCGTCCGCGACATCACCACACGTATTCAGGCGCAAGAGGCCGCCGCACTGCTGGCGTCCATCGTGGACTCCGCCAACGACGCCATCTTCGGCACCGCGCTGGATGGAGCGGTGGTCAGTTGGAACAAAGGCGCGGAAGTCATGTACGGATACCCAGCCGGCGAGATTCTCGGAAAACCTGTTTCGGCCTTGGCGCCGGTCGACCGCCTCCACGAACCTCGCCTGTTACTGGACAGGATTCGAAAGGGGGAAACCATCTCGCAGTTGGAGACGGTGAGGTTGAAGCGTGACGGCAGCATGATGCACGTCTCCCTGACCATATCTCCGATCCGGAATGCCTCTGGAGAGGTGGTGGCCGCCTCCACGATCGCGCGCGACATCAGCGACCGCAAACGAGCCGAGGAGGCCCTCCGGCAGAGTGAGGAGAAGTACCGTTTACTGGCCGCCAATCTACCCGATGTCGTGTGGGTGGCCGACGCGGACGGCCGCCCGGTCTTCGTCAGCCCCAATTGCAAAGAGATGAGCGGATACACCGCGGACGAGATCTCGCAGACGGCCTTTTGGCTGGAGCGCGTTCATCCGCAGGACTACGACAGGGTGTTCGCCGCATATCGCGCGCTCTTCGAAAAAGACGAAGCTTTCAACGCGGAGTTCCGGTTTCAGAAAAAGGATGGGAGCTGGATCTGGCTGCACGTGAGGGCGGTGAACAGCCATGAGCGGGATGGGAAACGCTATCGGGATGGCCTCATTTCGGACATCACCGGGCGCAAGCGCATGGAGCAAAGGCTGGCGCACCAGGCCACCCACGATCTCCTGACCGGCCTCCCCAACCGTCTGGTTTTCGAAGACCGCTTTCAGCAGGCGATGGCGCGCGTAAAGCGGCATGGCGGCATGCTGGCGCTGCTTTATCTGGACCTGGATCGTTTCAAACGAATCAACGATACGCTGGGGCACCAGGCCGGCGACAGCCTTTTGCAGTCGGCGGCCCGGCGGCTGGTAGGCTGCCTGCGCGAATCGGAGACGTTGTCGCGCACCGGCGGCGACCGGTTTATGCTGATCCTGACCGATGTAGGCGGTCCGCAAGCCGCCGCCAGCGTGGCGGAGCGGATCCTCGGGACGCTCTCCGCGCCCTTTCACGTGAAAGGCAACGAAGTGTTTTTGAGCGCCAGCATCGGCATCGCGCTTTTCCCCCAGGATGGTCCGGATCTGGCCAGCCTGCAGAAAGCCGCCGACAGCGCGCTATACGCCGCCAAGCGCCAAGGCAAGCACCGCTTCGAGATGTTCACCCCGGAGCTCAGTATTGCCGCCAGCCGCCGTCTAGCCATTGAAAGCGAACTGCATCACGCGCTGGAGCGCGACGAGGTGTCGCTGCATTATCAGCCGCAGTTCGATCTGGCCACCAACCGCATTGCCGGGGTGGAAGCTCTGCTGCGCTGGACGAATCCGAAATTCGGACACATGCCGGTATCCGATCTGATTCCGATCGCGGAGGAGACCGGGCTGATTGTGCCGATCAGCGCCCGGGTCTTGCGGGATGCCTGCCGCCAGGGAAGGTCGTGGCAGGAAGCCGGTTCGCCACCGATTGAAGTAGCCGTCAACACCTCCGCGGTACAGTTTGCGCAGGGGAACCTCACGGAGATGGTTGCGCGGGCGCTGGCCGAGACCGGTCTGGAGGCCTCGCGCCTGGATCTGGAAGTCACCGAGAGCGTGCTCATGCAGGACATACAGGAATCCGCCCGGCAATTGACGGAACTGAAGAAATTGGGTGTAAGCGTCTCTTTGGACGACTTTGGGACAGGCTATTCGTCCCTGAGCTACCTCGAGGAACTGCCGATCGACAATTTGAAAATCGACCGGAAATTCGTGCGGCGGATGAGCGACGCCGGGAATTCCCAGACCTTGGTCGAAGCCATCGTGGATCTGGCGCATGGCTTGGGAATGCGGGCGATCGCCGAAGGCGCCGAAACCCCCCAGCAGTTGGAGTTGCTCCGGGCCATGGGTTGCGACCGGGCACAAAGCTTCCTGCTAGCCGGGCCCGCTCCGGCGGACTCGATCCAGGCTTTGCTGGCGCAGCCCTCGGCCCCACAGGAGGTATTCAGTGGAAACATACAGTGACGACATTTTGACCGCTCACGCCTCGCTGCGGATCCTGCTTATTGAGGATAACCCGGCGGATGTGGCGGCGGTGCGCGACGCCGTCGAGCGAGCGGACGGTGGTATCCGGATCTATGAAGCCGAAGCCCTGTTGACGGGATTGGACCGCCTCGCCGACGGCGACATCGATTTGGTGCTTCTGGACCTGGCTGTCTTCGACGGTCAGGGACTGGACGGTCTGCACGCGATCCATACCCACGCGCCGGGGGTCCCCGTCGTCGTTTTGACCGGCATGGACGGCGACGCCATTGCGTTGCGCGCCATGCAAAGCGGGGCGCAGGATTACCTGGCCAAAAGCAACCTCGATTCCGAACGGCTGACACGCGTTGTGCGCCGCGCGGCGGTGAAAACCGGCCCACCCGCCGAGGACGGCCGCGGTGGAGCCGACGCGAAACTGGCGACGATCGTCGGGTGCCTCGGATCGAAAGGCGGCGTGGGGACCACCACCATTGCCTGCCATCTAGGCATGGAGCTGAAGCGGCTGGCGGACGGGCGGGTCCTGCTGATGGATTTGGACCTTAGCGGCAATGCGGTCGCCTTCTTGATGAAAGCAAACCCAAGACACACCATCCTCGACGCCTCCAACAACATTCTGCACATGGACCAATCGCGCTGGGAAGACATGATTGTGCGGGGAGCCGAAGGACTGGAGATTATTCCATCGGGCGGCCCGGCTTGGCTGGAATTGCAGCAGCCCAAGATCGAAAGGCTGCGCTGCCTTCTGCGCTTTATACGGTCGTTTTATCAATGGATTGTGATCGACCTCGGGCGATTGAGTCCTTTTTCAGCCCGCGTGGCCGCCGAATCCAGTCACATTTTACTGGTGAGTTCCCTGGAGGCGGCCGCCCTGAATGAATGCGCGCGGGCGGCGCACTGGCTGCACGAGGCGGGTATCGATCCGGCCCTCGTGCGTCTCGCGATCAATAAATCTCCGAAAACGCCGGCGCTTTCCGAGCCTGAAATCGAAAAACTGGTTGACGTTCCCGTGGAGGCAATGCTGCCGGAATGCGATTACGATTTCAAGGCGGGTTATTCCAGCAGCAACGTACTCGGCACCAGCAAAGCGTTTCAGGCGCACGTCGCGCGCTTGGCAGCGAAGCTGGCGGGCGTCAAAACCACCAACGGCGCCGATAAGGGCCGCTTCGGCAGATTCCGGCGGCGGGCCTAGAAGGTGGGGCAGGCGCTTTCGCCTGCTAACGGCGAACTTCAGTTCGCCGTATTTCTATACCTTTGTCTAATTGCGCTAATTCCGCCAAAAAGACAACAATTGTCACAGATGCAATTTCTGGTCACGCCTCTTATTTTTATCCTGTGGGGAATCGCTCTGTTCGGAGAGATCCGGCTCGATAACCGGAAGCGTAAACAGGAAAGGGCGCGGAGAATCAGTGAAATGCTGACACCTCCCCAGCCGGAACCTTAAACGAGTCATGGGTCCTGGGTGCTGGCGTACTGGCTCCCAGACGGGAAACCAGTTTGCCAGCACCCAAAACCCAAAGCCGTTAGCCTTACTGCCAAGCCGTGGTGGTGCCGTTGATGAAGTGGTAGAACAAATAGGCGGCGTCCAATCCGGTCGGCGTGGCGATTTTCACGCCCCCGCTGGCGGGACCCACCAATATTTCGCCCGCGAGCAGCGAACCGGCGGCGGAAGCCGGCATCGCCTGCAGCACAAAAGTCGGTATGCTGAAACTGTTGGGAACGCTTGGCACGACGCACTCTACGAGCTCACCGGGCGTGTTCGCCGCGGGCAACAGCCCCACGACCGTAGAGCCGACCAAAGTGATATCGACGAACCCGTTAGGATCGCCGCCGCTCCACTGGATCGTGAGGGGCGAGCTCCGTGGTATGGGACTACCCGCGATGCTCGAGTTGGTCCACGAAAAAGATGCCGCGGCCGACGATACCGCGAGGCTGCCCGAAATGGCGCCGACCTGCGTGCCGCCGGAACCGCTGACGTTGTAGGTGGTGGCCACGATCGCCGGGGGAGTGGCCGAGGTCAGGTAGAACGGGGGACCACCGGTGCCCGACAGAAGGCTCGGGCAATCCGGCATCGACGCTGGACAACTGATATAAGCGCCGCCCAAAAGTCCGCCATACCCCTCGCCATCCGAGTTCTTGCTAATCGTTCCAGTTCCAGCCGAGCCTTGGATAGACAAGCTGGCCCCGGCGTCCAGGTAAGTCAGTGTCGGCAGGATGGGGTCCTTAGGCGGAGGGAAGGATTGGAACTGGCTGACCGTGCAGGTGCCCGTCGTAGGCGCCAGAGTGAACCCCTGGAAGGATTCCAATTGCCCCGTGGTTAAGGTCGCGATTTCCCCGTTGGCGGTGTCGTTATCCCATAGCGCCAGTCCGACAATATCCAGATAGTTGCTGAGCAGGCTGATGACGCCCACGCTGGCTTTGCCGTTGGCCGTGACCTGTGTGCTGATATCGGCGTAGTTGATGCCGTCGGCGTCCTGGCACACCCCGCCGTTAGACGATATGGTCATGCTGGTGAAGTTGCTGGTCACCTGGGAGCTGCCGCTGGTGGTCACCACGGCCACCGGCACGTAACAGCCCTGCACGACGTCGGACGGCAAGGTGAAGTTAATCTGGTCGATGGCCGTGTAGCCCGACCGGCCGGCAAATGCCACGGTAGCCTTCTCGTTGCCGACCCAGACCGTCACGGGGCAGGTTGATCCCGCGGCGCATAAATTGACCACTGGCGGCGGCCCGGTTCCTTCAACGGTCGTGGGACCTAAACCGGTGCCCCAAAGGATCACCGTTTCATTCGGCGTGGCGCTGCTAAACGGAGTAAACGCCGAGTATTTGGCGTTCATGATGATGCCCGGACCGCTGCCCGCGTTGTTAAATGCGAAAGTGCCGAAGGAGGCGGGGACCACCGTGATCGACGCCGTGGCGCTCTGCGCCGTGCCGCCCGACGGCGTGTAGGTTACCGTGAGAGTGCCGGTGCCGACCGGAGTGTTGGAAGGCAGCACGGCGTTGACCTGCGCCAGCGTCGAGTTGAGCTGGGACGCAAACTCCACGTACGCCGATACGTTCGTTCCACCCACGGTGACGCTAACCGTGGTTCCGTTGAGGGTGGTCGGCAGCGGATAACTGTTCGGCCAGATGCAGGGCGACCCCGATACCAGAGTTCCACAACTCGAAAGAGCCGCCGCCAGGCCGTTGCCGTAGATCGAGAAAAACGACCCTTGCGCGATGTTGCCGTTCGGCAGAGTCTGCCAGGCCCCCGTGGACGACGGCACCGACAGGCTGGCGCTCGCCGCATTGCTGATCTGCGTGATGGTGGCCTGCCCGAATCCGAGGGAGGAGCACAGCCCGATTGTTAAAACGATTGCACAAAAAGTCTTCACGTGTTTTCCTTTCTCAAGGTCTCAAGTCTACCACTACTCCACCCTGCCCGGAGGGGCCCTCCCGCACACTGGCAGGGAGTTCGCCGCGGGCAGGGGTACTAGAACTGTGCGTCCAGGCACAATCCCCAAACTGCCTCGCAATCCTATACACTAGCGTACTTCAAGGTTTTTGCATATAGTTGGATGGTGCCGGCTCAGGCCGGCGGGGAGAGTGAACGTGGCGAGAACGGGGTTATCTTTCTTGAAGCCGATTGCGGCACTGTGCGTCTGCCTGGGTTTTGCGGGCGGTTTGTTTGGGCAGACGTTGACATGCAAGAGTGTCCTCTCGACGAAAACAAATTACATCTGTAATACAAGCACTGGCACGCTGACGGTGACCAGCGGCCCGGATCCCCTCGCGCTGCAGGGCGCCACGTTCACGGCGATCGCCGGCACGAACGCCGTCGGTGTGCCGTTTCCATCGGGATCTTCGGCCAACTACAGCGGCGTGGCGCTCACCCTCGGCGTGAGCACAGCCCCCATACAACTGGGATGCAGCCCCAGTGCGACCGTCCAGGTAACCGCCACTCCCGGGAGCGATTCGTTGGCCGTAACGAACTGTCCGTTGTTAGACAATTCCAGCTTTACAACCACAATCGACTTTACGGGAGGAACTCTCCCGGCGCCGATACCGTTGCCGTTCACTCAGCAGAGTTCCACAGGTTCGGTCACCTATGTTTGCAATATTGGCGCGATTTGTTTCCCGCCTTTAACGGCGTTCGTCGGAGCCGGACTGAATGATGCTACCTACAACGGGACCTATTCAGGCGCCAGCCCCCAGACCTATTGCGTGGCAATTTCGAGCGCGGGCGCAACGGATCAATTCACCGCGGGGACCACTGCACCTGCCTGCACTGGCATCCTGGGTCCGACGAACCTGAGCACCGCCGCTATTACGATTCAGGACGGCGTGACGATTCAGTGGGCGGCGACCACCGGCCACACCGTTGGAAACTATTGGACCCTGAACGCCGGCGCGGTCACGGACATGAGCATCAGCAACGGCAAAATCAACGCGACCTGCTACAACAACGGGGCCTTAACCTGCAGCAGCGCGTTGAGCCTGAACCCCTCCACCGGGCTGACGTTCAACTATCAAACCGGAGGCACCGCACCCGGTTCCCAATCCGTCGGCGTCACCGACAGCCCTACCGTAAGTCTGGCCTATGCGCTCACGACAGCGACGAGCTCAGGCGGCAATTGGCTGAGCGTCACCCCCGCGGGCGCCGATACGGGAACAGGTTTCTCTGTAAGCGTAAATCCGAGTCCGGGGGGAACTCCCCTGGCAGTAGGCCAGTACAAGGGAACCGTAAACGTGTACAGCGCGGTGTCGAATACGCTACCCGTCGTCGAGAATGTCACATTTAATGTCACTTCGGCGCCGATAACCATCACGACCCCCTCGGTGCCCAATGGCGAGGTGGGAGCGCCGTATTCAACGACGCTGGCGGCCACCGGCGGCGTACCGCCCTACAGCAACTGGACTGTCAGTAGCGGGACGCTGCCGCCAGGCTTGTCTCTGAACTCCTCCAGCGGCCAGATCACGGGCACGCCCAACACCACCACCGGCAGTCCGTTCACTTTCAGCGTGACCGTAAAAGACAGCGTCGGCACTGTTTCAGCACCGAAGCAATTCAGCAATGTTACGATCATCGCCGGCCCGAGTGTTACGCCCGCTACGCTGCCTGGTGGCGAGGTGGGAGCGACGTACACTCCGACCACACTAGGGGCCACCGGCGGCACACCTCCCTACAGCAACTGGACGGTGAGCAGCGGATCTCTGCCCGCCGGCTTGACGCTGAGCTCCTCAACCGGCCAAATCACCGGCACCCCCACCGCTGCGGGCACGCCCAGCTTCTTCGTGACCGTGAAGGACAGTGCCGGCAGCACTTCGTCAGCGCAGCAGTTCTCCATCGCGGTCATCGCCGGCCCGACCATCACGCCCGCCACGCTGCCCGGTGGCGAGGTGGGAGCGACGTACACCCCGACCACACTAGGGGCCACCGGCGGCACGCCGCCTTACAGCAACTGGACGGTGAGTAGCGGATCGCTGCCCGCCGGCTTGACGCTGAGCTCCTCAACCGGCCAAATCACCGGCACCCCCACCACTGTGGGCACGCCCACTTTCTTCGTGACCGTCAAGGACAGCGTCGGCAGCACTTCGTCAGCGCAGCAGTTCTCCATCGCCGTCATCGCCGGCCCGACCATCACGCCCGCCACGCTGCCCGGTGGCGAGGTGGGCGCGCCGTACACCCCAACCACCCTGGTGGCCAGCGGTGGCACGCCTCCCTACAGCAATTGGACGGTGAGCAGCGGATCGCTGCCCCCCGGCTTGACACTGAGCTCCTCCAGCGGCCAAATCACTGGCACGCCCTCTACCGTCACCGGCAGTCCATTCTCGTTCAGCGTAACCGTTAAGGACAACGCCGGCAGCACCTCACCACAGCTACCCCTGTCCATCGCCGTCATCGCCGGCCCGACCATCACGCCCGCCTCGCTACCGAATGGCTCGGTAGGCGCGAGCTACTCCACGGGCTTGGCAGCCACAGGTGGTACGCCGCCCTACAGCAGCTGGACAGTGAGCAGCGGATCGCTGCCCCCAGGGCTGTCGCTCAACGCCGGCACAGGTGTCATCAGCGGCACACCCAGCACCGCTACCGGCAGTCCATTCTCGTTCTTCGTAACCGTCAAGGACAATGCCGGCAGCACATCGCTAGCCGTGCAGTTCTCCATCGCGATCGGCACCGGCGTGACCATTACCACCAGCTCGCTGTCTGGCGGCGAGGTGGGAGTCTCGTACTCCCAGACGCTGGGGGCCATCGGTGGCACGCCGCCCTACATCAACTGGACCGTGAGTACCGGATCGCTGCCCGCCGGCCTGTCCCTGAACGCATCCAGCGGCGTCATCAGCGGCACGCCTATGACCGCCACCGGCACGCCCACTCCCACCTTCACCGTCACCGTACAGGACAGCGCGAGCCATACTTCAGCACCGCAGACGCTATCCATCGCTATCGTCGCCGGTCCGACGATCACCACCGCCACGTTGCCGGGTGGCGAAGTAGGAGTGTCATACTCCCAGATTTTGGCGGCCTCCAACGGCACGCCGCCCTACAGCAACTGGACGGTGAGCGGCGGGTCGCTGCCTGCCGGCCTGTCCCTGAACGCATCGAGCGGCGTCATCAGCGGCACGCCCATGACCGCCACCGGCACCCCCACACCGACTTTCTCCGTTACGGTCAAGGACAGCGTGGGCGCCACCTCATCGCCGCAGACGCTATCCATCGCTGTCATCGCCGGCCCGACCATCACCACCATCACGCTGCCCGGCGGCGAGGTGGGATTGGCGTACTCCCAGACATTGACAGCCACCGGCGGCACAGGTACCTACAGCACCTGGACGGTGAGCAGCGGATCGCTGCCTGCCGGCCTGACGCTGAACGCCACCACGGGAGCGATCACCGGCACGCCCATGACCGCTACCGGCACACCTACTCCTACGTTCAGCGTGACCGTCAAGGACAGCGCTGGCAGCACCTCGCCACCTGAGTCTTTGTCCATCGCCATCACCGCAGGCGTGACTGTCACCACCACCTCGCTGCCCAATGGCACTGCGGGAGTGGCCTATTCCCAGACGCTGGCGGCCACCGGCGGAACACCTCCCTACAGCAACTGGACGGTGAGCAGCGGATCGCTGCCCGCAGGCTTGTCTCTGAGCGCTTCCACGGGCGCGATTAGCGGTACGCCCACCACCGCGACCGTCACTCCTACGCCTTCGTTTAACGTCACCGTCAAGGACAGCGCCGGCGCTATCTCGCCCGCCAAGACTTTGTCCATCACCATCGTCCCCGCGCTCTCCATCACCACCGTGTCGCTGCCCAATGGCGTATTAGGAACAGCCTATTCCCAGACTCTGACAGCTACAGGGGGCACGCCGCCCTACAGCAACTGGACGATAGCCACGGGATCGCTTCCGCCAGGCTTGTCTCTCAACTCTTCCAGCGGCCTGATCAGTGGCACGCCCACAACCGCCGGCGGTTATCCCTTCACCGCCTCAGTCAAGGACAGCGCCGGTAACACTGCGACCAGCGCGACGATCACCTTGACAGTCACAAAGGTGAGCATCACCATCACTTACACCGGCAACTACGTCTTCAATCTGCCCAACACGTCCCCCCCGATCACTAACACGGTGACGATATCGGCGTCGGATGGCTCGGCCCAGCCGTTCACCTTGGCGGCAGGACCCAGCACCGCCCACTGGATGACGTTCAGCCCAACCAGCGGCACGACTCCAGCCACCATCCTGCTCACCGCGACCCCGGCCGGTCTGGCTCCGGGCGTGTATCCGGCCCCACTGGAGGTAACGGCGCCGGGAACGGCGACGAATCCCACGACGATTCCAGTGTCGTTGACGGTCACCGGGGCGAATCTGGCCGCCACTCCCTCATCCCTGACCTTCACCTACCAGCCCGGCGGAGCGGCGCCCGCGGTGCAAACTCTGACGTTGACGCCGGTGGTCGGTAACGGCCCCATCGCCCTTACTTCAGTTGCGAGCAATGTCTCATGGCTGAGAGTGAGTTCGGCGGTCAGCGCGCCGGCCACTTTACAGGTTTCGGTGCTTCCGACCGGTCTCACGCCTGCCACCTATGCGGGTGAGATTTCGATTTCGGCGGCAGGATCGCCGTCGCCTTCGCTGGTGGTTCCAGTCACGTTGACGGTGAGTTCCCTGCTGCAACTGACCGCGACTCCATCGTCGCTTTCCTTCGATTATCAGATCGGAGGCCAACTGCCTGCCGCGCAGACTTTCACGCTTTCGACCAACGACACCACGGTGGGCGTTACGGTGACGTCGCCAGGCACCTGGTTCTCTACGAGCTTTACAGCCGGCAATCCTGACACGGTGACGGTGACGGTGAACCCCGCGGGTCTGGGGCCTGGCACCTATGGCACTACCATCGACGTGTCGGCCGTCGGCGCGTCGAACGTTGCGGCCGTTCCGATCAGCCTTACCGTCTCCAACGCGGGGCAACTCGAGGTGACGCCCTCGCAGCTTTCCTTTACAGCTGCGCTGAACGGGCCCGCGCCGGCGTCGCAGGCGGCCATGGTTACTACCGGCGGCGCACCCGTCAACTTCACGGCGACCGCCACGGCCAACTGGCTGAGCGTCACGCCCACGAGCGGAACCACTCCGGCAGCGCTCTCGATTTCGGTGAACCCGGCGGGTCTCCAGAACGGGACCTACATAGGTTCGGTGCTGCTCGCTCCGGCTGTGGTTTCCAACGGTAGGCGTACTGCCGTCCCGACCGGCGGAGGGCAGATGGTTACAGTGACCTTCAAGGTCGGTACCGGGATCGGCGTCGGCGCACCGACTATCGCTGGCGTGATCAATGCGGCTAGCGGCGTGTTGGGGACGGTGTCGCCGGGCATGATCATATCCGTCTTCGGTACGGCGCTCGGACCGCAGACCGGAGCCGTCTACACTGTGCCGCCAGCGGGCGGTACGGTGGCTACTACGCTGTCCGGAACACAGGTGTTGTTCGACGGCGTTCCTGTGCCGTTGCTATACACCCAGGCGGACCAGGTCAATGCCATCGCATCCTTCAACCTGGCGGGCAAAGCCAGCACCGTGATGCAAGTCGCATATAATGGTCTGGCCTCGGCGGGTGTGACGTTGAAGGTGGTGCCTGCCGAACCCGGGTTGTTCACGGCGAATGACTCCGGCACCGGCCAGGGAGCGATCCTGAATGAGAACGCGAGCGAAAACAATGCGTCCAACCCGGCGGTGCCCGGCAAACCGATTATGCTGTTCGGGACGGGCGGCGGTGTGACAGTGCCGCCATCCACCGATGGGTCGTTCAATCCTCTGACGGCGGCAGACACGCTGGCGCTGAATGTGACCGTCACTATCGGCGGGCAACCGGCTACCGTCAATTACTTCGGCCCGGCGCCAGGCTTGGTGGCGGGGGTCATCCAGATCAACGCGGTGGTCCCAAGTTCGACGCCGTCGGGACCGGCGGATGTGGTAGTGACGATAAATAACGTCAACAGCCTGGCGGGAGTTACCGTAGCGGTACAGTGATCGGCGGCGTGGGGCAGGCGCTTTCGCCTGCCAACCCAAGCTAGGGGCGCGGCGGCGCGCCCCGCTCCGTCATACAATAGCTCTATGCGTTTTGGCGGAGCTATATTCGCGATCGCGTTCGTTACTGCCGGTTTTGCCGACACCCTCACGCTGCGCAACGGCCAAGTCGTCAAGGGGACCTATATGGGCGGCACGGCGCGCACCATCAAGATGGACCTCGGCGATGCGGTCCGTACCTACGATGTGACGGACGTCGCCAGCTTGGAATTTACGGCCGCGGCGCCTGTGGCGGCGCCGGCTGCAGCTCTTGAGATCCCGGCGGGAACCGCTTTCACGGTGCGCCTGAACGGCTCCCTGGATTCGGAAACGAACGGAGCCGGCCGGACCTTTCGCGCCACTCTGGATGAGCCCATCGTCATAGCGGGCGAAACCATCATCCAGCGCGCCTCAGAAGCGGTCGTCAAGCTCACCAGCGACACCATCCGCACCTTCAACCTGGTGTCAATTATGGTAAGCGGCCGGATGGTGGATCTTCACGCAGGCATCGCCACTCCGGGACAGGACGCACAGGCCCGCGTCAAAGACCGCTTGATATTCGTGGCAGACCGGCGGGTACGCATATGAGGCTGGCACTGGCGGTGCTGCTTTCAGCCATGGGACTCTCCGCGCAAAAGCCGCTCGTGGAAGGGCTGGCCGACAGCTCCGTCCGCGTGATTGTCTATGAAGACTTACAGTGCCCGGATTGCGCCGCCTTCCGCCGCATGCTGGATGAAAAAATTCTGCCGCGATATGGGACCAAAGTTGCCTTCGTGCACCGCGATTTTCCATTGGCCAAACATGCCTGGGCACGCCGGGCAGCCATCGCGGCGCGGTTTATCGCCGAGCGTAAACCGGAGCTGGAGCTGGAATACCGGCGCTACACCATGGCGGGCCAGGAAGTGACCACCGCGGATAACTTCAAACTGCGGCTGGCCACTTTCGCCAAGGCGCATGACATCGACCCGCGGGAGGCCATCGCGGCGCTCGACGAGCCGCGCTATGCGGAGCTGGTCGAAAAAGATTACCAGGACGGCGTGTCGCGCGGCGTGGTGCACACGCCCACGGTCTTCGTGAACGGCAAGCCGTTCATCGAGACATTCACGTTCGAGGAAATTTCGAAAGGCATCGACGAGGCGCTGGCGCAACAGCCGCGCTAGCTATAGCTGGTGTCATCGTCGTGGGGCAGCCAATCTTGTCTGCAGCCGGCTGGGACGCGCCGGGAAAGTGTATCCGCAGGCAAGAGTGCCCAATGCCCCTAGTTATTGATGTGCGCCGCCGCGGCGCTCAGCCGGCCCAGGGCTTCACCTCGCCGCCCAAGCCCTTATACCCGTTCTTCATGCGCTCCTCGATCTTCGCCCACACTGCCGGATCGCAGCCCTTCCATTCCGCCACTGCCATGTTTCCTAGATAGGGCAGGTCGGCGATGCCCATCTTGCTCGAGAAGAAGCCGTTCGCCGTCAGGTCCCGAAACTTATTGAAGAACAGGGCCCAGCGGTGGTCCTCGGCCGCGGCACGCTCCGGCCATGCGATGCGATCGAGAATCTGCTTCTGCTGATCCCCGGCCGCATCAGCGAATGCCTTCGCGAACAGGCGCTCCGATTCCCGGTCGAGCCAGGCCAGGCCGCCCAGGATTTGCGCCGCCAGATCGTCGTTGCCGTCCTCCTTTTTCCGGAAGTCGAGCCAGTCGTCGATGAACTCCGGAACGCCCGCTGCGGTGGCGCTGCCGCTGCGGTCATCGGCTGGAATCAGCAGGTCGCACAGCACGCGCACGGTCCGCCACTGGTGGTCGTCGAATACTTTCCGCTTATAGGCGGCTTCGTGATGTTCGTGCGTTTGCGCCTGGCCGGAGCTTGCCGACACCGCTGCCAGGGCCGGCGCGGCGCCCATCACCTGGAATAGCTCGCGGCGGCTCACTCCAGCGGCATCCTTCTTGATTTCTCCCATGATCTCTCCTGTTGGCTCAAACGGCCAAACTCCCTTTCTTGACCTGGTCCGCTATGTATTCCGATGTTCGCCAGCCGAGCGCCGTAATGGTCAGCGTGGGATTCTTGTCCGCATTGCTGACAAAAGGCGCCGCATCGGTGATGAAGAGGTTCTTGCAATCCCACGCCTGGCAGTATTGGTTGAGCACCGAGGTTTTCGGATTGTCGCCCATGCGCGTGGCGCCCACCTCGTGGATAATCTGCCCTCCGCGCGAGATTCCCCAGTTGTTTTCCGCGCTGGCATCGGTGAAGTATTTGCCACCGGCTGTAGTGATGATCTCTTTGAAAGTCTCCTGCATGTGTTTGGCCTGCAGGATTTCGTCTTCGCTCCATTTGAAGTGGAAGCGCAGCACGGGGATGCCCCACTGGTCCACCACATCCGGATCGATGTCGCAGTAGCTGTCCGCGTTGGGGATCATTTCGCCGCGCCCATCGAAGCCGACGCCGGCGCCGTAAAGTTTGCGCAAATTGCGCTTCAATTCGGCGCCGTAGCCGCCGCCCAACATCTGCTCGGAGCCGCTGAAATCGTCGGATCCCGGCAGCCCGCGCCCTCCGCCGATTTCGATATGATACCCGCGCGCGAAAGGCATTTTGCCGGCCTTCTGTTCCTTGTAATGCCACCAGGGCATATACATGTGCATGCCGCCGACGCCATCTTCGTTCCGCGGGGGCAGGTCCTCGAGAATCGGAAGATATCCGCTCACCGGCGAGCCTACCGTGTCCATGATGTACCGGCCCACCAGGCCGCTCGAGTTCGCGATGCCGTTGGGAAAGTGGCTGCTCTTCGAATTCAGCATGATGCGCGCGGTCTCGCAGCAGCTCGCGGCCAGCACCACGACCTTGGCGTAGACCTCAACCTCGGCGCGCGTCTTCCGGTCGATATAGGAGACGCCCCGCGCGCGGCCGTCCGCGCCGGCCAACACTTCCCGCACCATGGCATCCGTCCGCACTTCCAGGTTGCCGGTCTTCATCGCGGGAAAGATGTGCACGCCGGGCGAATTGAAATTCGCGTTGACGCCGCACGCGCGCCCGCACTGCGCGCAGTAATGACAGGCGGGCCGCCCGTGCAGCGGCCGCGTCAGGATCGCCAGCCGCGATGGAATGCAAGGGATCTTGAGCTTATCGCAGACCAGCTTGATGACCCGCTCGTAGCCGCGCGGCGCGGGCGCCGGCTGAAACTTTCCGTCGGGCGTGTTCTCCAATCCTTCCGCGGTGCCGAACACGCCGATCAACTCCTCGGCTTTGTCGTAGTACGGCGCTAGATCTTCATATGTGATGGGCCAGTCGAAACCCTTGCCGTCGCGGCTATAAGGCTTGAAATCGTAGGGACCCATGCGCAGCGAGATACGGCCGTAGTGATTGGTCCGGCCGCCGAGCATGCGCCCACGCCACCACATCCAGTTCGTTCCGGGAGCGTTGGTGTAGGGCTCGCCCGGCAACTGCCAGCCGCCCTGCAGCGTGGCGTCGAAATAGCCGAAAGGCTTCTCTTTCGTGCCGGCCGCGCGATGGGGAGCGTTGTAGGGCCACTGGAACATGTCGGATTGTTTCGTGCCGTCGTACCACCCGCCGGCTTCCAGCATGCACACCTTGGCCCCTGCCAGCGTCAGGACGTGGGCCGCCACGCCACCCCCGGCCCCGGAGCCGACCACTACTACGTCGTATGTCTTGGGAGTTGCTTTGACTTGCGCCATTCCGACTATTTTACGCCCCGAAGGGGCGGGCCGTGGCGCAAGCTTCAGCTTGCTGCGGCGAGCTTCGGCTCGCCGGTGAAACTCATGCAGATATTACTTTGTCTTCGCACCGCCGCTTGTAATCCTCGCCGCTGAATCATATACTCCGTATCAAACGGGGATTTAATAACGGACCCAACTTGAGGATGGATATATGAATACTGGAACTAAGGGACCTGCGTGGACGATCCTCGCAGCGCTCCTCCTCTTTCCCATCTACGCGGCTGCCCAACCGGCGCCGACGCTGACTACGCTCCACTTTTTCGCCGGATATCCCACCGATGGCGCCGATCCGGTCGGCGGCGTCGTAATGGGTGCCGATGGCGTGCTTCACGGCACCACCTACTACGGCGGGCCCTATGGCCAAAGCTATGACAACGGTTGGGGCACGGTTTTCTCCTTGGTTCCGCCCGCGACGCCAGGCGGATCTTGGACCGAAATCGCCTATAACCTCACCGCCGAAGTCGGCGAAAGGCCCAACTCCGGTGTCGCGCTAGGTCCGGATGGAATAATCTACGGCATAACCGAGTTTTCGTGCACCGAACGCTGTCAGCATGGGGGCGGCGGCGGCGGAAATGTGTTCCAGATAACGCCGCCAACCTCCCCGGGCGGCGCTTGGGCGGAGAAAGCCATCAGCGATAACTACCCCGTGATCACGTATTCTTATGCCCCTGTAGTGATCGGCGCCGGCGGCGTGATCTATGGCACCAGTTGGGAGGGCGCCACCCTCTTCGACGGGGTGGGCGATGTGTTCGCCGTGACCCCGCCTACGTCTCCCGGCGGATCTTGGACCACTGAGTCAATCTACAATTTCAATTACACCAATGACGGCTCGTATCCCGAGGCGCCCGTGACGATCGGCGCCGGTGGAGTACTCTACGGCACGACCACCGCGGGCGGAATTGGCGGCGGCAGCGGTATAGTGTACTCTTTGACCCCGCCGGCTACTCCCCGCGGCTCCTGGACCGAAACTATACTGTACACCTTCGGCAGCACACCCGACTCCCCCAGCGAACCCAACAACGCAGGTGTCACGATCGGGCCCGGCGGGGTGCTCTACGGAACCACGCAGTGGGGTGGAACCGGTACCGCCTGCAGCACCGGGTGCGGCACCGTGTACTCCGTGACCCCGCCCTCGTCTTCGGGCGGCGCGTGGACCGAGACGACCCTCTATAGCTTCCCCGGCGGCAGCGACGGTAACAACCCGAATGGAGGCGTCGTGATCGGCAAGGGCGGCGTGCTGTATGGAACCACCACAGTCGGTGGAACCGGTACGGCCTGCCCCGGCGGCTGTGGCACCGTGTTCTCGCTGACGCCACCAGCCAGCCCCGGCGGATCGTGGACTGAGACTGTGCTCCACAGTTTCAACTCCAGCGACGGGGCCAATCCCAGCGCCGGTGTGACGATCGGCAACGATGGGGCGCTGTATGGAACCACTCGTTTCGGCGGAATCGGCAACAACGGCACGGTATTTCGGCTGAAGTAAGCAGAATTCCAGGAGCCGGTTTCAGCCCCGCGTAGCCCCGCACGGCCCGGCTCCATCCCGCCGCCGTCCGTCAATCGCGTTGTCGCCCCATCCTGCCTGGTAGAGATCCCGCCAGCATTTTCTCATACAAGGATGAGCCTGGAGGCGGGATTGAGAGCGACCCGCCGCCAGGACTCCTTTCTGGTTTGATTTTGCGCCGTCTCGGTGCCGACCAACGGGAGGCCCTACAGAGGTC
>Ga0181532_10000119_pt1 | contig 76043 bp, 63 predicted proteins | sample PEATcosm2014_Bin_33_FD_119768 | JGI IMG/M metagenome (GOLD analysis project Ga0181532, IMG submission 119768) | Peatland microbial communities from MTU Mesocosm Facility, Houghton, MI, USA - PEATcosm2014_Bin11_30_metaG | ecosystem: Environmental > Terrestrial > Soil > Wetlands > Peat | place... | reverse complement strand
TCACCCGTCCTCCGACAAAGAACAACAAGCCAGCAATCACAAATAGGACCTGACTAATTCCTCGGAGTACGGCTTTCATGGCGAAGCAATTCTAACGTCACTGCGGCAAGTTGGTGAAAAATCGCGATTACACTCATAACGCCCTCGCGGCGCGGGAAGCGGAAGATCCCCCACAACCCCCGTTTGCACCCGCGCCCTCCCTGTGCTACCGTCCCATTGATTTCCAGAATAAGATTTCCGGAATAAGATTTCGACATACGCCTTTACCACTCCCCTAGGAGACGCTCATGGTCGGCATCATCCTACTACTACTCCTCGTCGTCATCGCTGTCGTCCTCATCGGGATGTACAACAGCCTGGTGCAACTCCGTGTGCGTTGCGACTCGGCCTGGTCCGACATCGACGTCCAACTCAAGCGCCGTCACGATCTCATCCCCAACCTGGTCGAGACCGTCAAAGGCTACGCCGCGCACGAAAAAGGCACCTTCGAAAACATTGCCAAGTTCCGCTCCCTAGCCATGCAGGCCACCACGCCCGAAGGCAAGGCCGTTGCGGAGAATCAACTCACCGGCGCGCTGAAGAGCCTGTTCGCCGTGGCCGAAAATTATCCGGAGTTGAAGGCTTCGGAGGAGTTCACTCAACTGCAGGGCTCGCTGAGCCAGACCGAAGACTCGATCCAGAACGCGCGCCGCTATTACAACGCGGTGGTGCGCGATCTCAATACGAAGATCCAGGTTTTTCCCACCAACATCCTTGCCGGCATGTTCGGCTTCCAGGCGCGCCAGTTCTTCGAGACCACCGACGCCGACCGCGAGCCGGTTGCCGTGAAGTTCTGATCCCATGATCCGGGCGATGCATCGAGGATCGACGTCACCCATCTCCGGAGTGCGCGCAGTAGCAATGCGCGGAATAAAGGTAACGCAGGCCGCCAGGGGAACGCAGGCCGCAAGGGCGACGCAGGCGGCAAGAGGAACGCAGGCGGCAAGAGGAACGCAGGCCGCAAGGGGAACGCAGGCGGCAAGAGGAACGCAGGCGGCAAGAGGAACGCAGGCGGCAAGAGGAACGCGAGCGGCAAGAAGAACGCAGGCCGCAAGAGGAACGCAGGCCGCAAGAGGAACGCAGGCCGCAAGGGGAACGCGAGCGGCAAGGGGAACGCGAGCGGCAAGAGGAACGCAGGCCGCAAGGGGAACGCAGGCCGCAAGGGGAACGCAGGCGGCAAGAGGAACGCAGGCACAACCGTGGAAGAGCGGCGCTTCAGCGCCGCGTAAAGCCTCCAAAATCGATTCGGGCTTTAGCCCCTGTGGTCGCCCCTTTCATCCGTCCCTCATACTCTTTTTCGCTATCCTCGCCCTCGCCTCGCCGCTCTTCGCAAAATCCTGGCGCGTCTCGAACTTCGAGGACACCATCACCGTCAACCAGGACGGCAGCGCCCTGGTCAACGAAACCATCACTCTGGTTTTCGTCGGCGAGTTTCACGGCATTCACCGCACCATCCCCATCGAATATCCCGGACCGGACGGCACGAACTACCAGCTCTTCGTGAACGTCACCAGCGTCACCGACGAAACCGGCGCGAAGTTGAAATACGATTCCTCGACCTCAGGCGCCTTCCGAGATCTGAAAATCTACATTCCCGACGCGGTGAACGCCACGCGCACGGTCGAGATCGCCTACCGCGTGCGCAACGGCACGCGCTTCTTCGACCAGTACGACGAGTTCTACTGGAACGTGACCGGCAACGATTGGCCCGTACCCATCGACCGCGCCACCGCCAGCGTGCATTTCCCCGACGCCGCGAATGGATCTCTGCGCGCGCAGGCTTTCACCGGCGTCTACGGTTCGACCGAGCGCGATGCCACTGCCAAAGTGGAAGGCTCGACCGCGGAATTTGAAACCAACAATCCCCTGCCCATGCGCGGTGGCATGACCATCGATGTTTATATTCCGAAGGGCATTCTCAAACCACCCAGCTCGCTGACCAAACTGTTCTGGTTCATCGGCAGCAACCCCGTCGTCTTCTTGCCGCTGGTCACGCTCGCTGTCATGTTCACCCTGTGGTGGTACGCCGGCCGCGATCCCGATCCCGGCATGTCGGTGGCGCCCATGTATGAGCCACCGCCCGGCGTCACTCCCGCGGAAGCCGGCACTCTGCTCGATGACCACATTCATCCTCGGGACATTACATCGACTATTGTCGATCTAGCGGTACGTGGCTTCCTTAAGATTGAAGAGACGGACGAGAAGGGCTTGCTGTTTCATAACAAGGATTACATTTTCCATCTGCTGCAGAAACGCCAGGACTGGAGCGGGCTCGCTCCGCACGAGCGGGTCATGATGGAAAATATCTTCGTCGGCGACACGCCTGATGTTCGCTTGTCGAGCCTGAAGAACCGCTTCTACAGCGCCGTCCCCGCGATCCGCACCGACATCATGTCGGCGCTAAAGCAGAAAGGCATTTACACACTCGATCCGGAATCCGCCAACGGCTACAGCATCGGCGCAGCGGTTTGCATTCTGATTCCGTTCGCGATTTTCCAATACCTGGGATGGGCCGATTTCCTGAGCTCGATCCCGATGGTAGTGGGATGTGTGCTGATCAGCGCCGTGATCTGGTGGCTCTTCGCGCGGGTCATGACGGCAAAAACTCTCAAGGGCGCACGCATTCACATCGCCGTGCTGGGATTTCAGGAATTCATGAATCGCGTGGACGCGGATCGCCTGAAAACGATGCCGCCCAACACCTTCGAAAAATTTCTACCGTATGCGATGGCGTTGGGCGTGGAACACCATTGGGCCCAAGCCTTCGCCGGAATCATAAAAGATCCCCCCACTTGGTACGCCGGCCCGGTCGGATACGGCTACGGCATGGCCTTCAACCCAATCTTGTTTTCCTCTTCGATGCACGGCATGGCGACGGATATGCATCAGGTATTCGTCTCCGCCCCGCGGGCCAGCTCCGGCGGATCAGGTTTTGGCGGCGGAGGATTCGGTGGAGGCGGCGGCTTCTCCGGTGGAGGTTTCGGCGGCGGCGGCGGCGGCGCCTTCTAGAAAATTGGTGCGCCCGGAGAGACTCGAACTCCCAACCCTCTGCTCCGAAGGCAGATGCTCTATCCACTTGAGCTACGGGCGCATTGGGGAAGCGAGCGAAACGCGCGATTACTGCATCGCGAAGAACGCGATGCGGCGCGGCTCGCCCAGATCCTTCGTTCGCGCAAAGAACGCGCGCTCTCAGGATGACAATCGATCCGCGGATATTTTACTCCATCTCGAAACCTAGATACGACAGGCCATCGCTGCGTTCGACTTGCAGGACGACGGCGTCGCCGGTCTTCAGGCTCCGAATAGCGGCGCGCAGAGCGTCCATCGATGTGATGGGAGTTGTATTGACGGAGTGAATCACGTCGCCGGTCTGCAGGCCCGTGTCGGGCGTGATGAGGTCGGCGGCACGGCCGAGCACGACCACACCGCCGGGAATGCGCAGCGTTCCGATCTGGTTGCGAAGGTCGCCGGTGATATCGACGGCGAGAATGCCCAGCCGCGGGACCAGACTCTTCTCCGGATCGGCGGCGTCGAAAAGTTGATCCATGGGGTCGCGGGCTTCGATGGCAGGGACGTAGAGAGTTTTCCTTTGATCCCCGCGCAAGATTTCCAGCTCCAATACCTGGTCGAGCCGGTGCAGATAAAGCGCCGAAGAAAGCGCGGGAAGAGTTTCGATGCGGCGATCGTCGGCGCTGAGAACAATATCCTGAACCTGCAGGCCAGCGGCAGCGGCGGGACCGTCGGGTTTTACATCGGCGATGATGACGCCCCAGCGTTGCGAAAGATGGAGGCCATCGGCGATCGTGGGTGTGATTTCCTGGGCGACGGCGCCAATCTCCACGCGATGCACGTGACCGTATTTGCGAAGGCTGTGGTAGACAAAATCGACGATGCGGGCGGGGATGGCGAAACCGAGGCCCTCACTGCCGCCGCCGGTCGAGAGGATGAAAGTGTTGATGCCCACAACCGATCCGTTCATATCGACGAGCGGGCCGCCGCTGTTGCCGGGGTTGATGGGCGCGTCGGTCTGAATGTAAGTCAGGGCTTTCTCAGGATCGGGCTGGCGGGCCACGGCGCTGACCACTCCCATGGTTACGGAATTCTGCAGGCCTTCGGGGCTGCCGATGGCGAAGACGAGCTGGCCCACGCGAGGACGAGGCTGCACGAGCAGAGGCAAGGTGGGAAGGTCCTTCTCGTCGATCTTGAGCAGGGCGAGATCGGTGTCCTTGTGCACTCCGATCAAGCGCGCTTCGAGAATGTGGCGCTTGCCTACGGGTACGGCGCGGCCGGAATCGCCGGGCAGAGGCAGGGCCACGCGAATGCGTTGCGCGCCTTCGACCACGTGCGCGTTGGTCATGATGTATCCCGAGGAGTCTACGATGACCCCGGAGCCAACTGCATTTTGGCGAACGATGAGAGCGGTCTCAGAGCGGTTCTCCTGGTGCAAGGGGCCATAGCCGGTGACGAGGATCTGAACTACGGCCGGTGAAACTTTCGCGGCGAGACCTTCGAGAGCGTTGTTGAGCTGCATCAGAGCTGCCGCGGCGGGTGCGGATTCGTCCGGCTTGGGCTGCGATTTTTCTTCGGCGGCGTGGGCGGCCGTAGCTGGATTGGCCGGCTTCTGAGCCGGCGGCTGCTGCGCGATCAGGCTCGTGGTCAAGAGCAAAAAAATGCAGACAACCCGGCAGAGAAAAGTGTGCGCCGAACGAGTGGCGCGCACGTGGAAGAAAGATGGATCGAGCATGAATTGGCTCCCCTGAAAAAGAAGAAAGAATACCTATCTGACGGTACCACGGGTGGTTGGGTTGCAGAGATTAAGGCGGGGTCTACATAGGGCAGGAGACTCCAACTCCTCCGTCAGCAGATAAGCAGAGGATCGAAACCCCTGCCCTGTCTCTCCAAAAAGCGGAGAGCCCATCCTTTCGGATGAAAGGATGGGCTCACAGCAGAACTATCCTCTAGAACTGTGTCGCGACTCGTTAGAAAGGGTTCACGGTCACCGTGACTGTTTCCGTATCCGAGTTGCTGCCGGTATGGTTAAGGTCTCCTTCGTAAGTAGCGGTGATCGTCCGCGGCCCGGTAGTTGTGAACGTCAGCTTGCAGCTTCCGTCCCCAGTTGCAGCGCTTACACTCCCCGAACAGACCTCACCGGTGCTGGCAACCAATGAGACCGCGCCCGTGGGCTTGTAACCAGCCACACTGAAATCCACAATCGAAGTGGCAACGCCATTTCTGTTCATGGTGACGGTGGTGGAGCTCGCCGAAGTGATCGAGGTGGTAGTAGGCTGCGCGACGACCTGGAGCATTACGGTGTCAGACGTTGTTGTGTAATTGGTGCTGCTTGGGGTAAAGGTTACTTTCAGCGTACTCGTTCCAACGCTCTCGATCCTTCCAACGGCGGGTGAGTAGGTGAAATTGCCCGCTGTGCTCGCCGTTGCGTCGAGTTGAGCCGAGCCGAGAGCCATACCATAAGTGATAGGAGCCGGAGTTGCCCACGTGATCACCGACGCTAGCCTCGTTGCCGCGGTGGTTTGACTGAGGGTTGCGAAACTGTAGTCGGCATCTGCTGGCCACGACGCCGTAAACTTGCATGTGCCGGAACCCTTCAGGATCGTGACCGTTGCCGGCGAGGACGATCCCGAGAGAGCGCACGTGCTTGGATTCGTGGCTGTAATAATCACCGAGGCCGTGGAATTGGTGGTGGCCACCAGTGTGAACATGCTGCCATATTGTGCCGTGGCAGGCGCGCCGGTGAAGGTGACAGTGGGGGTCGCGGAGAGAACAGCGGTCGATTCGGACCTCGGCACCGCCGCAAGATAGTTGGAATTGCCCGGTTGCGAGGCGATCACCTTGCAGGTACCGCTGCCGCTGGTGATGGTGTAGGTCGCGCCGGAGTTCGTGCAGGATCCGGAGCTGGTGTAGTTGATCGCCAGACCAGAACTAGAGCTGGCGGCGACGGTGAACGACGTGTTGTACACGGCGGTCGCCGGAGCCGGAGTTGTGAACGAGATACTCTGGCCGGCCGGATTCACTTGTAGCGTGGCGCCGCCGGTGGAAGCAGCGTAGTTGGTGTTGCTGGGAGTGAAGGTGACGGACAGAGGATTGCTGCCTGCATTCAGTACCGCACCTACAGCTGGCGTATAGACAAAGCTTCCGGCATTAACTGGAGTGGCCGAGGCGTCCAGCTGCGTAGCACTCAACGCTGTGCCATACGTGATCGCTGTAGGGTTCGACCAGACCACGGTGGTTGGGGTAGGATTCACCACCAGCATTACGCTGCCGGTTGATGTTGCGTAGTTGCTGCCGCTGGGAGTGAACGTGACCGACAGAATTTGGGTGCCAGCGTTCAGCACAGTGGTCGCCGGTGGTGTGTAGGAGAAGTTACCTGCGACGCTAGCGGTGGCGTCGAGTTGAGTAGCGCTGAGCGGGGTTCCGTAGGGGATGGGCGCGGGGGTCAGCCAAGTTACAGACGTGGCTTCCCGGTTAACGATAATGGTGTCCTGAACCGAGGCAGCGGCGGTGTAGTCGGTGTTGCCGCTCTGGTCGGCCTGGACCACCACAGATCCTGCGCCTGTGATCGTGAGAACGTTGCCTAAAAGGGTAGCGGGACCCGAGACGAGGGTGTAAGCGATGGGCCAGCCTGAAGTGGCAGTGGCAGCCAGTGTGATCGGTCCGGCGCCATAGGTAAGCGGCCCCGGGTTAGGAAAGTTGATCGTCTGGGTCTGCCGCTGGGCACCGGGAGCAGGTGGAATGTAAGCGACTCCCCGATAGACTTCCTGGAATCCAGAAGTCTGCAGGGTGACGAATTGTTCATTGGCCGGAAGAGACGTCGCCGACAATGTGTCGGTAATGCCGACGAGAGAAGTGGGATCGGATTCACCACCGGAGACGGCGCTGAACTGGGCCGTGATGGCATAGATGGTAACCGTGCCGTCACCATTGACCTGACCTGTCATGTTGCGAAGTCCGTAGGTATAGGACTCGATCGGATTGCCGTCGATGTCGTTGTAGCCAGCGAACGTCTGGGGTTGATTGAAATTCAAACCAGCCTGGATGGTGTAATCCAGCGTCCAGGTGCCACCGATGAGGCTCCATTTTTCCAAGCCGGCGTAGGAATCGCTGCTGGGAACGTAGGTTCCATTCGTCGAATTGGAGAAACTGGGCGAGCTGCCACCCGTATAGCTCGGCGGATTTCCTTCATCCGCCACATAAAGAGTAGTTGGGTTGGCGAACCAGAAGCCGAAAGGAAGGATGGGAGTGGCAGCTTGGGTCGTTTGATTGGTTACGGGAAAGGCAAGCCCTGGCAATTCGGTGATCGTCATGCCAGCGTTACCGTTGGTGCCAAAGCCGGCGATTGACATTGCAGAGCAACCCGGCAGGCTGGTGCCAACCTGGAACAGGCCGTCGTCGCCGTTGCCGCCGCTGCCTTTGGAGACGTACAGCTGCTGATTTCCGTTGCCGTCGGTGTAGATGCCCACGCCGCGCCAGTTATTGTCCTTGATGTGCTTTTTCGCCGACTCGTCGGGACGGTCTGTGGCAAGATAAGTTCCGAACTGATAGGAAACGTTGTTCAACGGGGCGCCGCAGCGGGATCCGATGGTTAAGCCTGGGTTGTTGGGGCCGGTGCTGGGCGTCGCGGTGGTCGAGTCGGAGTTGCCAACAATGTAAAACTCGCTTCCATCAACGGTGATGGCGGCGCGCGGGTTATCGCCGCTATTCGTATTGTCGATCGGGGTCAAGTTGACCAGCCCGCTAGAGTTAATGAGCGCCACCTCGCGGTCATAGAGTGGGTACGGAGGATCATAGGTTGCAGTGCCGCCGCAGGCGGTGGTGCTGCTGCTGCAGCTGGCTAGACTGCCTGGTAGTCCGGTGAGCGTCAGCGTCGTACTATTCGAGGCTGCGGCCGGCGTGGCAAAGGTGCCGTTATAGCCCGAGGTGCTCATCCCGGCAATCGTGAAATACGCGCCGGAGGGGACAGTGACTGCCGATGAAAGCGTAATGGTGGCAACTCCCTTGCTTGTATCGCTCGCTGCCGTAATGCTGATCGGGCTGCCGACAGCTGGATCCGCGGTGTACGAATTCGGGAAGAGATCGTAGTTGGGATTCGGCGAGTACGAGTTGGAGACGTTATCCACCTGGTCGGCTCCCTCGTAACCCATGTAGGTCAAGTAAGAACCGTCAACCGACAACATCAACGCGCCTTCGGATTTCGAACTGAAGCTGGTCGTGATGTAGCTGCCCGGTTCGACGGTAGGGTAAGCCGCGGGTGGTCCATTGGAAGGCAGCGGAAGCGTATTCGCCGACGGGGTCGTTGGGACAGAGCTGAATTGATCGATGTAAATGCTGCCCTGGATGCCGGCGATATCCTGAATCTCATTTCCAGTGGTCAAACCGGCTGGATCATTGAAAATCTCCGGGAAAAGGTAAGGACTTGTATAGAAGATAGTTGTATAGGTGGGGCTGTTGCCATCGTACTGCACGCGGCTGACTTGAATGCTATTGGGTTGAAGCGGACCCTGTGCGAAGGCGCTTGTGACAAGGCCTGTGGCCAGAAGAGCGATGGGCACAAGGTAGACGAACATCCGCGCAATGGCTTTGGACATAGTGGCATTTCCTCTTAGGTTGGAATCTAGCGGCCCGGAATAAAGCGCGAGGATTATCGTTGACGGGTGAAAGTCTGAATGTGAACTGATTGTGAAAATTCGGTTAATTATGACGGCTTTTCCACATCGCGGGGGAATTTCGCCTTACTCTCCAAACCAGTCGGGGAAGACAAGCTCTATCAGGCCGGGGACCCAGTAGGAATAGAACTGGTCGTCGCAGATTTTGTATTTGCCGTATTTCTTGCGGGCGTAGTCGCCCCAGTGGGGCTGGGTGCCGTCGAGGTCGGTGAATCCATATTCGCGGGCGAGGTTCCAGGAGCTAAAGACGCGTCCGGTCTTCTTCATGACTTTGGGATCGGTGGCGAGGGCAACGACGGCGCGGCCGATATAGCGCGGCGATTCGGAGACCATGAAATCGCTGGGAGCGTCGTTCTGGTCGTAACTATTCTTATCTTTATTCTTATTCTTGATCCTCGTGCCGACGTCTTTCCAGTTGGCTTCGGTGGCTTTGAAGTGCTCGAGGACTCTCTCCGAACGTAAGAATCCGGGAGTCAGAGCGACGGAGGCGATGTGTCGCTTATGGAGTTCGCGGGACATGGCGAAGGCGAGGCGGATGACGGAAATCTTGACCAGGTCATAGAAGAGGTTGCCGCGGTAGTAGAAGGCGTCGCCATCGGTGATTTCGAAAATGATTCCGCCTTTGCGACCCAGCATCAGCGGCGCTGCGTAGTGAGCCGTGATGATATGAGAATGGATGGCCTGCTTCAGCATGCGGAGACCGTTCTCGAGATTGACGGTCCAGAAGGGTTTGCTCCATTCGGTGAGGGCGTCGCCACCCCAGACATCATTGACGAGGATGTCGAGACCTTTGTGGCGGCGTTTGATGAGCGCCACGAGTTTCCTTACCTCGGCGGGGACTTCGTGATCCACCTTGACCGCGATGCCGTGGCCTCCGGCGGCGGTGACGAGGTCGGCCGTCTCTTCAATGGTTTCGCGCTGGCCGGGTTTGAGGGAGCGTTTTGGCCGATCTTTTTGTGAGCTGCGGCCGGTGCAGTAGACGGTGGCTCCGGCCTCGCCCAGGGCGATGGCGATGCCGCGGCCAGCGCCTCGCGTGGCTCCGGCGACGAGGGCGATCTTGCCGCGCAATGATTTGCTGAGGGATTTTCTCGATGTTGGAGTCATATTTTTACTCGGCGGCACATGATAGCAAATGGGCAGGGATGGCAGGGTGCGGTGGGAGAGAGTCCTGCTCAATTTCAAAGCTAGGTCAAAGGCAGCGGACAGGAGTGTCCGCTCCACACGTGCAAGGGGGAATCTAGGTTCTACCCTTAACTAACTCGTAATCAGGCTTTTATCGGGTGAGCATCCGTGATATAACCGCCCCTGAGCAATAAAGTGGTCGATCCGCCTGCCAGGAGCGTATTTTGATGGTATTGGCCTCATTCGCGCAGAGAGAAGGATCAAGCCACGAAAGAGGAGGGACTGTGTCCGAAGAAGCACGGACCGGGAAAAGGTTTCCGCTGCATTTGCCGATCAAACTGCACAGCGATGAGACCAGCGGCGACGCCAAAGGAACGACAGGAAATTTGAGCGCGGCGGGAGTTTATATTCGCGCCGACGCGTCGCTGGAGATTGGTTCGCCGGTGGAGTTTGAGATCACCCTGCCGCCGGACGTAACCGGTGGGCAGGAGAATGTTGTGATTCAGTGCAAGGGGCGCGTGGTGCGCACCGATCCAACGGGAGCCAGCGAAGAGGGCAAGGGTGTTGCCTGCGTGATCGACTCCTACGAGTTTGTGAGGAACTCGTAATTTTTTGAACCGGAATTCTTGGAGTGAATTTTTGGAGCGCCAAATAACATGCTCAAACTGATTCTGGCCGATAACCAGGCAATTTTTCGAGCCGGCATTGCCAAAGTGCTGGCGGTGGAAGACGAGATGCGCATTGTGGCGCAGGCTCAAACGCCGGAGCAGATGTTCATGGCTCTGGATAAATTCCGCGCCGCGGTACTGGTGGTGGCAGCGGGCTTTCATAACGATTTTGCCGCCATCATGCAGGGAGCGAACAAGGCGAAGACTCGCGTGGTGGTGCTCGCCGATACGGGCGAAAGTGCACAGCGGCATATGGCGAATGGGGCGCATGGCGTGGTCTATCGCAATGTGACCAGTGCGGCGCTGGTGGACTGCGTCCGGAAGGTGGCGCGCGGAGAAACATGGGTGCAGGATGTTGCGGTGCCGAGCGAACTGACCGAAAACGATATGGTCGGATTGCGGGTGCGTGACCGCCTGACGGCGAAAGAGCTGCGCATTGTGGCGTTGATCGTACAGGGCTACAAGAATAAAGAGATTGCGACACAACTCGGTACGACGGAGCAAGTCATCAAGAATTATCTGCGCAACGTATATGACAAGATCGGAGTGTCGGACCGGCTGGAATTGGCGCTGTTCACTATCCACCACAGGATTTTGAATGAAGCAGCGGCCGCAACCACTACGGGTCCGGCACCACAAACGCCGGCGGGAGTGATGCCGTAATTACTTTCTAGCGAAAAATAGGGCCGCCTGCGGGCGGCCTTTTTGCTTCTGGTTCTGCATTGAGAGGCGGACCTCAGGGGCTAAAGCCTGCATTTTATTTGAGACTTTTACGCGGCGCTGAAGCGCCGCTCTTCCACGGTATTACCGGCGTTCACGAATTGGTTCAGCGAGCTGGCTAGTTGTGTTCTTCGTACTTCTAGTTCTGGGTTGGTGAGAGGCGGACCTCAGGGGCTAAAGCCCGCATTTTATTTGAGACTTTTACGCGGCGCTGAAGCGCCGCTCTTCCACGGTATTACCGGGGTTCACGAATTGGTTCAGCGAGCTGGGTAGTTGTGTTCTTCGCACTTCTAGTTCTGGGTTGGTGAGAGGCGGACCTCAGGGGCTAAAGCCCGCATTTTATTTGAGACTTTTACGCGGCGCTGAAGCGCCGCTCTTCCACGGTATTACCGGCGTTTACGGATTGGTTCGGCGAGCTGGGTAGTTGTGTTCTTCGCACTTCTGGTTCTGGGTTGGTGAGAGGCGGACGTTAGGGGCTAAAGCCCGCATTTTATTTGAGACTTTTACGCGGCGCTGAAGCGCCGCTCTTCCACGGTACTACCGGCGTTCACGAATTGGTTCGGCGAGCTGGGTAGTTGTGTTCTTGCTCACAGGTTCGCATGCAGGAATTTTAGAACGGTAGCGCATCATTCTCTTTGTGCGTAGCATCTAGTGGCTATGGAATTCCGAACGTTGGGACGCTCTGGTTTGAAGGTGCCTGTGCTGAGTTATGGCACGGGAACGTTTGGTGGATCAAACGAATTTTTCCGCGCCTGGGGCGCAACCAGTGATGTCGCCGAGGCCACGCGACTGGTGGATGTCTGCCTGGATGCGGGAGTGAATCTTTTTGATACCGCCGATGTTTATTCGGACGGGCTCTCCGAAACAATTTTGGGGAAGGCGATTGCCGGACGGCGCGACGACGTACTGATTTCGACGAAAACTACGTTTCGGATGGGAAATCAAGCCGGGCCGAACGATGTGGGATCGTCGCGCTATCACGTGATCCGGGCTTGCGAAGCCAGTTTGCGACGGCTGGGAACGGATTACATCGACGTCTATCATCTGCATGGATTTGATGCGCTTACTCCGGTGGAAGAAGTTCTGAACACGCTGAATCAGTTGGTGGTGAGCGGGAAAGTCCGATACATTGCGTGCTCGAACTTTTCCGGCTGGCACTTGATGAAGTCGCTGGACGTCGCGGATCGATACGGCTGGACGCGGTACGTGGGGCATCAGGTGTATTACTCGCTAATTGGCAGAGAATACGAGTGGGAGCTGATGCCGCTGGCGCTCGATCAGGGGGTGGGTGCGCTGGTGTGGAGTCCGCTGGGATGGGGGCGGTTGACGGGCAAAATCCGGCGCGGGAAGCCGTTGCCTGCGGAGAGCCGCTTGCATAAGACTGCGGCACAGGGGCCACAGATGGCGGATGAATATTTATACAAAGTGGTCGACGCTCTGGACGAGGTTGCCAAAGAGACGGGAAAGACGGTGCCACAGGTGGCTCTGAACTGGCTGTTGCAGCGGCCGTCGGTTTCAACGGTGATCCTGGGAGCGCGGAACGAGGAACAGTTGAAACAGAACCTGGCGGCGGAGGGATGGAATCTTTCTGGGGAGCAGGTGGCGAAGTTAGATGCGGCCAGCGATGTGACGGCGGTTTATCCCTACTGGCATCAGTGGCAGTTTACCGAGCGGAATCCACGGCCGGTTCCTGTGCCGGAGAAAGCTGCCGTCTGATCGTTCTCTTTTCTGATCGTTTTCTTTATGGAGCTGATTTCGCGTGGGCGTTCTGTCCGCTCGATCGGTCGCCATCCGTCTTTGAAACCTGTTGCTGGCTAAACCTTTCGAGCTCGAGGCGAAGGCCGGCGCGGATGATTTCCGTATTCCGGTCATGCTCGGACTTCAAATGCGAAAGGATCGCCTCCTCGGAGTCGGACGCCTTTCGAAAAGGGTCGGCATTGGCCCGGCGGTAGGCTTCATTCAGGCAGGGATATTCGCTGGCGAGAATGTTGTCCAAAGTCGCGTCGTCCCAGTGCGCCACTTCCAGGCTTCCATCTTCTGTGGGAGAGAACTGAACTGCGAAACCATCCAGAGGCCGCACAGCTACCACTTCTGCCGCTGCATCGTGACTAAGTCTCTTGGCGGTTTCGACAGCGCTGCGCTCGTCAGCGGCCATGGTTACGATGCAATCCCCATTGGCGAGGCGCAAGATATACAGCATGGGACCTCCGTTGCTTATGCAGTCGGACGTCGTACGGAACGCTTTCCAATGATTGGCCCAGTACATGTTGCCATGGATAATCCGGCTGGGGGATAAGCAACAAGATTCCCTAAGGACATTAGTTGCCGTTAGAGAACAAAAGGATTACCCGACTTTCTCGGCTACTGATTTCGCCTGGGTAAACAAATACAAATAGTCCGGGCCACCGGACTTGGAATCCGTGCCCGACATGTTGAATCCTCCGAAGGGATGAGCGCCCACCATGGCGCCCGTGCATTTGCGGTTGATGTAGAGATTGCCCACGTGGAAGTCACGAGTGGCGCGATCGATCTTGTCGCGGGATTTCGTGTAGATGGCGCCGGTGAGGCCGAACTCGGTGTCGTTGGCGATTTCGAGAGCGTGATCGAAGCCGCGCGCCTTGATCACGGCGAGAACCGGGCCAAAGATTTCTTCCTGCTCGAGTTTTGATTTGGCGGGAATGTCGGCGATCACGGTGGGGCGGATGAAGTAGCCTTCTCCGGCTTCGGGGACGCGGTTACCGCCGGTGAGGATGCGCCCGTCTTTCTTGCCTTGCTCGATGTATTCGAGAATCGTCTTCATCGAGCCTTCATTGATGACGGCGCCCATGTTGGCATTTTCCGCAGGGTCGCCGACGGTGATTTTTTCCACGCGGGCTTTGAGTTGTTCGAGGAACTTCTCGTAGATCCGTTCGTCAACGATGGCGCGGGAGCATGCCGAGCACTTCTGTCCCTGGAAACCGAATGCCGCCTGAGCAACGCCCTCAACGGCGGAGTCGATATCGGCATCGGCGTCGACGATGATGGCGTCCTTGCCGCCCATTTCGAGGATAGTGCGCTTGATCCAGAGCTGCCCGGAAGCTTGGGTGGCGGCAGCCTTGTTGATGTGGAGGCCGACCTCGCGGGAGCCGGTGAAGGCAATGTAGCGAGTTTTGGGATGTGCGACGATCGCATCGCCAAAGCTGGCGCCAGCGCCGGGACAGAAATTCACCACGCCTTCGGGCATGCCGACTTCTTCCAGGAGTTCGACGAATTTGGCGGCGATGGTAGGCGAATCGCTCGAGGGCTTCAGGATTACGGTGTTGCCGCTAACGATGGAGGCGACGGTCATTCCGGCCATGATGGCGCAAGGAAAATTCCACGGCGGAATCACCGCGCCGACGCCGAGGGGAATGTAGGTGAGCGTATCGTGCTCGCCCGGCATCTGGACCGGCGGTTCAGTCTTGGCAAAGCGCAGAGCTTCGCGCGCGTAGAATTCGCAGAAGTCGATGGCTTCGGAAATGTCGGCGTCGGCCTCGGCCCAGTTCTTGCTGACTTCGAAAACCAGCCAGGCCATGTAATCCATTTTGCGTTCGCGCATGCGGTCGGCGGCGCGGAACAGGAGGCTGGCGCGCTCTTCCACGGAGGTGCGGCTCCAGGTGGTGAAGGCTTTTAACGCCGCTTGCATGGCGGGTTCGACGTGCTCTTTGCCGGCCTTCTGGTGGATGCCGACGATTTCGGACGGCTTCGAGGGATTCAGCGACTTGATCTTGTCGGTGGTCTTGATGCGCTGGCCGCCGATGATGAGGTCATACTCGCGGCCGAGTTGGCCGCGGACGCGTTCGATGGCGGCGCGCATCTTGCGGGCATTGTCTTCGTGGCGAAAATCATAAAAAGGTTCGTTGATAAACGGGCCTTGATGGGAAGATTGCGAACGCGGCCGGACGGGGGCTTCTAGCGTTGCCATGGGGAATCCTTTCGAACTTTGAAGCTTAGGCAGCAGGGTGTATCCGCTATTTTACACCTTGGGCGAAGTCAATACTCTCTCGCGGTCCGCAGCCCAAGGACTGCGACCGGAGTAAAGTCAAAACCCCCACCCTAACGTCGCGAAAGGCGCGACGTTAAGGATGGGGCACCCGCACGGGTGATAGACTCGAACGTTTTCATCGAGGTAATCCTTATGCAGATTCAGAAAGTAGGAGTAGTCGGCGCGGGGACGATGGGCAATGGGATTGCGCATGTGTTTGCGCGCAGCGGTTTCAAGGTGATTTTGTGCGATGTGGAGCAGCGCTTTCTGGAGCGCGGGATTGCGACGATCACCAAGAATCTGGATCGCGAGGTTGCGAAGAATAAGATCACTGCGGAAGACAAGGCGTCGGCGTTGGCGAAGATCGAGCCCGTGACTGAGCGCGCCCGGCTGGCCGACTGCGATTTCCTTGTGGAGGCTGCGACCGAGAAGTTCGAAATCAAGACGGAGATTTTTCGCGATCTCGACCGGCTGGCGCGGCAGGAAGTCATCTTAGCTTCCAATACTTCCTCGATCTCCATCACCAAGCTGGGGGCGTTGACCAAGCGTCCCGACAAAGTAATTGGGATGCACTTCTTTAATCCCGTGCCGGTGATGAAGTTGGTGGAGGTGATTCGCGGGCTGGCCACGTCGCAGGAGACATTTACCACGGTGCGCGACCTGGCGGTGAAGCTCGAAAAGACGCCGGTTGAGGTGAACGATGCGCCGGGATTCGTTTCCAACCGCGTGCTGATGCCGCTGCTAAATGAAGCTATGTATGCGGTGATGGAGGGCGTGGCCACGCCGGAGGCGGTCGACGAAGTATTCAAATTGGGCATGGCGCATCCCATGGGGCCGCTGACGCTGGCCGATTTTATCGGACTCGACGTATGCCTCGACATTATGAGGGTGATGCTGGATGGGTTGGGCGATCCCAAGTACCGGCCGTGTCCGCTGCTGATCAAGATGGTGGATGCGGGGTGGCTGGGGAGGAAGAGCGGGAGAGGGTTTTATCAGTATTGATGCGAGTCCCGAGACCTAGTGGCGAGCGGATTGTTGATTTCGGATTGGCGATCGAGCCGAGGAAGGACGACCACAGGGGCTGAAGCCCGTTCTGATTTGATGAGGATCACGCGGCACTGAAGCGCCGCTCTTCCACGGTACTACCCGCGCCATCGGTACCGCACGCCTCATCGCAGCGCTGGGACTGAAATGATGAACGGAGCCGGCGTAGACCGCAATGCCGACTGACTTGGCGCAGACTGTAATACTGTAATGACGACTGGGGCAGCCTAGGCAGTAATGATGACGGAGATAACTTAAACCGAATGACGAGTGACACCGTTTCGTCTCGGACGAAGAGCGATTTGGTTTTCTACGTCCTCGCCGCTCTGGCGGGGTTGGGGACCGGGTGGGTAGACGTCGTTGTTAACGACTTGCTATTCACGGCTTTGCTGGTGCTGGCGGCGTGCATGTTGCTGGGATTGCTGCGGCCGCGCTGGCCATGGCGGTGGGTGGTGGCCGTGGTAGTGTTCATCCCGCTGACGGAATTTGCGGCATATGCCATCTTGGCTGTGAAGCCTACACGGGGACAGGTGTATGGATCGTTTCTGACCGCGCTGCCGGGAACGGCTGGCGCGTACGGAGGCGCCGTGATGCGTCGGGTGATGGATAATCTGCGGCAGGGGAAGTGAGAAAGTTTCCGGTTTCTAGTTTCTGGTTTCCAGTTTTCGGTTCTGATCCCAAGTTGACCTCCGAAAGCCAGAACTGGAAACTGGAAACTAGACACCAGCAACTGCTCTCAAAGGTATCGGATAACCAGGAAGTTACTCCCGGTTCCACAGGAGGGTCGCGTATGCTGCGAGGATGGGTGTGACTGTCTCGATGCTGGCCAGCGGGAGCCGGGGAAATTGTGCGTTTGTGGCCAGCGCGCGAACCAAGATTCTGGTCGATGCCGGGATCTCCTGCCGCGAGACTTTCAAGCGCATGAAGTCGCTGGGGGAAGAGCCACAGTCGCTTTCGGCCATCCTGATCACGCACGAACATTCTGATCACGTATATGGCTTAGCGATGCTGGCCAGGAAGTTGCGCATTCCGGTTTTTATGACCGAGAAGACGCACCGGGCGTGGGCTCGGGCTCTGCGCAACGAGAATGGCGAACGGCCGAAGCTCGAGAAGTTGGAGGAGTTTCGATCGGGATATTCGTTCCAGGTGGGCGACATCGCCGTAACGCCGTTCACCATCCCGCACGACGCGGAGGATCCGGTTGGGTTTACTTTTCGCACCGAAGGCATCAAGGTGGGATTCGCCACCGATCTCGGGCGCTTGCTGCCGAATGCGCGCGACCAGTTACGCGGCTCGGACATTCTGGTCATGGAATCGAATCACGGGGTTGAGATGTTGCGGGCGGGGCCCTATCCCTGGTCGGTGAAGCAGCGGGTGGGAAGTCCTACCGGGCACCTTTCGAACGAGAAACTCGCGGATTTTTTCGCGGGAGACTATGATAATAAGGCAGCTTTTGTCGTGCTGGCGCATCTCTCTGAGGAGAACAATCATCCAGAAATAGCGCGGAGAGAGGCGGAAAAGGCGTTGGCGCTGCGCGGTGGCTTATTTCACAACCGCGTGCTGGTGGCGATGCAATCGGAGGTTCTGGCGCCAATTCAGCTGTAGGTCGCTCCAACTGCAGTTACTTATGAGTCAGCAGTGCATTGATCCAATCGTGGGTAAGATTCTGGCGGGCTGGCGCTACGATATTTCCGGCCTCGCGCCGGAGATGCGTGGCGACTACGAAAGCCACTTTGCGGGATGCGAGCGGTGCCACAGCCGGCAACGCTTAAACCGCATCATCGACGTGGGTCTGATCGCGCTGGCCTCGATTTCGGGCGGCGTGTTTCTGCTGGCGTTTGGCGTGATCCGCCATTTCGGACCGCGGCACGCGTTCTGGCTGGAGATTGCGGCGCTGGCAGGGTTTGTCTTATCCGCGCTGATCTGGCTGGTGGTGGCAGTAGCCACGCCGGCGCCGGTTACGGTGCTGGATGCGGCCAAGCAAGGTGCTCGGCGGGTGCATGACCGCCTGCCTCCCGAGATCCGGGAACGGCTTCCCGAAGAGCTTCGGGTGAAGATTACCGGAACGTAACGGTCTGCTGATCGTGTCCAAGCTTTTCTCCCAACTCGTCGCGATGATGTTGTTGGGAGCAGTTGTCGCCGCGGGCGCAGGGGTGGTCTGCGTGGTATCGGCGTCAACTCATTCTTCTTCCTCGATGACCGGGTGTCATGGGAGCGAAAAGCCATCGCATCCGCACCCTGCGGATTATCGTTGCTGCCTCAGTCGTCATGCTGTGCCGCTAGTTACGAGCGTAGTCACGCCGCGTCCGGCGCTGCAAGGGTTGCGGGCTGACGTGACTCCCGTTCTCGCGGCGGCGAATGATCGCGCCGTATTTCTTCCAGCGATTGCGCCTTCCGGCGGACCGCCCGGCGTTGTAGTTCTTCGAATCTAACCAACAATCTCCCTCTCAACCCTCTGAATTCTTTTCTTGGCAGAATGCGCTTACCGGCGCGTTGCGCGATTGCATTCTTCTTTTGCGATGGGAGGTTGTTGTGGCGAGAAGTTTCTTATGTTTTTTTGTCATTTTCTTTATCGTCGGAGGTGGGCTGCCAAGTCGCGGATTCGCGCAGGATTCTTCCATGGGCGGAATGCAGATGCCGATGGAGCAGCACGAAGCCAGTCAGTTGCCCTCGCCGCACGATGGTTCCGGCACGGCATGGGAGCCGGCGTCTGTGCCGGAGCATGCGTGGATGCTGATGCATGGTGGCTGGGAACTGATGGCGCACGGCGTGATCTTTACTGACTACAACCAGCAAGGTGGTCCGCGCGGCGAGGGCAAGGCCGAGTCCGTGAATTGGGGGATGCTGATGGAGCAGCACAAGCTCTGGGGCGGGACGATTCTGTTGCGGCAGATGTTCTCGGCGGAGTCGCTGACCTCGCCGCATCCCGGCTTTCCGGAATTATTTCAGACGGGCGAGACCTATCACGGGGAGCCGCTGGTCGACCACCAGCATCCGCATAATGTTTTTGCCGAACTGTCGGCGCAATACACCCTGGCGCTCTCGAAAAAAATCTCGTGGGAGTTGTATGGAGGACCGTCCGCCGAGCCGGCGCTGGGACCGGTAACCTACATTCACCGGACGTCGGCTGCGGAGTTGCCGCTGGCGCCACTCAGCCATCACCTGCAGGATTCCACGCATACCAGCTTCGGCGTGGTCACGACGGGATTTGTGATCGACCGGTTCAAGCTGGAAGGCTCGGCCTTCAACGGACACGAGCCGAATGAAGAACGCTGGAGCATCCAGCCAGCCGCGCTGGATTCCTGGTCAGTGCGCGGCAGTGTTGCTCCCGACCGAAACTGGACAGCGCAATACAGTATTGGGCATCTCGACCACCCCGAAGCGCTGGAACCGTGGAACCAATGGCGGGAGACGGCGTCGCTGGAATACAACCGGCCGATAGCGGCGGGGAATTGGGCGACGACGGCGGTGTGGGGACGCGTGCACAAGATCGGCAGCGACACGACTCTCAATAGCTACCTGGTGGAATCCACGCTGAACTTTTTGCGGCGCGATTATGCGTTTACGCGGATGGAGTTGGTTGATAAGGACGAACTGTTTCCCCAGGCGGCGGTGCATCCGGTCTACCGCATCGGGGCGTACACGTTCGGCGGCGTGCGCGATCTGGTGCAGAATCACGCGTGGCAACTGGGGCTGGGCGCGGATGTAACGGTTTACTCGAAGCCAGCGGTACTGGATGCGGCTTATGGAAATTATCCCGTGTCATTCCAGATTTTTCTGCGGATGAGGCCTGGGCTGCACGCGCATGCACAAAATCGTTAGTTCGAGAAAACGATATTGCCAACGCGGATGCTGGACGAAAGATTTTTCGCTTGCCCGCGGGGAACTGCGCGAGAATATATGTAATGAGGGGGACAATCAGAACGCTGCGTGCGGTGCAGTGGACCATGCTGGGCAGCATTCTTCTATATGCTGGCGCGGGTGAACTTCTGGGAGCGCGCGTTCGAGGCGTGGATCCGTCGCTGAGCTATGTTTTCACCACCGCTGGTGTGGCCATTGTGGGAGTGATTTTCGTAGTGAGACGCACGCTGGTGTTGCGCTCCGCGCAAAGCCTGGCTTCCCATCCCGACGATTCACTTACTCTGAACCATTGGAGGAGCGGCTATATTGCGACCTACGCATTGTGCGAGGCGCTGGGATTGTTTGGCTTGATTCTGCGTTGCATGGGCTGCAGTTTTCAGCAGAGCCTGCCGTTCTACATTGGGGGCTTTGTTCTGCTTTTTTTCTTCGGACCCCGGGAACCGGTGGCTGCCTGAGCTGCAGCGGCCGGTGGTCAGTGATCAGTGATCAGTAAGCCATCGTTACGCAGCGTTTCCTGGCCACTAATCACAGCCCACTTTCCACTTTCGGTATCATGTCGGTGAGGTAAATCCATGTCCATCAATGGGCCGGAAGAGTTGGTCGGGATGCGCGCCGCCGGCGCCATCGTGTGCTTGATGTTGAGAGCCATGACGAGCGCGGTGCGCGTGGGAATCACGACGGGCGAACTCGACGAAGTTGGCGGTGACGTGATGATGCAGCACGGAGCGCGCTCCGCTCCGGCGCTGGTTTACAAATTTCCTGGCGTGAACTGTATCAGTGTCAACGAGGAAGCGGTGCATGGCATTCCTGGCAAGCGCGCGTTGCGGAGCGGCGATTTGGTGAAGCTGGATGTAACCATCGAGAAAGATGGATTCATGGCGGACGCCGCGGTAACGGTTCCGGTGGGCGAAGTGACGGAAGAGCGCCAACGCCTGATGGAGTGCGCGGAGCGAGCATTTGCCAAGGCTATGCTGGTGGCGCGAGCCAGCTTTCGCGTTTCCGACATTGGAAGGGCCGTGGAGCGCGAGGTGAGGCGCAGCGGATTTTCGGTGATTCGCGACTTGGGCGGGCACGGCATCGGACGTACGATTCATGAAGCGCCGCGAGTGCCAAACTTCGCTGATCCCGAGGCGAATCAAGTCTTGACCGAAGGCCTGGTGATTACGGTCGAGCCGATTATTGCGGCGGGATCGGGACGGGCATTTGTCGCGGCCGATCAATGGACCATGATCACAGCGGACCACAGGCCGTCGGCGCACTACGAGCACACGCTGGTAATTACAAAGGGCGCACCGATGTTGCTGACAGCAGCGTAAGGATGTCCTGCAGCAGATGCCATCGCGCGGTTATTCGGGAATCGCGATGTTGCTGGTGAGTTGAAGCGGAGGGAACCTATGCCAGTCCGGAACGCCTTGCACAGTCTTTTGGCTGGAGCGGTCATCGCCTGCGCAACGTCTGTACCCTTTGCGGCGCAGTCGAGTTCGCTTTTGTTGAACGTGACCGCTGCCCCGGCGTCTCCGATCGAGGGTGCATCTGGATATGATCAGCCGCCAAAAAACATTCTCGATGTGATGAATGCGCCCTCACCGCCAGTACCCAGGGTGAGCCCCACCCAAGACGCGATTCTGCTGGTGTCCTGGCAGGATTACCCGCCAATTTCGCGGGTGGCGACACCTTTCTTGCGCCTTGCCGGGGCGCGCGTAGAGCCCAAGAATCACAGCAAGCACGATACCCTGGGTGGTTATGGGATCACACCCTGCGCCCGGGACTTCGAGTTGGTACATATCGCCGATGGCGCGCAGATTCAAATCGCGCTCCCCGAGGGCGCATGCCCCGGCGCGCCCATCTGGTCCGCCGACGGAAAGCGATTTGCGTTTGTGAATCTCGCTCCCGAGGCGGTCGAACTCTGGATTGGCGATGCGAAGACGGGCGAAGTACATCAAGTGCCGCGAGCGCATCTCAACCCGATGTTTAACGACGAACTGCAATGGATGGCTGATCAGAAAACGCTGCTGGTCAAGCTGGTGCCGGATGGGATGGGTTCGCCACCGCCCGAACCAGCGGTGCCGAGTGGTCCGAGCATCCAGGAGACGGAAGGCGAAAAAGGACAGAGCAGCACCTACGAAAACCGGGACACGCTGGGCAACAAGCACGACGAGGATCTCTTCGACTACTATGCGGCCTCGCAACTGGCTTTGGTCGACGCGAACACCGCGGCGATCACGCCGGTGGGAAAGCCGGCGAATTACGAAACGCTCAGCCCGGCGCCGGATGGAAGGCACATTTTCGTCAGCGCGATCCACAAGCCTTACTCGTACGTTACGACGTACGATCGCTTTCCGCAGGAAGTCGAAGTCTGGGACGTATCGGATCGCGCACACTTACTGGTTCATACGATCGCGTCGCTTCCGCTGGCGGATCGCGTGCCGATCGCGGGTGTTCCGGTGGGTCCGCGCGATTTTTCGTGGCGAGCCACCGAGCCGGCAACGCTGGTGTGGGCGGAGGCGCTGGATGGCGGCGACTGGAAAGTTAAAGTTCCCGCGCGCGACAAGATTTTGATGGTGAAGGCGCCGTTCGACTCACCCGCCGTTGAAATCACGCGGACAGAACAGCGATATATCAGCTTCGCCTGGGGTGAAAAGCCGAGCTTTGCTCTCTTGAACGAGTACGATGAAAACCGGCACTGGAGGCGGAACTTCGTCATCAACGTGGACGATCAACCGGCGAAGCCTCGCTTGCTCTGGGATCTCTCTACGGACGAGAAGTATGCCAACCCGGGCCTTCCGGTGACACGCCAGCTGGCGAACGGGTTCTGGGTGGTTCGCCAGGAAGGGGATTCGATCTATTTGGCGGGTCTCGGCTCTTCGCCCGACGGGGATCGTCCGTTCCTCGATCGGCTCGATCTGAAGACGCTGAAATCCGAACGTTTGTTTCGCAGCGATAGGACTTCCTTCGAGCGATTTCTTTCGTTCACCGGGAAGGACACGCGAACGTTTGTGACCTGGCGTCAATCGCCGACCGACCCTCCAAATGCGTTTGCACGGACGCTGGGAAAATCTGCCGATGCCCCGGCGGGAGAAGCGGCTTTTGATTCGACGAGCGTCGCGATTACGCACATCCCCGATCCGACGCCAGCGGTGCGAGCGATCAAGAAGAGGTTGGTGAAGTACAAGCGCGCGGACGGGCTTGATTTGTCGTTCACGCTCTACACGCCGCCCGGCTATCAAGAGGGAACGCGCGTGCCGACCATTCTTTATGCCTATCCGCTCGACTACGCCGACGCTGCGAAAGCCGGCCAGGTTGCAGGCTCGCAGGAGACCTTTACGCAGCTGCGGCAATATCGACTGCTACTGCTGGCGGGCTACGCGATCATCGACAACGCTGCATTCCCGATTGTGGGGGATCCGAAAAAGGCCTACGACACGTATCTGGAACAGCTCGTCGCCGACGCGAAGGCCGCCGTCGATGAGGCGGTGCGGCTCGGCGTTGCCGACCCCGATCGCATCGGAGTCACCGGACACAGCCACGGCGCTTTAATGACTGCAAATCTGGTGGCCCATTCCGACCTGTTCCGGGCTGGCGTCGCTACCAGCGGCTCCTACAACAAGACGCTCACACCTTTCGGTTTCCAGAACGAGCGGCGATCGGTTTGGGAAGCGCCGGATATCTATATGAAAGTCTCGCCATTTTTCTTCGCCGACAAATTGAAGACTCCGCTCCTGATCGTGCACGGCGCGGAAGATGCGAATCCTGGTACCACGCCGCTGCAGGCACACAAGCTCTACGAAGCGATTCGAGGCAACGGCGGCACCACTCGCCTGGTGATGCTGCCGCACGAGCCGCACTGGTATGCAGCGATGGAATCGAACGAACAGCTGGTTTACGAGATGCTGCGGTGGTTTGACAAATACGTGAAGAACGCGCCGCCGCGTCCGGTGACCGGGACTCGTTAGGAGAGTGGTTAAAGCTCCGGCTCGATAGAGTGTTGATCACAGCGCCGAAGACGCCGCGCCCCAAACAGCCCGTCCTTTATACCCTCTATTCGTCCCCTAGGTCTTGATGTGGCAACTCGCCATGCCGCGCTTTTCCAGATACTGCTGGTGATAGTCTTCGGCAGGGAAGAAAGTTACCGCGGGAACGATCTGCGTGGCGATTGGTTTGGAGTAGCGGTGAGCTTTCTCGAGCGATTCTTTCGAGGCTTGCGCGGCGGCCTGCTGCTCGGGCGAATGGAAGAAAATGGCGGAGCGGTATTGCGTGCCCCAGTCGGGTCCCTGGCGATTGAGCTGGGTGGGGTCATGGTTCTCCCAGAAGACTTTCAGCAGATCTTCGTAGCGAATCTTGGCTGGATCGAACTCGACTTCTACGGCCTCGGCATGGCCGGTGCGGTCGGTGCAAACTTCTTTATAGGTGGGACTGTCGGTGTTTCCGCCGGTGTAGCCGACCCGAGTGCCGAGCACCCCGGGCAATTGCCGGAAGGTGGCTTCGACTCCCCAGAAACATCCCGCTGCGAATGTAGCTTTCTGCATCTTAGGATCGCTCCTGCGCTGGGAATTAATTTCCCGAATTTTTACACGATCGTAACAAGCCAACTATTAGATAGATATTAGATGATGGGTGGCAGGAAAAGTCACGCGGCGGAAGGCTCTTCTGGCCTTTTCGGGTAATTGACGCTATGGGAAGGTTCAGGGTAGAGTTCGGCAAGGTTGTCGCCGCAGCTTTCCAGGAGAAGTGTGTGGTTTTAACGTCCAGCCGAGCCAGGAGTATGCAAAAGTTTGCCATCTGGCTACTTTTGGCGATGGCTACTGCACAGGCCGCTCTGGCCGCTCCCGATTTTAGTCCGCAGCGCCGCGTCGGCTACACGACCGGCGATCAGTGGGAACCAGCTCTGGCCGCGGACGGACACGGACATATCTACATTTTGTTTCCTCAATATGGAGCGGTAAGCGACTGCCCGGCCTGTACCACGCCCACGATGGCTCTGCTGGTCAGCAACGACAATGGCATTTCCTGGGAGCCGCCGCAGCCGTTGGTGACCTCATCGTCCGGACAATTTGATGCGCAGATCAAGGTAGACCCGGTGGATCGGCAAACGCTTTATGCATCGTGGTTGCAGGGAAAGCATGACGTTATGGTGGCGCGGTCGCAGGATTTTGGCCGCTCCTGGTATTTGGCCGTCGCTGAACATTCTCCCGAGGTTGTCGTCGACAAACCGGTGCTGGCCGTTCGCGGTCCTAATATCTACGTGAGTTTTAACCACGATGAGACGCTTGCGGTAGCGGCGTCGCACGATTACGCACAGAATTTTTCCTCCACTGTACTGAATCCCGGCGCCGGGCCTGGCTGGTCCCTGGCTGCAGGGGCAACCGTGGATCCCGCCGGCAACGTCTATTTTTCCTGGACGGCCTATCCGCGAACAGATATTCTCACGCGACCGGTGGAGGTGTCTGTAAGCCGGTCCACGGACGGCGGCCGGAACTGGAGTACGGCGCCGATGGACGTTTCCAGCGCGGCGCCGGGTTGCCCGGCCCAGTTCTGTTCGGCTGGCTTTCTGGCCTCCCAAATGGCGTTGGCTTCCGACGATGCCGGAACGATTTATGCCTTGTGGAACTCGGGCTCGGTGGCAGGCGGACCGGAGCGCATTTACTTCTCCTCATCCACGAACGAAGGGGAAAGCTGGTCAGCCAAAGTTGACGTCTCTCAGGCTCCGATGGGCGTGGAGCACTGCTTCGCGGCCATCACCGCCGGAGCCGCAGGCGACGTCCGCATCGCGTGGATGGACGCTAGAAAAGTGGACGCGCAAAACCGTCCACTTTGGAATACCTTCTACCGGGGTTCCACCAACGGCGGGGCGACCTGGTCGCCGGAATCGCAACTGTCCGGCCCGGTGCGGGGATACGATTACATTCTGCCCAACGGTTTCCTGTTCCCCTTTGGCAACTTGTTTTCCATCGGCATCGATAACCTCTCCGCCACGCATGTGGTGTGGGGCGAAGGACGCAATTACAAATCGCCTGGATCGATCTGGTATACGCGCGGACGGTAACTGACCTAGTCCGCGGCCAGTTCATGCAATCGTCCATCATTCGACAATCAAGCCGCCAATGAGATCGGCGATGCGCGTGATTTCATGAGCCGTACACCAGCGCTGCAGGTCGTCGACGACCTTCTCGGTAGCACAGGGATCCCAATAGCTGGCGGTGCCAATCTGCACAGCGGTTGCTCCTGCCAGCATGAACTCGGCGACATCAGCCGCAGTTGAAATGCCGCCCATCCCGATCACGGGAATATTTACCGCGTGGGCCGCGTCGTAGACCATGCGCAGGGCAATCGGTTTGATGGCGGGACCGGAGAGTCCTGCGGTTACATTCGCGATGCGGGGCTTGCGGGTCTCGGGGTCGATGGCCATGGCTACGAAGGTATTGATCAGCGAGATGGCGTCGGCGCCGGCCTCCTGCGCGATGTGCGCCATCTGCGCGATGCTGGTGACGTTGGGGGAAAGCTTCACGATCAGAGGGCGTTGCGCGACGCGCTTCGCGGTGGTCACCACTTCGTCGAGCGAACGCGGATCGCTGCCGAACTGAAGTCCGCCGTAGGCGGTGTTGGGGCAGGAGACGTTCAGTTCGTAGGCAGCGATGCCTTCGCCGTCGTTGAGAATCTCGATGGTTCTTTCGTAATCCTCACGGGTGTAGCCAAAGATGTTGGCGAGAACCACGATGTTTTTGATCTGCCGGAGCCGGGGCATTTTTTCTTCCAGAAAAGCCGGAGCGCCGATGTTCTGCAGGCCGATGGCATTGAGCATGCCGGCTGCGGTTTCCCACAGGCGAGGCGGCGGGTTGCCGATCATCGGCTCGCGCGAAAGTCCTTTGACGACGAAGCCTCCCAGTTTGTCGAGGTGGACGACATCTTCAAACTCGACGCCATATCCAAAAGTTCCGCTGGCCGCAATGATTGGATTCTTAAGCTCGATGCCAGCGAAGCTCACCGTGAGATCGAGGGCAGGCTTGCCGCCGTTTTCGGGAGAAGAAGAGGAGGTCACTGGGGCGGCCTTTCCGCGCTCATCCCGCCGGCCTCTTCTGCGTGATGCAGAGGAGTCAGCGCCTCGGTCAACACGCGTCCCACAGAGTGCGTGGGAGCATTGATGCCAAGCAGCGATGCCAACGTAGCCGCCAGGTCAATTGGTTCGGCGTGGGTGCGATAAGTTCCCGCGCGAAAGGGCAATCCATAAAAAGCCAACGGCACATGCGTGTCGTAGGAGTAGGGAGACGCGTGGTCGGTGCCCTTTGCCGGGCCAACGCTGTAGGGCTCCGGAACCCCCATCACGTACCAGCTGCCTTCGGGAGAATAGCTATGCATGAATTTCCTGCCGAGCGCGGTATCGGGAACTTCGCCTGCCGCGAGCTGGGACTTGGTAAAGTAGCCGCGCAATCCAGCCTGTTCCATTGCTTGCCCGACTGCGGTCTCCGCTTCGGGCTCTTTTATGTGAGCGGCGGTGAAGGCGTCCTGATCGAGCCAGGCCACGGGATAGTCGAGTTTGATGTAAGAAGCCGCACGTCGCGGAGAAAACTTCGCGGTCAGCGCCTCGTTGATTTGCGCTTCGAGTTTGTGTGCGTCCAAGTTTGCGGCGGGGATGCGCAACTTCTTTGCTGCATCGGGCAGAGCGGAAACTCCATGGTCGGCGGAGAGCGCAATCCATATGTTGGCAAGGCCGACCTGGTGACCAAGAAAATTGAAGAAGTCGGAGAGTTCGCGGTCGAGCGCCAGCGCCATGGCGGCCATCTCAGGAGAATCCGGTCCGACCTGATGGCCGAGGATGTCGTTCGCAGATAGGCTGATGGCGAGCAGGTCTGTAGCCTGGCCATCGGTGAGATTTTCGTAGATAACTAGTTCCTTGGCGAATTCCAATTCGTACTCGTTGGCGAAGGGAGTGGAACCGATCACTTCGTAGAAACCGGCGTCGGAGCCATCTTTGCCATTGCGATGCGCGGTCGAGCGCAGGACCTCGCCGTTAGCATTTTTCCAATCGCGGTCCCAATACTTTGCGGCGCGATTGCTGGAGTTGAAATCCCGCGCCCATTTAGGCAGATCGGGACGATAGTAGGTGGAAGTAATCCACGTCCCGCTCTTCGGATCGATCCAATAAGCGGCGTCGGCGGCGAAACCGCCGGGCAGAACGGCGGCGCGGTCCTTTAGAGAAATGGAAAAGACTCGTGCCTTGCCTTGGGTGGCGAGCTTGAGTTCGTCGCCCAGCGTATCGGCAAGCAGGTTATGCGGGGACGCGCCTGCCTTGCTTCCGCTGCCGTCGCCGTCACTGTTGATGCCGACGAGCTTGGTATCGTCATCCTCCACCGAAGTCACGATGCGCTTCTTCTTCGGATCCCACCACTCATTCGCGGCGATGCCGTGGCCGTTGGTGTAGGCGCCGGTAAAGAGCGTGGCATGGCCGGGAGCGGTGCGGGTGTTGGCATAGTCGTAATTGCAGTCGGTAAAATTCGCGCCGTGGTCGATGAGCAGGCGGAATCCACCCTCGCCGAATTTATCGTGATAGCGCTCCAGATAGTCGCCGCGAAATTGATCAATGACGATCACCACGACCAGCTTGGGATGAGCGTTGTAGGCCGAGGCAGAACTTACTGGCGCGCTCACGCAAAAGAGCACGGAGAGCAGCGCGGCCAGCGCCGCAGGGAGAAACGGACGGCGCGCAGGCGTCGCTCGGGGGAGGGTTCTCATCGCGAAGTTAGTTTACACAGTCGAAGGTTCTACGCCAAAGACGTCAAGGGATCGGCGGAAGTCCAATTTTGGCGACCAGGTCGCGGAACTCCTGGTTCTGGTGGAGCGATTGAAACGCTTTATCGAGTGGTAGAGTCACGAGGGAGAGGTCGTGCCGTTGATAGGCGATCTCGAGGTATTTCATGGCATCGTCCGCCTGGCCCAAAGCGGCGTGACCCTGGGCGACATCAAAGGCGGAGCCGAGACCACGATCGAAAGATTCCTCAGCCATTCGGAGCCGCGCTTCAAGAAGTGCTGTCAGGCCACCGCCGTTGTAGGCTTTCTCTTCCGTGTCGACGATCTTCTCCGCATTCGCGTCATTCCGCAGATGGGCGAGCTTCCTCTTCTCCTGGAAGTAGCCGGAATAATTTCCTTCCTGAAAATAGATCTCTGCCAGATATTGATGAGGGTGGATAAATTCGGGCTGCGAAGCCGCGAGTTGCGTGAGCAGGGTCCTGGCCTCTTCTTTCTTCCCGGCTACCGCAAGAATGATCCCCTTATCGGCGAGGATGGGAGTGGAAGAGGGATTGAGCTGGCGGGCGCGTTCGATTTCAGCCAGGGCATCCGAATTGCGCCCAATCTCCATGAGGAAGGTGGCGTACCAATGATGAGCGCGGGATAAGGTCGGGTCCAGTTCGATGGCGCGCTTGAACTCGCGGTCGGCGGTGGCCGCGTCAAAGAATCCCCAAAAAGTGGCGAATGCGAGAGAGTTGTGGGCCTCGGCGGAATTGGGATCAAGTTCGACCGCTTTGCTGGCGGCCGCGCGAGCACGCGGATATGCCTCTTCTGGCCGCATCGCGCTGTACTCCCGCAGCAAATTGTAGGTATCGGCCAGCCCCACATACGGCGCGGGATAGGCGGGATCGTGGACGATTGCCTGCGTAAAGAGATCCACTGCCTTGTTCAGGTCGTCAGGCGTGCGCTTTTCAAAATAATAGCGGCCCTTTAGATAGAGATCCTGAGACTCAGCGTCGGCCACGTGGGGTGCGGCGAGTGCGTTCTTGAACCGGGGCTCGCGATGACCGAAGGAGAAGACGAGAAAAGTGGCGAGGATCAGGGCGAGAGGCAAAAGCCAGAGAAGCGACTTGGCTGCGGCCAGCTTTGAAACGCCAGGCGAGCGGCGATCGAAAGCAGGATCAGACGAGCGAACTGCGTCGTTAGGAGCAAACGGGATGGCCGGCAATTCCGCGGTGGGTGGGCGCCTTCGACCTTCCAGCGCGGCAGCATTCTCCGCGGCAAGTTGGTCGACTTCGGGAGCGTGATTCGGGGCCTGAAGCCACTCCACCAGTTCGTCCGAGTAAGCGAAGACACCGCCGCGAGCGCTTCCCGGTACGCGGTACACGGGCAATCCGCGCTCTTTTTCCCAACGTCTAACGGTGCGCTCGTCGCGGTCAAAGAAGGCGGCAATTTCCTTCCATGAGTCCAGACGTTTCTTCGGCGCGAGCGGCTCGCTATGAGCGGCCATAGTTTGCAATGCCTAAAATAGTGCTGAATTGTTCCTGCTCGGGGGAAGCGAGGCCTCCGTAGTATAGCGTGATTTCCGGGCGCAACGAACTGGCACCGACGGGCCCTTCAACCTCCCGATCGTGCCGGCGAAAGCCGGGAGAAGCCATGCCTTCGGGCAATCCTGCGGTCTGGAGACTTTTGTCTTTAGTTGACACTTTCCTGCCCAACGAGCAATACTTTTCGCGCTAGCGTTGCTCCGTGTGCCAGTCTCCCGCTCCAGGAGGGGCGATGGGCTCGGCTTTTGCCATATCTCCCAGGAGGATTTCGCATGCCCCCCACAGCCCGCTTGACCCGAACGATTCTTCCGCTGTTGCTTACGGTAATTCTAGTTCCTTTCGTATTTGCTTCCGGCCCTTATGTAATCGGTTCGTCGAATACGGTTACCGCGGATCCGTTGGTGCCCCGGCCTTCTACCACGCCTTGCGTGGTGCCGCTTTTCACAGGTGCGAGCTTTTTCGATTTCAACGTGGAAAATTTCAGTTATGCCCCGCCGTCCGGCTGTCCTGGTCCTTGGGCCAAGGTTGTACTGGAATCGGACATCAATCTGAACGCCGGTATTCAATACGACCGCACCGCCAATTTCTGGCTGGGTCCGGTGAACATTTATTTTGGAACCACCTCCGAGCCATCGCCCAGCCTAGGTCCTTCGTGGCACATTGAAAGCGACCTTACCGACTACAGTTCGATCTTCTATACAGCGCAATCGGGACAAGCCGACATCGGCAATACTTTGTGCTGCGGACTGACATCAACCATTTACGCATCAGCTTCGCTGGAGTTTTATCCGCTGGCGAAAGGACAAACCGCACCGGTAGCTGCGGACCAGGTGCTGGCGCTGTCAGCTGGCTCCTCGGGCGGAACGGTTGCGCTGAACACGGGTTCGAGCACGCTCTCCGGTACGTTTACTTTTCCCACAAATGTGCAGAGCGCTTATCTGGATGTTTACGCGCAAGGCCAATCGACCGATGAGTTCTGGTACGTCTGCTCGCCCAATGATGTGGAGGCCGAGTTGGAAACCGGTTGCGGCAACACCGGCTTCCGCGAGACGGAGATTACCATCGACGGTCAGCCGGCCGGCGTGGCGCCGGTATTTCCCTGGATCTTTACCGGTGGCATCGATCCGTTTTTGTGGTTTCCGATTCCGGGTGTGCAGACGCTCAATTTCACGCCATATCGGGTGAACCTCACGCCGTTCGCCGGATTGTTAAGCAACGGCCAGCAGCACACGGTTTCGCTCAGCGTCTACAACGCCGATAGCTATTTCTCGGCGACCGCATCGTTGTTGCTGTATCTGGATTCGGGCAGCACTCAGACGACGGGAGCGGTGACGCAAAATACGCTAACCGGGCCGTCTCCGGTGGTCACCGAAAATCTCAACGTGCAGCCAACCAACCTTCGGGGAACGGTGTACGTGACTTCGAACCGGAGCTTTGTGATTTCTGGTTACGTGAACACTTCAAAGGGGAAGGTGACGACGAAAGTGGCGCAGAGTGCCAACTTCTCCAGCCACCAGTATTTCAACATCAGCGCAACAAAATATGTCGAGAATGTCTCACAGAACACGACACTGAACTCCAATACGACAGTGACTCGCAAAGGGGTGCCGGCGGTCATCACCTCTCAGGATTTCACTTTTCCGCTGACGGTCGACATCTCGGAGGTCGTGCTCTCCAACGGAAACATCAACCAAACCACAAACGCGAATCAAACCTACCAGGACTCTACAACCACCACGCAGTCAGGCGCAGTGACCTATTCGAGTTTTCTCAAGAATGCCGGACAGCACGTAGACACTCTCGAATTCGATTCGGGATTCAACTTCCTGGGGAATACGGGACAATCGAGCGCACAGCAGTACAACTACTTTGACTCCACGGGTGCCGTCTACAACTGCGCCATCGCGGCCGCGAACAACGCGCTTACGGCGTTTGACCCGGGCTGCACACAGTAATCGGGTTGATCGGGTCACAGAAACCAAGGAGCGGCCAGGCCGCTTTCTTAAGTTGGCGGGCGCGTGATTGCGCCTTGCGAGGCGGATGAGACCAGCGCCGCATACTTGGCAAAGACGCCGGTGGAATAGCGGGGCTGAGGCGGCTTCCATTCCTGCATTCGTTGGCGAAGAACTTCGGCACTGATTTCAACTTCCAGAGTGCGAGTTTTTACGTCAAAGCGGATCATATCGCCGTCTCGGACCGCGCCAATCGGGCCGCCCAGCGCGGCTTCCGGTGAGACGTGGCCGGCCATCAGTCCGTGGGTGGCGCCGCTGAATCGGCCATCGGTTAACAGTGCGACGGAGGATCCTAATCCTTCGCCCACGATGGCACCGGTGACGCTCAACATTTCGCGCATGCCCGGGCCGCCCTTGGGACCTTCGTTGCGAATGACGACGACATCGCCGGAGTGAATGTTCTTGCTGGTCACCGCGGTCATGGCATCTTCTTCCGATTCGAAGACGCGCGCCGGTCCGCGATGTTCCAGCCGTTCGTGACCGCTGATCTTGGCCACACAGCCTTCGGGCGCGAGATTTCCCTTAAGGATGACAAGCCCTCCGGTTTTCTTCAGCGGCTTATCGAGCGGAGCGATCACTTCCTGATCGGGAGTTTCGATGGCGCTTTCGCTCTCGGCTCCGAGCGAAAGTCCGGTCACCGTTTTTGCGGTTGGGTGCAGATAGTTTCCGCGCAGCAGGCGGTGCGCCAGCAAACGGATCCCGCCGGCGCGGTGCATGTCGGCGGCTACAAAACGGCCGGAGGGCTTCAGGTCGGCAAGCAGCGGTGTACGCTCGCTGACCGTCTGGAAATCGTCAATCTGCAAATCGACGCCGGCTTCGCGCGCAATGGCCAGCAGATGCAGCACGGCATTCGTCGATCCGCCGCTTGCGGCAACCGAAGCAATCGCATTTTCAAAAGCATCATGAGTCAGAATATCGCGCGGGCGAATTCCCTTTTGCAGTAGGTTCAGCACAACCTTGCCGCAATCGAAAGCCACTTGATCTTTCTTCGCATCCATCGCGGGCACGCTGTTGAAGCCCATGGGAGAAAGACCGATCATCTCCATCACCGTGGACATGGTGTTCGCGGTGTACTGGCCGCCGCAGGCGCCAGCTCCGGGGCAGGCGACATCTTCGAGATCGTGCAGCTCCTTGTCAGTGATTTTTCCGGCGGCATTCGCGCCCACGGCTTCAAACACATCTTGAATGGTGACATCTTTGCCGCGATAGCTTCCGGCCGCGATGGTGCCGCCGTAAAGAACGAGTCCGGGAAGATCCATGCGGGCCAGAGCCATGGCCGCGGCGGGAATCGTTTTGTCACAACCCACCACGCACACGACTGCGTCGAACAATTGCCCGCGGCAGACCAGTTCAATGGAATCGGCGATGAGTTCGCGGCTTACGAGCGACGCGCGCATGCCTTCCGTGCCCATGGTCTCGCCGTCGGAAATGGCGATGGTATTGAATTCCATGGGCGTGCCGCCTGCGGCGCGAATGCCTTCTTTCACTTTGGCGGAGAGCCGCCGCAGGTGAAAGTTGCAAGGCATGGTTTCGATCCAGGTATTGGCCACACCGATCAGCGGCTTGCGCAGGTCGGCATCGGTGAAGCCGATGGCTTTGAACATGGCGCGCGCCGGAGCGCGGTCGCGCCCGTCGGTGATTCCGTGGCTACGATGTTTAAGGTCCATGGCGAAAGATTACAACAGAGAGAAAGATTCGTGGATAAAGATTCGGGCGGCCCGTTTTCAAGAGCAAAGAAAAACGGAGAACCCGCAATCAGTGACGTAAAAAGTCGCACCGCAGTGCAGGTTCCCCAACTCGCATGATGCTTACCCAGGAGGCATCACGCTTCTGACACGACCAAACTCAAACTCTATGCCAAGGCCGCGCGCGCCGACTGCTCCGAAATGCTGGCAGAGCTTGGCGGAAGCGGCGTCCATGCCGGATGTCCATGCTCGAGCGAGGCTACGCTGGAACGCACGTCGACCACGTCGACGATGCTGTACCATTCCCGGCAGAGCTGCCCAATCTGCTTATGCGTAACGTCGAGCAGGACGGTCACCGCGTGGTCTTGCCCGGCCACGTCCGCGTGCACCGATGTAAGATCGAGCCCCCGGCGAGAAATTGCATTCAAAATTCGCATCAATGCGCCTTGAGCGTTGCGATAGCGGATGTGAAAAATCTGCATGGTCGTTTTCCTTTCCAAATTTTGCGATTGAGTGATCGGGTGATTTTGCGATTCAAAGCCCCAGCACTCTGCGTTTGCTTCAAATTCTCAATGACCCGATCGCTCGATTACTCAATGCCGTTATCTTCGAACATCATCTCCGAAAGCGCCGCGCCCGCTGGAACCATGGGATAAACATTGGCCTCGGGATGGCAATCAAATACCAGCAGCTCCGGCTCTGGCGAACGCAAGAAATTCTCGATGAGATCTCCCGTCTTGGCCGATACCGGATACTCCGCCATAGCGGCCTCGTTCAGGCGCCACGCATGAATGCGGTAAGCCTTGGCAATTTCGACAAAATCCGGGTTATCGCTCAGGTCGGTCTCAGCATAGTTGCGCTCATAGAAGAGCTGCTGCCACTGCCGCACCATGCCCAGATACTTGTTATCGACGATCACCATTTTTATGGGCAGGCCAAGGCGGCGTACCGTGGCCAGTTCCTGGATGTTCATCTGAAAGCCGCCATCGCCAGAAACACAGAGCACGCAGGTCTGCGGCTTCGCCAGTTGCACGCCGACGGCGGCAGGCAGAGCGAAACCCATCGCTCCCAACCCGCCGGACGTGATAAATCCGCGTGGTGACGAAGAACGGTAACGCTGTGCCGCCCACATCTGGTGCTGGCCTACGTCGGCAATCACGACGTTGTCTTCGGGCAGCCGGCTGAACAGTTCATCGAGAAAACGCATGGTGGGTTGAGCCAGTCCTCGCGGATCAAGCTCGGCACGCTCGCCTCCGCAAGCTACCGCGCGCCAACCGCTCCAATCGGGCAGCGCAGCATGGCGTAGCTCCGAGTGGAATGCCGGAATCGTATCCGCGAGATTTCCGATCACCGGCAACTCGCAAGCGCGCACGCGATCCAGTTGCGCCGGATCAATCTCGAAGTGGATGATTCTGGCATGCGGCGCAAAACGAGTGGGATCACCGGTCACGCGATCGTCGAGACGCGCTCCGAAAACCAGCAGCAGATCGGCCTCATGCAAAGCCATATTCGCCGCGCGCGTTCCGTGCATACCCACCATGCCCAGGTAATACGGCGATTGTGGTGGAACGGCTCCGAGGCCGTGCACGGTGGCGAACGTCGGAATATTCAAATCATCGAGCAGGCGGCGCAGTTCCGGAATCGCGCCGGAAAGTTTTGCACCTGCGCCGACTAGCGCCACGGGCCGGGTTGCTCGTTGCAGCAGCGCAACAATCGTGTCGCTGAAAGCGCCTTCCGCATTTGCGTCGGCGGATCGCGCGTGCGGAGCGAACTTCACGGGAGCGGAGAATTCTTTCTTGGCCTTCAGCAGATCGGTAGGAATGTCGATGACCACCGGTCCCGGCCGTCCACTGCGCGCCCAGTGGAATCCTTCCGCGATCACTTCCGGGATCTCGTCGATGGTGCGCACCAGACGGCTCCATTTTGTAAGCGACAGGGTCACGCCGAAAACGTCGGTCTCCTGAAATGCATCGCTGCCGATCATCGCGCTGCGCACCTGGCCGGTGATGCAGACTAGCGGAACCGAATCCATCTTGGCGTCGGCGATGCCGGTGACCAGGTTGGTGGCTCCGGGACCGCTGGTAGCGATGGCCACGCCGACTTTTCCCGTGACGCGCGCGTAGCCTTCCGCCGCAAACACCGCGCCCTGCTCGTGCCGCGTCAAAACGTGCCGGATGCCGCTCCCCTCCAACGCGTCATACAACGGCATGATTGCGCCGCCGGGGTAGCCAAACGCGAGGTCGACCCCTTCGGCGCGCAAGCACTGCAAAACGATTTCGGCTCCCTTAGGCATTCACGACCTGTTGCGGCTCAGGCTTCGGCATCTCCACCGGCTTTTTCGATTGCCTGCCGGGCAGCCAACTCATCATGCCGCGCAATTGCGCTCCGACAATCTCAATCGGATGCTGCTGCTCTTGCTGGCGCAACTCGGTGAAGTTGTAGCCACCGTCTTTGTTTTCCTTGATCCATTCGCGAGCGAAGGTTCCATCCTGAATGTCGGCCAAAGTTTTCTTCATCGCTGCGCGGGTCGCATCGCCCACCACTCGCTCGCCGCGAGTCAGGTCGCCATACTCGGCGGTATTTGAAATCGAGTGCCGCATGCGGCTCAGGCCACCTTCGTAGATGAGGTCGACGATCAACTTCATCTCGTGCAGGCATTCGAAATAAGCGATCTCCGGCGCGTAGCCGGCCTCGACCAGGGTTTCGAATCCTTTCTTGATGAGAGAAGTTAAACCGCCGCAGAGCACGGCCTGCTCCCCGAAAAGATCGCTCTCGGTTTCTTCCTTGAAGGTGGTTTGGAGCACGCCGGCGCGAGTCGAGCCGATGCCATGCGCGTAGGCCAATGCATATTCGTGGGCGTGCTGGCTCGCATCCTGCTGGATTGCGATCAGCGATGGAACGCCGCGCCCCTCGGTGTATACGCGGCGCAACAGATGGCCGGGACTCTTGGGGGCGATCATCACCACATCTACATCGCTTGGCGGGACGATCGTCTGGAAATGGATGCTGAAGCCGTGCGAGAAGCCGAGAATTTTGCCGGGATGCAGATAGGGCTCGATGTATTGCTCATACACCGCAGCCTGGGTTTCGTCCGGGGTGAGCACATGAATCCAGTCGGCGCGCTTGGCGGCCTCATCCGGCGCCACCACGACCATGCCATCGGCGCGGGCCTGCTGGGCGCTGGGACGATTCGGTTCCAGCCCAACAATTACCTTGCAACCGCTGTCGCGCAAGTTCTGGGCCTGCGCGTGTCCCTGGCTGCCGTAGCCCAGGATGGCGATGGTTTTGCCCTTCAGGGCGCCAGGATTGGCGTCGTGTTCGTAGAAAATAGTAGCCACCAGTGTGCTCCTCTCACCGCAGTTGTCTCGTTCGAACCAAGGAAGGAAAGCTGCTCTTGCCTGGCCAGATGCATCGTGTCCAAACCGACCGGTCGGTCGGTATCTGGAGATGCTACCTTTGACCGAAATCCGTGTCAAGCGGGAAGTTGGAGTCCCGGCACTCGGTTCGTGGAGTCAAAATCCCCGCCCTGTCTCTGCAAAAGACGCAGAGACAAGGACGGGGCACCCGCGCGTAGGGAAATCCAGAACGCGTTGGCATTCCCTTGGGGAACTGTTTACCATGTCAGCCGATGGCCCGCGAGACTCTGGTCGACTCCCGGCAGGAGATCCTGCGCACCGCCGCACGGCTGTTCCAGCAGCGGGGGTACGATGCGACTTCCATGAACGATGTGGCGGCCGCGCTCAAGTTGAGCAAGGGCGGCCTTTACCATCACTTTCAGAGTAAAGACGAAATCCTTTTCGAGATCATGGACCATGCCATGGAGATCACGGAGGAACGGGTGCTCAACCCGGTGCGGGGCGTGGCCGATCCGGAAGAGCGGCTGCGGGCGCTGATCCGGCTGCATATCGAAGTGGTGCTCAGCCCGCGCGATCGCGAGATCACGGTGATGCTGCATGAAAATCATCCTCTGCCGCCGTCTTTGCGCAAACGCATCAACGCCCGCAAAAAAGATTACGTCCACTTTCTCGAAAATCTGATGGCGGAGGTGCAGCATAAGTCGCGGCACTCGCATCACGCAAAAGCGAAAGTCAGCCCGCGCGCCGCAGCCTTCGCTCTGCTCGGCATGATCAACTGGATTTATCAGTGGTACAAACCGGAAGGAGATCTGCAGGCGCAGAATCTGATCCCGCAGTTTACCGACCTGATTTTCGGAGGCATCTTCGCGTGAAAACGGTATTCGCCAGCCTGGCGGAAGTCGCCGAACAGCGCTTAGACAGCGGCAAGTCGTACCGCGAATTTCTGCGCGTGCCGGCGATGAGCGCCGGCCTCTACGTCCTGCCGGCGGGCGGACCGGACCGGCAGAAGCCGCACCGCGAAGACGAGATTTACTACGTGATCCGCGGACGCGCCCGCTTCAAAGCCGGCCCTGAAGACCGTGAAGTTTCCGCAGGCAGCGTGATTTTTGTCGCGGCGGAAGTTGGGCATCGCTTTTACGATATCGCGGAAGAGCTCGTAGTCCTGGTGATCTTCGCGCCCGCCGAGACCTAAGACGGTGCTACTTCGCTGGAATCCAATAAATCTCTTCCTTGATCGCGGTTCGATCGACGAAGCCGCGCCGCTTCAAGATAGCCTTGCTGTTCGCGATCATGTCGGGATGCCCGCACAAATATGCGGTGGTATTGGTGGCGTCGAGTTCCCAGTGGTCGGCGTACTTGCGCAAGACATCGTCGGCTCGACCGATCTCGCCCGGCCAGTCGGCGTGATCCCAAGGCCGGCTCACGGTGGGAACATATTTGAACCAGGGAAGTTCCGCATCGAAACGATTCAGTTCTTCTTTGTAGCCAAACTCCCAGGGACGGCTGGCGCCGTTGAGCAGATACAGTTGGTGGCTGCCGTCAAAGCGGCCTTCTTTCCAGTCCTTCGAAAGGGTACGCATAAAACTCACGAACGGAGCGACCCCGGTTACGGTTGAAACCAGCAGATGATGCTTGCGGCCGCTCTCGGTGTCCAGCGTGAATTTTCCCTTAGGTATTTTCCGCATCAGCAATTCGTCGCCCGGCTGCAGTTTGTAGAGGCGCGGGGTAAGCGCTCCCTCGGGTACCAGCTCAAAGAAGAACTCAATCTCTTTTTCAAAGGGCGCGGAAACAATGGAATATGGACGCTCCGTCCGCTTGCCATCGTGCTCGACCCCGAGCGTGGCATATTGTCCCGGAGCAAAGTTGAATTCTCCACCGGGCTGGATGCGAATCATCCACAGGTCTGGCGCGAATTCTTCGCGCCTGGTGACCCGAGCCCGGTAAAATTTCTCATCCCCAACCGTCATCTGCAAATCCTCGAAGACTCGGGCGCGGCCGGCCGTCGATTTTGAGCCAGCTTCGCGCGTCGTTAAAGTTTTGAGATGATACATGGAGGATTCAAGTTTGACAACCGAACGGTCGTTCTAGCCGTCGGCGGCAAGCAGAGGCAACGAAATGCCGAGCGCGAAATCGAAAGCGTATGTGTTTGTGTTTGATGGACTGGCGGATTGGGAGCCGGCTCTGGCTCTGTGCGAGCTCCGGAAATCCGGCAAGTACGAAGTGCTTGCCGCGGGACGTTCGCGCGACGCCGTGGTGACGATGGCGGGACTGAAGGTGCTGCCTGACGTTGCGATTGATGAGATCGAGCCGCGTGACACTGCGATTTTCATCTTGCCGGGTGGAGGCCGCTGGGAGGACGGACCGGACGAGAAGGTGGATGAACTTCTTCAGCGCCTCCATGCGCACAAGATTTTGATCGGCGCGCTGTGCGCAGCGACGCTGGAAATTGCCCGCGCAGGGCTGACCGCCGGGATACGCCACACCAGCAACTCGAAAAACTATTTGAAAAAGATGGTTCCACCGTATCGGGATGAAGATCTCTACGTGGACGAGCTAGCGGTGACCGATCACAAAATCATCACGGCGAGCGGACTGGGAAGCGTGGAGTTCGCGCGCGAGGTGATCCGCGAGTTAGGCATTTACGACGAAGCTGACACGCGGATGTGGTTCGATATGTTCAAAAAAGGCGTGATCCCCGCGAGCATGCGGTAGGGCCAACTTGCGGGCTGTCCGCGCCAGTCGCAGTTGGCGAAGGACTTGGGAGCGCATGAAGTTTCTCCAACTCGTCCTGTGTTTTCTGCCAGGCTGCCGGGTTTTTCTTGGTCGCGATGGGCGCGCTGGGATCGCTGTAGAAGGCCAGGATGTTCGCCCGCAGCCCTGGACTAATCTGGTCAAAGTTGTGGCCACCTAACTGGTCCAGCAGACGGGCGTAGGCGTCGTCCGTGAGCTTATATTCTCCCGCTCGCGTATCGCGGCCCGTATCAAAGTCAGTGTTCGGAAGCTGCAAATCTCCGGCTGCACTTTCATGGAGAAGCTTGGTGTAGTTCTCGATCGTTTTGTCCACGCTGGCGATGTAAAGGTCTTCAGTTTTCTGGGTCGGGACCTTGATATCGAGTGCCTTGAACGGCCCGATCTTGGGCGCGAATCTGAGGATAAATGCCAGCACACGCGTCCCAAAACCCGGACGCTTGTAGGTGCGTCCCCATTCCTTCTGATAACTCGCGCGCGATAAATAGTAGCGGAACTGGCGTGCTCGGAAGTTTGGCGTTTCGGCGACAATCTCCTTGCGGCGGGTAACCAAGGCCACGCGAGTCATCTCAGGGATTACGGTGCCGATGGCACGCCGGAAGGTTCCGATCGCCAGGTCTTCATTTGAAATTACATCGCTGAGCGGAATGCCGTACGTGTCCAGGAAAGCGCGCTCCAGCTCCGGCTTCGAAATTTCAAAGCCGATGAAGTCGTGATAACTATCGGAGGTGTAGCGATTCTTCGCGACCTGCGTGACATCGAAGCCAAATTCTATGCGGATGTGAGCCTTGGGATTGTCCTCGTAGGTCACCACTTTTCCGTACTTTTTTTGGAGCTTGGGAAATTCAATGCCGACGGCTTCATTCACCGTGGGATGTCCGCAGTTGTCGGCGGAATAATGCGCCAGGGCGCCCAGGGCGAACGCGTATTCATCGATGTCGGAAGATTCCTTGAGAAGGTTTCCGACAAAATCGCCGCTGCGAACGTAGTGCGTAAGGTCGCTGAAATATTTGTTGCCGAACGGGTAGTAGCCCATGTCCTGCATGACCGACCCACCGTAGGCAAAGGCATGCGCTTTCTTCAAATCATCATCCGTGGCGGCGGGAAATCGCTTCTTCAGCATAGGGAGAATCGTATCTTTCCATGCCAGATCAACGATCTCTTCGTGAGTCAGCACGGAGTAAGCGGCGCAGGTCTGCACGGCACAGAGCTGCGCCAGGACAATCGCCAACCCAAACCAAAGAGCGGCCCGCGAGGAATAAGAACCGTGCCTCATTTGGCCACGACAAGAACTACGAAGGTATCGGACAAAATGTTGTGGGCATGTGGATTCTCGGGCGTCGCCGGCGGAGGCGGGCCGAATTTCGCGGTGACCACATAAATATTGTGCGTCTTGGAATCCAGCGCCAGTGTTCGCGCGCCCTGCTGCGTTGGAACATTTTCCGCCACACTGAATTTCTCCGGCGACTCTTCCCGCACTACCGTCAATACACCTTCTCCGCACGAAGCGAACGCCAGTCCAGTTTCGTCATCGAAGGCGGTTGCGTCGACGCCATCGCCAATTGCAGGCGTGGCCAGAATCTTGCCCGTATCCGCATCCACGATGGCCATCATCTTGTTATCGCAGCCGACGAACAGGCGGCGATTCTTACGGTCCATCGACAAGCCTGACGGCGATTCGCAAGGTGCGAGCGGCCACCTCGATTTGACCTCAAGTTTGCCGGGATCGATCGCCACCAACTCGCTTTTGTCTTCAATATTGACGAAGATCTCTCCCTTGCCGTCGGTGACGGAAAACTCCGGCTTGCCGCCGAGCTTGATCGTGCCGAGCACAGTTCCTTTCTCGGCATCTACGGCGGTCGCATCCTGACTTCGGCCGTTAAAAGTAAAAACGCGCTTGGTTACCGGATCATAAAGGATGGCGTCTGGATTGTCTCCGACCTTCACCTTGCTGCTGGTGGCCAGAGTCTTCAAGTCAAAAATGCTGACGGTGCCTTCGCGACCGTTGCTGGTAAATCCGCGTCCCAGTTCCGGAGCGAGAGCGATGCCGTGCACTCCGGGAGTGCCGGCGATGTCGCCAACGCTTTTTCCCGAATCCAGGTCCAGCACGATGACATGAGTGGCTCGCGAAATATAAAGACGCCGCGTCGACGAGTCAGCGATCAGATAGTCCCATCCACCTGCGCCGCCTATTTTGTACCTCTTCACCACTTTGTATCCCGGGCTGGCCGCGGCGAGAGCCACAGCGGTGACCATCAGAAGCAGCGACGCTGACACCCAACTGCGCGACCAATTCTCTTTAGCAAGCATTCTTCCTCCGTAACTTTCCGGGCACGGCGTCCCTTTTGATGCGGACTTCCGCGCGCAAGTGGCCGCGCTCTTCGGTCGAGCTGGTGGGCGGGACCCCGAAGTAACTTTACCGTATTCCGGCCCCCTGCCTAAACTCAGGCTATGGGTGTGTTGCCAGGAAATCTGCAGGGGCAAGACGGGGACGGAGGGCTGCTCCATGCAGACCCGCGCCTGCAGCCGACGCCGGATTACGGCACGCTCGGTCCGGGTTCAGATCCTCCGCCAGCGGTTTGCGGACGCTTCGATTCCAGTCGTGCCCCAGCCTCCAGCCTGCGAGGCTTGCATATGGCAGCAATGGTGGCGGGCATCGGGCTTGCGCTCGCCGTGTCCTCAGCGGGAGGAACCGGCGCGGTGTGGGGAAGATTATCCAACGCGTTCTCGCTGCGGAAAAATCTCAGCGTCTCCCCGGCGCGGCCAATCGACTATCGCGATCTGGATCGTCAGAAGCCGCAAGAGCAAGCCGAAATCCTGCTGGAGCGCGCCGTGGCTCGCTCCGACGGAGCTACTGGACAGATCGAGTCACGCGTCGAAGGCTGGCGCGGAAAGCTCATGTGGAATGCGCGCCTCGGAGAGCTAACCACGGTCGCCCTCAATTCCAATGACATTAGCGTCCGGGGTTCCGCTATCGACGTGCAACTGGCGGCTTACGGGCTGCCCAAGAACGAGGCAAGCGTCGATGCATTGGTACTTCAGGCCAACTCTACGGATCACGCGCAAAAGATTTGGGCCTTCTGGGGTCTGGGCCTGCTGGCCAACCGCGGCATCGAGACAGATCGGGTCATTCAAGTGTTGAGCGCTCACCTTAAGGATTCTGGCCGCGAATCGGACAAGTCTTCCGCGGGCAAGGCTTCTTCAGGCAGTTTGTCAGAAGATGCACGACGTTGGGCAGTCGAGGCTCTGGCTGTGGTGGGAACCACTCCCACGATTGCCCCGCTCCTGGAAGCCATGCACGATGATCCGTCTCCGCAGGTGCGCGAGCGGGCAGCATGCAGCCTGGCGGAATCCGGCATGCTCAGTCATGAGCAGAGGCTCATCGCTGTTCCGCAACTCATCGAGTATTCGGACGATCCCGCGCTCGATGCGCAGACCCATGCCTGGGCCTTCCAGGCGCTGGGCGACATTACGCAGCAACGCTTGCCCAACGACGCGGCCGCTTGGCGAAATTGGTATCAGAACAACAGCGCAAACAACTAACTTCCACAGCCAAGCCTGGCGATACAAATCCAGCACTAAGAACGAAAAAGTGGCCCACCCTTGCAGCGAAAATTATGCTCGCAAGCGTCTAAGGAACTAGTAGCATCAATTAGGGTTTTCTCGTAGTCTCTCCTCTGCATGCGCGCCAGCAAACCGATCTCCGCTCCCGTGCAATCCGCAGTCTCCGAGTTGTTGCCGGATCTGCACGCCAAGAGCGGCTGCGAAAAAATCGGTCTCAGTCTGGAATCCTTCGGAGAGATTCTCGCCGACGTGGCCATGAAGTATTTGCCCGCGGAGGCCGGTCCAGCCGAGGCGCGTACTCTTCTGCTAAGCCTGCGAGTTGACGAACTCGCGCTTGCCAGGGCCTGCGCCGCAGGCCACAATTCCGCCTGGGAACTGTTCCTGATTCGTTATCGCGAAAAGCTGTATCAGTCCGCCCTGCGCATAGCCCGCGAGGACTCAGCCGCCCGCGATCTCGCCGACACGCTCTATGCCGAACTCTACGGTACCGTTACGCGAGACGGCGAGCGCGTTTCGAAGCTGGCATCGTTTACGGGCCGCGGGTCGCTTGAAGGCTGGCTGCGCACCGTGCTGGCGCAAGAGTTCGTGAATCGCTACCGCCGGACGCGACGCCTGGTCAGTCTCGATGAAGAAGGAGAAGAAGGCTCCCAGTTCGCAGCGCCCGAGCCGGAGCCGGTCTCGTCCCCAGACATGCGGCTGGAACGGGCCACCGACGCGGCCCTGGCTTCGCTTTCCAGCGAGGAGCGCATGGTGCTAGCTGCGTATTTTCTGGATGGCAGTACATTAGCGGAAATTGCCCGCCTGCTGGGGGTGCACGAATCCACCATCAGCCGCAAGGTGGACAAACTGGCCAAGGCTTTGCGCAAGAAAATCCTGGCTCATATGATCCAGCAGGGCATGGCTCGCCGCCAGGCCGAAGAAGCCCTGGAAGTGGACGTACGCGACCTTCGGCTGGATATTCGCCGTAGTTTGACGCAAGAATCGCCCGGACCAGCGTTCTCTGAGAAGAGAGAAGCGAGAGTCGAGGCGCGGACCCCGGGTGGTCCGCGGGAGATCGGAAACTAGAAGTCCGAAAAGAAGCAATGCAGAACGTACCCAAATCCGTCCTGAAGCGGCTGCAGGAAACTCGGCCAGGCGCCGGGCCGCATCCCGAGGCCGACCTTCTGGCCGCCTTCGCCGAGCAGTCTCTCGCGGAACGTGAGCGCTCCTTTGTGATGGAGCACCTTGCGGCTTGTGGCGATTGCCGGGAGGTAATTGTGCTGGCGTTGCCGGAGGGGGCCGCGGAAACAGGGAACGTTGCAGTGCCTTCCGCAGGCGCTGCTCGCGGCTGGCTGACTTGGCCGACGCTTCGTTGGGCGGCCCTGGCTGCGGGGATCCTTGTCGTTATCTCGGTTGGAGTTTCGCAATATTCGCATCGCAACCAGGATAAGACGATTGCCTCGAACTTCATGCTAAAGGACGCCGCGCAAGGGCCTTCGAATGAACCTCCGTCCAGCCAGGTTGCGACTCCGAAGGAGGAGACGCAAAGCGAACCCTTGTCGGCTCCGCGCTCTCAGATATTGCCAGCGCACGAGCCTGCTCAAAAAGCTGATGGGAAAGCCCAACTACGAGGCCGCGCAGCGTACTCCGGCGGGAGCGGCGGTGGCATGGCGCCTGTTGCAAGCGAAACCGAGTCGGCGGCGATCAGCCAGGACCAGCTCGCGCAGAATCGGTTTGGTCTTCCGATGCAAGACCGTAACGTTGGCAGTGCCGACGTGGTCAAAGCCAAAGATCCCGTTCCCGCCCAAACTGCATCCGGTTCCCCTGCGGCACCGGCGTTGGCGCCTCCCGGCCTACCTCTGCAGACTTCTCCGTCTCTTATGCTGCGCGTGTCACCGCGCTGGACCATCAGCCCCGCGGGCGCTCTTCAACGTTCCTTCGACGGAGGAAATACGTGGGAGACTGTAAATCTGAATATGAGTATCGTCTCCACTGCGGATCAGAATTCGGATTCAGGCGGAGCCGGGCCTGACAAGAAAAAAGAGGCTGCGTCCAATTTCTACCCCATTTTCCGCGCCGTGGCGGCAAGTGGACTCGAAGTTTGGGCCGGAACTCTCGCCGGGGGCCTCTACCACACCTCGGATGGCGGCAATCACTGGGCTCGCGTAGCCCCCTCGGAAGCTGGCACGACGATCACTGGCGACATTACCAGGATCCAGTTCTCTGACCCGCAGCAGGGAAAGGTTTCAACCTCGACCGGCGAACTCTGGACCACCTTTGACGGCGGCCAAACCTGGCACAAGCAGCCTTAATTCCTCACTGCTAAGAGCTCTGTTCTCATCTTTGTCTAACGCCGGCCGGCTAAACTTCATATTCCTGAATTTACTCGCCGCATAATCCGCCAAAAACTCCATTACCAAAGTGACGTTTACTTAAAAAGGGGAGAAACCTAGTATCGACTAGTGGTTTGGCAGTTCTGGGGGAGGGCTGCCGAGGCGTCTTGGGCTGAAAAGTCCGAGGCGCTTTTTTGTTTGCAGCCCAGAACCTGAAAGTTGTTTATTTGGAACACGCGGCGCAATATCCGCCGATTTCCAATCGCGATACCACGATGCGGAAGCGGCAGTCTTTCTCCACTTGCCCCTTGAGGGTCTCAAAAATATCGCTCACGAATTCCATGATCTTGCCACAGCGCAAACAAGCCATGTGGATGTGGTCCCGGTTCAGCTTGCGCTCGTAATAGTGACCTTCACCGTGGATGTGCATAAGGTCCAGTTCGTCAATCAGCCCGTGCCGCTTGAGCAGTTGGAGGGTGCGGTAGACCGTGCTGCGATCCACGCTGGCATCCAGCTTCTGGGCCTTGCGTAGAAGCTGGGCCGCATCCAGGTGTTTGGTCGCAGTTTCCATGACGCGCAGGATAGCGCGCCGCTGCTGCGTCATGCGAATTCCACGCTCCGCGAAGTGGGCCTGCAAGCGGCCCGGCATTTCGGTCTGAGGTAATGGCATAAGGCTTCTCCCAGCCGTCGCAACTGGTCGCAACGACGCTGCGACGGAATCTACTGCCGAGCCCTTGACGGTTTCTGAGAATATCCGTCAAGCTTATCTAGTTGCGACCAATTTGCAACTGGTGACAACCAGCAATCACCAAGCAGCACAATCATAAGTTTAGTTGCGACTGATTTGCAACTAAACCGCGAGATTCCTGAAACATGCGACGCTTTCTCCAATCGCCGTTGTTCCTCCTATGCCTGCCCTTCTGCTTGCTGGGGTTAGCTTGGGCAGGGGTGGGCGGCAGCATCGCGGGCACGATTAAGGATCCATCGGGTGCAGCCGTAGCACAAGCAACCATCAGCTTGGTCAATAAGGGTACCGGCGTCCAGCAATCTGCTACCAGCGACGGCCGGGGAACTTACACGTTCCCTGTGCTGCCTATCGGCGAGTACGTACTTGAAGTGAACCACGCGGGCTTCCAACCATATCGGCGCACCGGAATCGGGCTCGATGCCAACAGCGCGCTTCTCGTGGATGTGGTGTTGCAAGTCGGGCAAAGAAACGATGCCATCACGGTTACCGACAACGCGGCCCATGTGGAAACTTCCAGTTCTCAGATGGGTGAGGTGATTGCCGGCTCGACCATGACCGGCGTTCCTCTGAATGGCCGCAGCTATACCGATCTGCTCGCGCTTCAATCCGGCGTCGCCCCGGCTACCTCCATCACCTCCAGCACCGTTCAGGATGTGGGTGCCAGCGCCTTCTCACCCTCAGGCGACTTGAATTCAGGCAACATTTCCATTAACGGCCAGCGCGAGTTCGCCAACAGCTTCATGGTGAATGGCAGCGATGTCGAAGAGGACGTGAATATGGGCACCGCCATTATCCCCAATCTGGACTCGATCTCCGAGTTCAGGATTCTCACCAACAATTTCGATGCCGAATATGGCGAATACAGTGGCGGCCAGATCAACGTCATCACCAAGTCCGGCAGCAATGCATTTCACGGCGACGTTTTTGAATTTCTGCGTAATACCAACCTGGACGCCCGCAATTACTTTTCTCCCACCCGCGGATCTTTTGACCAGAACCAATTCGGTGGAACTCTCGGCGGGCCAGTCAGACGAAATAAAATTTTCTTCTACTCTGATTATCAAGGGACGCGGCAGACCGAAGGCGTTGACACCGGACTGATTTCCGTGCCGTCGGCACAAGACCGGTCAGGCAACCTCTCAGACTTGGCACGTTCCCTGGATACGGCGGTCAGCGGTCCCGCATGGGCAGGCGTACTCTCGAACAATCTTGGTAACCCAGTCTCCGTGGGTGAGCCGTACTATTTCTCTGGCTGCACGAATACAAATTATTCCGCCAGCAGTACCACCGCATGTGTTCTTCCCACATTGCAAATCCCCACCCGTAAGTGGTCGGCTCCGGCGCAGCAATTGTTGCAATACATTCCTTCGCCGAACCAGCCCGGCAATGTTTTTTCCACCTCGGCTTATAACGAGACGCTCCATGACAACAAGGGTGCTGCTCGCCTCGATGCCAATACACGATGGGGTCTCATCTCGACTTATTATTTTCTCGACAATTTTACGCAGAACAATCCTTATCCCACGGCGCAGGGCGGAGCCAATGTGCCGGGCTTCAACGCGCTGAATCTTGGCCGCGCTCAGTTGTTCAACCTGGGCGACACCAAGACTCTGAGCGCAACCGCGGTCAATGAATTCCGTTTCAGCTATCTGCGCGATTCCAACGACCTCGGCCGTCCCCAGGGCGGACTCGGGGTCAGCCTGGCGTCTCAGGGTTTCCAGGTCGGAGCGAACACTCTCGGCATCGTGCCCCTTTCGCCGCAAACCGAAGGAGTGGAGAACGTCGCCTTCAACAACTACTCCATCGGAACCAACACGAATCAGCTCCGGCAGAGTAACAACACCTTCCAATGGCTCGACAACTTTTCCAAAGTCGTGGGTACGCACACCATCAAGACCGGTGTCGAATTTCATTTCGACCAGGTCAATACTCATGCCATTGCTCAATTCAACGGTAGTTTCCTGTTCTATGGCAGCCAAACCGGATCTGATTTCGTTGACTTCCTGCTCGGGGCTCCCACGCAGTACAACCAGAGTCAGCTCCAGCCTTTTTATGGACGCAACAAATATCTCGGTCTCTACGCGCAGGATAGCTGGCGGCTGCGTCCTAACTTCACGCTCAATTACGGGTTGCGCTGGGATCGCATCGAGCCCTGGTACGAAAAATACAATCAGGTCGCGACCCTCGAGCCAGGCAAACAGTCCGTGGTCTTTCCCACCGCTCCCGCAGGAATTCTTTTTCCAACCGATCCCGGAGTTCCCCGAACGCTTGCTCCGCCGGGCAGCAAAGATTTCGCGCCACGCGTTGGCCTCGTTTACTCGCCCAGTGCCAGTTCGGATTCTCTTTTCGGCAAGATCCTTGGAGGGCCCGGCCAAACCAGCCTGCGCGCCGGCTTCGGCATGTTTTACACGGCCATCGAAGCTCTCACGGTTGGAGTTCTCAGCGCGAACGCGCCTTACGGCACTACCTATACCAGTCCCACGCCGCCGTTGTTCGCCACACCATTCGTCTCCGCGTCCACCGGCAAGGGCAGCCAGTATTTCCCGGTCCAACTGGCGCCGCTCGACTCCTCGGCGAGCCATCCTGACCCCAACGTTGATTGGTCACAGTACGAGCCCATCAGCGGTCTCCCGGCATATCCCACCACCAACCGGATCCCCTACACCGAGGAACACATGCTTTCGGTGGAGCGCCAACTGACCTCGAATACCGTACTCAGCACCAGTTACGTGGGCAGCCAGGGGCATCGACTGCTCGCGCTCGTGGAAGCGAATCCTGGCAATCCCGCGCTCTGCTTGCAGCTCATGAATCCGGCGAACCTGGCCTCTGGACAAACTCCTTGTGGCCCGTTTCTCGAAGGCAACACCTACATCACGGCCTCAGGACAGAAGATCAATGGAACCCGCGGGCCGTTGGGCGCTGATTTTGGCAGTGACACCAACCAGGCTACCGTCGGAAATTCCAATTACAACGCGCTCGAAGTCACCCTGCGCCACAGCAGCGGTCATCTGCAAATTCTTGGGGGTTACACCTACGGAAAATCGCTTGATCAGGCTTCCAATCTTGGCGAAGAAATCAATCCCATCCATCCAGCGCTCAGCAAAGCCTTGTCTGCCTTTGATGTGAAGCAGAATTTTGTAGTGAGTTACAACTATCAACTGCCTCTCGATCGCCTTTTTGGTGCGTCCAATCGATGGACACAAGGCTGGGCGATTTCCGGGATCACGCGCTTCAGCACAGGTTTCCCCGTCACGCTTTACAACTACGGCGACAATTCTTTGCTGGGAACCGAACCGAATGGCGTCAACAACTACGGGGTTGATGAGCCGCAGTACACACCCGGAGCGCTTGAACTGAACCACAATCCTCGCAATGGCCACCCCTTTTTCAATACCGGCCTTTTCAGTCTTCAGCCTCTCGGTCAGCCCGGCAATGCCAAGCGCCGTTTCTTCTACGGACCGGGCATCGATAACTTCGACATGGCGCTGATCAAGAGTCTGCCGCTCACCGAATCCAAGTCTCTTCAGTTCCGTTTCGAGGGATTCAATGCCTTCAACCACGCCCAGTTCTACGGACCGGCATCGGTGAACGGCAATATCAATAGCTCCACCTTCGGGCAGGTAGTCAGCGCTGCAGCGCCTCGTCTGATGCAGGCCGCTGTCAAGTTCATCTTCTAGGTGCGGTGCTTCAGGAGCCGATCTTGACCGCAGGTCGCTTTTGCGACTTTCGCGACTCCCCGGCATCAAAGGGAAGTGCGATAATGGATGCGCGCCCGAGAGGGCATGCACTTATTCGATATAGATCGCCGGACCGGCTAGACCGCTCGTTGTTTCCGAAACATGGGAGCGTCCGCCGACAGCGCGACGTTACAACGAGGAGAAACGAAAATGGCAGGCAATGGAATTGTCGAAGTCACCGATGCAAACTTCGACCAGGATGTTTTGAAGTCAGATACACCCGTGCTGGTGGATTTCTGGGCAACATGGTGCGGCCCCTGCCGCGCCCTCGCTCCCATCGTGGACGAGCTCGCCAAGGACTACCAGGGCAAACTGAAAGTCGGCAAGATGGATGTCGACGCCAACAGCTCCACCCCGATGCGCTACAAAGTGACCGGCATCCCTACGTTGCTGGTCTTCAAAGGCGGTCAGGTAGTAGAGCAGCTGGTTGGATATCGGCCGAAAGATGCCATCGCGCAAGCGATCGACCGGCACGTTGGGTAAGGCTGCTTCTAGCTTCTAGCTTAAAGTTCAAACGCACGCGGACTCTTCCGAGTCGCGTGCGTTTTATTTTTTCAGATATTCCCTTCAAGAACGCGCAAGCAGTCGTCATGATTGGTTCAGCTAGCGGGGGTCTGGCCCGGGCTAAGCTCTATCCCAGCACTCAAATCTCGAGGGGTACCCTCGGGTTCATCTTGCGGGATTCACACTCTAACCTCGGCCAGCCTGGCTAGCGCGCGCTCTAACTTCGCCCCAACTGAAATAACTCGAACTTGTGCAACGCGTCTTCCACCTGCTGCTGATGGGCGCGGGAGGCACCCCGGCCGATCCAGTTCCAGCGCTGCACCAGAAGTTTTTGCCGCGACCGGTCGGTTTTGAGGTCGAGGGCGGCAACGACCCGATCCCCGATCAGGACTGGGCAACAGAAATACCCAAATACCCGCTTGTGCTTGGGAACGTAAGCTTCGAAGCGATACTCGTAATCGAAAAAGAGCCGCAGTCGCTTGCGCTGGATGATCAGCGGGTCGAAGGGCGACAGGATATGAACCTGTTCCTGCGCGGCATCGGGAATGGCATCGAGGGTATCCGGACCGACCCAGTGCAGCGATTGGCCCGCTCCTTCCAGTTGCACAGGAATCAGCTCCTTTCGACGGACTCGCGACTCCACCAGACGCCTCATCGCTGGTTTGCGTGGAGCGTCCAGATGACAGATCGATTCCAGACTCACGATCCCCTGCGATTGCAGGGCGCGATCCAGCAGGTAGTTCAAAGTTTCCTTTTCTGTAGCTGCGCGGGGCAGACGGTCCCAACCGAAATGGCGAGTCATCAGCTCATAAGTCTTCAGCATTCCGGCCCGCTTACTAATCGTCACCAGACCCTTGTAGAAGGCCAGCTCCAGAACGCGCTTGGAAGGCTTGCGGCTGGCCCACGCGTAGTCTTTTTCCACCGGCTCGTCCTCGATGTCGCGGATGGTGAGTGCGCCATGCCTGCGGATGCGCGACAGCACCCGGCGCAGGTCAGCATCTGAAACCGTGCCGAACCAGCCGTTTCGACGCTGCCAATCCTGGTGTGCCTGGCGCATATCGCGCACGTAAAATCGCAGAGTCTCCGTGGGCACGTACGATAGGGCGTGCGTCCAATACTCGAACACGGTCTTGTCGATGCTCTGTGCCTGATGGAGATGCTCGCGCCGATACGTAGGGATGCGCGTGTAGAGGATGTGATGATGGCTGCGCTCGATGACGTAGATGGTGTCAATCTGCAAGTAGCCCAGGTGCGCCACCGCTGCCGGCGTGGCCTTCGGGCCGGAGCCGAAAGGTTCGGTTGTGTCCAGGCGCTGGGCATGCAGCCAGACTCGGCGAGCCTGGACGGAGGTGAGTTGAAGAAGCGGACTCATCAATCGGGGTCTTTGGTGACCGAGAGGCAGCGTGAGTTATGTTTTTTCGTCGAACAGCGTTGGGATCGAGCAAGAAGCTAGTAGCTAGAAGCGTTCCTAGTACTTCCTCAGCACCCCAATCACCCGCCCCTGCACTTCCACCGAACCTGCCGGCACGATGATCGGCTTCATCGTCACATTCGAAGGCTGCAGCCGGATGTTATCGCCTTCGCGGTAAAAACGTTTCAGCGTGGCGTCACTTTGCTCGACCAGGGCCACTACGATGTCTCCGTTGTGCGCCGTCTTCAGTTTCTCCACCAGCACGTAGTCGCCGTTGAGGATGGCCTCATCCTGCATGGAGTCGCCGCGCACCTCGAGCACAAACACTTCTTTCGAGCGGACGAAATCAGCGAGCGAAATCGTCTCATTGGTTTGCATCGCCTCGATCGGCTGGCCGGCGGCGATGCGCCCGAGCAGCGGCAGCACCAGGCCGGTATTCACGCTCATGGCCTGCTTCAGCCGTCCTTTGGGCGGCAGCAGATCGATCGAGCGGCTGCGGTTGTAGTCGCGGGTGAGCAATCCCTTTTTTTCGAGATTCGTGATGTGCTTGTGCACGGTTGCCAGCGACGTCAGCTCGAGCCCCGTGCCAATCTCCTCAAACGACGGAGAGTAGCCATGCTCGGCCACAAAGCGGGAGATGAAGTCATACACTTCGCGCTGCCTGCGTGTGATCGCCATGCCGCCATTGTTGGCGAATATAAAGCGAATGTCAAGAGGAATCAGCTTCGAGCCCACTAGCTCCTGGCTTCACTCGCCAACTAAGTGAATGAGTGCAGACGCGTGAATCCTGATTACACCAATTACTGAGGACGGCGCACTATCCCAAGATTCCGTGGGTGATCGCGCGCCACCAGGCAGGATCGATCCGCCACATGTATATCGCGAGGCTTTGACCAGCGATCAATGCGGGCAGCGCATAGCGATACACCTTGTGTACGCGCCCATCCACTACAAGATCGCGCACCACGCCGAGTCCGATCAGCAGGTCCAGGCAGATATAGAAGAGGTTATGGTTGAACAAAAAATCAAAGCGTCCAAGGGGAGCGTCCATGAGCGTGCAGGTTCCGACGAACAAAAGCCGGCGATGGAAATCAGGCGTTTTCCTCCAATAGATGGCAAGCGCAACGCTCACTCCAAAGACGATCATGTCGAAGAACGGGATCGACAGAAAAGCATCTGCGCCGCTCTGATGGAGTTGAACTGTGTCGAATCGCGCCATGATGATGGCGATGGCGACGCCCAGCGGGACCATCACCGTGGCCAACCCGGCTCCAAACCAGCCGAAGATGCGATGCCAGCTGACTTTTCGTATGCGGACCAATGTGGACTGAGCGATGAAGAAAGCTACCCAACCCGAGAATATGGCGCCGTGAATCCAGAGAAGCAAGGGCCGCGGCAGGGCGGCATGTAATAGATTGTCGTTGATCGTACGGCTGAAGCCCCACACCACAAGTGCGGCGAACAGCAGCGACATACAGAAGTAGAAATATTTGTTCACGAACCCTTTGATCTGGGTCGTCTTGATCCGGGTCGTCGTGCTCGTTTCTTTTTCCTGGACCACCGCAGTCCCGACATGTTCCGCTTTGACGAAGGGGATAGTCATAAAGATCCTTTCTCTGCGGGGCGGAATCACTGCTTGCCCCGCCTTTAATTCAAGCCGCGCGATCTCCGCCTGGCCAGCCTGGAGCTCGCGGGTAAGTCTTTCCTATGGTTCGTGACTTCGAAACGGCAGACGTAAGCGGTAAGGACCGGTACAAGAGCGCCCCCGACCGGCGCACAGTTTAGCCTAGATGGGTCGCCCGGTCGCGCAAAATCGCTGTCGCCGGGGGGTTGCCCCCTGTCTCGCGTTCTTTGCGCAACAGCCTTCCCTGCGCAAAAGCCGAAGGGTGGGATTCCACGCTGCCATCCCTACTTGGGTTTCGATATCCATACCCACCCCGTGACATCTAACCTTTCCTCCTGCATCGAATCAGCTCATCATGGTCAAGGCGAAGGCAGTATAGACAAATCCGGCGACCCACGGCCCTAACTTCTTTGATTTCTGGATTTTAACCTCTAAATCGTTTGCGCTCTGGATTTTGCAGACACCCTTTTGCGAACCCCGCCCCCAGCAGGATTTTTCGGTTGGGAGGGGGAGGGGTACCCACCGACCAGGCGATTTTTTCCCCGCCTGTTGGCGCCCGCCGGGACGGATTCGAACTATTTTCACCCACAAGAATCCACAGCACCATTTCGACACTGGCATCTGCCGACATCCGAAACTTCCCTGAGACTCGTAACTCTAATGGGAAAGACAGCAGCGGAGGGCGCTGCGGAGGGTTTATGTCGAGAGCTTCGATGCGGGTGGTTGCGCTGATGTTGACGGTGCTGGCGGGCGCTGTGGCCTGCCGAGCCGGGAGTGGAACGAGTTCGGCGGTGCCGAGTCCGGTGGCGGATGAAGTAAGAGCCACGGCTCCGGCGCAAGAGACGGCGGTGGTAGCTGGCGGATGTTTCTGGGGGATCCAGGCCGTCTTTCAACATGTGAAAGGCGTGGTCAGCGCGACTTCGGGATACTCGGGCGGGACGGCGAAGAATCCAGATTACGAGGCGGTCAGTAGCGGCGAGACCGGTCATGCGGAGAGCGTGCAGATTGTTTACGATCCGTCGCAGGTGACCTACGGAGAGTTGCTGCGCGTGTTTTTCTCGGTGGCGCTCGATCCCACGGAAGTGAATCGTCAGGGGCCGGATGAAGGCACGCAATATAGGTCCGTGATTTTCTATGGGAACGACGAGCAGAAACATATTGCCGAGGCTTACATCGCGCAGCTCAACCAGGCAAAAATCTTTCGCAAGGCGATTGCGACGCAGGTGGTGCCACTGAAGGCATTTTATACGGCGGAAAATTATCACCAGAATTACGCAACGCTGCATCCGAATAATCCTTACATCGTTTATAACGATGCGCCCAAGGTGGCGAATTTGCGGCGGGAGTTTCCGGATTTGTACACGGGAAAATAAGGATCCGCGCGGCTCGCCCAGATCCTTCGCGAGACAAAAGCGTCTCGTTCAGGATGACAGTATCGAGGAGGAAATCGTGTTTGAATCGAATCGCGGTGAAGGGGAAGTCAACTTAGGACGACGCCTGTTTCTGGCGGGTGCAGGCGCGGCGCTGGGAGGGGCAGCTTTGTTTTCGCTGCGGCGGCCGCGTGTGATTGAGGCTGCGGCGAATACGGGGCCGACGGAAGTAACGATTGTGCAATTCTCCGACGCAGGCAAGCGCCTCGCGACCGTGAAGATTGCCCGCGTAGTGAAGACAGACGAGGAGTGGCGAAGACAACTTCCCTCCGGAGTGTTTGCGATTACGCGGCACGCGGATACGGAATTTGCCTACAGCGGGAAGTATTGGAATCTGCATGACAAGGGAATTTTCCGCTGTATCTGTTGCGACAATGCGCTGTTCAGTTCGGCGACGAAGTTTGACTCCGGCACGGGCTGGCCGAGCTTCTGGGAGCCGCTCGCGAAAGAAAATGTGCGCGAGATTACCGACAGCAGCATAGGCATGCAGCGTACAGCGGTTTCATGCACTGAGTGCGACGCACACCTGGGCCATGTCTTCGACGATGGACCGAAACCCACAGGACTTCGCTACTGCATGAATTCGGCATCGCTGCGGTTCGTGAAAGCGACATAAGGTGAAGTTCGACGAGCAGACTTCGACCAGAAAACAAGAATGGAGGACGGGCGATGAGCCCGTGCCTCCATCCTTGCGTAACGCAAAGCGTATGAGGGGTTGGTTGGCTTAGTGACTGTCGCCGTCGTGATCGACATCGCGCGTGCTTTTCAGCGTGACCGGATCCGAAGGTAGTGGAGTATTCGGTTTAGGCTGAGGCTTGGGCGCGGGCGGTTTCGCGGCTTCGGCGGTGTGGCTGACTTGGCTGCTGCTAATTGGGTTCACCATATAAAAGCAAAATCGGCAGCGGCGTTGGGGACTTTAGAAAATCAGATTGGGTTTGTGCTCTTTGGTAATGGTTACCGTCCGCTCCTCCCAAGCTGGAGTTTTCTCCTGCGCTCTCTCTCTCTCTGTCTATGCCCCGGTCACGAAGAACTCTTCGTCGGGCTTTTCGTCAGGCTTCTTGAGCACTGCGGCGGCGGTAACATCTTGCACGAACTCACGCCGGCGTTCCGGGCCCTTGCGTTCGATGACACGCACGCGACGGGCGGGCATGTTGCTGGGTTCTAGGCTGAGGATGCGTCCGTCGCGCACCTGTATGTGGGAACGGAACCAATCGGTGCGGAACATTCGTCCGGCGCAATAGAAGGTCAGGGAAGCCGCGATAGGACCTTCGAATTCCTTTCCGGTGCAGGCCAGGATGCGCTTGCCAATCGCCTGCGTCCAGGTCATGCCCCCGACCAGAGGATCGTTCAAGCGGCAACGCTCGAAAGGAACGGCATGGGTGAGTTTGCGCAGCTGCAACAATTGCAGCAGGACGGAGCTTTTGGCCAGGTTGGTGACGATGACGTTGGCTTCCGTGGCCGAGACGCGCTCGAGCTTGATGTGCAGATCCGGCGACCATTCGCGCTCGAAACCTTCGCGGGCAAGGGCTAAGCCCTTGTCGGTCGCTTCAACATAGCGCAGAGTCGCGCGCGCCAGAATCACACTAAACAGGCAAGTTACGACCGTGGCGATGAGCGGAATATAGCTGACAAGAGTCGTGAGCGAGATGCGGAACGAGTTGATCGCCTGCACGGGCATGCGGGAAAGTCTAGCGAGGGAGGGGTCGCGACCCTAGATGCGCATGGTGCTGCGCGACGAGAACTCAGGGTTCACGGACTTTCGTAACCGCGAAGGCGCTCTCACCACGGAGGCACAGAGACACAGAGTAAGCAAGAAGGGGAAAATCGGTTGAGGATTTTCTCCGTGTCTCGGTGACTCCGTGGTGAGCTCGGCTACTCGAGGACGCTGTCGTCGAGCTTCTTGCGTTCCCAGTCGGCTGCAGCTTGGACGAAGGCCAGGACGACGGGGTGAGGGTCCTTCTCTGTCGACGACAACTGGGGCTGGAAGAGTGTGGCGATGAAGAAGCGGTGGGTGGGAGACTCGATGGCGCGAACCTCGCCCTGCGCGCCGCGGGCGACTATGGGGAATCCTGCCTCCATGGTGGCCCATTCAAACTCGGGGTTGACCTCAAAGTTGCAGAAGAATTGTTCGCTGACGATTTCTTTGTCTTTTCCGTAGAAAGATTGCAGATAAGAGCCGGGACGGAGACGAATCTCCGGTACTGTGCCGGAAAGCTTGGGGGCGTCGCCTTTGCGATCGGGAACGGCGCAGGCTACCGGATAGATCACGACGTTCTTCGATCCGGAATTATTTTCCGCGCTGTCGGCGTCCGCGATGCCGAGGACGTTGCGGGCGAATTCGATGAGGGCGTACTGAAAGCCCGCGCAGGTGCCGAGAAAGGGCCAGTCGCGGCGGCGGGCGAACTCGATCCCCTTAAGCATGCCGTCAAAACTCTTGAAGGGACTGCCGGGCGAAGCCCAGAGGCCGTCAAAGCTCTCTAAAATCTTCTCCGCGCCGGGAGTGATTAACGATGGCGTCGGGATCCATTCGGATTCGACTTTCAAATCCAGTTTGTGGGCGGCGTGCTGCAGGGAGTCCGGAGTGGCGTGGTGGGAGCGGAATTCCGGATTGAAGTCGCCGAGGATTCCAATGCGAACGGCATTACTCACGGGAGCATTGTACTAGACCGTTCGGCGGGGACTGGGGGATGGAGTTGGGAAGTTGGTGCGGAGCGAGAAACTTACCGGAAATCTGACATGCTGAAGGAGCGGGAAGATTGAGCGGCTGACGCCGGACATTTGGCAGCCGTTGCGGCACGGCTCTCAGCCGTGCCCTTCCCAAACCATCTATAAAACTAGTTCTTTTTGGCGACTCTTAGATCATATCGGTGAGTGTGAGAAGGCCGTAAAGACTGAGCAGGGTGAGCACGGGACCGCCCCAGATCATGAGCGTGCACTTCCAGCCCAGCGAGCGGGCGACCTCGCGCTGGCTGCGCCAGGAGATCAGGAAGGTGGAATTGTTCTTTCCCTTCGTCAGTACGACGGGGGGATGTGGGTCGAAGCCGTCGGTTGGGTCGGGAGCGATTGCATTCGACGGGTGATCGAGGTTGACCTGGGGACTTACTCCGGCCGCGGACCAAGCGGCGGGATTTGCAATGCCGGCTTTCATAAGGGCGGCGGCGACTTTTTGCTGCTGGGTCATATCCCCCGCCTTGGTTGGGCTGGGGTCGGGGGAAAGGCGGACGACTCGCGCCGATGCCGCGGCCGTTGCCTGGTCGTAAATCGGATCGAAAGCTGGATCGTGCTGGAGCCCGCCGCTCAGAGAGAGGCTGCTGACGCCTTTGGTCACGAACGACATCGCGGTTTGTCCCATGGCAGTGCGGTTCAGGGAAAGAGATGCATTCCAAACATGGGGCGACGCGGCCTCATCATCTGGAATGGGCTGCGGGGCAAGCTCGAGACCGGGATTTTCGCCGAGCGTTCCGAGCACAAACAGGGCGTTCTTGGGCTTGATGCAGAACTCTTCGACTTTGATCCTGTTGGTGGTGCTGATGCCGTGGCGCGAGAGGATCATACGCACATTCGGCGGAACTTCCTCTTTCGTGGTGAAGAAGGAGTCGCAGAATTCCTGCTGAAAGTCGCGATGCAGGTCGAGATCGGCGCCGCGCGGGTCGACCATGACTTTGCCGGTATTGTCGTCGAGAAAGAAGGGCACGTGCGTGCACTCCGCAGCCACTTTCACCCATTGCTTGTTCTTGCCGCACTGCTTCAACTCCCAGACGAAGGTGCGGTGGTAGTAGCAAGGTTTTGCGGTGACCGGGGCGGTCAGAGTGTAAGGGCCCACGGCGAGACCGCTGAGCTCAACCATTCCGACCGAGGCGCTGCGAATTTTAGAAGCTGGGGTGTCGAGAATGAGGCGGCGCCGCTGCAAGAGACGGAAGCCTTGGTAGAACAGGTAAATCCCAACGCCGATGCCGATAACGCAAGCGGCGATCGGATGCGAGTTACCGGTGGAGCGAAGTAGTAGAGAGGCGATCATTGATTTGGTGCGGAGCACTGGTTCGATCCGGTGGGGGTTTATGTAGCAGACGCACCCCACGTTAAGGCTAGCGGAGGCGCACCCATCGGGGCAGCAGAAAAGGTCTGGGCTGGCTTACGTTGGTAATTCCGGCTGCGAGTTTCGGCGCCGGCGCCTTAGAAAAAAATAAGCGACGGTGAGCGCGGCAAAGAAGACTAATCCCCCAATTTCGTTGATGCGCGAGGAGCGAAGCGTCTGGATAACAGCGGCGGAGACCAGAACAAAGCCAAGCATCGATCCCCAGACGCCGAGGGGAGAGCGCATCGGCAGGGCAGCGACTTGTTGAGGAGTGAGCCGCCAGCGGAAGCTGACATGAGCGGCCAGAGAGACGACCCAGGAGAGGATCAGCCCGGAGAATGCGGCTCCCATGATGTAGAGGAAGGCTTGTTGTGGAGCCCAGTTTTCGATGATGAGCGCGGTAATGATTCCGTAGGAAGAAACAAGCAGAGCGAGATGCGGTGATCCGGCGGCATTCAATTTGCCGAGGCTGGCCGGAGCCCATCCGGTGCGGCCCATGGAAAACAGAAGGCGCGAGGCAACGTAGAGTTTGGCATTGGCTCCGGAGAGCGCGGCGGTGAGGACGACGAAATTCATGAGGAAGGCTGCGGCAGGAATTCTGGCTCGGCTTAGCACGCTGACGAACGGACTCTCCGAGGCGCCAGCGTGATTCCATGGCATCACTCCGGCAAGCACGGTGATGGCGCCGAGGTAGAGGGCTGCGAGCAGGAAGAAGGTGAGGCGCGCGGCGTGGGGGATGTCTTTCGAGGAGCGGGATTCGCCGGTGGTGACGGCGAGCATCTCCACACCGCCGAAGGTGTAGATGGCGATGAATACGGCGAGCAGCGGAGCGACGGGACCTTTGGGAAAGAATCCTCCATGAGCCGTATATTGCGAGGCTACCTGGCCGCTGAAAAGCAGGGCTGCTCCGGCCAGGATGAAGAGGACGATGGTGGCGAACTTGATCATGGAAAGCCAGAATTCGAAGCGTCCAAAAGAACCCACGCTGAGCAAGTTGACGAGCACGAGTGCCACGGAAAACAAGAACACCCATAATTCTCCGGATACAGCTGGAAACCAGTAAGTCATGTAAGTGGCGGAGGCGACGAGTTCGGCGCCGATGGAAAAGGCGATGGAGGCCCAGTATCCAGCTCGGCAGAGAAATCCCAGGTATGGGGTGAGATAGAGTTCGCCATAGATGCCGAAGGATCCGGCGGCCGGACGTGTGCTGGCCAGTTCGCCCAGAGCCATAGTGACGGTGTAGGCGATGAAAGCCGCGATGATGTAACTGAAGATGACGCTGGGTCCGGCAATCTGGAGAGATGCGGCGGAGCCCAGAAGAAGTCCGGTGCTGATCGAGCCGCCGAGAGCGACCATGGTCATTTGTCCCGCGGTGAGTTGATGGTGGAGGCCTTGTTCGTGAGGCTCTTCCTGGACGATCTCTGGATGAGATTCAGCGAGGGGCATGGGGAACGATAACAAATCGGCAAGAGTTCTCCCAAGTGCGGCTCGGGTCTTAGGGCATAGGTCCTAGGCAATACGTCTCAGGCGTTTGGGCTTCCTAAGACCCGAGACCCAACATCCAGCACCTGAAGATCTGTAAGTGACTTTCGTAATCGTCATCGGACCCTTGCGGATTGCTGGCACCGGGGGTGGCTCCTAGAATCGAAGCAGAGAGTAGTCTGCCCGAACCCAACCTATGTCTGAGACGACAACACGCCCGGACCGAGCCGAAATAACACGGAGGGTGGAGCGTGCCGAAAAACTTCTGCAGAAGGGCAAAGCTGCGGAAGCATTAGAAGAATACCTGCTGGTCCTGCGGGATGATCCGGAGAACGATAAGGTACGAGAGCTGTCGGCGGACCTATGTTTGTCGCAGAGCCGGGGGCACGATGCGGTCCGGTTGCTCGGGGAACTCTTTGAGCGCCAAGTGAATGCCGGGGATGCCACGCGGGCCAGCCTGACTTACAAGAAACTGGCACGGCACGGCAGTCCGACGTGGGAGCAGAAATTTCGCTTTGGACAACTGCTGGAAGGATCGAACAAGAAACTGGCGGTTGGCACTTATGAGTCGGCACTGAGCGACCTGGCGAAACTCCCAGATAAGAAACAGGATGCATTGCAGGTGCTGGCGCGGGTGGTGGCGCTGGAGCCGGTTCAGGCAAATTTTCTGCGGGCGGCGGAGTTGTCCTCTGAAATTGGGGACAGCAAGGCCGCGGCCGAAGGCTTCAAGCGAGTTGCCCAGCTCACGGCGGAAGCGGGCGGTGATCCGGCGCAGTGGTATGAACGCGCCTATCAGGAAGATTCGTCCGACGAAGAAATTGCGTTGGCCTACGGGAAGAGCCTGCTGGGGCAAGGACAGATTGGGGCTGCCATTTTTATTCTGGAACCGCAGGTGAATGCGGGGAAGACCTCACCCATCTTGCGGGATATTTATGCCGAGGCTCTTCTAGCGGCAGGACGTTTTGCGGACGCGGAGCCGCTGGTATGGCAACTGTTTGAACAGAATCCGAACCGGATGTCGCAGGTGACGGCGCTGATTGGACAGCTGGTGGATGCGGAGCAGGATGAGGCTGCCGTGTCATTGGCGCGCAAGCTGGGACAGTTCCAGGCCAAGCGTGGCGAACGGCGGCAATTTGTGACGGTGATGCAGGACATCGCGGCCACACGCCGCGCATCCCCGGGAATGCTTGAGTTCCTGAGCGAATTGTTCAATGCCTCCAACCGCGAGGCCGATTACAGCCAGACGCTGTTGAAACTTTTCGATCTGTATTGCAGCACGAGCGAGTTTACCAAGGCGGCCGAATGTCTGGACCGGGCGGCGGAAGTAGACCCGTATGAGGCCGGCCATACGAAGCGGCTCGAGCTGCTGAAGGGAAAGATTGACGAGAAGAAGTTCGACGCGATTGCTTCCCGATTCACGCCCGTAAGTAAGACCGCGGCGGAGCCAGCGACGGAACACGCTGCCACGCTGGGGGCTTCCACGCTGCAGGATCTGATGCTGCAAGCGGAGATTCTGGTGCAGTACGGCATGCGCAACAAGGCGGTGGAGCGGCTGCAGAGAATTCAGGAATTATTTCCGCGGGAGGAAGAGCGCAACGAAGATTTGCAGCGGCTGTATCTCTCCGCGGGAGTAACGCCGAGCTATGCGGGATCGGCCCCACTGGTATCCGCGGCGCCGGTTGCAGCTTCGACACCGGTGGCAGCGATTGCTCCCCCCGTGGTTGATCCAGCGGCGGAGATGCGCAACGTAACTCGGGTCGCGGAAATAACGCGCAAGCTCTATCACCAGGCGACGGCGGCTGCGGTATTGACCACAGCGGTGAACGAAATCGGCGGACACTGGGAAGTATCGCGATGTGTTGCGGCGATGCGCACGCCCGGTTCGGCGCCATCGGCGGTGCAGGAGTTCTGCGGCAAGGGAGCGAAGGCGGGTAGCAGCGCGGCCATCAAGGCCGTGATGTGCGCGCTGCAGGATTTGTCTTTAGCTTCATCTTCTGGCGAGGCCGTTATCCTCGCCGATGCGCAGAAGGCGCCGGAGTTGCAAGCGGTGCGCAATGCGTTGGTGGAGTTGGGAACTTCTGCGGTGATGGCCTTTCCGCTGAGCAACGGCGAGGATTCGGTGGGGGTGCTGGCGCTGTTGCACAACAAGCCGCGAGCGTGGCCCCAGACGGATGCGGTCGTACTCAAGACGTTGGCCGATCAGATGGTGATTGCGCTGAACAATGCCGGGCTGCGACGTCTGGTGAAAAATCTGTCGGTGACGGACGAAAAGTCTGGATTGCTGAAGCGGAGTTCCTATCTGGATTTGCTGCTGGCGGAGAGCAAGCGAGCGGCGCAGAACGCGTCACCGCTTTCGGTGCTGCTTTTGCAATTTGGGCGAAGTGCGGCGCTGCTCAAAGAATATGGCGAGGCTGCGATTGAGAGTGTGATGGAGAAAATCGGGCAACAGTTCGCCGCCAACATCCGCACCAATGATTTAGCGTTTCGTTACGATACGACGACCATTGCTCTGATCTTGGGGGATACGGCGGAAAAGGAAGCGCTACTGGCGGTCGAAAAGCTTCGCAAAGTGATCGCGGAGGTGCGACTGCCGAGCAAGGATGACTCCAAGAAGGGCCAGGCGCTTGAGTTTTCCGCAGGTCTGGCCGAGGCTGTGGTGCGGGAGAGCTATGATCCGGTGGACATTGTGACCGAAGTGATCAACCGCGCCGAATTCGCGTTAGCTGCTTCATTGGGCCAGGGTCCGGGGAAGGTTATGGCGTTGGGAGCGGCGCTAGCCGCCGGGGCCGTCGCGTAAAAAGAATCGATTCATTCCGAATTTACCGCTAGTCGGGAATTCGAAGGCTTCCATCTTCTGCGATCGGGAATGCTGGATTCCAGGCTACCTCCCATAGAAATCCGTCGGGGTCAGCGAAGTATCCCGAATAGCCGCCCCAGAAGGCTTCCTGAGCAGACTTGACCGGCGTTGCGCCTGCGGCTGAGGCTTCTTTGAGCACCGAATCCACTTCCGCACGATTGCGGGCGTTATAGGCGAGGGATATACAGTTGAAACCGTGGCCTTCGGGAGCGACATTTGCATCCTTGGCAAGTTCGTGCCGCGGGTAGAGGGCGAGAGCCATCCCTCCCACCTGGAAGAATACGATACCTTCTGCTTTGGCCATGGAACGGCGCCATCCGAGGCGTTCATAAAATTCTCTGCTGCGCTTTAGATCCGCAACTCCGAGCGTGACGATGCTGACGCGCTGTTCCATGGAGCTCCTCTTCGGTCGGAGAAGGTATCACAATATCGACGAGTCGTACCCGAAGCAAACGGCTCCTACTGATGAAATGAGTTCGTCTCGGGTCTCGGTGGTCAAATCTCCTCACGCGCTGCTACACTAACCAGTTTGATTATCACTTTTGATCCGCTCTGGAGCGGGGTCTGTACGGAAATTCTGCAAGGAAACCATGTTAAAACCGGGGGACATCGCGATTGTCAGCGGGGCGCGCACGCCCTTCGGCCGTTATTGCGGCAAGTTGAAGGACTTCACGGCGCAGGAATTGGGCGCGGTTGCGGCCAAAGGAGCGATCGAGCGGTCAGGGATCGATCCCAAGGAGTTTGACCATGCGGTGTTTGGCAACGCGCAACAAACCTCCGGCGATGCGCTGTATGGGGCGCGGCACGTAGGATTGCGGGCGGGATTGCCGATTGAGACTCCGGCGTTGACGGTGAACCGGCTGTGCGGAAGCGGGATGCAGGCGATCGTTTCGGCGGCGCAGATGATTCAGACCGACGAGGCGAAAATTGTGCTGGCGGGCGGGATGGAAGCCATGTCGCAGGCGCCGTTTACGATTCGCGGGCGCGATGGATTTACGCTGGCGCCGGGCGGCAAGATGGAAGATTCGCTGATGGTGGCGCTGCTCGATAGTTATTGCGGCCTGTACATGGCGAACACGGCGGAGTTGTATGGCGAGCAGCAGGGCATCACGCGGCAGGCGCAGGATGAGTTCGCGCTGCGCTCGCAGCAGAAAGCGGATGCGGCTTATAAAGAAGGACGCATTCAGGAAGAGCTGGTTTCCGTGCCGCTGCGAAATTCGAAGGGTGAAGCTACGGGAGAATCGCTGACCGAAGATGATCACCGGAGGCCGCAGACCACGATGGAGGGGCTGGCGAAACTGAAGGCGGCGTTCGGCCAAGGCTCAGGGAAGCCTGGCACAGTCACGGCCGGGAACGCGAGCGGCATTGTGGATGGTGGCGCGGCGGTGGTGGTGATGTCGCTGGAAGAGGTGCGCAAGCGGAACATGGAACCGCTGGGGCGAATTGTGAGCTGGGGCGTGGCCGGAGTTGAGCCGAAGTTGATGGGACGCGGTCCGGTGCCGGCGACGAAAGTGGCGCTGCAAAAGGCTGGGCTGAGTTTGGATTACATCGATTTGATCGAAGTGAATGAGGCGTTCGCGGCGCAGTATCTGGCGGTGGAGAAAGAATTGGGCCTGGATCGCGAGAAAGTGAATGTGAATGGCGGAGCGATTGCGTTGGGGCATCCGCTGGGCGCGACGGGGACGCGGCTGGTGATCACGCTGCTGTATGAACTGCGGCGGCGGAAGAAGAAGTATGGGCTGGCTACGGCCTGTATTGGGGGCGGGCAGGGGATTGCGATGATTGTGGAGAGTATGAATTGAGGGCTTTCACCACAGAGTCACAGAGACACGGAGAAAACCTTTTTAGGAGTTCATGAGGCAATCATGGCGGCCAGCGGAATCGTTCTTCAAAGAGTCATTCGCGGCATCGCGCTTGTCGGTTTCTATGGCATTGTTCTTTGGCGGATCGTCAGGCGAAACGCGGGGAACCGGGTGATCGAGTCAGGCGCTCTCGCCCTCCCAATCGTCATTGTCATGGTTGCAGTGATGAAGATACCGAGCGTGCCCGATTGGGTCGCGCCGGGTCTGGGTATCTTATTTCTGATTCTTGGATTTCTGATGATCTTTTTCTTGATGCAGCAGGGATATAACGCTATTCGACGCGGAAAACGAAATTCATAAGCGATAAGGAATTCAGATGGAAATCAAAAAAGTTGGTGTTCTCGGTTGTGGGCTGATGGGGTCCGGCATTGCGCAGGTTTGCGCGACCGCTGGGTTCGATGTGACCGTGCTCGAAGTGGAACAGAAATATCTCGACAAAGGCTTTGCCGGGATTGAGAAGTCTCTGGCGAAGTTTGCCGAGCGGCCGGTCGAGAAGGGCGGGATCACGGCGCAGCAGAAGGACGCGATCCGGGCGCGGCTCAAGGGGACGACGAACAAGGCGGACCTGGCCGATTGCGACATTATTATTGAGGCCATCATCGAGAACGTCGAAGAGAAGAAGAAGATGTACGCGTCGATTGATGGCGTGGTGAAGAAAGATGCGATCTTTGCTTCGAATACGTCTTCGATTTCGGTGACGGAGCTTTTGACTTCGGTGAAGCGGCCGGAACGGTTTATTGGGCTGCATTTTTTTAATCCGGTGCCGCTGATGAAGCTGGTGGAAGTGGTGCGGACGATCGCGACGGCGGACGACGTTTACGAGACGGCTTACGAGTTCGGAAAAAAGCTGGGCAAGGTTCCGGTGCGAACCTCCGACAAGACGGGATTCATCGTGAACCGGCTGCTGGTGCCGTATTTACTGGATGCCATCCGGGCGTACGAAGAGGGCGTGGGGTCGATTGAGGATATCGACAATGCGATGAAGCTGGGCTGCGGCTATCCGATGGGACCGTTTACGTTGCTGGATTTTGTCGGACTCGATACGACTTACTACATCACGCAGGTGATGTATGACGAGTTCAAGGAGCGACGGTTTGCTTCGCCTCCGCTGCTGAAGCGGCTGGTGATGGCAGGATGGTACGGGAAGAAGACGGGCAAAGGGTTTTATGATTATTCGGACCCGAATCAGCCGAAGGCGAATAAACTGTAGTATCGAAATCCTGAGATAGAAGCGCCATGTTTAAACGCCGAAAAACCGACCGGATGCCGGACGAAGGCAGCCCGCAGGACGTCGCAACCTACCGCCGAGCGTGGCACAGCTACGTGGCGCGACGGAATCTGGTGGTGGTGCTGTTCCTTAGTTTTATCTTTTTAGGCTTCATGATTGGGAAGCTCAAGCTGGGAGAACCCGCTGATTTCGCCATTTTAATGGGCTGGATCGGGGTGTACCTGGCGGGCGGGTGGTGGTTGACGGAGTGGAAGTGCCCGCGGTGCGGGAAAGTATTCGGGCACCGGATCTGGACACAGCGCTGCATCAGTTGCGAGCTGAGCAAGGATGACATTGCGGCGGTGGTGCAGGCGAAGTGAAGTGATCGCCACGGATTTTTGCGGATTCTAAAACTTTTCACCAAAGAGGCACGGAGTCACGGAGCAAATCCTCAATCGATTTTTTATTTTGTTCTCTGCGTGTCTCTGTGTCTCTGTGGTTAGAATGGCTTTGATTTTATGATTTTTGAAAACATACTTCTGGAAAAGAAAAACGCGATTGCCTATGTCACCGTGAACCGGCCGAAGGTGTTGAACGCGCTGAATATGGCCACGATGGAAGAGCTGCGGGCGGCGTTTCATGACATCAAAAATGACGCGTCGATCCGGGTGGTCATTTTTACCGGAGCGGGCGAGAAGGCGTTTATCGCGGGCGCGGACATTGCCGAGCTGGCCAAGCACGATGCGGTTAGCGGAAAGGAATACACGCACCGCGGGCAGAATGTTCTGAATCTGATCGAAAATCTCGGCAAGCCGGTGATTGCGTGCATCAATGGATTTGCCCTGGGCGGCGGCTGCGAGATCGCGATGGCTTGCACGATGCGGCTGGCCAGCGAGAACGCCAAACTGGGTCAGCCGGAGGTGAAGCTGGGGATTATTCCGGGCTATGGTGGGACACAGCGTTTGCCGCGGCTTGTGGGCAAAGGGGTCGCCATGCAGATGGTGCTGGCAGGCGAGATGATCTCGGCGCAGGACGCACACCGCATCGGGTTGGTAAATGAAGTGACCGTCGCTGCAGAGCTGATTCCGCGAGCGGAAGCAATTGCGGGAAAGATTATCGCCAATGCGCCGCTGGCTGTGCAGTATGCCATGGAGGCCGTGAACAAAGGCATGGAGATGACTCTGAGCGAGGGGTTATATCTGGAAGCGGTGTTGTTCGGCGTGGCCTGCGCGACAGAGGATAAGAAGGAAGGGACGTCGGCGTTTCTGGAGAAGCGGACGGCGGTGTTCAAGGGCAAATAAATTCTTCTGCCACGGATTTACACGGATCAAAGGCGAATTCACCACAGAGGCACAGAGTCACGGAGAAAAAACACAAGAAAGCTTTCGTTGTGGAGCGTCCGCCCGAGGCTGGTCTTCCAGCGCTGGAAGGTAGTCTGAACGCTACGGGGAGGCGTTTTGCGATTGTCGTTTCACGGTTCAACGCGTTCATTACGGAGAGGCTGCTGCTGAGCGCCATCGATGGACTGGTCCGCTCCGGAGCGAGGAGAAGCGATATCCATCTAGTTCGCGTGCCGGGGGCGTTTGAGATCCCACTCGCGGGGCGGAAGTTAGCGGAGACTGAAAAGTATGACGCGATCATTTGTCTTGGTTGTTTGCTGCGCGGCGACACAGCGCACTATGACGTGATTGTGAACGAAGTGACGCGTGGGATTGGGCAATCGGCGCAGGAGAGCGGTGTGCCGCATGCTTTCGGCGTGCTTACTTGCGAAACTCTGGAGCAGGCTATTGATCGTGCGGGACTGAAGATGGGTAACAAGGGGTTTGAGGCGGCGCTGGCGGCAGTGGAGATGGCCTCGCTGAAGCAAGCTATCAGCCATCAGCCCCTTCGCTTGGCGGCTCAGGGCAGGCTAAGAACAGCTGTCAGTAAGAAGCAGGTTCCTCCCTCCGGTCGGAATGACAAACCAAAAAAGCGGCGTGACAACAGTCCAGCTCGAAGTGTGAAGACCAAGCGCAAATAATCTCTTCTGTACAGTAAACTGACAACGAGCAACCGGAAACTGGCAACTCTTTCTCTATGGGGACACGTCGTAAATCGCGCGAACTGGTGCTGCAAATGCTGTTTCAGGCGGATATGGGCAAGCAGACTGTCGACCACGTGCGGCAGACATTTTGGGCGGAACATGCCGGGACCGGCGCCGACATACGCGGGTTCGCGGACGATCTGTTTCGTGTGGCAACCGACCGCGGCGCTGAGATCGACAAGCTGATCGAGCGCCACGCGGAGCATTGGCGCATGGAGCGCATGGCGGCGGTTGATCGCAATCTGCTGCGGGCGGGAGTCGCGGAGTTTTTGGCCTATCCGGAGACGCCGCGCGCCGTGGTCATTAATGAATCGCTCGAGATCGCGCGAAAATTTTCCAGCCTGGAATCGGTGCAGTTCGTCAACGGCGTGCTCGATAGCGTGGCGAAGGAATTGCAGAAGCCCGCGTAGGAATTTCGTGATTTTGCAATTGGGTAATTTTGCAATTTTGCCGCTTAATCTCTTTGTGCATCTGATTTTCCCATCGCACAATGACCCGATCTCCCAATCGCTAAATTTCCAATCCTTACGGCTTGATCGCCACCAGGTTCAGCGCGCAAGAGTAGGACGAGTAGCAGAAGTTGTTAGAAGAGTCGGACAGTTGCAAGAACTGAACATCCATTTGGTCGAGGGCCAGCAGCGTATTTAGTTCGTGCAGTAATCCATCGCTGCCGGCAACGTAAAGCAACGTTCCGTCGACGGTCATGTCTGCGGCGAGGGGAACCGCGTTTCCGCTGAGCGGGATCGCGCTTGTGGTCTGGGTGCTGAAGCTGTACGCCAGGACGCCTTGATCGCTGGTTACGACATAGGCCTTCGTGGCATCCGGTGAGAGAAAAAAGCTGAGCGGGTGGAAAGTCCCCCTTTGCAGATCGATGTGGATGGGCAAGGGGGGAGTATTCGTCGCCAGGACGATCTGCTGTTGAGGACAAAGACTCGTAGTCGGGGGTACGGTGAGAGAAGTGCTGGAAATAGTCGCAATCACGTCAATGCCGGTGTTATCGATGCCCAGGAAAATATCGAGACCTTGAGACTGCAGTGGTGTGGGGAAAATCGCATTGCCCATGGGAAAGTTGCCGGGGGGAACCATCTTCAGGAAGATGGGAGTCGCGGGTAATCCCGTGATCGACAAACCTGCCGGGGAGTTGTCGCAGGTGTTGCGGATCGAAACGTTGGAGCCTGCGAGTCCGCCGGCGATGAAGGCAAAGGCCCCGGTAGAAGAAAATGCGATAGCATCGGCGGGCGCGGTCAGGGGATAGCTTTGTAGCGCCTGCAGCGGCGAGTAGACATATAAAGTGTTGCCCGCGTTCCCCAGGATGAAGGCCTTCGAGTTATCCGGCGAAAATGCGGCAGTGGTTGCGCTGTTGATGTTCAGGAAGGTAGACGCCGACGAGGAAGCCGTATTGACGACGTAGACCTGATTGGGAGTCGAGATGGTGTCGGAGAAGACCGCGAGGTTTCCGTTCGGGGAAACGGCAAGGACTTTGCCGGTCACCAGACCGAGGGGCGTGGACGCCGCGGGCAGTAATGAAAAAGGGCTGGTTGAGGAAGATCCGATATTGGAGGTCGTGATGAGGAACGAACCATACTGGCTGCCGACGTAGGCCTTGTCTCCGGCTGGATCGAACATCAGCGAGTTGGGAGGCGTGGGCAATGAACTGGGAGTGCCCGCGACATTCGTGGCGGTCGAGACGTCATAGAGCGCGACGGAACAAGCAGAGTTGCTATAGCAATCCTGGCTGGATGCAAGAACACCGGCTGCGGTAGTGGCTCCGCTTACCAATCCGGAAATGGCTGTGACCGGAAAAATCGGTTGGGGGAAATAGAGCGCAGGCAGGCCGCCAGCGTTCTGCGGATTCAGTGGAAACCCTATGTTGCAAGTGGGCGGTGAACACGACGCTGTAATCGCCGCCGCCCCTGGCTGGGTGGTGGCAATGGCGCACGTTGTCCCTGCGGTGCATCCGGCGAGAGCGCTGCCTGCCGTGGCGGCAGCGGGCACGCTGGATGTCCACGTCAGAGGGGGCTTCGGAACGATGCATCCCTGGACATCCACAGCCGTCGCGGTGATGGTCTCCGACGTACCTTTGTTTGCGACGAAACTGGTCGTGCCGATATTTTGCGAACCGTTCGTGCCCAGTTGCAGCGAGATGCACTGGATGGGGCAAGTTTCGGCCACCTGGGGCGCGCTGGAGACTCCCGAAGCCGACGCGATGACCTGGGTCTCGCCTGGGGTGTTCGACACCACGGTAGCCTGGTTGGTGGGAACGTTGACCGAAGAACTGTTGGCAGAGGTTACGATCGGAGTAATCGTAACCACGTTCAAATTGGTTTGGCTCCAGGTGAAGGGTCCGACAGTGGCAGTGATATCGACGCCGTTGCTGTAGGCCGTGGCTTGCAAGGTTTGAACCTGGTTTTGAGAGACACAGTAGTTAGCGGCATTGCTGTTGAAGTCGATCTTGCACTCGGCCGGAAGTGCCGTCTGACCAGGGCAGGCAGGAGGCGGGGGATTGACGGGCGGAACGACGGTGACCGTTATTTCATCGATGGGTGGATGCACGAATACGACGGTAGGGGGACTGGTGGCCCCCAAAGCCGAGGCGGTGATCTCAGCCTGGCCAATGCCGGCCGGCGTGCAGACACTATAGTAGGGGGCGTTCCAGCTGCCGGCGCAGGCGGCACCGGCGGGAGAAATGTCAACCACGCCGGGGTTGCTCGAGGTGAAAGTGAAAGTTGGCGAGACAGCCGCGTTGGTCCCGTTTTGAGCAGTGGCGCTGAACACCATCGCGCTTCCGGCTTGCATGGAGGCGCTGGTAGTGGGGTTCAGAGTAATTTTTGCGGGAAAGGGATTCGAGCCGGGTGGCTTGTGTCCTCCACAGGCTGGCAGGAGCGAGAATAAAAAGATTGTGATGGCGATAAAGGCGTACCGAACCCAATGCAACCTTCCCATGCACCCTCGTGTGGCTCGCCCTGACATCCGCCGGGCGGAGCCGCTTATCTTGGATAATAAAATTGAATGGAAAACTTGTGTAGTGTAGAGGCTGGAAGCGGATTCAGCAAGCCGACGACGCATGCCTCCTCGCGATCCTGCCTCGTTTTCAGTGGGATGCAAAAACATGAGTTGACGATGTTTCGCCGGAGTTGCTATAGTAGTTTGGTTCCGCGAGTTAATCCAAGCTTGCTGTAGGCCGTGAGTTCTGCGGAGTATTGCGTGGACTTGTGGTTGAGCTTTTGAGAAATGCGTTTTCGGCTTGCGTCTGAGTTCGAAAACTTTCCTCGCTGAAATGTTCCTGCGCTGCCTTTCGCCCTCGGGCGTCCGCTACGACTGAATCACTCGTACCGGTAGTCTGCGAAAGGATATGCAGGACAGAGCTGGCGATACGGAGTACCCCCGTAGCTTAGGCCGGGTGCCACCGTCGACAGCGCAAATCTAGAACGGGAACCCAGAATCTCTCTCCGCGATTTGATGCGCGGCGAGAAGCATGGCTGGCCACTTGAGCCCGCCAGCCCGGATCGTGAGACTAGAAACCGGGAAAGCGGATGACGCTGTGCGCTGCCCGCCTGCGAGGGCAAACTGCGGTGCGCGACGTTGCTGAGTGACAGTGACTAAGGAGCGGCGAAGAGTGCCTACTTTTAATCAATTGGTGGCGAAAGGCCGCAAGCGGCCGCGGTACAAGACGGCGAGTCCGGCGCTGCAGGGATGCCCGCAGAAGCGCGGCGTTTGCACGCGCGTTTATACACAGACGCCGAAGAAGCCGAACTCGGCGCTGCGAAAAGTGGCGCGCGTGCGGCTGACCAATGGGATTGAGGTTACGACCTACATTCCCGGAGTTGGCCACAACCTGCAGGAGCACTCTATTGTGTTGATCCGCGGCGGCCGCGTGAAAGATCTGCCGGGTGTGCGTTATCACGTAATTCGCGGCACCCTGGATGCGGTGGGGGTTGCCGGACGTCAGCAGGGACGTTCGAAATATGGCGCCAAGAGAGCGAAGAAGGGTTAAGAAAACAAGTTTCAGGGTTTCGCAGGTTTCAAAGTTTCAAGGTGACATCGCCGAGAACTTTGAAACATTGAAACCTCGGAAACTTTGAAACTTTGGAGTTTAAATGCCTCGTAAAGGACATACAGCAAAGCGGACCGTGCCAGCCGATGCCGTGTATGGCTCGAATCTGGTGACGAAGTTCATCAACTCGATGATGTGGCAGGGCAAGCGGTCGACCGCCGAGGGCATTTTCTACGAGGCTCTCACCAAAGTGCAGGAAAAAGGCGGCGACGAAGCTTTGAAGCTATTCACGAAAGCCGTTGAGAACGCGAAGCCGTTGCTGGAAGTGAAAACCCGCCGAGTGGGTGGGGCCAACTATCAGGTGCCCGTGGAAGTGAATGCCGACCGGCGCACGTCGCTCGCGATCCGCTGGCTGCTGACTTACGCGCGCGGCCGCGCCGAACGAGGCATGGTCGACAAGTTGAGTAATGAATTGCTGGACGCCGCAGCTGGAAAAGGTGCGGCCATTAAGAAAAAAGAAGACGTTCACCGCATGGCCGAAGCCAATAAGGCATTCGCGCACTACCGGTGGTAGAAACGCAGCTACTAGCCTCTAGCGACTAGCTAGGAGCCAGTAGCTAGAAGCTGAATTTACGGAGCCCAGAAAGAGTTCATTGTCGTGCCCAGAACAGTCCCATTAGAACGCTGCAGGAACATCGGCATTATGGCCCACATCGATGCCGGCAAGACCACTACGACGGAGCGCATCCTGTTTTATACGGGAAAGACGCACCGCATCGGAGAGGTGCACGAAGGCACTGCGACCATGGACTGGATGGAGCAGGAGCAGGAGCGCGGCATTACGATTACGTCCGCAGCCACGACCTGCACCTGGCGCGACATTCGCATCAATATTATTGATACCCCCGGTCACGTGGATTTCACGGCGGAAGTGGAGCGCTCGCTGCGCGTGCTGGATGGCGCGGTCGCCGTGTTTGACGCAGTGCATGGGGTGCAGCCGCAGTCGGAAAAAGTTTGGCGCCAGGCCGACAAGTACGGCGTGCCGAGGATTTGCTTCATTAATAAGATCGACAAGATGGGTGCAGATTTTGAGCATGCCGTCGATACCATCCGCAAGCGCCTCAGTGCCAAGCCCGTCGCGATTCAGATTCCCATCGGCCAGGAAGATAAGTTCAAGGGCGTGATCGATCTGATCAATATGAAGGCGATCGTGTGGGTAGACGATACGATGGGCGCCGAGTATCTGACCGAGGAAATTCCCGCCGAGTTGAAGAAAAAAGCAGAAGCCTTTCACGCGCAGCTGGTCGAAAGCATTGCCGAGAACGACGACGAAATCCTGCACAAATTTTTGGAAGGCGAAGAGATTACCGCGGATGAACTGCGCGCGTCATTGCGGAAGTCGACCATTGCCCTGAAGGTATTTCCGGTCGTGGTGGGAACGGCGTTCAAGAATAAGGGTGTGCAGCCGCTGCTCGACGCGGTTGTCGACTATCTACCTTCGCCGCTCGACGTGCCGGAAACGCACGGAATCGATCCCGAAAACGGGGAGAAGATTTTCCGTCACGCGGATGACAAGGAGCCGTTTTCGGCGCTGGCGTTCAAGATCATGGCCGATCCGTTTGTCGGCCAGTTGACGTTCATTCGTGTTTATTCCGGCCAGCTGAAGACCGGAGACTCCGTTCTGAACACGGGCCGGCGCAGAACTGAGCGCATTGGGCGACTGCTCAAAATGCATGCCAACAAGCGTGAAGAAATCAGCGAAATTCTTGCAGGTGACATTTGCGCCGCAGTTGGCTTGAAGGGCGTGAGCACGGGCGACACGATTTGCAGCGAAGAGCATCCCATCGCGCTGGAAAATATTACGTTTGCGGTGCCGGTAATTTCGGTTGCGGTTGAGCCGAAGACGAAGGCCGATCAGGAAAAAATGGGCATGGCGCTCGGCCGCCTCGCCCAGGAAGATCCAACCTTTAAAGTTCACACTGATCCCGACAGCGGGCAGACGATCATCAGCGGCATGGGCGAGTTGCATCTGGAAATCATCGTCGACCGCATGATGCGCGAGTACAAAGTTGAAGCGAACGTCGGCAAGCCGCAGGTGGCGTATCGCGAGACCATTCGCAAGCACTCTGAGGCGGAAGGCAAATACATTCGCCAGACGGGCGGCCGCGGCCAGTACGGGCACGCGAAGATCAAACTGGACCCGCAACCACCGGGTACCGGGTACGAATTTGTCAACGACATCGTTGGCGGTTCGGTGCCGAAGGAATTCATCAAGCCGATCGATCAGGGAATTCAGGAGGCGCTCGAAGGTGGAGTGCTTGCTGGTTACCCAATGGTTGATGTGAAGGCCACGCTTTACGACGGCAGCTATCACGACGTCGACTCGAACGAAATGGCGTTCAAGATTGCCGGATCGATGGCGTTCAAGGAAGCTGCGCGCAAAGCTTCACCGGTGCTGCTGGAGCCGGTGATGGCCGTTGAAGTGGTGACGCCGGAGGATTACGCCGGTGTGATCATGGGCGATCTGAGTTCGCGCCGCGGTCGAATTGAAGGCATGGAACACCGCGCGGGTTCGCAGGTGATCAAGGCGATTGTGCCGCTGGCGGAGATGTTTGGTTATGCGACCCACATGCGTTCGTCGACGCAAGGCCGCGCCGAATACTCGATGCACTTTGCGCGTTATGAGGAGGCTCCGCGATCGGTGGCGGAGGAAATCATCGCCAAGGTGCAAGGGACGACGAAATAGTTTCGAATGAGGGCGTGGCGATAGCCGCGCAGGGAACAGTGAATTAGGAATCCGGGGCCTGAGCCCCTGAGGGAACGGAAATGGCGAAAGAGAAATTTGATCGAAATAAGCCGCACTGCAACGTAGGGACGATTGGTCACATTGACCATGGCAAGACGACGTTGACGGCGGCGATCACGAAGGTGTTGCAGAAGCACAAT